>Ga0208820_1000522_pt1 | contig 27679 bp, 26 predicted proteins | sample June2015DPH_16_5_FD_184713 | JGI IMG/M metagenome (GOLD analysis project Ga0208820, IMG submission 184713) | Peatland microbial communities from SPRUCE experiment site at the Marcell Experimental Forest, Minnesota, USA - June2015DPH_16_40... | ecosystem: Environmental > Terrestrial > Soil >...
CATGTACAGCTCAAAAACCGCAGACGAATCCATATCCAAACATAACCCCAATGAAATGTTTTGATTGGATAGTGGCCACGCAAAACTAAGTGGCATTGCCCTGACAGGCGCCTGTCAGGCTGCAAGATCCGAGAGTCATCTCGGCTTTTTTTCCCGCCGAGCGGTTTCTCAATAGCATCGAATTCCACGGTCACGGTACTACCGGAAATTGTGCACTTCGGCCGCCGCGCCTTCGGGCAGGGCGGCGACTCTGGCGGCTTTCACCGAGACCACGTCATCGACGTTTTGCAGCACGCCATCGATCAGCAGAAACGGCTCGCTCAGCACCACGAATTTGAAGTGATCGAAGGTGTTCGGGTCGATGATGACGTTGAAGACGCCGGTTTCATCTTCGACGCTGAGGAAGACGAAGCCCTTGGCGGTGCCGGGGCGCTGGCGCACAATCACCGACCCGGCAATCCGCACCAGGCGGCCGTTGGGCATGCGCGCGAGAGCGGCGGCGCGAGTCACGCCGAGCGCGTTCATTTCCGCTCGGCGATGCGCCATGGGATGGCGGCCGATGGTGAGGCCGGTGCCGCGGTAATCGGCCCACAGGCGCTCTTCGGTGTCCATCGGCGCGAGCGGCGAGCCCTCGCCCGTTTCCTCCTGCGGCTCGAGCAACGGCCCCACCGGCAGCGTCGCACGCTGCGCCTGCCAGAGCGCGTCGCGTCGATGGAACCCGCGCGCCGCGCCACCGATCGAGTTCAGCGCGCCGATTTCCGCCAGGCGGTTGAGCTCGTCCTTGCGCAACTCGGGAACGCGCAGAGCCAGGTCGTCGATGCTCGAGAACGGACGCGCGCGAACGATGGCGCGGCCGGCCTCTTCGCGCAATCCTCTGGCGTAGCGGAGGCCGAGACGCAGGGGAAAGCTATTCGCGTGAGAGTTGATAATTGGCGGAGTTGCGCGACCAGGGGGTCGCGCGCGGACGGGCCCAGAGGGCACCCCGTCCGCCCCACTTTGCTCCACCGTGCAGTCCCAATCCGATTCCATCGCGTCCACCGGCAGCACACGCAAGCCGTGCCGCTGCGCGTCTTTGATCAGCACGGCGGGCGCGTAAAACCCCATCGGCTGGTTGTTCAGCATGGCGCAGGTGAATGCCGCCAGATAATGACACTTCAAATACGCGCTGGCGTAGGCCAGCAGGGCGAAGCTCGCGGCGTGCGATTCTGGAAAACCGTACAGCGCGAAGGAGGCGATGGAGTGCACGATGGTCTCCTGCACCGCGCCGGTGATGCCGTTCGATTGCATGCCGGCGCGCAGCCGCCCTTCGATGTCCGCCATGCGCTTTTCCGAGCGCTTGAATCCCATGGCGCGGCGCAGCTCCTCGGCTTCGCCGCCGCTGAATCCGGCGGCGATCATAGCCATGCGCAGCAACTGCTCCTGAAACAGCGGCACGCCCAGCGTGCGGCGCAGCACCGGTTCGAGGGATGGGTGCAAACAATCGGCCGCTTCCCGGCCCTGGCGCCGGTTCAAATAAGGATGCACCATTTTCCCCACGATCGGCCCCGGCCGGATGATCGCCACCTGCACCACGATGTCGTAAAAGCGGCGCGGTTTCATGCGCGGCAGGCAGGACATTTGCGCGCGGCTTTCCACCTGGAACATGCCGATGGTGTCGGCCTGCTGCAGCGCCGCATACACCGCCGGATCGTCCTGCGGCAGGCGCGCCAGGTCCACCGGCTCGCCGTAAACTTCGGGAATCATTTTCAAGCTGTCCTGAATCACCGCCATCATGCCCAGGCCCAGCAGGTCCACCTTGATGATCCCCATATCGGCGCAGTCTTCCTTGTCCCACTGCACCACCACGCGGCCGGGCATGCTGGCCGGTTCGAGCGGCACCACCGAATCCAGTTGCCCCTGGCAGATCACCATGCCGCCGGAATGCTGGCCGAGGTGCCGCGGCATGTCCTGCGCCATTTTGTAGAGCTCGCAAAACTTGCGCACGCGCGGATGGGTGAGATCGAGGCCCGCCTCGCGAAACTGTCGATCGGTGGTGTCCTTGGGATCCCGCCACTCCCACGTGTGCGCCAGCTTGGAAAGTTTGTCGAGCGAGGTGATTTCGAAGCCCAGCGCCTTGCCCACTTCGCGCGCGGCGGAGCGGCCGCGATAGGTGATGACGTTGGCGGTCATCGCCGCGCCCAGCTTTCCGAAGCGCTGGTACACGTGCTGGATGACGCGCTCGCGCTGCTCGCCGCTGGGCAGATCGAGATCGATATCGGGCCATTCGCCGCGTTCTTCGGAGAGGAATCGCTCGAACAGCAGGTCCATGCCGACCGGGTCCACGGCGGTGATTTCGAGCGCATAGCAGACCGCGCTGTTGGCGGCCGAGCCGCGGCCCTGCGCCAGAATGCCGTTTTCTTTAGCGAAGCGAACGATGTCCCAGACGATCAGAAAATAGCCCGGCAGCTTGAGTTTTTCGATCAACGCCAGCTCGCGCTCGATCTGCCGCCGCGCGCGCTCGTGATACGGCTGGTAGCGGCGGCGCGCGCCTTCGTCCACGCGCGCGCGCAAAAAACCGGCCATGGTTTCGCCGGCTGGCACGGGATAGTGCGGAAATTCGTAGCCCAGGTCGGCGAGAGTGAATTCCAGGCGCGAGGAGATTTCGAGCGTGTTGGCCAGTGCCTCGGGCAGGTCGGCGAACAGGCGCGCCATTTCGGCCGGTGTTTTGACGTGCCGTTCGGCATTGCGCTCGAGCAGTCGGCCGGCTTGGGCGAGCGTCACATGGTTGCGAATCGAGGTGAACACATCCAGCAACTCGCGCTGGGCGGGCGTCGAGTAAGCGGCGCCGTTGGTGGCGGCCAGCGGAATGCGCAAATGGCGCGCGCGTTCGACGATGACCTGGTTGGCCGCCTCCTCTTCCCGCCGATAGTGGCGCTGCAGCTCGGCGTACATGTTGGAGTGGCCGAAGATTTCGAGCAGCCGCGCCTCGGGATGGCGGGTGAGGCAGATCAAACCGCGCGCGAATTCGGCCAGCTCTTCGAGTGTTGCCGCGCCTTCGCCCTTCTTGGCGCGCAGCTTCATGCGGGTGATCAGCCGGCAAAGATTTTGATATCCTTCGCGCGTGGCCGCTAGCAGCGGGTAGGAGTGGCCGTTGGTGCAAGTGATTTCCGCGCCGATATGGGCGCGGACGCCTGCTTTTTTCGCCGCCATGTGAAAACGCGGCGCGCCGTAGACGCCGTTGCGGTCCACCAACGCCATGGCGGGCGAGCCCGATTGCGCGCAGGCCCCTGCCATCTCTTCCGGCACCGAAGCACCTTCGAGAAAACTGAAACCGGAGCGGGCGTGCAATTCCACGTACATGAAAACAGTTAGCGTCGGATTCGGAGCCGCCGTTCAGAACTTAGCCACGTCAGAACTCAGCCACAGATGAACACAGATGAACACCGATAGAAAGCAAGAGTCTGTATGAAAGGGATTAGCTTATCTGTGTTTATCTGTGTTCATCGGCGGCAATTCTTCTTTCTCGTCTTATGCGATATTACTCGTCAGTCATAACTCCCTTCCACGAACCAGCCTCTGATCTCGCAATAGATGCGGTAGAGCGCGCCATCGGAAAGCGCGATGTCCCATTCGTCGCGCGACCAGGGGTCGGTGGTCCACCAGTCGCCGGAGCTGCGCCAGGGGCCGGCGCGTTCGAGAATCCGGCCGCGAATTCGCTCGGCGGCGAGGAAGCTGGGCTGCCCGGAAGCCAGCGTGACGCGGGCTATGCGAGGCGGTCGATACATGCGAAAAATAAGCTTGGGACTGACACCACTGTCCCAAGGCGCAGCCTTTGCGCCGCGTGGACAGTGGTGTCTGTCCCCCGGTTTCGAATACATCGAAGGAGCGGAGACAGACCGCACTGTCCACCGAGCGCCTGGAACAGCGTAGTCTGTCCCCGGTCTCTGCATTCTGAACGCGTCGGGACGGTGGGTGTCGAGCAACTCGGGGCAGCCCGCGCGGCCTTCGCCGACGATCGCCTGAATGCGCGCCAGCGTCAGCTCCAGTTTCACAGGCTCCGGCGCGGCGAGCACGAAAAGGCCGCCCTGCGCGGCTTGCGGCTTCACGGGGTTCACGCCCAGCTTGATCCGTTCGATGGGCGCCGCGGGCGGATGGCCGGCCAGATCGAGCCGCAGCAATTTCAAAAACGATTTGCCGTCGAGCGACGGCGCCGGCAGCCGCAACGTGCGTTCGTGAGTGGCGCTGGTTTCGAGATGCAGGTGTAAGCGCAGCTCGTTGGTGGCCAGCCCGCGCGTGGCTAGGCGCGTGGTGAGGCCGTTCAGCAGGCGCGCCAGTAGAAACTCGAGCGGCTCCAGCAGCTCCACCGGATATTCCAGCTCGAGCTCTTCCTCAAACCGCGCCGGCTCTTCGAGCGGCGTCAGCTTGCGCTCCGCTTCCCCGCGCGCCAGCTCGCGCAGTCGTAACCCTTCCGCGCCCAGCCGCTCGGCAATTCCCAGCGGCGGCAGCGCGGCCAGCTCCTGAAACCGGCGTATGCCCCAGCGCTCGAGCGTTTCCCGCAATTCGGCGGAAGGCCCCAGCAGCGCGACCGGCAGCTTGCCCAGGAACTTGGCTTCATCGCCCTGCGGAACGATGCTGACGCCGGCGAACCCGCGGGCGGCGCAGATGGCGGCATCGGGATTGGCGGCCAGGGCGATGGCTGCCTGCGCTCCGATTTCAGCGGCGCGGCGCGCTATGGCCGCGGCCAGTTCCTGCGCCGCGCCGAAAAGGCGGTCCAGGCCGGCCACGTCGCAGGTGACGGTATCGGGCGCGGTCCGCTCCACCAGCGGCGAAAAATCGAACGCCACCGCCGCCAGGTTTCCCGTGCCATGCAAACAAGCGAACATGCTTAGGCCTCGTTCCGTAACAACCGTACCAACCGCTCCTTCAGAAGCAGAGGAGAATTCATTTCGAGCCACAGATAAACACAGATGAACACTGATAAGACTCTTGTCTTCATATCCGTGTTTATCTGTGTTCATTCGTGGCCAGCATTCTTTCGCCGGTATCGAAAGCGGCGGTAAGGGCCAGCCCCGGCTTGCGCCGCGCCACCGCCACGCGCATTCCGCCGAGCAGGCGCGCGGAATCGAGCGCGCCCCCCGACCAGCGCGCGCTCTCGCGCGACAATTCCAGCATCAGGCTGGCGCAGGTTTTGGCGTTCGATTGCCGCTCCACCGCAATCAGCACGGTGGGCGTGTGCTCCACGGCGCGGCGCAAACGGAACCAGGAAGTGAGCGAGATGCGGCGCGCCGCGCGCACCGGAGTATCGCCCAGGTCCAGCGCCACCACGCCGAAGCCGCCACCTTGCAGCAACAGGTCGGCCGCACGAAGCGCGTGCTCGGCGTTGTGGCCGCAGCGGATCCACAACAGCCGTGGCAGATCCACGCCGGCCGCGGCGGCGGAAAGCGGATCGAACGCATCCTCGGCATCCACCAGGGCGCAGAATTCCTGGCGCGCCGTGGCACCAGCCAGAATCGAAACCAGCAGGCTGGCGCGGCCGGAAGATGGCGCGCCGAAAATCTCCGTGATGCCCCCGCGCGGCAGTCCGCCGGTCGCCCGATCGATTTCCGGGACGCCGCTCGGAACCGTTTCGGCAACCGGTTTCTCCTGCCACCCCAGGTGACCGCCGAGCAACGATTCGAACTGTTTCCGGAGCACCGCCGCGCTCATGAGTTCGCCTTTTGTTCGCCTACTTGATTTTTGCAGAAATGCCGGCCGGTGTCAATTGTGCAAGTCAATACAAGCTGCCGGAAATTTAACTTGTCCTTTGCAAGTGATTCGGATAATTTATGGAAAATGCCTGAGGAGCCGAAGGCAAAACGGCGGTCTGGCTGCCCGGTGAGTATCTCCCTGGAGCTGTTGGGAGATCGCTGGTCGCTGCTGGTGGTCCGCGATCTGATGGTGCGCGGGCTTCGCACATTTAAGGAGTTCCAGGAAGCGGGCGAAGGGATTGCCACGAATGTTCTGGCGGACCGTTTGCAGAAGCTGGAAGCGGCGGGGATTGTCGCCGCGGAGGCGGATGAGACGGATGGAAGAAAGGTAAATTACCGGCTGACGGAGAAGGGGATCGACCTGGCGCCGGTGCTTTTGGAGTTGCTGATTTGGGGTGCGCGGCACGAAGAGACAGGGGCGCCGTGCGCGGCGATCGCGGAATTGGCGAAAAATCGCGAAGCAGTTGTCACTGAAGCCCGGCGGCGCTGGCGAGATCGCGACTCGACTCCGCTAATACCGAATTTTTGTAGGGGCGAGGCATGCCTCGCCCGCAGGTCGAACGAAAAATCACCATTGTAATTGCGCAATATTGGAACTTAAGAGGAGGGAACTAACATGAAGAGAATATCGGTACTTTCAGGCGCACTGCTGTTTGTTGGCGTCTCGGCATTCGGTCAGGGACTTACTCAGGCGGATCGGGACCGGGGCGTCCAGTATCTCGAACAAACCCGCGACGCCGTGGCTGCGTCCGTCAAGGGACTCTCGGACGCTCAGTTGAAGTTCAAAGCGGCGCCGGATCGTTGGTCGGTCGCGGAAACTCTCGAACACATTGCCAAGGCCGAGGATTTTATCTTCCAGAATGTCACGGATAAGATCATGAAAGCGCCTGCGGGACCTGCCGATCGAGACACGGCGAAAATCGACGCCATGGTCCTGGCGATGATTCCGGACCGAAGCCACAAGGCCCAGGCGCCGCCGCCGCTGGTGCCCACCAGCAGTTGGACTCCAGCCGAGAGCCTCGACCATTTTCTGAAGAGCCGCGCTAAGACGATCGCGTTTCTGGAATCCACGCCCGACTTGCGCGAGCATGCCGCCGACAGCCCGCTGGGCCAGCCGCTCGATGCATACGAATGGCTGCTGTTCATCGCAGCGCACAGCGAGCGGCACACGAAACAGATTCTCGAAGTGAAGGCCGATCCGGCCTTCCCGAAGAGTTAGGGTTTGTCTTGCCCAATTGCACCCATCACGGCGGTTGATGTGTCGCGCTCGCCGGAGCTCGTCTCACCGGCCGGAGGGGCCGCAAACCGGCCAGGGGCCGTTCAGAACGCCTTGCGCCGGCGGCGTACGAAATACCAGGCAACCACGCTCAGCCCCAGCAGGAGCAGAATCAAGGTGCCCGGCGCAGGCGTCGACGTCCCAGTGGAGCCTGCCGCAACCGCTCCCGCCGCGGCCAGGAAATTCGCTATCGTATACCCCGGGCTCGATGGCGTGTACGACACTGCGACGCTGGTGAGCACCCTCGTGGAATCCGGGGCCAGGTTAATTCCATAAATGTAGGCCCCCGAGGAGCCCGGAACCTGATAACCGCCGGTTGGGAAGCTGTAGGCCGCTTGCCGCGACAGCGCGGGTGTCAGCGCGAAATACGTTCCGGCTGCGCCCGCCGCGGTTGTGCCGGCGCCGCTATACCAATCCGGAAGCGTCACGCCCGTCAGCACCGTGGGTGAGCCGGTCGCGTAATTCAGCGTAATCGTAAGCGTCGTGTTCCCGCTCCCGCCCGAACCGAAAATCGCAAACTGCGAATACTGGTTGTTCGGCACGTTGAAGGTAAAGCTGCCGGCCGTGGTCGACCGGATCGCCACGTTCGTGCCCGTCGGCGTCGCGTTGGTGAATCCCAGTTGCACATCGTAGAGCCGCGCTCCGCTTGCCGGGTAATAGCCATTGTCATTGATGCCCACTGCGCCACTGCCCCCGAGTTGGGTCGCGGCGCTCTGCGTGACCATCCAGTTGTCTACGGAGCCGCCTGGCGCGGGATTATCCCATGAAATGCTTGGCGCGGTAAAGGCGCCGCCGCTATAGCGCAGCACGTCATCCGCATTAAAGGGTGTTGCTGACGACGCGATGCTCACCTGCACCCCGGCGGCGCCGTAGGCCGGCCCGCTGCACACACAAATCGCGGCGGCAACCAGGGCCAGCGCCAGGATTCCTCCGAATCTGCTTGATGATCGAGACATATTGATCCTCCTTTGATCTTGCACGGAAACCGCCTGAGTCCGGATTTTCGTTTCGTCTGGGTTTCCGTTTTGGCCCGGAATTCCGTTTTGGAGTTCCAGGTTCCATTTAGTATAAACCAGACCACCAGCCTTTCGTGCTGCAAGTTACATTTTTTCCTCCCGAAGCACGTCTTCGTCCCCGTCAGGCGGAGTTTTCGACGCCTGGTTTGCTCCGCCTGGCCCCCTTGACGCCCGGCGCGGCTTGTGCTAGTTTTTTAGCATAATGCTAAAACTCCAGCAGGAGACACGGGCGTGAGCGCTCTCGATCACCTCAGCCGGCGGGAACGGCAAATCCTCGAGATTCTCTACGAACGCGGCAAGGCATCGGCGGCCGAAGTCCGCCAGGCCATGCCGGATGCGCCCGGTTATTCGGCGGTGCGCGCCCTGCTGCGCGTGCTCGAGGAGAAAGGGCACGTGCGGCACGAGGAGCACGGACTGAAATACGTCTACCTGCCGGTGGTGGCGCGGAACAAGGCCAGCCGGTCGGCCGTGAAGCACGTGATGGACACGTTTTTCTCCGGTTCGCCGGAGCAGATTGTAGCGGCGCTGCTGGATGTATCCGCCGCGCGGCTCACGCGCGAGGAACTGGACCGCATGGCGGCAATGATCGAACAGGCAAAGAGGGAGGGCAGGTAAATGACGGCGTATTCGTTTCTGGTTGGCGTGGCAGTTAAGAGTTCGGCGGTGCTGGCGATGGCCTGGCTGGCGGCATGGCTTCTGCGGAAACGTCCGGCGGCGTTGCGGCACCTGGTGTGGACGTCGGCAGCCGCTTCGGTGCTGGCCTTGCCGTTGCTTACGCTCGTCCTGCCGGCGGTTCGCATGCCCGCCAGCGGTGCTCTGCTGGCGTTGGTTCCCGACATCACTTTCCGGACCGACTCGACCGCCAGCGCGGCGGCTGCTGTGCGGTTCGGCTTGGCCGCGCAGCAAACCAGACCCGCTCCCGCGCATTCGCCCATCGATTGGCGTCTGTTTCCGATGCTGCTGTGGGCCGCGGGCGCTCTACTGGGTGTAGCGCAGATGGTGGTTGGCGGCCGGGTGATTGCCGGCGCGCGCCGCCGAACGCATCCCCATCCGGCGCAGGTGGAAAGCGTGGCGCTGGCTGAGGCCATTGGCGTTGGCCATGCGGTGGATGTTTTGGAAGCGCCCGCCGGTTCGATGCCGATGACTTGCGGGCTGTTACGGCCGGCCATTTTTCTCCCCGCCGATGCCTGCGATTGGGACGCCGAACGCCGCCGCGTGGTGTTGCTGCACGAGCTGGCGCACGTGCGCCGCGGCGATGCGGGCGCACACATCCTGGCGCGGCTGGCGGTGGCGCTGCACTGGTGGAACCCGCTCGCCTGGCTTGCCTGGCGCGAGTCTCTGAAAGAGCGCGAGCGCGCCGCCGACGATCTGGTTCTGCTGTCCGGGGAGCGCGCGTCGGCCTATGCCGGCCACCTTCTGGAAGTGGCGCGCGCCCTGCAATCGAAACCGCCGGTCGCCTGGGCGGCTTTGGCCATGGCGCGGCGGTCGCAGCTCGAAGGGCGCCTGCTGTCCATCCTCGATCCGCATGTCCCGCGCAATTCGGTGGCGCGTGTCTCGGCGCTGGCCATAGCGTTGCTGGCGATCATGACGGTGGCGCCCTTTGCTGCCATGCGGGCGCAGGATCAACCCGCGCCACAAGCAACCTCACCGCAGGATGTAGAAGCCACGATTCGAGCCGCCACCGATTACGCGACGCTCGACCTGGCAGCCAGGCAATTCGCCCGGCACGAGCAGTTCGACAGCGCGCAGAAGCTGCTCGAAGCGGCTCTCCAGCTTCGCGAAAAGAGTGCCGGGCGGCAGAGCGCGGAATATGTCGAGGGGCTGATGAAGCTGGGCCACCTGGCCCGTCTCCGGAAGCAGGACACGGAAGCCGAAGGTTTCTATCGGCAGGCCGTTGCGGCAGTCGATGGCAAGCCCGAAGCCGCTCGCCCACTCACATCGCTGGGCGTGATGCTGGTGGCGAAGAAGGACTATCCGCAGGCGCGCGATTACTTCCAGAGGGCGCAGGCGGCCGACCCGGAGCACGGTGGCATGCCCCTGACCTGGATGGCGCTGACATACTCCCGCGAAGACGGCGCAGCGGCGCAGGCCGAAGCGGCATTCCAGCAGGCGATAGCGGCCGAGGATCCGGCGTCGGCTGATGCGGCCACCACGCTGGAGTCGTACGCGACGTTTCTCAAATCTCAGGGCCGCGATAGTGAAAGCGACGCCGCGCAGGCGAAAGCGGTCTCCATCCGCAAAGCTCTAGGCGCGCAAGCGGCGGCTGGAACCAAGGCCCTCGCCACCGGCTCGGCAGTGTACAAAGTTGGCAACGGCGTCACCCCTCCCGCGGTGCTCATCAAGAAGGAACCGCAATACACCGAAGACGCGCGGGTCGCGAAGTACCAAGGCAAGGTCGTGCTGTATCTCGAAGTCGGGCCGGATGGCACGCCGCGCAACATTCGGATTGTTCGCGACCTGGGCTTTGGCCTCGGCGAACAAGCCGTCGACGCCGTCAGCCAGTGGCAGTTCAAGCCCGGCACGAGAGACGGCGTTCCCGTCATCGTGGCCGCCACAATCGAAGTGAATTTCCGGCTGCTGTAGGCACTTGGCGTTTCGACGCAGCACGCACGAGCTTGCGTCAAAGAAAGACAACTTGGGCCTGACGCAATAGTTGTTGCCTAAGCTAGGGGCACGTCAGGAAATAAGCAGTCCAATTGCCGGCAGTTATCGCGTAACGAGGCCTAAGCCGGTACCGCGAGCGTCCGTGTCATGAACTCGCGAACGCGCGCCAGGAGCCGTTCCGGGTCCCCTTCCGTCCGATCGACCACCGTCACGCGAACCTGCAGGTCGGGGCGGACAACCTTGCCGTCCAGCAGACAGGAATATGTGCCGGAGAGTTGTTCGCCAACGGCTTTGGCGACTTTGATGGCATCCGCCACGGGCGCGTGCAAAATGGCCACAAATTCCTCGGTGCTCCACCGTCCGGTCACCGTGTTCGGGGGAAGGACGTTGCGGAGCCGCTTGGCAAACGCCCCGGCGAGTTCCGCCGCCACGTCACCGTTGAAACGAACCTCCGCCAGCCGGAGGCCGGAGGTAGCCATTAGCAGCAGGCTGACGTTGCCCTGCTCCAGGCTCCGGATGTGTCTTTCGATCTCGGCGCGGGTCAGCAACTGCGTAACGCTGTCGATGGCGGCGGCCGATTCCAGTTGGCCGATCCGGCTGTGCAACATGCGAATTTCCGTCATGAACTGCGCCACGTGGGCCTGGTGCTGTTTGCGCATCTCGTCCACGCCGTTGCCAACCACGTTGGCCGCCGACAACAGCAGGTCGCGAATGGGTGCGGCCGCCGGCTGCTGCGCAAGTTCCCGCAGACCACCGAGAGCGTTGCGGATTCGGGTTGCGCAATCTCCATCGGTCTGCGCCAGCGACTCCATTACCTCCTCGAGGGCATGGGCGGTGGACGCCAACTGTTCGCGAATGTTGTTCAGGTACTCGGCCGCTTTGGCCCGGTAATCGCGCAGCAGCGCCCGCAACGTGGCGCCGGCTTCGCGCAGCGACTCGGCGGTTGCGGACAGGCCTTCCGCGAGGGCCATTACGTGACGGCGATGCTGGGAAGTGATCTGTTCGTCCAGTTCCACTGCGTAATTCGCCACGTTGTGAACGGCGTCGCGATAGCAGTCAACGGCCGTATCGCGCTCTGCGGCGAGCCGCTCCAATTCGGTCATGTTGTTGCGGATGGAGAGCATAGGTCAAACTCACTTACCACTATCGGCACGTCTCGAGAAAACCTTTACCCAAAGATCTCGAGGCCATGGCCCAGCTTGACGCGCGGCTATAATTCAGTATGTCGTTCCAGGGCATGCAGGTAGTGGCGTTTGAGAGCCGGCGCGCGGCGGAAATCGCCGAACTGGTGCGTAAACAGGGCGGGCAGCCGTTTGTTGCGCCAGCGATGCGTGAGGCACCGGTCGCGAATGACGCCGACGCATTCGCCTTTGCCGAGCGGCTTTTCGCGGGCGAGTTCGATACGGTGATCCTGCTGACCGGCGCCGGCACGCGGCGGCTCAACCGGCTGCTCGAGTCGCGCTATCCGGAAGGCGCTTTCGCCGATGCGCTCCGCCGCGTGACGGTGGTGGCACGCGGCCCCAAGCCGGTGGCGGCGTTGCGTGAGATGGGTTTGACGCCGGCGATTGTGGCGCCGGAACCGAACACGTGGCGCGAATTGCTGGCCGCGACTGCCGGACGCATCGGCGGCCGCATAGCGGTGCAGGAGTACGGCCGTTCGAATCCGGAGCTGCTGGCTGCGCTGGCCGCGCGCGGAGCCGAGGTGACCCCGGTCCGCGTGTATCGGTACGATTTGCCGGAGAATGTCGATCCGTTACGGGAGGCCGCTCGGCGCCTGGCCGCGGTTGAATTCCAGGCAGCGCTGTTCACGACCGCGGTGCAGATCGAGCACCTCGCGCGGGTGGCGGCGGAGCAGGGGATGGAAGCCGCCATGCTCGAGGGTCTGCGCAAGTGCCTGATCGGTTCCATCGGTCCCACCACAACCGAAGCCCTGGAAGAATTCGGTATCCACCCGAACCTGGAACCATCCCATCCCAAAATGGGACTCCTGGTGATGGAAACCGCCGCGCGGGCCGGCCAGTAGGGCTTCGCGGAACTCGAGTCTTACTGGTCCGTGGGTGGTCTATTTTCCGTAATAGTCACTCGCGAGTTGCTGAAAGAAGGCAAAGTTACGGACGATGAGGTTGGTGATTTCGGTCAGATCGGCGCTGGTCAGGTCCTTGTCCTTCTTGGCCTGGTCGAGCTTTCCGGAGTTGGCCAGTTTGGAATAGGAAGTGTAGTTTGCCGCAGTCTTATTCTTGGTGTCGAACTTTGGGACGTTCGAGTTATCTTTGTTTCCGTCCACTCGAACGTAAACAGGATTGCCTGTTTCGTGTCCGCCATGGAACTCAAAAACGAAGTTCATGGAGACCTGCGCCAGGTCGATCAGATTGCCGCGGTTGTACCTCGTGACAAGCGTGTCGGTGGCGACCGCACGGAAGGTATCGGGCATCAACTCCTCCTCTTGAGTATCCGGCTTAAGCTGGAATCTCGATCTCAACTCTGAGCTTCTGGCAGTATACACTTGCCGAGACCGGGACGGTGTGCCGAATCACACCATTGGCCGGCCTGGCGGTTGGATTCTGCGAGACTCTTAAGACAGGAGCCTATGCCATGACCCCGTCCTCTCAGCCACCAGCCCAAACCTGGAATGCGGCCGGTTATGCGGCCAACGCGCACTTCGTGCCCGCGCTCGGGCAACCGGTGGTCGACGTGCTCCAGCCGCAGCCCGGTGAGCGCATCCTTGACTTAGGTTGCGGAGACGGAGCGCTCACCGAGAAACTGGTTGCGTTGGGCGCGCAGGTGGTGGGCGTCGACAGTTCTCCGGACATGATCGCGGCAGCGCGGCGGCGCGGTCTCGATGCGAGGATGATGGACGTGAGAGCGCTGACCTTCGAGGACGAATTCGATGCGGTCTTTTCCAATGCCGCACTGCACTGGGTGAAGGACGATCCGGACGCGCCGGTCGCGGGCGCATTCCGCGCCCTGAAGGCCGGCGGCCGGTTCGTGGGCGAGATGGGCGGCCATGGGTGCGTCGGCGCGATCACGGTGGCGTTGCTGGCCACCCTGGAGCGCCGGGGCGTCCGGGACGCCGCCTCGTGGATTCCCTGCTATTTCCCGACGGTCGACGAATACGAAATCCGCTTGCGGCGAGCCGGGTTTGTGCCGCGAAGCGTACAACTGGTTCCGCGCCCCACGCCGCTCGCGACGGGAATGCGCGGATGGTTGGAAACGTTCGCCAATCCGTACTGCGCCGCGGTGCCGCGGGAAGAGCGTGACGCGTTCCTCGAGGAAGTGACGGCCCTGCTCAAGCCCGTGCTATGCGATGCGCAAGGCCGCTGGACGGCGGATTACATTCGCCTTCGTTTTGCGGCGGTCAGACCCTGATGAGGCGTATTTTGTGGTCCAAAAACATAAAGACCACAAAATGTTGTGGATTGCCGTGACCGGGCCGGGCACGTGCCCGGTCCCTGCGGGCGGCTATCCTTCCTTGTACATGTACTTGATGGCGGGCTTATAGATCACCACGTTGGGCTGGCCCTCGCGATTCACCTTGAGGCAACACTTGTCATACCACTCGATGATGCCATGCAGAGTCTCGCCGTCGCGCAGGACAAAGACCATGGGGGTCCTGGCTTGCATCTGCTTCACGTAATAAAAGTTCTCCGCGTTGGTCTGGTCGGGCGGGACCGGTTTCTTCTGCGACTGGAGGGCCGGGCGGCGGGGTGGACTAATCTGCTCCTTGATCTCGTTCAGCGACGGACGAATGAGCTTGCGATTGAGAGTCTCCACTGAATGCCATCCTTAATGAAGAGAATCTGATTGACCGCCGCAACCCGGCACAGATCGAGCGGCTTTACTGTTGGGTTCGGTTTTCGGCTTGACTCATAAATAGCATAATGAGACTCGCGAAGCAACGAGGGTTGGAGGAGAATTCCGAGCGGCAGCGAAATGGGGCCGAGCCGGTGTCCGAGCTGTAACCTGAATTGCGCAGAGCCTGCCCGGGGCGTCGCCCTATTCTCAAGACGGGGGACTGACGATCACTGTGTAGATGCGATCAAGATCTTCGGGAGAGTAGTAGTCAATTTCGATGCGGCCCTTCTGCTTGGCCTTCTCGACGATGCGGACCTTGGTGCCGAGGACCCGCTCCAGTTCCTGAATGGCAGCCTTAACGTTGGGATCGGTTTCGAGCTCATCGAGGTGCTTCGGCTTGCGTCCCTCGAGCATGCGCTGGGTGGTGCGCTCGGTTTGGCGAACACTCCATCCCTGCGCGACGGCTTTTTCCGCCACTTCCCGCTGAAGATCGGCGTTGGGAAGAGAACAGAGACAGCGGGCATGGCCGGCGGACAGGCGGCGCTCAGCAACCAGTTGCTGGATATCGGCGGGGAGTTGCAGGAGGCGGAGGAAGTTAACGATGGTGGTGCGGTCTTTCCCGGTGCGCTGTCCGATCTGATCGGGGTTGAGGAGGAGCTCGCGGCCCAGGCGGTCAAAGGCGACGGCGGTCTCGATGGGGTTCAGATCCTCGCGCTGGATGTTTTCGATCAGGGTGATTTCGAGCAAGCGCTCGTCGGGGATTTCGCGGATGACAGCCGGGACGGACTGATTGCCAGCCAGCTTGGCGGCACGCCAGCGGCGTTCACCGGCGACCAACTGGTAGCGTTCCCCGGATCTGCGGACCACCAGGGGCTGGATGATGCCGTTGGCGCGGATGGATTGAGCCAATTCGGAGAGGCGCTCAACCTGAAACATGCGCCGCGGCTGTAGCGGGTTGGGATCGATGCTGTCGATCGGGATGTTGAGCGCCACTTCCTCGTGAAGCACCGACGGGGGCACGGGTTGGTTCGTCGGGCGGGTAGGCAGCAGGGCGTTGAGGCCCTTACCGAGCGCCTTGCGAGGATTCTCTGTTTTGTTCATGGTCGAGGATCTCTTTGGCCAGCCTGATGTAGCTTTCGGCACCCTTGGAGCGGGGGTCGTAAGCAAGAATGGGTTTGCCGAAGCTGGGTGCCTCGGCCAAGCGAACGCTGCGGGGGATGATCGTGGAGAAGACTTCGTCCTTGAAGAACTCTCTAAGATCGGCGGCGACCTGGCGGGTCAGGTTGGTGCGATCATCGTACATGGTGAGAAGGATGCCCTCAACCTGTAGTGGATGTTGGAAGGCGTCGCGAATTCGATCGATGGTATCCATGAGTTCCGAGACACCTTCCAGCGCGAAGAATTCGCACTGGATGGGTACCAGCACGGAATCCGCTGCGATGAGGGCATTGAGAGTGAGGAGGTCGAGGGCGGGAGGGCAATCGATCAGGATGAAGTTGTATTGGTCGCGAATGCTCTGAATGCGTTCCCGCAGGCGAAACTCGCGGTTGGGGATGTCCACCAACTCCAGATTGGCACCGACGAGGTTCTTGTCGGCGGAAATGACGTAAAGGCCGTCGAAGGCGGTTGCTACGGTAGCGTCCAGAGGAGAGGCGTCACCCAGGATGACGTGGTAGAGGCTGGGGCGACTGGAATCCTTGGTTATGCCGAGGCCGCTAGTGGCATTTCCCTGCGGGTCGGAGTCAATGACCAGGATTCTGAGATCGTTCGCCGCCAGCGCGGCGGCGAGGTTGATGGCGGTTGTGGTCTTGCCAACGCCGCCTTTTTGGTTTGCGATTGCAAATACCCGGCTCAAGCGGCCATAGTAACACGACGCTTGGCGCGACTGGAGCCTAAGTTTCACGTGAAACATCCTCGGTTCCCTCGGTTCCGTTTCACGTGAAACAGGGTCCAAGTCTCAAACGCTAGGCTTGGAAAGCCGAGACGAACCTTAGCTCAGCAGCTTGACCGCCTGCGCCATGTGGTCATTACGCGACCTGCCGGTGAGACTGGGTGAGCACCGCAGACTCCGCAGCCAGGGATCGCTGCAGGCTGACCAGCGACTGCTGCATGGAAAGCAAGCTGCGCTCGGTGCCAGCGAGGTTTCCCATTTTCGAGATGACGACGTGGTGCAGACGGAGGAACAGATGGAAGATGCGGGGATCCCGCCAGCCACGATCAGTCTCCTGAAGCATGATGCCAATTGCCTCCGCAGGCGTGTAGGCGGGCTTGTACGGGCGCTCATCAGTGAGCGCGTCATAAATGTCGGCGATCTGCAAAACGCGCGCCAGAAGGGGGATTTGATCGCCCCGAAGTCCGTCCGGATACCCGGAGCCATCCCATCGCTCGTGATGATGACGGATGATCGGCAGCACCGTGCACAGAGATCTCAGATGACGGCATATCTCTTCTCCGCGGACAGTATGACTGCGCATGGTCACCCATTCCTCTGCCGTCAGCTTGCCGGGCTTGAAGAGGATGGAGTCCGGAATCCCAACTTTGCCAACGTCATGTAGATAGCCACCGCGATACAGAGCCAACAGGCTCGCCCGATCCAGCCCCAAGGCGATACCCAGCGACACACCCATGAACGCGAGACGCTCGCAGTGGCCGCCCGTATTGGCATCACGTTGCTCAACGGCTCGCGCCAAGGCGAAAACAATTTCTTCAGTTTCATCCAGGCCGACCCGCCCGCGTTGCTCGGCGCGCATCTCCTCGGTGCGCTCCGCGCAGGTCTTCAGCAGATCCCTCCAGTCCTCCCGCGCGTCCTCGCATGCGCCATCCAAGTCCCATCCTGTCTGCGAGTCCTCCCTGGCTTGTCCGCGCTCCATGGCTACTGGAGTTATCGGCAGCCTTGCGGGAATCCTTAGCCGGTGCGGACCAAAAAAACCTTGGGGCGGACCATCCATGCTTGCTGCGACTGCTGCGAATCTCCTAGGCGGCTTACGGGAGTCAGCCAACCCAGGTCCCCTCAATAATTCAGCGGCCACTCTTTCGACCGTTAATTCAGGTATCTTAGTAAAACCACGGTACTAACGCGTAATGTGCACCATTACTGATAAGATGCTGACTTGGTAATCGCTACAAACGAACCGTATCATACGGCCACTAGATCTCGTTCCGATGGCGAAGCCCTACGACAAGCCGGCCGGCCCGGTCATCGACCGCACACGCCAAGGGGCGACGCCACGTCCCACGCCATGGCTGCTACAGTTGCATGTAAGGTGCAGGCTACGCCGCTCAAAGCCGTAATTGTGGATGACGAGGCGTTGGCGCGCGGGTACCTGCGCGAGATGCTGCGGGCGCATCCGGAAATCGAAATCGCCGCCGAGTGCGCCAACGGCTTCGAAGCCGTGAAGGCGATCGCCGAGACCGTGCCCGATCTGGTCTTCCTGGATATCCAGATGCCCAAGCTGGACGGGTTCGAAGTGCTGGAATTGATCGACCCCGGCCCGGCGGTGGTGTTCGTGACGGCCTACGACGAATACGCCATGCGCGCTTTCGACGCCCACGCGGTGGACTACCTGCTGAAGCCATTCGGCGCGGAGCGTTTCGAACGCGCGCTGGAGCGGGCCCGCGCGCGGTTGGGCGAGCACGCGCCGCCGGTCGCGCGGCCGCCCGAGCAGCGGGTGGACCGCATCGTGGTACGCGACGGCGCGCGGGTCCACGTGATCCCGCTCGACAAGCTCGACTACGTGGAAGCCCAGGATGATTACATCGCCCTGCACAGCGGCGGCAAGAGCTATCTGAAGCAGCAGCCGATCGCGGAAATCGAGCGGCAGCTCGACGCCAGGCGCTTCGTGCGCATCCACCGCTCGGTGATTGTGAGCCTCGAGCGGGTGGCGCGCATCGAACCGTACGGTAAGGAGAGCCGCCTCGCGATTCTGGCGGATGGCACCCGCCTGCCGGTGAGCCGCGCCGGCTATGCGCGCCTGCTGGAGGCGATGGAGGGATCGGAGGGTAGGTAACGGGCGGACAGAATCCTGCGTGGCAAGGAAAGAGGGAAAGGACAGGTAGAGTCGCGCTCCTTGCCGTAGAATGGAGCCATGGTGCGACGAGCCGTGGTTGTTCTCGGGGCACTCCTGATGGGCCTGACATCCGCACGGGCACAAATCGACTGCGCTGGGCCGGAGCCCGGCCCTTGTAGCCTGCTCAGTTACTATAAGGCCGTATTTGTCGGCACGGCAGGCGAGTACAACAAGGATTCCGGGGCGCGGAGGTTTCGCGTGACTGAAGCCTTCAAAGGGATCAGAGGCGACTACGTTGAAGTGGTTGAGCTTCGCTCCGGTTTCGAACCTGGCAGACAGTATCTCGTCTTTGCAAGTCCCTGCTTCTGGCAGGACGCCGATAAGCGATGCCTGTACACGCAAGCCTGCTCTCCTCCCCGGCCTCTCGAATACGCGGCGGCCGTTCTGCAGCAACTACGGGCTGAGAAGAGTGGCATGGGAGTCGCACCCGTTTATGGAACGCTCGTTCGTACGTTGAAGGAAGATCGGGGGATGCGCGAGGACGGCTTCCCCAGTCCGCTGCCCAATGTCACGGTGAGGCTGCAATCCGGTGGGAAGTCCTTTGAAACGAGAACCGAGGCGAACGGGGCGTACGCTTTCCGCCGGCTTCCTCCAGGGAAGTATCAGGTCTCGGCGGATTTGCCGCCCAACCTCGTGCTCGGGCAGCCAATACTAGGAGATCCGCCGGAGCCGTTTGATCTACCTCGTCGTTCTTGCTTTGAGAATTTCCTCTATGCGTTGCCCACTGGCCGGATCTCCGGCAGGGTAATCGGACCGGACGGAAAGCCGCTGCGCGTAGCCACCCTGGATCTGTATAGCGCTAGTAAGTACAAGGACGGGACGGAAGGCGTATTGGGCTTTCAAGGTGAGCCAAGGCGTGGGATAGAATGGAAGCCTTTTCAGTTCCCTTACCTTCCGGCTGACGACTATGTGCTGGTGTTCAATTCCGCAAACAGAGAAGATCCGGATCAGCCGTTTCCGAGGACATTCTATCCCCACGCCAGTGACCTTCATAGTTCACAACCGATCCACTTGTCCGGCGGTCAGCAGATTCTAGATGCGGACATTCGCGTCAGCAACCCGCTGCCCACCCGTCAGGTCACGATACGGCTGGACTGGGACGCCGGGACGCCTCAGGATACCTATGGGCCGCAGTTGTTCGCGAAAGCCAGCAGAGGGCGGGAGCCGTATCTCTTCGAGGACGGCCGTGGCGGGTATACTCTGAATCTTCTGCTGAGCGCCCAATACGCGATCCACGTTGAGGCCTTGTGCAGGTTCGGAGGAACCGTAAAGGTCGAGACGAACGAGGTAACCATCGATGGCGGCGACCTGTCGGTTTCGGACGTGACCCTTAAGTTCAACAAGGGCAGATGCGCTGCCCAGCAGGCGCCGCCACCAACGCATATCCCCCTTTCTCACCTCCCCTCGCAGGGCAGCCTTAGCACCACGCGGTAAACGCCCTCGGTGGTGCCTGTGTCCAGGCGCGCTTGGGGGCCATAGCGAGCTTCCAGGCGGCGGCGGACCTGGGCCAGGCCGAACCCCAGGCGCTCGGGCGGCGGAGCCTCGGGATCGAAGGGGTTGGTCACGGTGACGACGACTCCGGAGGCGTCGCGGCGGGCGTCCAGGCGAATGGTGCCGCCTTCGACTAAGCCGGCGATGCCGTGTTTGACGGCGTTTTCGACCAGCGGCTGCAACAGCAGCGCGGGGACGGCGCAGTTTTCGCAGCCGGCTTCGATTTCGATTTCGACGCGCAAGCGGTCGCTGAAGCGGACCTGCTCCAACTCGAGGTAGTTGCGCGCCAAATCCAGCTCCTCGCCGAGAGGAATGGCAGGGCGGCTGCCGAGGCCCAGGCTGACGCGCAGAAAATCGGAAAGGCGGATGCACATTTCGCGCGCGCGCGCGCCATCCACGGACGCCAGCGCGGCGATGGAATGCAGGCTGTTGAAGAGGAAGTGGGGATGGATTTGCAAGCGGAGGGCCTGCAGCTCGGCCTCGCGCGCGAGCGTGCGGGCTTCGGCGGCGCGGGCCTCGGCGGCGCGGGATTGCTCGGCCGCCAGACCGGCGTAGTGGAGGCCGGTGGAAAGCAGGTAGAGCAGGGCGCCGACGCCGAACCAGAGCGGCAGATGGCGGGTCGAATCGATCTTCAACCCCTGGGAAACGGCCCAGGCGATGCCGGCCAACAGCAGGCCGCCGGCCGCGGCGGCGGCGCTGAACGTGATGGCGAGATCAGGCAAGGCCGCCAAACCGAACGGGCGCGTGCGGCACAAATACCAGGGCGAGAGACAGACGAAGGCGTAGACGAAACAGGCTGGCGCCATCACGGCCGCGGCCTGCGGCAGGCTAAAGCCGCCCCCGGCCCAAGTGAGGTAGGTCAGCAGTGCGCCTGCCGGAAGCCATGCCAGCAGATAAAACAGCAGGCGCCGCAGCGCCAGGATGGGATGCATCGCCTAATTCTTGATGCCTACGCCGCCGAATACCGCTCCGCCCTTGACAATCAGCCGCTTCGGATTGGGGTTCAGCCTGCGGTCCGGGTGCTGCGTCTCGTCCACGAAGCCGCCAAAGACACCCGTGCCTTTTATCTCCACTTCCCAAGCGGCAGGGACTTTGATCTCCGCGCCGCCGAACACCGCGTCCACCTTCAGCACGGCGTAATCGCGCAGCATGGTGGCGCCGCGCAGATCGATTTCGAAGCCGCCGAAGACGCATTCCACTTTGCCGCCCTGGAAGTCGGAGTCGGTAATGACGCGCTTGCCGCCCCAGAAAACCGCGGACTCGTGGAGCTTGTTCCGGCGCCAATTGAAGTTGTCGGCCCAGTCCGGGTGCCTGCCGCTTCTAGCGGTCCAACCCATGCGCGGGCCGACCAGCCGGTCGGTCAGCATCAACACGCCCACCGCGATCAGGATCAGGGGCCACAGATCGCCCCACCCCATGTGCGGGATGCCCAGGTTGCCCATCAGCAGGATGCCGCCGATGCCCATCAGAATTCCGCCCACCACTTTGTCCTTCGTGTCCGGCTGATCGACCACCTTAAAAATGCCCCAGGCGATCAGCACCACCGGCCAGTACATAAAAATGTCATGGAAGCGGATGATGTTCAAATTATTCAGAAAGAAGATAGCCCCGACGGCGATCAGGATCAGGGCCGGAATCCACTGGGCAGGCAGGCCGTCCTGGGGGGTTGGTTGGTTGTCTTGTGGTGTCATGGCCCCAGCGTAAGGCGGGGCGCGGCGCGGCGCACTTGGGAATCGGCAAACAGCGGCTCGCCGCCGGTGAATGCCCAGGACGGCGCGGCGGGTGCGGAGTGAAACGAACAGCGGCTGGCTTGCACTATGCTGATGTCGGCTCGGTCACACAAGTCCCGGCCTACGCTACCCAAAGTTAGTTAAGCGGGCGCGAGACAAAGATTTATGGACCGACCGGTTAAGGCAATTGAATTGCTTAGCCGATACGCAGAGTGAGGTGGAAACGATGATGGTGGCTGCCGGACTTGGGGTTTTAGTGGTGATTTGCCTGCTCCTTGCCATGATGGAGACCCCTCCGCACATAGGCCGATAGTACACGCCCGGGGTCAATTTGACACACCGGGCGGCCGATAGACGCGGCGCAGGCGCGGGGAACCGTCCGCGACGCGCGATGTCCTGTTGTCCATTCCAGCAATCCTGTCCAACACACACGGGTAGCCGGCTCTCCCGATCAAACGGATATTGGACGGGCGGGCACCCCTTAGTTAGAGTCTGTCAGGAAATAACCGGCCCAATCGCCGGCAGCCGCTCCCTTACGGTCGCGGCTCTGACCGCGTATCGGAGCCGCCCAGAGGGCACCCCGTGAGGAGCGGTTGGAACAGTTATTACGCAACGAGGCCTTAGATATCTAACCCCCCGCCTCCACGAATGCCTGAACAACGGCCTTTAAGAGATGGTCCTTGATACGCTGCTCGAGCGGAAGCTCGCTGTATGGCACCATGCAGGGATGCTCTTTCTTGGTTGGGTCCTTGACTGGCCCGAATTTCCAGCCGTCTCGCAGCTTATCGGAAAGCCAGGCTTCATGCTGTGCCGATGCCGCAGCATCCGTTGCAGGTGTTCCCTCTTCTAGCTTGCCGCTGCTTCCGCAGCGACGCTGCCTGGCGGGTCTTCCAACCACTTCAGGTCGCGCTGATACTCGCCGACGGCCTGAGGGTCCGCTAGCAGCTTGATCACGCGCACCAGACTCGGGGCGAGCATACTAACGCACAGATCTTCCACCTGGCTGGGGGTCAGATCCCGAAGCCGCTGGTCGCCCTTAGGGAGCCATTCGGTCCGCATGATCTGGGCGTTGTCGTCCAGCGAGGACTTGGACACGCGGATCGGAAGTATGCGAAGCGCCCGGTCCTTTCTGGCGGCCAAGAACTGTTCGAGCTCAATCGCGCACGGACCGGACTTCACATAGCTCTCGCTGGTCAGGACCAGCGCCACATCAAAACGGTCCATCCGCTTGATCAGATCCGCCATCCAAATCGCGCCATTCTCAATTCTGGCGTCGGCTACTCCCTGGACATCGTACGACTCTGAGTCCTTCTGATACCACCACAGAAATACATGCTGCACCTCAAGGAGCTTCTCGATATGCCCGCGCATCGCCGTCACGATGTCACGGTCCTGGCTGGCATAGGAGACAAAAACACATGTGAACTCTTTGAGACTGTTTAATGCCGTTCTCAGGTCACCGGTCCGCGTCCCGACTCCGGGAAGGTCGCCGTAGTCTTTAGTAGCGGTGTCGAGCACAGTCCAATGGAGCAAAACCAGTTTGCGCAGGTACGCCCGATGGCAAATGTAAACATCTTGTTCGATTGAAGTCGGCAGGTTGTTCTTGGCTTCCCGCGCCAGCTTGTCAACCTTGCTGATGAAGCTGCGGCAGCGCTCCAGGAACTGCGTTTCAACGGAAACCGTCGGTTGCTGCACATAGCGCTTAAGATCCTGGAGCATACCCCGCTCGCAATTGTAGAGCTGGGTTAATTTCTCTGGCAGTTCGAGGGCCTGATACAAAGGAAACACCGCTCTACCGTTCTCATCACCAAGAGCGTCCACTATGAGGCCGTGGGCCTCCACGAGTCCATTCGCGACGTTCCCGCACAAATATACGAACTGGTCAATCTCGACGGCGGTTGCAATTTCAGGCATAGGAAGCCTCAGGAATTCTTGCTACTCCCCTGCGCCGAATCGTCTACCGCCATGGTCCGCGCCCAGTCGAGTTCCCGCGCGTCGCGATAAATACGGTCGACCAGGTCCATTTTCTCGATCAGAGCCCGCTTGAGTTCAACCAGCCGGAAGATCTCCGCCAGCCGGGAATACAGTTTCGAGAGCGCGTCGCCCGCGACAATATAGATCGTCGGATCTTCGAGCGTAGAGACCAGCATCCCCCGGACCATGAAGAGCTGTTCGCGCCGCTCCAGGCGCGTTTGTCGCGGGCCCCTCAGCCCAGGCAGCAGCTTGTCGACATACTTATTGATCATGATCAATGTATGCCAACGGGCGCGCACCGTTTCACAGAGATCCAGTAATCCGGGCAGGAAGTATTCGGCTGGGTTTGCACCCAGGTCCGGGCAGAGGCAAAGGATGGACCGCCTGGATAACGTGACAAAGAGCCGCGCGTCGATATTCACGCTGAAGAGACCGGGTATTCCCACGGGTGTGGGCGGCTCGACATAGGCAGGCTCCAGCACCAGGTCGGATGTTGTGACGGATCGAAACACCAGCGGCACGATGTCGCACTGGTACTTCCTGACCCGCATCATCTTGGTTCTGGCAGGATCGTCGCCGTCGTCGCCTATGCTGCAGAACGCGTCCGCCGCGTCACCCTCCACTTCGGCTGCCGTCACCACCCACGGATTTTGCGCTTCGACCTTGGTATTGATGAGTTCCTTGGCTTGATCGAGCCAGGAGACAGGGCCGCCCTTCTTCGAAACCCGTTGACAAAAGTCGTTCACGCTTTGGACAAACAGATCGTAGAGGGAGGCAGGCGCGGCGGACTTCCAGGCGATGCCACCCCATGACCTGACAGAGGTGTCTTTTTCCAACTGCCTGGTTATGCCCAGGAGTTTCACGACGTCGTCTCGCGATACGCGCTCATCGCCAGACGCCGAGATCGTCAGCGTGAAGCAGCAAGTTGCGCCGCACGGAAAGAGGCGGAGCAGCGGGTCCAGCTTGACCAGGTGGGAATCGAACGTCCCTTCAAGGGACGGCAGCTTTTCCCAGGCTGATTCGGGTTTCAGCTCCAGATGCGAGGCGATGCTGAGCCTCTCGGGAGGGCTTCCATACCCGCTGGTGGGCGGGTTGTCATCGATGGCGCGCAGGGGGACGATGATCTGGCTGCTCTCGTCGGTAAGTGTGAAAGAGTAGATGAAGTGGATCGCGACTCGGCGAAACGAGAGGCGAGGAGATGGCCCTGGGTTACGGTGTTTCATCGGCGCCTCGTTTATGCGGATTTCTCCAGCGCCTCGCGGCGGAAGATTTCCAACGCTTGTTTCTTCATTAGAGCAAATGCCTCGCTGCCCATTTGAGTCAGTTCCTTCTGGGCCGGTAACTTACTTTCCAGCACCGCGGCGACGCTGGCCGGACGCTTGGTCAGGAATACCGTCCGCTCGCCCAGGTAGATCGCCTCGTCGATATCGTGCGAGACCAGCAGAATGGTAACGCCGGTGGCTTCCCAGATCTGTATCACTTTCTCATACAGGCTGAGGTTGGTCTGATAGTCGAGAGCGGAGAACGGCTCGTCCATAATCAGAATGTCGGGATCGAGGATCAGCGCGCGCAGGATGGAAGTCAGCTGCGCTTGCCCGCCCGACAAAGCATAGGTGTATGCGCCCAGATCGATGCGGAACTGGAAGCGGGCCACCACGGCTTCCACCTTGCTCATTCGCTCGGGCTTCGAAACGCCGCGGATCCGCAACGGGAAGGCGATGTTCTCGGCGACGGTAAGCCACGGCATCAGGTATCCGCGGTAGTCCTGAAACACATAGCCGACGCGCGGGCGGGATGTGCCGCCATTCATCTTGACGCTCCCCTCGTCCAGGCTTTCCACGCCGACGATGACGTTGAGCAGAGTCGTCTTGCCGCAGCCGTTCGGACCGAAGAACGTCAGGAACTCGCCTTTGCGGACGTCCAGCGAGAAGTCGTGCAGTACGACGTTGCGCTTCTCTCCCTCGCCAAACGCCTTCGAGGCGTGCTCGATCTCGATGTAAAGGGGACGATCGCTCATTTCCCCGTCCAGAACACGATCTTAGTCTCCGCCCAGACGAAGCCGCGGTTGATTAGGTAACCCAGCAGTCCAATCAATACGAGAACAGCATACAACTTCTCCGTGTCATTTACCGTGTAGGCATCCATTACCCGCTGGCCGAGCCCCAATTGAGTGCCGGTGAACATCTCGCTTACGATGACCACCACCAGGCAGAGCGACAGCGCGGTTCTCATGCCAGCCAGCGTCTGGGGCAAAGCTTCGAAAAAAACCACCCACCGGAAGACTTGCCCCTCGGACGCCCCGAACACCCGGGCGGCGCGCAGCCGAGTCTCTTTGGCCTGCAGCGCGCCGTAAGCGCAGTTCAGGATCACCACAAAGAACGCGGCCGAAAATGCCATCGCGATTTTGGCGCTGTCCCCGATGCCGAACAACAGCAGGAACAAAGGAAACAGCGCCGTCACTGGAAGCGACCGAAAGAAGTCGAGCGTAGGGTAGGTGGCCGCATAGACTCGGCGGGAATTGCCTATAAATAGCCCGAACGGAACGCCGATCAGGCATCCCAGAACGTAGCCGCAGCCCCATCGCCAGGCGGTGGCGCCGATATCGGAAGTCAAATTCTCGCGGAGAAACAGCGCCACCAGGCGCTTGAACGTGGCCGCCGGGGATGGAACCAGCAGAGGCTGAACCAGCTTCAAGCTCGTGACCAGATACCAAAGCGCCAGGCACAGCAGTGGAAGAGCGAAGCCCCACACACCGATTCGCACGCCGGCGCTACGTCCCGCCGGCGGAGCGTCCTTTATCTTGATCTCTGGAGTTGGCATGGGTACGGAAGATCACTTTGCCGCGGGCGTGGTTCTGGCGGCATCCACCTGTCGCAGAAAACTGAGATCCAAAACGTCGGTATAAGCAGGCACCGTCTTCGCGTCGAAGCCCTTCTGTGTCGCCTTCGCCCACTGGCCGGTGCTGACGAAAACGTTCAACAGGCTCTCGTCCGCCTGCACGTTCAACTCATATTCGCCCCAGATGGCGGTGAGTACCGACGGATCCATTTGCATCTCCTTGGCCAAGATCGCAATGGCCTCGTCACGGTGGTCCCTGACGAACGCTTCGGCGCGGATCAGGGCCTTTAGGAACGAGCGGATTCGAGCCGGCTCGGCCTTGGCAAAATCGCCGCGCACCGCCAGCAATCCATACGCGGTGTAGATCCGCCTATCGTTGAACTGCACCAGCTTGCCGTCGAGCGCCTGCTCGACGTTGTAGCGGTATGGCTGCCAGACCGATCCCGCGGGTATGCTTCCATTCAGCACCGAAGCCTGAATGCTGGGAGCCGTCAGGCTGAGAATCTGCATCTTCTTCCGGTCCAGCTTGTAGAAATCGATGAAGAGGTCGGCGAACCGGTGAGACGTCGTTCCGGGAACCATGGCCAGGGTCTTGCCCTCCAGATCCTTTGGCGTTTTGATGCCTCTGTCGCGCCGTGCCATGATCGCATCATCGTGCTTTCGCATGACGCTTGCGATGACCTTGACGTCGGCGCCCTCCTGGAACTTCACAAAGGCGACGTTGGTCTCCACGATGACGCCGAAATTCAGGTCGCCGCTGACCACCGCATCCATCGCCACTTTGCCGGTTTGCAGATAGTTGGGCTGGACGTCCAGACCTTCCGCCTGGAAGAAGCCTTTCTGCTGCGCGACGATCGGCAGCATCGAGATATTGGTGGGGCCACCCCACACGAGTGGCTTCGAGGAAGCTCCCTGGGAGGCGTAGCGGTAGATCGCGATGCCGGCGGCCAGAACGACCACCGCGGTGGCAACCACCCACGTCAGAGCACGGCGTTTCGCCATCATCCCAGACTCTCCTCCGAAAGGTTCAAGGACTTCCAGAATAGCGCAAGCGCCCGGTGCGGCGTTCAACCCATGCGCAGCAAATCGGGGCTGGTATGGGGAAGAAACGAGGCGCCCACGAACTCATCCATATAGCCGGGCAGGTCGGCGAGGTCCACATAGG
>Ga0208820_1000523_pt1 | contig 27666 bp, 20 predicted proteins | sample June2015DPH_16_5_FD_184713 | JGI IMG/M metagenome (GOLD analysis project Ga0208820, IMG submission 184713) | Peatland microbial communities from SPRUCE experiment site at the Marcell Experimental Forest, Minnesota, USA - June2015DPH_16_40... | ecosystem: Environmental > Terrestrial > Soil >...
CCCGCGCAAGACTTGGGAAAAAAGCATAATAATCACCGTCTTTTTAGATGCAATTTTTCCCAAGACTTGCTCGCCCCAAGCACCCACGCGACCGAACTCCGCCACCGCTGCGCTCGCCCCGGTTATCGCTCCATTCCGGCGGCTCGTTTCGTCACGATTGAGAACAACCGACCGTCACTCGCAAAAGCCGATTGACCGTCGGGACCGCTTCCTGCCTTTCTCGTGACAATTAGTTATCCAAGGTGGGTGCTTTCGTAACGGCCTCCACAACCTCGCGGCCCATGATCTGGCGTTTCATGTATGCATCCTCGGCATTCCGCCGGTTGAACGCGGGCACGACATTGGATTCAGTGTCCAGTTGGCCGGCTTCCCGTTACGTTGGCTTCTTCAAGCGCATGCGCGACAGCCGCTTCGCAAGATTCGACACGCTGGTCTATTCCCCTCTGTGCCTGTTTCTCGCCTGTCTCATCATTATTTCCGTGAGTTCCTGAAAGAATGTCGGGAAAAGGATGGTAAAGATTACAAGTATCTTTCCACAGATCTCGTCATTCTTCAATGGCTCTCGCCAGGCATCCGCTTTGCTAAAAACTATCCCTTTGGCTAGCTGGGCACGATCAAGAACTCTGGCAGAATTGTTCCATTCACACTGTGTCTCCCAAATCCCGTTAAAAAAGCGATGGGGCATAAACCGCCACGACCCAAGTCGCAGCATGTTTCTCTCAAGGGCGCATTGTAATCGCCATGCTCCACGTGCTATGCTTGAAACATTCCATGAGGCGCTTGTGTAATGATGTTTTGCCGGTTTTCTGCCTGTGCGTGGCGACTGTGATGGTGATTTTGAGCGTCACCCCGGTCTTCGGAAATGTTGCCGAATCGCCTCCAGCATTCTCGCTGCAAATTACCAATGTGATGCAATTGCGCCAGTTGGCTGATTCAAATCAACGGTTTGTTGCTTCGGTGGACGTGGAAGGGGTGGTATGGTGGTCAAGCGATGCTGAAGGCCGGCTGATTTTGCACGATGACACCGGTACAGCACAGTTGGAACTGGATCTCCCCTGCCGATTGCCACGCCAAGGCGAGCGATTGAGATTGCAGGGGACCTGTACGGTGGTTAAGACGACGGATGCAATCAAATTGGCATGCCTTCCGGTTGTGGAAAATGATGGCCTTCATCTGGCGACCGAGCAATCGGGGCGTGTTTATCTTAAGGCGGGGCGGTATCCGATCCGGGTTGATTGGTTCAATCGGACGGCCGAATATGAGCTGGAAGTTTTTTACGAGGGGCCGAACCTACCGCGACAGGAGATTCCTGACTCGGCGCTTTTTCGAGCCTCGGTTGACCCTACAGACGGGGCCACGAACTTTGTCAATGGGTTGAATTATCACTGCTGTGAAGGCACGTGGTGGACCTTGCTCCCCAACCTATGTCATCTGCCTGCTGTCCGGACTGGTGTGGTGCGCAATTTCACCCTCGAGGTGATGAGCCGGAAAGAGCACGTGGGGTTGCAATTCAATGGCTTCATCCAAGTAACGAACGACGGCTTCTACACATTTCACACCCGGTCTGACGATGGCAGCCGTCTGTTTATCGGAGATTCCTCCCTCCAGGTGAAAACCGTCGGCCGGGTTACTTTGCCGGAAGCGCAACCGGTTGCGAACGGTTCACTCCCGGTCGAAAAGCAGGAATACCGGTGGTCGGAAATTGAAGGGATCGTCTCTTCTGTCAACCATCTGCAGAATGCCTTGGATCTCGAACTGATCACCGAATCGGGGCACGTGTGGCTGAAGGTGGCTGAGAATTCCGGTTGCTCTTTTACCCTTGTGCCTCAAAACCGCATCCGAGCCGTAGGAGTTTGCCGCAATATTCGCAGCCTGGATGGGCGCACCGTGCCCGGCGAGTTTTTCGTGCAGAGCTGGAATGACATCAACCAAAGTTATGTCACGCCGGACTTGTGGGCCATGTATCCGCTGGTGACGATCAGCAACGTTGTGACAATGCCACTCCAGAGTGGATCGCAACCGGTCGTTCATGTCCGGGGAAAAATACTGTCTGCGGGGCCGGGACAGCCGGCATACTTGGACGATGGTTCGGGCCGCATTCTTTTGGAGACAGTCGAGCCGGATTATGTCGGGGGCCGGATTTCCGAAGTGCTGGGGCGGTTTGCCGTGGAGGACACCAATCCGGTGTTGCGTTGTGATTTCTTCCGGCGTGTCGGAGAGGGCACCAGCAAGCCGGGTGCGATTCCGGTTCTCACCACGGCTGAACAGGTCAACCAGTTGAGTCGCGAAGAACTGAAACAAGGCTACCCGGTAAAGCTGCGCGGTGTGATCACCACCGTCTTGGAAGGTGATGCCCTTGTCCTCCAAGATACAACGCGGGGACTCTACGTGGCCATCGGGAGGACAATGCCGCTGCGAGTGGGAGATTTCTGCGAGTTGGAGGGCGTCGCGGCTGCCGGAGAGTTTTCGCCCTATATCCTTGCCTCCCGGATTGAAAGATTGGGCTCCGGCACCCTGCCGAATCCGGTCCGTCCAACTTGGGATCAACTCCTGAACGGGAGCATGCACTGCCAATACGTCGAACTGGAAGGCGTGGTAACCATGATGGACGGCGACACGATCGCGTTGCTCACGCGTGACGGCCGTATCAAGGTGCAACTGGATGCCATGGCTCCGCTGCTGACCAAGACAGATGAGAACGCGCTGGTGCGATTGCGCGGCTGTCTGTTCGCTGACTGGGACAAGCAGGCCCAACGGGTGATGGTGGGCAATATCCGCATTAATCAGCAGTGGGTGGACATGGTTCAGCCGGCACCGATGGATCCGTTTGCCATTCCCACCAAGCATGTCGGAGAGTTGTTGCAGTTTGATCCCCAGGCGGGATCGCTCCAGCGCGTGAAGATTCACGGGCAGATCGTTTACCTAGGCGATGCGGAAGGCTTCCTCATGGATGGCAACAACGGTCTGCGCTTCATCCCCGTCGGAACGTTGAACGCCCACGTCTGTGATCTTGTGGATGTGGTGGGGTTCCCGGACTTGAGCGGCCCGTCTCCCTTGTTGCGGGAAGCCGTGGTTCGTCGGCTGGGGTTGGCCGAGTTGCCCAAGGCGCATAAGTTAGAAGCTGACAACTTGCTCCGTGATGACTACGACTCGACGCTGGTGCAAGTGGATGGCGTGCTGTTGGGGATCAACAGCAAACCGGAGGGGGAGGTGCTCGAGATGCAGAGCGGCTTGCGCCGGTTTACGGCGATGGTGAAGGACAAGGCGGGTCTCAACGAACCCTTGACGCCCGGCAGCAGGCTTGAACTTACCGGGGTCTATTGGGGACAGCGTGGCAACCGGGTTTTGGGCCGGCCGATCGATTCTTTCCAACTCCTGCTGAACTCCGGCTTTGATGTAAGGATACTGTCCCGACCGCCTTGGTGGACGTTGAGACGCTTGCTGTCCGTGGTGGGCGTGCTGCTTGGAGTTTTGATAGCCGCCCTGATTTGGATCAAACTGCTACACCGGCAAGTGGCTGAACGCACTCTCCAGCTCGAAACGCAAATTCAGAAGCGCCAGCGAGCGGAACGCCAGCGCGCGGTCGAGCAGGAACGCGCCCGCGTCGCTCAAGACTTGCATGATGATCTGGGGGCGGGGTTGAGCGAGGTCAATATGCTCACGTCGCTGGTCAAAAGTCCCGCCACGTCCGCGGAGGAAAAGGCCCGCTATGTGGATGAATTGAATGAAACGGCGCGACGCATGGTGACTTCGCTTGATGAAATTGTCTGGGCGATTAACCCGCGCAACGACACCATCGCCTCGCTCGCCAGTTATTTTGGGGCGTATGCCCAGCGGTTGACGGAGCTGGCTTCGGTGGCGTGTGGTCTGGATGTGGCGGAAGACCTGCCCGATTATCCGCTTGATCCCAAGTTTCGGCAGGCATTGTTTCTGGCCTTCAAGGAAGCCCTCACCAATGTTGTCCGCCACGCGCGTGCGAACAAGATCTGGCTGCGGATGTCCGTCCAGCACAATTCGCTCATTGTCACCGTGGCCGACGACGGCTGCGGCATCAACCCTGGCAAACGGGATGCCGGTGCCGATGGGCTTGCCAACATGCAGGAACGATTGAGCACGTTGGGCGGGAGTTGCGATATCCAAAGCGAACCGGGAAAGGGAACGGCTGTGCGGTTCGAAGCTCCTTTGCCCAAAACATTGCTATGATTAAAGTTGGTATTGTAGAGGACAACAAGACGCTGCGGGAAGGGTTTGAGACATTCATCAACCGGACGCCCGGGCTTCAGTGCGTCTGCACCTGCACCACGGTCGCCGAGGCGCTGCGGAAAATTCCGAAAGCCCAACCGGATGTCGTGCTCATGGACATTCAACTACCAGACAAGTCAGGCGTGGAATGCACCGCGCAGGTTAAGGAACTGCTGCCCTCCGTTAAGATTATTATCGTCACGGTCTATGAAGATTCCGACCGCATTTTTCAGGCGTTGCGCGCCGGCGCGTGTGGTTACCTGCTCAAACGAGCCAAGCCTGAACGCGTTATCGCGGCCATCCAAGAAGCACAGGAAGGGGGTGTGCCCATGACGCCGGAAATTGCGCGAAAAGTGATCGGGCATTTTCGGGAGCAGGCCGAGGCATCGTCAGAAGCGGGAAGCCTCTCTCCGCGTGAGAAAGAAGTGCTACAATTGGTAATGCATGCGTTGGGAAACAAGGGGATTGCAGAACGATTGGGCGTAACTGTTGCGGCAGTCAAGTGGCACCTCCAACACATCTACGAAAAATTGCGCGTGCATTCCCGGACTGAAGCAGCCATGAAATTCAAGAGCGGGAAATCTTCTAAAAACTAACCGTTCGGCTAGCTAGTCAAAAAGGGAAAAGCCAGAAATAATAGAAACATGATCCCGAGAAAACATTTTTAACCAAACTTAAACCTGACCAACACCAACCTTATTATGAATAAAATCATGTTAAAAGCCGCCCTTTGCATTGCTGCAACGGGCATTTTTGCGACTCAAGCAGTTGCGATGACCGGCTCGGACAGTTCCAGCAACTACGTTTCTTGGACCTCAACCGGCGGGAGCGGTTTTGGCCCATGGGATTTCTATGTTAATAGTCACGGCGCAGCCAACGCCTACACAGGATACGAGAGGGATGATAACGGCACAGGCGATCCAAACATCCAAGCAGCGGATGGCTCCGTATGGAAACTCTACGCCATCGGGTTCGGTGGCACCCCGTCCCCGTGGGAGGAAGCGATTGCCTATCGCACATTCGTCACCCCATTGGAGCAGGCGGGTGACAGTTTTGCGCTATCTCTTGAATTGCAAAACGGCAATAACGGGATTGGCAATCCTGGACAACAGGGTTTTGCGCTCCGCAACGGCAACACCACCGGATCGGGTAACCAAGGCGCAGGCGCCCGGCTCCAGGTTTACCTGGCGGCAGTCACCAACTACGCTTTCGGCGGCGTCAACTACGTTGTGGTGGAAGACGCTTCAGGTCCGCACGCGACGACGGTTACGAATATTGGGGCCGGCGCTTGTTTCAATTTCGCGGTGACACTGACAGGCCCAAACACTTATAGCCTTTCGATCACTCTATACACCGGCATAGGGGTGACCGCACCTCCCGTTGTCGTGACGGGAACCTTAGCGGGGAGCGGCACGATTGATTCCTTCTCAATGTTCAGTTGGACTAAAGACCCCGACTCAGGCGTAAACAGTGACGTCTATTTTAACTCTTTGTATTACACAAATCAGGCTGCTTTTACCTGTCCGACGATCCTCTTAGGGAGTCTGGAGAGTCCTTTGCAAGGGACGGCTTATAGTCAAGCTATCACAGCGAGTACCGGTTTGGCCCCCTATTCCTTTGCGTTGACCGGCGGTTCACTGCCGCCGGGTATGAGCTTGTCAACCGAGGGCACCCTTTCCGGCACGGCCCCGAATACCGGTGATTATACTTTCATCGTGACCGCCACCGATGCCGACAGTTGCACCGGGAGTAGGAGTTACAGCCTCACGGTTTACGGAACTGGCGAAGACAACTCCGCAAACTACAGCCTTAATTGGAATGATGGATCGAATGAAGGGATCGGCTTCGGCGCTTGGAGCCTCTATGACAACTATCACGGTGAAGGCTTCAGCGGTTCCGGTGTCGTGGTCGATGGTGTCAACGTTTTAGCCACAGACGGTTCCGTTTTTAAACTCTATGCCATTGACTTCAATGGCAACCTGCAGCAAGAAGAATCGACCGCCTTTCGCCGGCTCAACAATCCGTTGAGCGTGGCCGGGGATTTATTCTCGATGTCCTTCGAGAACAGCGGCGGTATTGGCAATCCTGGTCAGGTCGGATTCACGCTCAGAAATGGAAACGTCACCGGATCAAATAGCTCCATCCAAAACGGATCGAATAACCGGAATGCTCGTGCTCGGCTGCAGGTTTACTCCGATGGCGGCGCAGCCAACCTCACGGTGGTAGACGCCTCCGGCACTAATCAGATCCCGGGAGTCGGATTCACCACCTACGGATATGATGCCCAGGTCATGCTGACCAGCGGAAACACCTACAGCTTGTCCATCACTCGTTACAATGGCGTGGGAACGTTCGATACGCCTGTGATTGTGACCGGAACGTTAGCCAGCAGTGGCCCGATTGACTCATTCGCGATGTACAGTTGGAAGAACTCCACCGACAACGGCGACAACGGTGACGCCTATTTCAATAATCTGGCCTATACGGCCACCACGCCCCCGTTTACCAACAACGTCACATTCCGGGTGGACATGACGGTGCAAATCAGCATTGGCCATTTCAATCCGGCAACTGACAGCGTCGAGGTGCAGGGCAGTTTCGACGACTGGACTTCCGGCGCATACGTGCTGACAAACAACCCATCGCTCTCCGGGAACGCTTCTAACATCTACAGCGGGGTGGTTCCCATTGTGGGCGCAGCACAAAGCGGGGAATCCTACAAATTCGTCCTTAACAGCAGTTCTTTAGGAACGGTTTTTGAAAGCAGCACTCCAAAGGTGAGCACGCTGGATGACGGCCCGGATGCCTACAACCGGTTCTTTCAGTTGACGAATGCAACCGCTAGGGTGTTGCCTGCGGTGTTATTTGATGACAAAGAGGCGGATGACTATTTGCCCGGGGCCATAGCCGTGAGCTTCACGGTGAATATGAATGGCGCCGTTGGGACCGATGGGCATGCGTTCAGCGCGGGTGACACCGTTTGGGTCAATGGAGATTTCGTTCCTTGGTATCCTTGGTTTAATCCTCAAGCTCCCATCGCTGCTCCACCGCAATATCAATTGACCGAAACTCCGCCAGGAAGTGGAATATTTTCGAACACCGTAGTTATTCCCCTGGGCACAACTGTGGCATTTGCATACAAATATGGCATAGGCGTAGCCACAAATGGAGATTTGGGACCTGAGGACATCGAGGCGCCCGATGGACAGAACCATTACCGCGTGGTACGTTCCACCGCGACTGGCTCGTATGCGATGCCGCAAGACACGTTCGGTAACCAGTATCACGAACCGTTCTTTAATGCGCTCGCGCGAAATGGCGGTCAACTGACGATAGGCAAACCATCGGGCGGCATCGTGCCGGTAACCTGGCTGGGGCGGCCAGGGGCGCGTCTACAGGTGAGCACCAATCTTGTCGGCAACTGGCAGGATCTGATCCAGACGGATGGCACCAATTGGACGGTTGGATCGCATTCGACCAACGGTTTCGTGAGTCAGACCAACTGGCCGGCCGTTGGGAAAACGTTCTTCCAACTGGTCAAGCCATGATTGGAGTTGAGTGGTGAATTTTGGCCCTGCCGTGCCAGAGCGCGGCAGGGCATATGAAATCTTTAAAATGAAGAGAATGAATGAAAGTGTTGTGAAAGTTCACCGTGAAGGGTTTACGTTGATCGAGTTGCTGGTGGTCATAGCGATCATTGCGATTCTGGCTGCCTTGCTATTACCGGTGCTGAACAGGGCCAAACAAAGGGCATATGCAACTCAGTGCATGAGCAATGAAAAGCAACTAGTGCTGGTTTGGACCATGTATGCAGACGACAATCAAGATCTCTTCCCCATCAACAGCGATCCGCACGTCAACAACATATTTGTCAAGTCTTGGGTTACCGGCACATTAGATTGGACCACTTCACCATCTAACACAAACACTGACTATCTTGTTAATGACAGTTATTCCTTATTGGGGAATTATCTGGGAAGAAATTACCAAGTTTTTGCCTGCCCGGCGGCAAATTTTGCCAGTCCAGCCGAAGTTAAGGTGGGATGGGATCATCGTAGCCGAAGTGTCGCCATGAACGCCGCTATCGGCGATGGGCTTAAGTATAACATATTCAAGAACTTTTATGTGGCAAAGAAGATGAGCGATTTTCATGCCCCAATGCCAAGCGACGTCTGGGTATTTACCGATGAACATCCGGACAGTATTGATGATGGTCTTTTATACGACGCCAATTATGCCACGACGTCATTTACCGAATTGCCTGGCAGCCAGCATGCCGGCGCGTGCGGAATGGATTTTGCGGACGGACATGCGGAAATTCACAAATGGATGGGGCCGATAGTCAACGAACCGGTGCAGTATAATTCAAAGCGTGCTGTAGCTTGCAGCCTCAGTGATCCCGACATGATTTATATCTCGCAACACATACCTTGTAATTAAGGTGTCATATCTCATTGGAATCCGGCCGATTATGGGGACACGGTCTTTAATAACTGTGGCGCTCATTCTTTTCACCAGCGTTGTCGGGCTGGAGATAGAAGCAGGACCATTTATTGCCGATGTGAACACCGACAAGGCAATGTATTACCCCAGCAATGGCGCCACAATATATGTGGATCTCACAAACAGCACGGCTTCCACGTTTAACGGTTCCGTCAACGTGGTGATTTCGCATCTCGGTTATGTCAGCACGAATCTTCCGGCCCAAACAGTGTCGAATCTGGGTGCGAATGCCACTGCCACCGCCGTGTTTTCCTGGGTGCCACCGGTCACCAACTATCAAGGCTATCTTGTTTCGGTGAGCGTAACTGATTTAACAAACAATGTCCTGGACAGCGGTTCGTCGGCCGTTGATGTGTCAAGTGATTGGTCAAAATTCCCGCGTTACGGGTATGTCGCCCAATACGGCTCCGGGCTGGATGCGTATCATACCATGTGGCTCCTGAAGAATTATCATCTCAATGGAATAGAGTTCTACGACTGGCAGTGGAAACACCACATTCCCTATAACCCAAACTCCATTTGGCCGGATGTTGCCAACAGGACTATTTACGAAAGCACGGTCACTAATTATATCGCTGCCGCTCACGGCTACGACATGATGACTATGAATTACAATTCATATGGCATGGCTTACGCGAACTACCAGACGGACGGCAGCGGCGTTACTCTTTCGATGGGGATTTTCTCCGGTTCGCCAGCCTCCAATGGAAATCAATACGGTTATCAACTGCCGGCCACTTGGGCGACAACAAATCTTTACGGATTTAACAATCGGGATACCAACTGGCAAAACTATATTTACGGCAGGGAACAGGATGTGTTCAACAACTTTGCCTTCGATGGTTGGCACATTGACACCGTGGGCCAGCACACGGCGTATGATTACAGCGGAACCTTCTTCAGTCTTGACGATTACAACCCACAGTTCATCAACAATGCGAAAACGGCTTTGGGCAAGCGGATGACTTTCAATACCGTGGACGCGGGCGGCGAGAATCAGGTGGCGCAGAGTGCAAACGTGGATTTTGTTTACTCGGAGTTGTGGAGCGCCAATGCGAATTACAATGATTTCAACAATCGTGTGAACAACGTGCGCACCTATTGCAGCAAAGCACTGGTGATGCCCGCTTACATGGATACCGGGTTAAGTTCAGGGTATTTTAACGAGCCGGGAGTACTGTTGGCGGACGCAGCGATGTTTGCCTGTGGTGGCGCGCATCTTGAGTTGGGAGATGGCAATGAAATGTTGAACAATGATTATTTCCCCAATGACAGCAATGTGCTGATGACCAGTTCTTTGACGGCCGCGATGCATGCCTACTACGATTTTCTAGTTGGGTATGAGAACCTGCTGCGCGGTGATACCGTCAGCGCGAACAATACCGTGACCATTACTGGGGTGGCGACCAGTACCAACGGCAGCGCGGGCACAGTATGGGCCATTTCAAAGAAGACGCTTGGGTATAACATCATTCACCTTGTCAACTTGCTCAACAGTACCAACGCTGCATGGAACGATTATAATGGAGCTTGCCCAGTGCCGCCGACGCTCGGCAATCTGGCCATAAAGATGTATTACACTGGCTCGATTGGTGGGGGTAATTTGTGGTATGCGACGCCGGACACCAATTATGGTTCGGCTACGCAGTTAAGCTACACCACCGGCAGTGACGGTGGGGGTAATTTCATCAATTTCACTGTGCCGCAGCTTCAGTATTGGGACATGATCTGGCTGGAGATCAATGGCACGACCGGTGCCACGAACCAGATTCAGGCGGAGAATTACGATTCCATGTCGGGCATCGGGACGGAAACGACATCAGACACGGGTGGTGGACTCGATATCTGTGATGTCAATAATACAAACGGCGACAGCTATGTGGCCTTCAACAACATTGATTTTGGCAACGGATCGACAAATGTCTCGGCGCGCGTCGCCTCCGCCGTCGCCAATGGCACGGTGGAGTTTCATTTGGACAGCCCTACCGGAACGCTGGTTGCAACGGTGACTGTCGGCAACACCGGCGGCTGGCAAAGTTGGCAGACAATTTCCGCGCCTGTTTCTGGCGCCTTGGGAGTTCACCAACTATTTGTCGTCTTCAAAAATGCGGCGTCCAATCTCAATTGGTTCAACTTCAATGACCTTAATAATGCACTGCCCAGTCCATGGGTGACGCAGGACATTGGATCGGTTGGTCTGACCGGCCGTGCCAGTTACAGCAGCGGCACGTTCACAGTGACCGGCTCCGGCGCGGACATCGAAAGCACGGCGGATGCGTTTCGGTATGTGTATCAAACATCCAGCACTAATTGCGAGGTGCGGGCCTGGGTGGTGAGCGTGCAGAACACCGACCCGTGGGCCAAGGCCGGGGTGATGATCCGGGAGAGCACGGCGGCTGGAGCGGTGAATGCAATGGTGGAAATCACCTCGGGCAACGGTGTGGAGTTCCAGCAACGGACGAGCACTGGCGGCGAGACCACCAGCACAGTTATTTCAAGTGTGACGGCGCCGGAGTGGGTGAGGCTCGTGCGAAGCGGCAATAATTTCAGCGCTTACTATGGTCCCGACGGGACGAAGTGGACGCAAATCGGCGCGACCATCAGCATCACGATGAGCAATAGCGCCTCTGTTGGCCTGGCTGTGACCGCGCATAACAACACAACGATCTGCACCGCCAGTTTCTATAATGTGTCTGTCAATCAAGCTCCGGTGTTGGCCGCAATTCCCAACCAAACCATCCTGGCTGGCCGGACGCTGGTGGTCACCAATTCGGCCAGCGATGCCGATATTCCTCCGCAAACCCTGACTTACAGCTTGTTCAGCGCGCCTGCCGGTGCCTCCATCAACACCAACAGCGGCGTGTTCATCTGGCGGCCGGTTATTGCGCAATCGCCTTCCACGCAGACCGTCGCTGTGGTTGTCTCCGACAACGGCGTACCCACCATGAGCGACACCCAAAGCTTCACGGTGACGGTGACCCAGCCAGTCCGGCCCACCCTCAACTTTGTTTCAATCACCAATGACCAATTTGGGTTTTGGATCAACGGCGACACGGGCCCGGACTACACGATACAGTTTTCAACAAACCTGGTGTCTTGGGCCATCATCGCCGCGGCAAGTTCGCCGACTTTGCCCTGCTTTTGGGTGGATACAAATTCCGCCATATCGCGTTTTCGATTCTACCGCGCCCTGCTTGGGCCTTAACGTTGGTTGCCAAATTTTATTGTGAAATTATTGAAGAACACGCTTTCAGCGGGAGCATTCATTGCCGGTGGGTGGTTGGGGGTTGCCTGCGTCATGGCACAAAGCAGCGTCAGCTTGACCGAAGGCCAGACGCAGGCAACGATGTCCCTCAAGCAAGCAGGGGATCTCCGCACCTATGAACTGGCAAGCAACGCAGAGTTGCGTGATAACAAGCCGGCGGAAAAGCAGGTCACGTTTTCTGAAGCGAAAGGCCATGCCAGTATTCGGACGGGCAATGTGCTTTTCGATGGACTCTATGCCATGGCGGTTCATGAGGCGTTGCAAAATTCGGTCTCGCAAATCAAGGACGGCGCTTACGGTAAAGACGAGCCCGTCAAACTTGAAGCCTATCAAACTGGGGAGTTCTGGACCTATGTTTGGACACGTGATTTGTCTTATTCCGTCAATCTCGCCCTGGCTGGTTTCGATCCCGAACGCGCGGTCAATTCACTGCTCTTTAAAACTTCAACGCTTAAACCTTCCGTGCTCAGCGGGGTTACCAACCAGATAATTCAAGACACTGGTTCCGGTGGAAGTTACCCGGTTTCCAGTGACCGCGTCGTGTGGGCGCTGGGAGCAAATGAGACGCTTAAATATCTCCCGGAACCGGACCGGCAGATTTTTCTCAACAAGGTTTATCCGATCCTCTGTGACACCATCGAGCAGGACCGCCGGCTGGTCTATGACCCGCAAGATGGCCTTTATCGCGGCGAGCAGTCCTTCCTCGATTGGCGCGAACAGACCTATCCAGGCTGGACCAAGGAAAATGTTCTGCCCATAGCGATGTCCAAGGCTCTCTCGGTGAATGTGGCCAATTATTTCCTGTTGAAGACCACCGCCGACTATTCAAACTTGCTGGGACGAAAAGCCGACGCGTCCCGCTATGCAACGTGGGCTGAGAGTCTGAAAGCGTCCATCAATGAGCATTTCTTCGATCCTGAAGCCGGCCTTTATAGCACCTATCTGCTTTCAGATGGGGTTGATAACATCCGCGTTCACCGTTATGACCTGCTTGGGGAATCCCTTGCCATCTTGTTTGGCGTCGCCGACCAGTCCAAGGCCGAGTCGGTCCTAAAAAACTATCCGATAGGGCCGCATGGTCCATCGGTCGTTTGGCCTCAGGAACGGACAGTGCCGATTTATCACAATCAGTGCATCTGGCCCTTTGTTACCGCTTACTGGATCAAGGCGGCCCGGCAGGCCAACAACTCCGAGGCTGTTGATCAGGGCATCCGTTCGTTGGAGCACCTCGCCGCCTTCAACCTCTCCAACATGGAAAATTTTGACTTCGTTACCGGCCAGTCGGAAGTAAAAGGCAGTGGGCTAAAAGGACCCGTCATCAACTCCCGTCGCCAGCTTTGGTCCGTGGCCGGCTACCTTTCGATGGTCCAGGATGTTGTATTTGGGTTGGAGACTTCTTGGGAGGGAATTCGTTTCCGACCGTTTATCACGGCGCAGTTGCGAAATGAGACCTTTGCTTCCAGTGCGGTCATTGAGCTTCGCGATTTCGCCTATCGGAATACCCGAAATCAAGTGCGCATCCACCTTCCGCCCGCCAATCCGCAGGCGCACGGCGTCTGCATTATTCAGCGCGTGGAGCTTAATGCGAAGAAAATCGGCGACGAGTTTGCAACCGCGGATTCGTTACGACCCTCCAACCAATGGGATATTTACCTCCAATCGCCGGATCCTACAGAAGACCCCGCGCCTCTGAAGATGGTGGATGTCTCGAACAAACGTGCATTATATGGCCCCGTTCAGCCGACTTGGGATGACACTTACCAAGGCGGAATCACCGTCCAGGATGGCCACGTGGTGCTTCATTATCGTCAGGATGATGCCGCAGATGTCGTCTTCAACATCTATCGTGATGGACACCTTTGTGCCAAGGGCATAACGCAGATGAAATGGAGTGATCCCTTGTCTGCCGATTACCGGGACACAGTGCATTACTACGCGGTTGAAGCTGTGGACGCTCAAACCGGCAATGCCTCGCACCTGACCCTGACCCGCTGCTTTCGAACCGATGGTAAGGAACAGGTGATTCCAGCAAACAATATGCATAATCGTGGGGGAAAGTTGGTGGCCGGCGACCATTTTGAGGACTGGGGAAAATCTGCTGATGAACTGCTGACGAAGAGCTTTAAGGTGAATAACAGCGGGCGTTATCTCCTCCGCGCGGAATTCTCAAACGGTTCCGGGCCGGTCAATACCGGCATTACCTGCGCTGTGAAAAAACTGGAAGTACGGAACGCTGGCACGGGGAGGGTGATTGCCTCCGGTTATCTGATTATGCCGCAATCCGGTGACTGGAAACGTTGGGACATGTCATCACCGGTGAGCATGGATTTGAGCGTGGGAGAGGAATATGAGATTTGCATTTGTGAAGATGAGTATTGCCGAAACATGAGCTATCTGAAGAACAACGAACGCTACACGGCATGGCCAGGAGGGGGCGTGGACGATTACAATTATGTGAACATAACCGCACTGCATTTGCTTCAAATTCAGGCCAGTTCATATCTTTCCCAGGCAAAGGCAATATTGCAACTGCATTAACATCGCTTTCGCAAGATGGTCTGGATTTCTGGTTCGAGCAGGCAATTGATTTTTTGGCCGGGCGACAGTCCTGCTTTCTTATTGCCTCGGTCTCCTTTTCCAAGTCAAAGCACAGCCTTCAGGCGCACCGGCAGCGAATCTGCCGGCGGCCTGGCGTAGCCCTGTAAACGGCGGTTGAAAAGTGTAGCGGGTGAGGCATCGAGCTGCGAAATCCGAACATCCGGGTTGCCGACGCTGTTATCCGAAGCGGAAGGCAATATGCAGGTGAGCGCCAAGGCGAGTTAACCGGCAGACCCGCGCGGTCGCAGACCCTCGACACGCATCGAAGCTTCCAGCGCAGGAACTGGGAGACCCCACACCTCTCCAAGCGAAGAAAAGCCCTTTTACTTGTGTTGAACGTGGCAGGCATAAAAAAACAAGCCGGTCCAGCGACCGGCCTGACGTGTAAAGGTAAAGGACCGAAATACAGAACTGTCAGGCGGTGCGGCTTTTGCGCAGGATCCGCAGGGTGCTTGCGCCAATGGGAAGGAGCAACAGAGCGCCTGCCAGAACAGTACCGGCCTCGGGAACGGGAACTGGTATGACGGAACTGGACGTAATAGTTGTTTCTGCTGAAGTGCCATACCTGAACTGTACATCGCTAATGGAATCCAAGCTGGTATAGTTGAACAGGAAGACCAAGGCGTTTTGAAAATACGGGTCATGGGCTGACAACCCATCACTACTAGGTGGTGCGCTGAACCCTGCTGAGAGTACACCGTCTACTGGCTGGCCACTGCCAATAGCAGAAACACCTGTCAGATTGCCAAGCCAACTGACACTCAGAGGTGAAGTCACGGCCGAGCTTGAAGCGCTACTGTGGCTCTGAATATTCCACTCTGTGTCTCCAACCGGGGCAACTGCCGATACCAAACTCAAGCCGCTCGCGCCATTGAAAGATAAGCCGTACAGAGTTTCAGCGACCCCGAAGGTGTCACCGGAAAAAGTATTCTTGAGAGTAACTTGGAGCTGTCCTCCGACAATTTGGAAATCGACGCTTGCTGATATCGTCTGTCCGTCAGCCCCTGTACCGCTTGCGGTAGCGGTACCAAGGTCAATGTTGGCGAATGCGCTCGTGCCTCCCGCCGCGATCCCCATCGCAGCTAAAAGAACTGCCATCTTTGCAATTTCTTGTATTCTCATGATTCTTTCTTCTCCTTTGGGCCGTGTTTGTCTGGCGTTGTATTCTGACTTTGTTGTCGCTCGCTTTTATAAATCGCCAAGCCGAGCCTCGTGCGATCCGCACTTTTCAATTCATTTACGGGCTTTAGTATACTCTTTAGTTAGTCAACAATCTATCGCTTGATGGGACATCGTTTGTCACATTTTGGACTTGATTCGAATTTCTGGCGGGCACAAAAAAAACAGGCCGGTTTGATGACCGGCCTGCTGAGTAAAGGGAAAGCGACAAACCGCAGGGCTGTCAAGCGGCTTTTGCGCAGCATCGGCAGGGTGCTTACTTGTGTGCGTCCTCGCGGAGCTGGCGCACGTCGGCCGGCTGGTTCGCGTCGAGCGGAGACTTCTCGTCCTTTTTGGCGACGTTTCACCCGTCACTGATTCCCCGTCCCAGCGGCCGGTCAAACGTATCCTGACGGGCCAGGTCTAGTTTTCAGCATCGGGTCATGAAATCATGTCGGCATGGATACATCAAAAACTGGATCAGGACGGCGGCGTTGGACCTCTAACCAGCGGCAACGATTTCTGGCGCGGTTTCATCAAAGCCAATTAACCCAGCACGATTTCGCCACTCGTCACGGCGTCGGGTTGTCCACCCTGAGCAAGTGGTTGCGCTTGGAACGTGACGCCGTTCCCGCGAAGATAAAGTTTCAAGAAGTCCGATTGCCCAGCCCAGCCTCGCGCTGGCCGGTTGAAGTCGTCAGCCCGCAAGGTTGGATCGTGCGGCTGCAACACAGCTCAGATGTGCAGTCCTTGCCCAAACTCTGTATACGGCTGACGCGGCACGCATTTCGCAGCGTCGTGCCCCAGCCGCATACACTCAAAAGGACGGCCAAGTTTCTGGTTCGCCTTCCACTCGGACATTTTGGTTGCGAAAAAAGCTTGCCAACGCTGCCGGTTCGGGAATATGATCTCGTCTAATCTGCCAAAGTTATGCAAAAGGCTGCCTCCAGAAGGCTCGGCGAAGTTTCGTTCCTGATTCTCTTAAACGTGTTCTGCTTTTTATCGGCCATCTGCGCGAGTGGCCAGGTCGTAACGTGGGGACAAACTAATTCCTCCGGTCTGGCAAACATTCCGGCGAACTTGACGAATGCGGTCGCGCTGGCCGTGGGTAATTTGCACAGTGTCGTATTGACTGCCAATGGCCGCGTCGTTGTTTGGGGCGACAACACTTATGGCCAAACCAATGTGCCGTCGGGCTTAAGTAACGTCGTGGCGATTACCGCCGCTTCGTATCACACCTTGGCGCTGAAATCGAACGGTATCGTGGTTTCATGGGGCGACATGACCAGCGTTCCCGCCGGCCTGACGAATGTGGCGGCGGTGGCGGCGGGCGACAATTTCAATCTCGCATTACAATCGGACGGCACGGTCGTCGCCTGGGGAGCCAGTGGCAGCGCGACCAACGTTCCCGCCGGTCTCGCTAATGTGGTGGCCATCGGCGCGGGTGGAAGCTTTGGCGCGGCGGCGCACGGCGATGGAACATTCACGGACTGGGCCTATTCTTCAGCGCCCTCAACTGCCGGCATGACGAACGTGGTGGCGATCGGCGCGTGCGAATTTCCCCTGGTGGCGCTCAAAGCCGACGGAACGGTGGCGGCTTCCGGCGTTGGCGCGCCGCCGGCGAGTTTGACCAACGCCGTGGCCGTGTCTGCGAACCGATATAATGCCATGGCATTGAGGGCCGATGGAACGGTAACCAATTGGCCCACCGGAGGACCCATCACGCCGGCGAATCTCACTAACGTATCGGCCATCGCCTCCGGCCAGTCTGTTTGCCTCGCCATCACCGGCGGCGGCGCACCGTTTGTCGCGGTTGCCCTCGTCAACCGCACCGTCGCTCCGGGCGCAACCGCATTTTTTTACGCCCCGGCAACCGGTGCCTGGCCGATGGCTTATCAATGGCAATGCAACGGCACGAATGTTCCCGGCGCGATCAATTTGATTTTCGCTTTGACCAACGCGCTGCCCGTTAACGCGGGAAATTACGCCGTCGTGGTGACCAATAGTTTTGGCGCCATCACCAGCGCCGTCGCCGTTCTAACCGTTCCGGATTTTTCGAGCGCGCTGGACACGACCGGGCTGGTCTGGACGACAACCGGCAACGCGCCATGGTTCATGGAGACAAACGTGTCGGAATACGGCCTGTCTGCGCTGCAAAGCGGTGCCATCACCAACAACCAGACCACCACTGTGCAGACGACTGTGACCGGGCCGGGCACGTTGACGTTCTGGTGGAAGTTGGTGTCGTCGTCGTCGGACGCGTCGCTGCTTTTCAAGATTGGAAATTCCGTGCAGGCGAGCCTCTATGGCTCCAGCAATCCGAACGCGAATACAAACTGGCAGCAGCAAACGTTCTATCTTGCCGCCGGCACGCAGACGTTGCAGTGGATTTTTTCAAAAGGCGGCAACAATTCCGCCGCTGGTTCCGCCTTTCTGGACGAGGTGTCTTTTACTTCCGGGGCGACCATGCCGTTTTTCACCTCGCTGCCTGTCAGCCAGTCACAGGCGCCAAATTTTAGCGTGACACTTTCCGGCACAGTCGCCGGCACGCCGCCATTGAGTTATCAGTGGCTGGGGAACGGCACGAACATTTCCGGCGCAACCGGAACCTCCCTGACCATCACGGACCTTCAGACGTCCAACACCGGCACTTACAGCCTGGTCGTGAGCAACGTTGCGGGAACCACGAATGCCGACACCACGGTTGAACTTGGACAGGTCGCCGCCTGGGCCAACCCTTACTCGGGACAAACAGTAATTCCAACCGGCATGACCAACGTGATCGCCATTGCCCAGGGCGACCAGCACAGCCTCGTGTTGAAGGCTGATGGTACGGTCGTCGGCTGGGACAACATCACCGTGCCCGCCGGCTTGACGAACATCATCGCCATCTCCAGCAGCGCCGGCGCTTACTACGATCTTGCGTTGAAGGCGGACGGAACCGTCGTGGCCTGGGGCGACAACACGTGGGGTCAAACTAATGTTCCATCCGACCTGACCAATGTGGTGGCGATTGCCGCCGGCTGGTATCACGGCCTGGCGTTGAAAGCCGATGGCACGGTGGTCGCGTGGGGTTACAACTGGGACGGCGAGACCAACGTGCCGTCGGGATTGACCAATGTGGTGGCCATTGGCGGCGGAAGTTTCCACAGCCTCGCCGTGACAGCGGATGGAAACGTCGTTGTCTGGGGCAGGGCGGGCAATGTCCCCGCGAGCCTGACCAACGCCGTTGCGGTTGGCTCGGGCGAATTTTATTGCACCGCCGTGAAAGCCGATGGCACGGTGGTCACTTGGGGGGACAATTCCTACGGCGAGACAAACGTTCCCGCGAACCTGACCAACGCAACCCGCATCGTCGCCGGTTGGTATCACGCCATCGCCGCGAAATCGGACGGAACTGTTGCCGCCTGCGACACCTCGTCAACCGTACCAGCGGGCTTCACAAACGTGATCGCCGTTGCCGCAGGCTACTTCAATAATCTCGCGCTGGAGGGAAATTCCCCACCGCCGGCCCAAGTACCGCTCACGAATCCAAGAATGGATGCTGGCGGTTTCAGCGTCTCCCTGCCGACTCAAAGCGGCAGGGTCTATGCGCTGGAATACAAAAACTCTCTTTCCGACGCCAACTGGATGCCCCTGCCGTTGGTGGCGGGAAACAGCGGCACGCTGACACTGATGGACACCACCGCGACCAATGCGCAGCGGTTTTATCGTGTGCGGCAATGGTAAAATTCAATCCTTCGAGGAAATTCAACGCGGCAACCTTGCTGGATCAAAACGGCCTGGTGTACAAGTTGAAAACAGGGCGGTGAACCGACCAATGGCCGGTTTGCTCAAGCTGCCTGCGCGACCAATTGCTCCTTCGCCTTGGCCTTGGTTGCATTGGCGGTTTGCAGATAAGCCCTCTCTGAACAAGGAAAACCCTCTGAAATCAGAGCCTAAAATATCAGGAAAGTTACGCGCCCGCCTTTGCTTCACCTATAAAAAAGAAATCGGGTAACCCAAAATCACACATCATGAACTACTGGATCACAACCCACTGGCCACCTCGCGTCGACGATGATGGGTCTCATCGTCACCGTAAACGAAGGTGGCGTACGGCCAAGGATGGCGGTTGGAAGTTCCACCGCATGGATGAAATCTGTGTGCTTGCCATTCTCGGCTTTCGCATCGGTCATTCCATCAATCACTTTAGCCGTAATAATATTAAACCCGAATCATAGGCTGGTTTGAGTATAGAGTTTGAACACTTTAGCCACTATTTGCCCGGCTGCCAGTTGGATTGCTTCATCCGTAGTGCCGGCGAAGGCTGATTTACCGGACTTCCCTTCAGCTTCAAATACCTCAATTTGATTTCCAGAACTTAAATCAGAAACAGTCACATGAACCAAAATGCGCGCCTGGCCAGCCAAGGCCCCAGCCCATAATCGCACATTGTCGGAAACCTTGTTGATCTCCTTTATGTCAGCAGCAACCTTTATTCCGCTGCCTGAATTGACGTCCGCTTTATTCCCGCTCACGCTCGTGAACCATTGTTTTTCCTTCAAACCAGAAACGATCAAGTCGCCAAGCAGATGTTTTTCAGTTTCCAAATCACCCAAAGAACTGGTGGATTCCACGAAGATAAAGTCCAGTGAGACCAGCTTGCTGATCAAAACCGAGCTATCATTCTTTACCACACCCGACGGCGACGCGCAGCCAACAAGGTTCAATAGCACGAACAGAATTGCTGCAAGATTAAATACACATTTCATTACGCTTGCCAGTGGTTTTGAGTTGAATCCGTTTCATAATAAAGCTTCCACGAATCATTCCAAGGTGTCAAAAGCATAAACTTTGGGCCGCTTTTTGATATGGTTCAGGTTTGCGCGAGGCCGAGGATGATTAAGGCACTTGTCGAAGTATTTCGGTGCGCAGTTTAGTTTTTTGGTTGGACAGGAAATGTCCCTGTCATGTGATAATGTGGTGGCATGTGCGGGCGATATTCGGCGGCAAAAGATTTCAGCGAGCTGATCAAACTGGTCGGCGTCGTCATGGCGCGGGTGCCATTCTTTGCGCCGCGTTATAATATCGCGCCGACACAACTGGCGCCGGTGATTTACAAGGAGCGGCACCAACCGGCGGCGAAACTGATGCGCTGGGGTTTGATTCCGTCCTGGGCGAAGGATGAAAGCGTCGGCAATGCGCTCATCAATGCACGGTCGGAAACGATTGAAAGCCGGACGGCCTTTCGCGAGGCGTTCAAGCATCGGCGGTGCCTGATTCCGGCGGACAGTTTTTTCGAGTGGCAGGAACGCGACGAGAAACGACAACCGTTCCGGGTGATGCTGAAAAGCGGCGAGCCGTTTTGCTTTGCCGGTTTGTGGGACCGGTGGATCAAGCCGCCTGCCGCCGGCAACTTTGACACCGATCTGGACGAAGCGCCGGAGAGCGAGACGATTGATTCGTTCACCATCATTACACGTCCGGCGAACGCGGCTATTGCGCCGCTGCATGACCGGATGCCGGTCATCATGGCGCCGAATCATTATGGCTGGTGGTTGAAGGACGACGATGGGCGCAGTGAATCGCACAAGATGGCGCTGGGGCATCCGCTGGAGGGTATGCGGCTGACGGACCACACCGTGAAATACATGCCGCCTCAGCCGCATACATTCAAACAGCGGGCGAGAGTCGAAGGCTGATGATCGAGAGCCAGAAACCGGAAGTTGGATGGGGAAATTACCATACGAACGTAACGATGCTGTGTCCGGGCGCGGGGTAATCGAAGAATTTGCCGTCCGCCTCGACCTGGAATGACTGTTCCGTTTGCTTCTTGTTGTAAACGACCAGCGAGGTTTGGCCGTTGGGCAGGGCGAAGGCGATGATGTCCATGCCGCCGGGAACAGCGCCTTTGAAGGAAGCCGCGATGTGCTTCGAGCCGGGGCGGGCGGCACGAGACATCTGGCCCATGGCATAGAACTCCCGTTCGAACCTCACTCCCTGGAAATTGTCGGTTTCAATATTCACCAATCCTGCGGCCTCGGAATCGGTGCGCGGCGTTGGCCCGAACTTACAGTTGAGCGCGAGGTTCCATTCCAAACACGCCTGACACCAGTTCTGCGGATCACCCATCCAGTTGTAGGCCATGCCATAGTCCACATCACCCCACCAGCTGCCCCGTTTCCAGCCACTAAGCTCGGTACAGAGGATATCCTTGTCGGGAAACCTCTGATGGATGGTGTTGTAGGTCTTGGCCATGAGGGCGGGATCGCCGTAGTAACAATGCCAGGCGCTGCCGGCGATATATTTGTTCACCGTGGGATCCGAGAAGATTTTGGTCACGCTTTCCACCGGATCCATTTTGGCGTCACCGTGAACGGCCTTCTGGTCGTCCGGGTTCGTTCCCCAGTTGTGGTCGTGGATGAAGATTTTCGTTTTGAGCCCCTTGGCGGCGAGTTTGGGACCCAGTAGGCTGGTGAGTCTGATTTGATCGTCCTCATCCATGCGCATGCCGGGCCACCAGACCATATCGTTCTGTGGTTCGTTCTGCAGCGTGATGCCCCAGATGTCGATGCCTTCCGCTTGGTATTGTTCGATGAATTTCACGAGGTAGTCGGCATACACCTCGAAGCAGTCGGACTTGAGTTTGCAGGTGACGCCGGCGGCCTTTTCTGGCGGCGTGATGCCCTTCAACCTTCCATTGGTCTTCATCCACGCCGGAGGGCTCCACGGCGTGCCGAGAATCCGGATCTCGGGGTTCAGCCGTAGCGCATCCTTGAGCATGGGAATGATGTACGTCCGGTCGTGAGCTATCGAAAAGCGGCTCAGATCCGGCGACCGCACATCGCAGTAAGTATAGTAAGTGGCGCTGGCCGTGAAGTCGGAGGCGCCGATGGGCAGCCGCAGGATGCTGAAACCCGCGCCTTCGGTTGGCGAGAACAGCTTCTTCATGGTGTACTCGTATAATTGCGGGTTCTTCCGCTTCAGATTCATGAGCATCCATGCGGACGAATCCGTCATGGCCGCCCCATAGCCGTACATTGTCTGGAAAGTCCTGGTCCCATCCACGGCAATCTTCACCGGGCGGCCCGGGTCCACCGCCGTCAAAGGGATAGAACCCTCCCGAAACAATGTGAAGTTGTCATCTTGGTGCACGTCGTTCGGGACATGCTTGGCTTCGCCATCATCCACTTTGGTCAGGATGACCGTTACTTCGCCAGCCCGCAGCGGTGTGGTGCACAGGACCAATGCCCCCGTAGCGACGGCACAAGCGGCTTGAAGTAGTCGGTTGCTACGCATCAGCGAACTGTTATTTCGGAGGAGTCTCGGCTCTGGGTGAATCCCCGCCTCTTTCAGGCGGTTTGCAGGTGTATGCCGGTTGCCACCTTCAGAAGTTGCGCAATTGTCGGAGAATTGCTTCTCGTTGGACTTCATGCGGGAAGCTTGCGCCTGACCATTTCCGGGGTCAAGGCCCGGCTTTTTGGTTTATCGCGTGTGGACCCAAAGCCAGCTTCAGAGTATCCGACCAACGGCACGGTGCCGACACCCAGGCTGTGAAGGAAGGAGCGCTTGAGTTTGATTTTTTCTGCAAACCAAAAGTTTCAAGCGGCGCGATCGACTGGATTCTGTTTGGCTGTGGTCGCAGCCCATACTGCTGGCGTGAACTCCTTGATCTGCGTAATCTTAGCCGCAGGCAAGCGTGTGAACAAATCCTTCAAATAATCGAATGGGTTGATGCCATGCCGGCGGCAACTGCCCAGCAAAGTGTAAATCACGGCGCTGCGTTCCGAGCTTGTGGCCGTCCCGGTCCATGACGCAGACGTACATTTGGCGGGCATGGAGATCAATTCCGCAGTTGAATTGGGTGGTGGAAGTGTAGTATTTCATGGCTGTAGTACTTCATGGTTGATTGGCGTCCAGTGGACGCCGGTTAACGTGATGTTTCGCGGGGAGTGTTTGTATCACTCCCCGCCCGTCGCCCAGATGATAACAAAAATCCAAAAGGGCTTAACTGGGAGTATCAAAGCACTGCAGCCAACGCCGGTTGGCCGTCTCAGTTCCGCATTCGCGGTTGACATCACAGCCCCGGCGTGGCTGAGCTCTGGACGTTAGGCCACTACATCAAACACTACTATGAAAACCACACAAAAGATTCTCGGCATACTTTGGATGGCGATATGCGGCTATTTTTTCGCCAGCCTCGTTCAGGGACTTTACGAAAGGCATCCTGACCGACTCTATATGTTGTGCATTGACCTGTTTTTTGTGCTCTTGTATCTCACGGGGGTCGTGGCAGGTTTCTTCCTGCTTATCCGGGCGGGATGGGCGCGCATCGTCGTCAGCGCCGTCGCGCTTCTTACCGTGACTGCGAGTGTGATGGGACTTTTCGCGTTTTTTAACTCGCCACCTATTTCCTTCGTCGGCATCGCGTTCGACATTTTCGCGCTCGCTTCTGCCGGTGTTTTGTTATTTTCTTGTAAGTATGCCGTGGCCTAACAAATCGCTGGCAACGCGGGATGGCGTGTCCAGTTTCCCGACTGCGTCGGGATTCACGTCCTTTGGTCCCGCGTGCCTGAGCTCTGGACGTTAGGCGGATTGAGCAGTCATGTCCTCAGACATTCCAGAATCGGATTGGCGTCACTTCAAGAAAGTGCATTCAGTGTTGCTTGAGCGTCACTGCGTTCGTGTGTTGGCGGATTTGGACGCCGAGATCAGCGCCACTGAAGGCACAGCGCATGAGCGATATTTACGAGTGTACAAGTTGATTCATCACAAGAACGAGGATATGGCACGCGCATTCGACGATTTTCGCCGTTCCACGGCGGTCATGCAGTTGGGAATCATGCGCAGGATGAAGCTCCTGACAGACGAAGAGTTGAGTGTTTTTTCACCGGAGACGCAAGTGCGAGTTCGTGGGATCGCGTCCCTGTGAATGCCGAACAAGGCGCTGCAGGCAACAGCCGCTGCCCCTTCCAGTTGCGATTGATTTTATGAAATTTGTTTGTCATCATTGCATTCAGCGTCCCGCTCGGCGGCTGTGCCTGAGCTTTGGACGTTAGGCGCATCTAGCTATGCTTGCAGACATTGGCATCCCGATGATTTTCATTCAGTGGCCGCTGATGATTTGTGCGTTGATTCCAGTCATCGTCGTCGAGGCGCTGCTTATCCGCCGTTGGGTTCCGCTGTCTTACCGAGATGCCTTCATTGGCACGACGAAGGCCAATCTGCTTTCGACACTTGCTGGTTTTCCGTTAGCTTGGTTGGCCATGTTCGCAGTTGAGATGGCAGTTATGTTTCCACTCGCTTCGGCTGCCGATAAGTGGCATTGGCATTTTTTGGATTCGCCATTTTTTCAGATTGTCGGTTTTCTGATTGGCATTGCTTGGCTCGGACCATCAGGCGGCGAGGCTTATTGGCTCGTTCCGCTGGCTGCCGCTTTGTTGCTCATTCCATCTTTTTACGTTTCGGTTTGGCTTGAGCGTTTCATCTGTCGCCGAGCGTGGCCGAGTTCGGATGTGGCAGCGGTTCGTCTTGGTGTTTATCGAGCGAATATGGCATCGTATGTCGTCCTGTTTATTCTGGCTTGCGGATGGGCTGGCGTTGAGTTTTACATACACAGACCATGACTGATGCGCCTAACAAATCGCGAGCCTGTGTGAAAACTCCCGGCAGGATGGACGGTTAAAAGCGGGGACGAGAAGTATTTTTCACGGCTTTTGTGCGGCCGACGCTTCCAAACATCTCCTTAAGGCCACCAATTCCTTGAGCACCACCTTGTCTTTGTTGTCACTGGCTGCCTGTTCCGCTCTGGCCAACAGTATCAACGCCGGCCCGAGGTTGATTCTCTTGCCCGAGGGTTTTTTCTTTGCCGTAGGTTTACCAAGTTTCTCGGGCTTGAATTTAGCAGCGGCTCGACGAACAATTGTCGCGGTCATGGGTTCCTCACCTGCCAGTTTTATGGCCCCCTTCCACGCCTCAACTCGTTTTTCTTCCGGCACCGATATCAGTTCACGGAACTGGGCCTCATTTTGTGGCTTAACACGGATGTCTTCAATTGAAGACATTTGCTCGTTCACCCTTGCACTGCCGATCAAGTTGTACGCATAGGGTCGGCTGCCTGGAACAAATCCGACCGCCACGGCCGCCAATGGAAATCCGAACCCATCATCACGGAAACTACAGAACCAAAGGAAAACACCACCATGAATGGACGAAGAAACCCCCTCCCCAGGATCCAACCCATCACCCCCGCCACGTGGGGCGGCGTAAAGCCGCGTGGCGGCACGCCGCTATACGCGGTCCCGCCCTTTACGTGGCCCGCCACCGCCGGAATCCCGCCGACCCCTCTCCGCCTCAATTCCGCAATCCCCAATTCCGCAATCCGCAATCCCCCAGTGCCATCTGTCACCTGGCACCCGTCACCTGTCACACCGGCTTCGCCGGTGAACGACTGGCGCGCCCGCCTGCGCGCCCGTGTCGCCGCCATCGAGAAAACCGTCCCCGCCGACATCGGGTCCCAACTCTAACCATTCGGCGTCAAGGGCGAACGTCGGCCACCAGTGTCCGTCACCTTTCGGGACGCATTCTTTGATAAGCCAAGTCACCAGTTCCAGCGCCCATTCATTGAACGACATCCATCCGCCGACGCACATGGTGTTGATGTCGAAGATTTGCCGCTGGAATCAAACAGCGTTGCCGCTTCATCGGCTTGCGAAAGCTCGGTTTCTCAAAAATGGTTTCCGCCCGTACGAGTGTTGACTTTGGCTCGAAGTGCTTACAGCCTCACACATGCCTTTCGACCGCGAACAGATGAAAAACAAGGCAGCGGAACTTGCGGCAAAGGGGGTGTTCATTGGCACGTCGAGTTGGAAATACGAGGGCTGGTTTGGGCAGCTTTACACGCCCGCGCGTTACGAGTATCGGGGCAAGGTCGCCAAGACACGCTTCGAGCGGGATTGCCTTCGTGAATACGCCGAGGTTTTCAAAACCGTCTGTGTTGATGCCGCATATTACACGTTCCCCAGCGAGAAATTTCTTGAAGGACTCGCCTCACAGGTGCCGTCCGATTTCCAGTTCGGATTCAAGGTCACCGATGAAATCACCATCAAGAAATTCCCGAATCTGGCCCGATTCGGCCATCGTGCGGGCGAACCGAACGAACATTTTCTCAACGTCAAACTCTTTGAGGATGCGTTCCTCCGACCCTGCGAACCTCATCGAAGTAAAATCGGCCTGATGATGTTTGAGTTTTCCAGGTTCTATCCGAGCGACTATGAGCACGGTCGGGAATTCGTGGCGGATCTGGACAAATTTCTCGGCGAGCTTCCGATGAGCTGGCCCTATGCCGTGGAAATGCGGAACAAACATTGGTTGCAGCCGGATTATTTCGCTTGTCTTGCCCGTCACGGTATTGCCCATGTCTTCAATTCCTGGAATGCCATGCCTGCGGTAAACGAACAGATGGCGATTGAGGGCAGCCGAACAAGTCCAGATCTCTGCGCCGCCCGGTTTCTGCTCAAACCCGGCCGCATTTACGAGGAGGCGGTGAAAACGTTCAAGCCTTACGACCGCGTGAAGGAACTATACCCCGAAGCGCGTGCTGCGGGCAAAAAGCTGATCGCCGAAGGCAAGCAGGCCGGGGGCAAACGAAAGACTTTCATTTACGTGAACAACCGGCTGGAGGGCAACGCTCTGGAGACAATCAGTGCGTTGTTGGAAGCCGTTGATTGAGCGCGGTCGGCACGACAATCTCAGAAAACGACGCCGTTCATGAATAACAAGCCTGCGTCGTCGCGTTGACTCATGGCAAAACCTTACCCAAGGGTTGAGAGGTTTTCGGATCGTTGACTCATAACCCTGCTTACCGAACACGGGCTCTATCGAACACCAGTTTAAGCATTTGTTCAATCTGGTCTTTC
>Ga0208820_1000527_pt1 | contig 27553 bp, 22 predicted proteins | sample June2015DPH_16_5_FD_184713 | JGI IMG/M metagenome (GOLD analysis project Ga0208820, IMG submission 184713) | Peatland microbial communities from SPRUCE experiment site at the Marcell Experimental Forest, Minnesota, USA - June2015DPH_16_40... | ecosystem: Environmental > Terrestrial > Soil >...
TCTTGCAGCGCGCGCACCTCACGGTGGTCGGCGAGTTCCGCTTCGGCAAACGCGGGCAGTACGTGGTGCCGCACGATGACCGCATCCGGCAGTGGATCGAAATTCCGCAAGGCATGGAGATCCCGCCGGCCGGCGCCATCATTGATCGCATCGGCGTCACCCCGCGCCAGGTGAGTTCGCCCGAGGAACTGGCCGGCCTGATCGTCAACGTGGAGGTGCTCGAATACGCCGAGCGCGGCGAGCATCCGGTGGGCCGCGTGATCGAGATCCTCGGCTCGCCCGACGATTTCGGCGTGGATGTCGAGATCGTCATTCGCCAGCATCACCTGCCGCACCGCTTCCCGCCCGAAGTGGTCGAGCAGGCGAGCGCCATTCCGGACTCGGTCGACGCCGCCGAACTGTCCCAGCGCCGCGATTTCCGCGGGCTCGATATCGTCACCATCGATGGCGAAACCGCGCGCGATTTCGACGACGCCGTGTGGGTGGAACGCCTCGATAACGGCAACTACGCGCTCGAAGTCCACATCGCCGATGTCAGCCACTACGTGCGCCCCGGCACGCCGATCGACCTCGAAGCCCGCCTGCGCGGCACGAGCGTCTACTTCCCCGACCGCGCGGTGCCCATGCTGCCCTTCGAGCTTTCGACCAACATATGCTCGCTACGCCCGCAGGTGGACCGGCTGGTCCTTTCGGCGCTGCTCGAAATCGACGCTCGCGGCGAAACCGTGGCGCAGGACTTCACCGCCGGCGTGATCCGCAGCGTCGAGCGGATGACTTACACCGACGTTCATCTTGTGCTCGAAGGCGATGCCGCCAAGCGCGAACGCTACCAGCCGCTGGTGGAGCGCTTCGAGCTGATGCGGGAGCTGGCGTTGCTGATGAATCGCAAGCGGGTGCGTCGCGGCTCGATCGATTTCGACATGCCGGAGCCGTCGATCGAGTTCGACGAATGGGGCGCCATGACCGGCGTCAGCCGCGCCGCGCGCAACATCGCCCACCGCATCATCGAAGAGTTCATGCTGGCCGCCAACGAAGCCGTGGCCGCGCACCTGGCAACCGCCGTACCGGCCAGCATCTATCGCATCCACGAAAAGCCCGACCCCAAGCGCGTGATGGATTTCGAGGAAGTGGCCGCGCACTTCGGCTATTCGCTCGGCGTGGGCGCCATCCCCGTGCAGCGCTTCGGCATCACGGACAAGCATCGCGACGGCAGCAAGCGGCGGCACGATATCGAGCTGGCCGCGCCCGAGCTGAAGATCACTTCGCGCCAATACCAGAAGCTGGTGGCGAAGATCGAAGGCAAACCCGAGGAGCGCATATTGAGTTACCTGATGCTGCGCTCGCTTAAGCAGGCGCGCTATTCGACCAACAACGCCGGCCACTTCGCGCTGGCCGCCGACACGTACACGCACTTCACCTCGCCCATCCGCCGCTATCCCGACCTGGTCATACACCGCCTGCTGCGCGAGGCGCTGAGCGCGGAGCGCGACGCCCAACGGAGCCGCGACCGTCAGGGAGCGGTCGGCCCCGCGCATACCTCGGCAGGCGCGGTCGTAGCAACAACCCTCTCCGAGCCCGAACTCAGCGCCATCGCCACCGAGTGTTCCCACACCGAGCGCCGCGCCGCCGAAGCCGAGCGCGAGTTAGTCGAGTGGAAGAAAGTGCGTTTCATGGCGGATCGCGTCGGCGAAGATTTCGACGCGCTCGTCATCAGCACCGCCAAGTACGGAATCTTCGTCGAGCTAACCGAACTTTTCATCGAAGGCCTGGTACCGATCGACACCCTCCCCGGCGACGAATACACTTACCGCGAAAACGTGCGCAAGGTAGTCGGCAAACGCACAAGACGCGAGTTTTCCATCGGCGACCGCGTAAGAGTAGTCCTGGTGCGGATCGACGCCAACGACCGCAAACTGCAATTCTCGGTGTTCGAAGAACCCAAGCCAAGGCGGAAGAAGGGGCGCTAGGGCAAGGGCGCGGGCAGCTTTACCGAATATCCCGCCTCCAGGGATTTCTCCATCGCCAGGCGTGGGGCTTCCTTTCCTGGCGCAAGGGCGGTACGATGATTCGCACCAAATGCCCCAGGCCCAAGTGGTTTGTACCAGATGCGGCACAATCGGCTGGCCGAAGCGCTATACGCCGGGCAGCTTCGGAATGGAGCTACTTCTGTTCCTGTTCTTTGTGATTCCGGGAGTCATTTACGGCATATGGCGGCTTGCAGGCAGAAAAGACGTATGCTCGGCGTGCTTGGCCGACGCACTTGTGCCCATTGACAGCCCCGCCGGGAGGGCGCTCGCGGCTCGGATCCAACCCCAGGACAGAGCTTCTTTTTGCTCAGCCTGCGGGGCACCTGCCAGCGGGAGGTTTTGCGCGTCATGCGGAGCAGCCACGGGCCGATAGACCGAAGTTACGCACTTTTAAGGAGGTCCAATTGAGCGCACCAAACGTAGTAGGGCCGGCGGAGAAGCCGCAAGGACCAGATCTGATGGAGGTCTACAAGACAATCTTCGATACTTGGCGCTCGCAGGTGGGCTCGTACTGGCAGCGCAGCAATTACTTCGCCGCCTTCGAGACGGCAGCCATCGCCGGGTGCTGGCATTTGGCCGGCAGTTCACACCTGCTGGAAGCTGGAGCAGGCGCTGGCCTCTGCCTGCTCGGTATTTGGCTAACCGGAGTGTGGTACCAAAGCAACAAAAAGACCCACGCGTACGTGCGGCATTGGTGGGACGCCATCAGGAAGACGGAGGAGCAGCTCGGTCTCGCTCCAAGTGATTTTGCCCAACAACTTGAACTTGCTCAGGAGCTTGGACGCCAAGGAAAGAGTGGCGGGCAATATCGAGACTTGATACAGCAGGTGCCAAAGATCTTCCTCGTTGCGTGGATAGCTCTGTTCGTGATAGCCACCGTCAGGATTGCGTGTCTCCTGGGCTATCAAAGCTGGTTTTGCCGATACTAGCGCCATCAATCAATCCTCCAACCAACAGCCGGGCCCGCCCCCTGCTGCTAAACTCGAATTAGGCCGCTATGGACCGACCTGCCGCTGCGACATCCGCCACCGCGCGGGACATCATTCTGGAAATCGTGCGCAACATGCGGGAGGGCCTCGAGCCTCTGCATTACTCCACGCTCCCTCCCGCCATCTATCACGTCTACCTGCACCCGGACGACATGGAGCGGCTGCGCGGCATCGTCCCGCGCATCATCGACGAGGCGCGCCGCGCGCTCGATGCGGAGATGGAAACGCTCAATCGCGGCGGGCTCGCCAAGCGCCTGAAACTGGCCCGGCGCGATGAGCCCAAGATCGCCGCGCCCGAAGGCGGATGGCAGATCCGCATTTTAGAGAACACCGACGACGATGTGGACGCCGGCGACATCGTCATCTACTCCGAGCTCGCCCTGCCCGCCAAGGAGGAGTTCGGCGCCGGCAGCATGACCAAGCGCATCGCCACGCGCCGCATGGCGGGCGCGGCGGCGAGCGCAGAGTCATCCTATCGGCCGGCGCAGTCTGCGCCCGCGACGCCGGCCGCTCCGCCCGCCGGCGCTTTTGCGGCGATCGAGTACGAAGATCGCGGGGTGCGCAAGACGTTCTACATGACCAAGAACGAAATCGTGGTGGGCCGCGGCGGCCGCGATTATTGGACCGATCTGAAACTGGACACGCTGCCCGATGTCTCGCGCGAACACTTCCGCCTGCGCCGCGATCCGGAAAGCGGCCAGTTCTTTCTCAAGGATCTGAGCCGCCTGGGCACCACCATCGACGGCGTCGCCGCGCCTTCCAGCATCGAAGTGGCCGGCAACGAGAAACGCGATCGCAACGTGGAAGCGCCCGTGCCGGAAAGGGCGAGCCTCTGCCTGGCCGGCGTTTGCTTCCTGGAATTCCGAAGCACCGCGCATGGTTAACACAATGCTGAAATGCGCGGGCTCGAGCGACCCAGGCCGCGTGCGCCAGAACAACGAAGACGCCTTTTACATAGACGCCGATCGCGGCATCTTCCTGGTGGTGGATGGCATTGGCGGGCAGGCGGCTGGCGAGAAAGCGGCGGAAATCGCGGTGGACCGCATCCGCGCCCGCCTGGAGCGCCAGACCGGCACCGTGGAGCAGCGCGTGCGCGAGGCCATCACCGTCGCCAACAACGAAATCCTGCGCTCCGCGCGCGACAATCCGCAATGGCAGGGCATGGCGTGCGTGCTGACGCTGGTGGTGGTGGACAACGGTTCGGCGGTGGTGGGGCACGTCGGCGATTCCAGACTCTATGAGATTCGCCGCGGCGCGATCCGCAAGATCACGCACGACCATTCGCCGGTGGGCGCGCGCGAAGACTCGGGCGAACTTTCCGAGCTCGAGGCCATGCTCCATCCGCGCCGCAACGAAGTCTTTCGCGACGTGGGCAGCGAGGTGCACGCGCCTGACGACGCGGATTTCATCGATATCGAGCGCGTGCCATTCGAGGCCGAAGCGGCGCTGCTGCTGTGTACCGACGGCCTCAGCGACCAGGTGACCGCGGAATACATTCGCGTGGTGGTGGAACGCAACGCGGGCGATCCCGCCGCCGCGGTGCGCCAGTTGATTGAAGCCGCCAACACCGCCGCCGGCAAGGACAATGTCACGGTGGTGTTGGTGGAGGGTCCGAAATTCGCCGCGGCCAGCGTGGATGTTCCGCGTCCGGGTTTCCGCGTGGGCGGCGCGGTGGCTTTGGCCGCGGGGGTATTGCTGGTGGGAGTTTTCACTGCCGAAATACTGCACCACTGGCAGCCCGCCAAGGTCGTGCCCACCGCCGCGCCCGGGCCGCGCGTTCATGATGTCGATGCTTCCCCCGGCGCGCCCGGGGCTCCTGGCGTATCCGTCTCCCAGGCGCTGGCCGAAGCTCAGGCCGGCGATATCGTTCAATTCGCCGCGGGCAGGGAATACCATCAGGCGATACGGCTGAAATCCGGCGTCACGTTTCGCGGCAGCCAGTCCGGCGAAATGGCGAATGGCTCCCGTGCCATCCTGCGCGTCGCGCCTGGAGCGGCCGGTCCGGCCGTGCTGGCCGACAACGTTCGGGACGTGCGCATTCAGGGCCTGCGCATCCTTGCCGATCCGCAGGGGTCTCCTCCACAAGGAATTCTCCTGGTCGACTCCAGCGTCGAAATCGACGATACCGAAATCGAAGGCGCCACCATCGGTATCGAACTCCGCGGCGTCAGCAAGCTGCTGATGCGCGCTTCGACCATTCGCGATTCGCTGGCCGAGGGGCTGCTCGCCTCCGGCCCCAGCTCGCTGTGGCTGTGGCACAATTCGTTCCTGCACAACCACGCCGCCAACCTCGCCGCGCGCGATGGCGCGCAACTTTCGCTCACCGGCAATGTGTTCGATAAGAGCACGCTGGAGCTGCCGCCGGAGCTCAAGATGGAGAGCGTCCGCGATCAGAATTTCCTGCTCGATGCGAAACCGGCGGCGCGGCAGGGGGCCAGGAAGCCATGATCGCTCCCGCCGACCGGCGCATCGGCAAGTACGAAATCGGCCGCAAGCTCGGCCGCGGCGGCATGGCCGACGTGTACCTGGCCGAGGACACCGAAACCGGGCACACCGTGGCATTGAAGTTGATCGAACACGGCGCCGACGCCGACACCGTCGAGACAATCGAAGCCGAGCGCCGCGGCGCCGAATTGCAGGCGCGCCTGGCCGCCGTCGACCCTCGGGTGGTCCGCGTGTACGGCGCCGGCGACATCGAAAATTATTTCCACGTGGCCATGGAGTACATCGACGGGCAGGACCTGGCCGAGTTGCTGCGCCGCGGTCCGCTGGTCATCGAGTTCGCCGTCGACACCGCCATTGCCGTCGCCGAAACCCTCGTCCACGCCCACAACCTGGAGGCGTCCATCGATGGCAAGGAATTTCGCGGCGTGGTGCACGGCGACATCAAGCCCAAGAACATCCGCATCGATAGCCGCGGCGACGTGCGCGTGCTCGATTTCGGCATTGCCAAGGCGCTTTCGCTTTCGCGCCGGCTGACCCGCAACGAATTCGGCTCGGTGCCCTACGCGTCGCCGGAACGGCTCGATTCGGGCGAGGTGGATGCGCTCTGCGATTTGTGGTCGCTGGCCGTGATGCTCTATGAAATGGTGACCGGCCTGCAGCCCTATCACGCCGAAACCACCGAGCGCCTGGAGAGCATGATCCGCTCGCGCATCCCGCCGCCGCCGGCGCCCGACCCTTGCCCGGAGCCGCTGCGGCGCATCCTGATCAAAGCCACCGCGCCCGATGCGGGCGCCCGCTACCAGTCCGCGCGCGAGTTCGCCGACGACCTGATCGCCTTCCGCCACGATGGCACGGTGCGCGCGGCTACCGAGGACCTGGATGCCACGCGCCGCACCACCCGCGCCGAGCTTGACGATGCCACCCGCCGCACAGCGCCCCAGGGAGAAGCCACGCGCCGCAAGCCGCCCGCGCGGAACTGGCCCCTCACCGACCAGCTCCCCAAGCGGCCGCGCACGAAGTTCGGCAACGTTATGCGCGTGGTGTCGCTGCTGGCTGTGGCCGCGGTCTTGTACGGCGGCTGGGAGCTCTTTGCCAACTACCTGATGTACCAGCACGGCCAGCAGCTCAAGCGCGACATCCAGGCCGAGCAGGTGACCGACCCGGACCAAATCTGGGACCGCTGGACGGAACTTTCCAAGCGCAATCCTTCGTCTCTCCTCTTGTACTCGCCGCGCAAGGCGGTGAAGGAAAACCTGGTGGAGACAGCCGATCGCGTGATTGCCGCCTATCGCAAAGCCGATGGCCAGCCGATCTATGAAAAGGATTGGGAGCGTGCCCGCAACGCCCTGGCGCGCGCCCTGGCGATGGATCCGGACGACCAGGTGCGGGGCAAGTTGCGCTTGGCCGAAGGGCAGGTGACCCGCATTAACGGCGCGGCTCATCATGACGCGAAACAACTCGAGACCGCCGTAGACGATTTCAACCAGGCCGACCGCCTGCTGCCGCACTCTCCCGATCCCCAATTGGGGCTGGCGCGCGCGTACTATAACCTGAAGGATATCGACAAGACCTCTGCCGCGCTCGAAGAGGCCGAGCGCCGCGGCTACCAGCTCGCCAACCGCGACAAGCTGGTATTGGCCGATGGATATCGCGAGCGCGCCGACCTCACCTTCCGGGATTCCCGCAACGTGCGCGGCCTGCCGCAGGAAAAGGACGAGCTGGACCGCGCTGCCGCCGATTACCGGCGCGCGCTCGACCTGTACCAGAACGTCGCCCCGTACGGCAACGCCAGCGTCGGCATCGTGCGCGTCCAAGTCATCCTGCTGCTGGTCAACGCACGCCTGCAACAAATCGCGGACACGGGAGCGGCGCAGAAATGACATGTGCCGTAGCGCCGGCGCCACGGAGCCGTGGGGCGGACGCCCTCGTCCGCAGCCGGCCCCCTGGCCGGCTTTGCGCGCCTGACAAGTGGGAAGGACGAAGAGCCAACGCAAGAACAACTTCACCTTGGTCGACCGCCGGACGCGGCGCACGCACTCATGCGTGCCGCGTCGGCAATCTTGCCGACGCCAGGCGCTTGTACGTCCTCGTCAAGTCAGAGGTAGGACAGACGATCGGTTTTTGTCGTCTGTCTCTGCTGGCCGCGACAGGCCACAAAAGGCGATGGTCTTTCCTGCCTATTCGCTAACATGCCCGTCACCCGCAGCAGCGCCGCCAGCCGCCCGAACGCCGGGCGCGGTCCTCAACGCCGCGCCGTATGGCGCGTCCGCGAACTGCTGTGGATGCTCGCCGCCGGCCTCCTCGTGGCCGCCGCTTTGTGGCTCGCCTGGCGCGCCAAGACGGCCGGCTTCACCGTCGCCGAACAAGCTCTCGCCACGAAGCAGATCGTCAACCTGAACGCGCTCGCCGAGCGCGAGGATCTGTTGCCCGTGCTCATTCTCTATCCCAATCCGGCCGAGCGCGAATTCGTCGCCCGCAAAATCTACAATATCTCCGGCGGCCTGGCGAACGTCGGTGCCATCGCCCGCATTCGCGTCACCCGCGAGGAGCTGGCTGGCCGCGGCCTCGAAACCCTGCGCGACCGTCTCGCCGGCCGCGAATCCATGCCGCTCGTTACCGGTGATCAACTGCGCCTGCTCAAACCCACGCTGGTAGTTCGCCGCCCGGAAGAGTTCCGCCGCTCGTTCGAAATCTGGATCGCCGTTTTCTTCGCCGCCTTCCTGCTGGTCAACGTGGTCTGGAGCGTGCGCCGTTTCCGCGGCGACCCATACCTCGTGCCGGCGCTCGTGCTGCTCACCGGCGGCGGCCTGGTGTTGATGATGAGCTTGCGCGATCCGCTGCGCGATCAGTTGCTCTTCGCCGATTTCGCCCAGGGCGCCGCGCTCGGCTGCGTGCTGATGGCCGCCGCCGCGCTGCTCGATTTCGACCGTCTCACCGGCCGCCTGAGCTTCGTCCCGCTGCTGGCCAGCTTCGCGCTTTCCGCGCTGCTGGTCGTCTTCGGCTCCGGTCCCGGCTCGAGCGACGCCAAGGTCAACCTGCTCGGCTTTCAGCCGGTCGAGATCATCCGCGTGCTGCTGGTGTTTTTTCTGGCCGGCTATTTTGCCCGCCGTTGGGACGTGCTGCGCCACGCGCGCGAAACCCGCCCTTCGCTCGCTGGGCTCACCCGTCACATCGATATTCCGCCGCTCGAATACACGCTCCCGGCTGCCGCGTGCGTGGCGCTTTCGCTGCTGTTTTTCTTTTTGCAGAAAGATATGGGTCCGGCGCTGGTCTTTTGCTGCTTGTTTCTGACCATCTATGGCATCGCGCGCGCAAGCGTGTTCGTCCCTGTGGTTGGCTTGGCGCTGGTGGTGCTGGGCTTCGTGGCGGGCTTCTACTTGGGAGTGCCGCACACGGTCGGCGAGCGCGTTTCCATGTGGCTTTCGCCCTGGGACAACCTCATTCACGGCGGCGATCAACTGGCGCAGTCGCTGTGGGCCTTCTCCACCGGCGGGGCCTCCGGCATGGGCATCGGTTTGGGCGATCCGCAACTGGTTCCCGCCGCGCACACCGACCTGATCCTCTCCGCGCTGGGCGAGGAATCGGGCTTTCTGGGAGTCGCGGCGGTCTTCAGCCTTTACGCATTCATCGTCTGGCGGGCGCTGCGCATCGCCTTGCGCGCCGCCTCGGATTATGAGTTCTTTCTCGCCGCCGGCCTGGGCGTGGCTACCGCGCTGCAGCTTCTGCTGATCTCCGCTGGCGCGCTCGGCGTGGCGCCGCTTTCCGGCGTGGTGACGCCATTCCTGAGTTACGGACGAACCGCGTTGCTGGCTAATTTCCTGGTGATCGGCATTCTCGAATCCATCTCCGCGCGCCGCCGTGCGGAAGAAGACGCCACGCCGTTTCGCGCGCCCGTAGCCGTGACGGGCATCATTCTCGCCGTGGCCGGCGCCACCGTGCTGGCCAAGGCCGCCTGGGTCGAGCTGTTGAACCCCTCCGCTGTGATGGGTGCCGGCGCGCTGGTCGTCGAGGCCGATGGCGCCCGCCGCTTCGAATACAACCCGCGCTTTGAGGTCGTGATGCGCCAGATTCCGAAAGGCGCCATTTACGACCGCAACGGCCTGCCGCTCGCGACCAGCGACTGGGGTGAGATCGAAAAGCATCGCACCGAGTACGCCGCGCTCGGCGTCGATATCGATCGCGCAATAGCCCGCACCGACAATCGCCACTATCCGTTCGGCGGCCTGATGTTCGACCTGCTGGGCGATCTGCGCACCCGCACCCGCTGGGCCGCCGGCAACACCGCGTTTGTCGAGCGCGATTCCGCCCGCCGCCTGCGCGGTTATGACGACCGCCCCACGCTGGTGGATGTGAAGAATCCGAAGACCGGCGCGATCGAGCGCGTGATCCTCTATGATTACCGCGAACTGGTTCCCCTCGTGCGCCATCGCTACGATCCCAACAGCCCCGAGGTGCGCCGCGTGCTCGACCGGCCGCGGGACATTCATATGTCGATCGACGCGCGCCTCACCGTGCGCGTGGCGGCCATTCTGCGCGCCGCGCTGGTGAAGGCGGGCCTCGAGAAAGGCGCGGCCGTGGTGCTCGATCCCTCGTCCGGTGACCTGCTGGCCGCCGTCAGCCTGCCGTTGCCGCCCGATCGTCCTCCGGCCGAACCGGCAGGCGAGCGGGCCAATCCCTTCCTCGACCGCGCCCGCTTCGGCCTCTACCCGCCGGGCTCCACGTTCAAAGTGGTCACCGCCATGGCCGCTTTGCGCAAGGACCCGCAGCTTACCGAGAAGACGTATGAATGCATTCGCCTCTCCGATGGCCGCGTCGGCAACTTTATCAAAGGGTCCAAACGCCCCATCCGCGACGACATCGAGGATCAGGCGCCGCACGGAACCGTCGACATGGAGCGCGGGATCGTGCTTTCCTGCAACGCCTACTTCGCCCAATTGGGCGCATACGACGTGGGCGCCGAGCCGCTGCTCGAAACCGCCGGACTGCTCGGCATTTCCGTGGCCGCGCCCGCCACTGCCGCGCAACTGCGCAAATCACTTCCGCAATCCTCCTACGGGCAGGGACAAGTGGTGGCGTCGCCCTTCCAGATGGCGCGCGTGGCGGCCACCGTGGCCACCGGCGGCGTCATGCCGCAGGGCCGCTGGATCGCCGACGAAACCAATCCGCGGACCGCGCCGCCGCAGCCCGTGTTGACCGCCGATGCCGCCGCCACGCTGGGCAGGTTCATGCGGGAAGTGGTGACCTCCGGCACCGGGCGGCGCGCCGAGTCCTCCGTTCCCATCGCCGGCAAGACCGGTACCGCCGAGCTGGCCGGCGCGCCTTCGCACGCCTGGTTCATCGGCTTCGCTCCCTATGGCGCCGGCCCGCGCAAAATCGCCTTCTCCATCCTGGTGGAAAATGGAGTGTACGGCGGCGCTACTGCCGCGCCCGCCGCCGCGCAAATCGCCGCCGCGGCGCTCGAACTGGGCCTGATTCAGCCATGAGACTGTTTTCCGAAATCGAAAAGACCATCGAACGCGGCTTCCGCAAGTTCGCCGAGCGTGTCTTCGGCGCCGCGCAGTCCGACGAGTTGCTGCTGGTGCATCGCGCCATCCTCGACGAAATCGAAACCAAAGTCCAAACCGCCGGCCGCGGCCAACGCATTTTCCCGTACTCGCTGGTGACGGTCACCCTGATTTCCGCCGATGCGGATCGGCGCGCGCTGTATCAGGCCGCTTTCGGCGCCGAAGACCGACTGGAGAGCGATGTCCGGCAAGCTCTCGAAGGCGCCGGTTGCCAGTTGTCGCGCACTTTTTCGGTGGATGTCAAAACCGCCGAATCCGGCGACCGCGCGTTCGGGATTTCGTACGGCACCGCGGCACCCGCTCCGCCGGCGCCGGCCAGCCTGGTGGTGGTGAAGGGAAAAGCCGAAAGCGAAACGTATGCGCTCTCCAAGCCGCGCACCAACATCGGCCGCCTGGCGGAGCTGACCGATGCCGAATCGCGCGTCGTCCGCCGCAATGACCTGGTCTTTCTCGAAGGCGCCGACGAGGCCAACAGCACCGTCTCGCGCAAGCATGCGCACATCCAGTTTGCGGCTGGCGAATACCGCATCGCCGATGATGGCAGCGAGTTCGGCACCCGCGTCTTCCGCGACGGCCGCTCCATCGACGTCCCCGCCGGCAACCGCCGCGGCGAAAAACTCCGCTCCGGCGACGAAATCCATCTGGGCCGCGCCTGCCTAAGCTTTCAGTGGTAGGGCACGCTTTAGCTTGCCCAAAAACAATAGCGGCCACAGATAAACAGATGAACACCGATTAAGAAGAATTGGCTTATCCGTGTTCATCTGTGGCCCAAAATCCCTTCTCGGCCTTGTTCAGCGGCCTGTTTACCAATCTGGCGACAAGATCTTGCCGCACGGCAGAAAACTGCCGCTCCTCAATCGCCCTCCGCGCTATCGTCAAAAGACTTGCCGTCTGGCCCCCTACCTGCCCGACAGCGGGTTGTGACGCTAGGTCCACTCGCCGGCGAATTGGAACGCTACATGGATCTGCTCAGCGCGCGGCAGAAGCTGGTGGCTTCCAACATCGCCAACGCCGATACGCCCGGCTACCAGACCCAGGACATCGACTTTCAGTCCGAATTCCAGAACGCGCTGGGTGCGCCGCAAGCGGTCGCCGTGGCTGGCCTGGTCAACAAGAATGACGGCAATAACGTCAGCATCGACCGCGAATCGCGCCTGCTGGCGGAGAACGCGCTGCGCTTTCAGGCCGCTTCCACCCTGCTCCATTCCCAGATTCAGCAACTCCGCTCGGCGATCAAGGAAGGGCAGAACTCATGAGCCTGTTCTCGGCGCTTTCGGTGGGCGCATCCGGCATGGCGGCGCAGCGCGCGCGCGCCGAACTGCTGGTGGAGAATCTGGCCAACGCCGAAACCACGCGCACTCCCGAGGGAGGGCCGTACCGTCGCCAGGACGCCGTGTTCGAATCGACGCCCGTCGGTTCGCCCTTTTCCTCGGTATTCGGCCAGGAGATGGAAGCCGCCAGCGGTGTGGCCGTGGCCTCGGTGGTGACCGATACGCGCGATCCCGAAAAACGCTACATGCCGGGCCATCCCGACGCCGATGCCAACGGATACGTGGCCTTTCCGCGCGTGAACCCGGCCGAAGACATGGTGGATCTGATGGGCGCGGCGCGCGGCTACGAAGCCAACGTGGCGGCCATCGGCGCGGTCAAGGACATGATCCAGCGCTCCATCGACCTGTTGAAGTGAGGCTGAAAACATGGCGTCTCCCATTCTTCCCATTTCGGCTGCGGCGCTGGCCGAACCGCTGCAGGTAGGAAGCGGGACGGGCGGCGCCGATTTCGGCCAGGTCTTTTCGAGCGCCATCCGCTCGGTGGAGGGCGCCGGCCAGCAGGCCCAGGCATCCGTCGAGCGCTTTCTCACCGGCGAGGGCGAGGATCTGCACACGGCGGCGCTGGACGCCACGCGCGCCGAGATGGCCTTCGACATGTTCCTCCAGACGCGCAACAAAGTGGTCAGCGCTTATCAGGAGATCATGCGCATGCAACTTTAGGATTTCTTGAAAAACACGAAACCGGACAGGCCACGGATAAACACGGAGGAACACCGATTTGAAAGCAAAGCTGGGCTTATCCGTGTTCATCTGTGTTCATTCGTGGCCCAAATGATTTTCCGGACTATCGGGAACCTGCGAGCTCGTGCACCCTGCGGGACTGGCAGGTTTGTCAGCAGGAGGGAGGCACTGACTGGACGCACCGGAATTGGCCAGTCGGCCAGATGCCTGCCGAGCGCGGCTCGTTCCGCTGCCGAACGCTGAGAAAGAGGCCTATGTTCGCTTTCTATTTCTTCACGCTCACTCGGCCTCAGGTTTTGGGCCCGTACCACCGATCTGAGGGACAGACCGCTAGTATGCCGGAGCAATCCGCATGAAGAGCGTTTTTGCCAACCTCACCTTGCGCCAGCGCGTCACCGTCGGCCTGATCGTCGTGGCCGTCGCCGCCGCCATGTACGCCCTGGTGCATTGGCAGAAGGAAGCGGACTTCAAGCCGCTCTACACCAGCCTGGCCCCGGAGGATGCCGGCGCGATCGTGCAAAAGCTGAAGGAGAGCGGCGTGGAGTACCGCCTCCCGGAGTCGGGCGGCGTGGTGATGGTTCCCTCCGCCCGGCTGGCGGAATTGCGCCTGACCATGGCGACGGCGGGTTTGCCGCGCTCCGGCCGCATCGGCTTCGAGCTGTTCGACAAGGCGAACCTGGGCGCCACCGAATTCACCGAACACGTCAACTACCGGCGCGCGCTCGAAGGCGAGCTCGAACGGTCGATTATTTGCCTGGCGGAAGTGGAACAAGCCCGCGTCCACATCACCTTTCCCAAGGAATCGGTGTTTCTGGATTCGCAGGAACCGGCCAAGGCCAGCGTGCTGGTCAAGATCCGGCCCGGCGCGCGTCTGGCGGCGGAGAACGTCCAGGCGATAGACCACCTCGTGGCCAGCGCCGTGGAGGGCCTCGCGCCGGACGCGGTGTCGGTTTTGGACATGAACGGCAACCTGTTGGGCCGGCCCGCGGCGGCGGGCGGGCTGGAGGGTCCCGACTCCTCCGAAGCGGTGCTCGAATACCGGCACAAAGTCGAGGCGGACCTGCTCGCAAAAATCGCTTCCACGCTGGAGCCCCTGCTGGGCGCGGGGAAGTACCGCGCGGGAGTTTCCGTCGAGTGCGACTTCGCCGCCGGCGAGCAGAGCGAGGAACTTTACGACCCCGCCCGCTCCGTGATGCTGACTTCGCAACGCAGCGAAGACAACGCCGGCTCCGCCTTCGCGTCCGGCGTGCCAGGCACTCCTTCCACTCTCCCGAGGCCCACCTCGCGCCCGGCCAACGGGGCGGGGCGCAACACGCGCGTCACGGAAAACATCACCTACCAGGCCAGTCGAACGGTCAAAAAGACCCGCCTGCCGGCGGGAACCGTGCGCAAGATGTCGCTGGCCGTGCTGGTAGACCATGAGTTGAGCTGGCAAAAGGACAAGAACGGCTACCAGCGCATCCTGGTGCCGCCGAGCGCCGACAAGCTGAAGGTGGTCCGCGACCTGGTGACGGGAGTCACCGGGTTCAACGCCGAGCGCGGCGATCAGATTACCATCGAGTCCCTGCCGTTCGAGACCACGCTGACCCTGGAGCCTCCGCAGCCGCAGGCCCCGGCGCCGCCCGCCAGACCGGCCGGCCCCCTCGGACTGTCCCTCGACCGCAATACCTTGGTCGTGGCGGCTGGCGCGGCGCTGGGCCTGGTGGTGCTCGGTTTCGCAGCCGCATGGCTGCTGCGCGGAAAGGGCCATGCGCCGCGCGTGAGAGTGGGCCTGCAGCAGGCATTGCCGGGCGGCCCGGAGGGCGCACATCCGCCGGCGGGCGTGGCAGCCCCCGGCTCCAACGTGGAGCAACAAATCGAATCCAAGCTGGCCGAGCGCGACGCGTTGCAACAGAAGGCGGAGGCGCAGGCGCTGAACGCTTTGAACCTGACGCCGGTCATCACCAAGACCGCCGAAGTGCTGGCCAAGCATTTGCGGGAAAAGATCAAGCATGAGCCGGAGACGCCGGCGCAGGTCCTGCGGACGTGGATCCGCGAGGAGGATATGTGACGCCGGGCGAGTGTGGATAGGCGATGATCCTCAACGCCAAGCCGGAAACCGAGACGCTGTCGTCGCTGCGCAGAGCGGCCATGTTGCTGATCGTGCTGGGTGAACAGACGGCAGCCGAGCTATTGCAGCAGCTCTCGGAGGATGATGTCCAAAAGGTCAGCCGCGAGGTGGCCCGCGTCACCTCCATCTCCAGCGAACAGGCCGAAAGCATCCTCAACGATTTCCACCACATGGCGGTGGCGGGCGACTACGTGGCGCGCGGCGGCATCGACTTCGCGCGCAAACTGTTGATGCGGGCGTTTAGCCCGGACACCGCCAAGCGAATGCTGGATCGCCTGTCCAAAGCCTTGGGCGCGGACGCCGCTTCTTTCGATGCGCTGCAAAAAGCCGACCCGCAGCAGCTCGCGAAGTTCATCCACAACGAACACCCGCAGACCATCGCGCTGGTCCTGTCGCACCTCAACGCTTCCCAGGCCGCGGCCCTGTTGAACTCGCTGCCGGCCGGCATGCGCTCCGACGTGGCCCAGCGCATGGCGAGCCTGGACCAGATCTCCCCGGAAATCATCCACAAAATCGCCAACGTGATCGGCCAGAAGCTGCAGGCCCTGGGGGAATTCAGCCGCGAGTCCTACGGAGGCGTACGCGCCGTGGCCGAAGTGCTGAACCGCCTCGACTCCAGCTCGAGCCGGGAGATCCTCAATCACATCGAACAGGCGGACACCAACCTGGCGCAGACCATCCGCCACCTGATGTTCGTGTTCGAGGACCTGCTGTTGATCGATCCCATGGGGCTCAAGGAGGTGCTGGCCAAGGTGGATCGCAAGCTGTTGACGGTGGCGTTGAAGGGCACCAGCGAACAACTGCGGGCGCAGATTCTGGGATGCATGTCGCAACGCGGCGCCGAGATGCTGAAGGAAGATATGGAAGCGCTGGGCCCGATCAAAATCAAGGAAGTCGAAACGGCCCAGCAGTCCATCATCGCCATCGTGCGCCAGCTCGAACAGGAGGGTACCATCAGCCTCAAGGGCACCGTCGGGGAGCAGTATGTCGTCTAAGGTGCTGCCGCCGGACGATGCCGCGGGCGCCGCCCGCTTCGCCTGGAAGCAAGTGCCGCTGTCGGAGACCGACGCCGGGCGGGGGCCGGCGGGTAAGGCGCCGGATCTGGCAGCGGCAACCGCGCGCCTGGAGCGCCAGGCCGAGCAGCGCGCGCGGGAGGCGCACGCGGCCGGGTTTCGCGAGGGTGAGGCGGCCGGGCAGAAGCGCGCCGCCGCCGAGCTGGAGCCGGTGCTCGATCGTCTGGCGCGCTCCATCCGGGAGATGGCGGATTTGCGCGGGGAGATGCGGCGCGAGGCCGAAGCCGACATGCTGCGGCTGGCGCTCGAGATTGCGCGGCGCGTCTTGCGGCGCGAGATGGCGGTGGATCCGGATGCCCTTCGCGGGCTGGTGCTGGCGGCGCTCGAAAAGCTGGAAGGGCGGGAGATCTCGCGCGTCAAGGTGCATCCGTCGCATGCCGCGCTGCTGAGCGAGCTGCTGCGCAAGCGCGGGGCGGGCCAGCCGGTGGAGGTGATCGCCGATGCGTCGCGCGAGCCGGGCGCCGCGATCTTCGAAACCGAGCGCGGCAATCTGGATGCTTCGGTGGATGCCCAGCTACGCGAGATTGAGCGCGGCCTGGCGGATTGCCTGCGGAGGCGCGCTTGACCGATTCCGTCTCGCTGGCGCCGTATTTCGCGGAACTCGAGCGCGTGTCCCCCATGCGCTGGACGGGGAGCGTGACCCAACTGGTCGGCCTGCTGGTCGAGTCGCACGGCCCCAACGTCGCGGTGGGCGATTTCTGCGAGCTGGAAACCGCCGCCGGCCGGCGCATTCGCGCCCAGGTGATCGGCTTCCGCAACGGGCGCGTGCTTTCCATGCCGCTCGAGGAGATCGACGGGCTCCAATTGGGCGATCTGGTGGCGGCGCGCGGCCGGGAGGCGCGCGTTCCGGTCTCGCCGGGACTGCTGGGGCGGGTCATCGATGGTTTCGGGCTGCCGATGGATGACGGCCCTCCCATTGAAGAACAGGCGCAATACAGCCTCTACGGCGCGCCCGTCAATCCGCTCGAGCGCCAGCACATCACCCAGCCTTTGGTCACCGGCGTGCGAGCCATCGACGGCCTTTTGCCCTGCGGCAAAGGCCAGCGCATCGGCATCTTCGGCGGCAGCGGGGTGGGGAAAAGCACTCTCCTCGGCGCCATGGCGCGCGACAACTCGGCCGATGTGACCGTGATCGGGTTGATCGGCGAACGCAACCGCGAGGTCCGCGCCTTCATCGAGAACGAGCTCGGGCCAAAGGGGCGCGCCCGTTCCGTCGTCGTGTGCGCCACCTCGGAACGGCCGGCGCCGCTGCGCGTGCGCGCCTGCTTTGTCGCGCTGGCCGTGGCCGAATACTTTCGCGACCAGGGGGCCACCGTCCTGCTGGTGATGGATTCGATTACGCGCCTCGCCATGGCGCAGCGGGAAATCGGTTTGGCGGCCGGCGAACCGCCCAGCCAGAAAGGATACACGCCTTCCGTTTTCAACCTACTGCCCAAGGTTCTGGAACGGGCGGGGAATTTCCGCCGCGGCTCCATCACCGGTTTCTTCACCGTGCTGGTGGAAGGCGACGATTTCAACGAGCCGATTTGCGACGCGGCCCGCGGCATTCTGGACGGCCACTTCATTCTGTCGCGCCAACTGGCCGGCCAGGGACACTATCCGGCCATCGACATCCTGCACTCGGTCAGCCGGCTGTCGCCGGCCCTTTCCACTCCCTCTCAAATGGCCGCCGCGCGCAAAATGCGCCAGGCGCTGGCCGCTTACCGCGACGCGGAAGACCTGATTCAGCTCGGCGCTTATGTGGCCGGCTCCAATCCGCAGCTTGACGCCAGCATCCGGCTGCGGCCGGAGCTGACCGACTTTTTGCGGCAGGAGCACGGCGTAAGCGCGCCGATCGAAGAGACCCTCTCGCGCATGGAAGAACTAGCCCGCGGCCTCGAAGACGGCGAGCGGATGATTGTCGCGAAACCGGCGAAATCTTAGCCAGAATGGCCACGAACGAGGTGTTAGCCGCGAATGGACACGCTTGAACCTGAAGCTAGAACGAAAATGTAAAACCAAGTGTTGAACCACAATGTGAAGCCAACATGGAGAACCGGGGTTTAGGCCTAAGAGGCTGCTGAAAAAGTCCGAAAAACATCTTTGGGCCACGGATGAACACAGATGAACACAGATGAACACGGATAAAACCATCTTCCTCAATCTGTGTTCATCTGTGTTCATCCGTGGCCATGATGCATTTGCTGTCTTTCAGCAAGCTCCTAAGTACTCATTCATGTTGATTCGTGTTCCTTCGTGGCCCAAACGGTTTTTTTCGCTATGAATGCATTTCGCTTCCCTCTCGAAAAAGTGCTCGGCTGGCGGCGCGCTGAGCTCGATCTGGCGGAGCTCAAGTTCCAGCGGTTGACGGCTGCCGTCGCGGCGGTTGACCACGCGCTCGCCGAACTGGAGACGGCCGGCATCCGGGCCGAGATCCTGGTGCGCGACTGGAGCCCCGTGTGTGGACGCGACCTGGCCGCGCTGGGCAGCTTCCGCCTTCACGTGCGCAAGAAAAACGCGGAACTGGCCGCGCGCCGCGTCGAGTGCGAAGCGCGCCTGGCAGCCGGCCGCGGCGAAATGCTGGAAGCCCGCCGCCGCCTTCGCCTGCTGGAGCGCCTCAGGGACCGCCGCTTCGAGGATTGGCGCCTGGCGCGCGACAAGGAATTGGAAGAGCTCGCCGCCGAATCCTACCTGGCGCGCTGGACCAGCCGTCTCGCCGCCGGCGAGTGAGCGGTGCGCGCTCGGAGCCGCGACCGTGAGGGAGCGGTTGCCAGTGATTGCGCCGGTTATTTCCCGCCCGGCCTTCACGGCGCCAGCAGCTTGCGGTCCCGCATCCAATCCAGCAACCGGTCCGGCCAGTTGCCCACCGGCAGCTTCGATCGCAGGCCGAAGCCGTGGCCGCCGCTGCCATAAATGTGCATCTCCGCCGGCGCCTGCTGCTTCTCCAGATCCAGGTAGAGGTTGACCGTCGTCACCACGTGTGACCGGTCGTCATCGGCGCAAACCAGAAACGTCGGCGGCGCGTCCTTGGGCACCGTGATGGTTCCCGGCCGGTAGCCGGGATACACCACCACCGCGAAATCGGGGCGCGAGCTGGCCCGATCGATCGGATCGGCCGCGCTCGCGTTGCCCGCGTCGAAGCGCGTCTCCATCAGCGCCGCCACCTCGCCGCCCGCCGAGAATCCCATGATCCCGATCCGCGCCGGATCCACGCCCCATTCGGCGGCCCGGCTGCGCACCGTCCGCATCGCCCGCGCCGCGTCCGCCAGGGCATTGCCTTCCACCGTGTAATGGGAGCCCGGCGCACGCGCCAGCCGGTACTTCAGCACGAACGCCGCGATCCCGTTGCGGTTCAAAAAGTCGGCGATTTCCCAGCCTTCCTTGTCGATCACCAGTTGCGAATGCCCGCCGCCCGGCGCCACCACCACCGCCATCCCGCTGGCCTTGTCCTTGGGCGGCAGAAATACGTAGATCGACGGGTAGTGGACTACCGTGAAATTGCTGGGCAGCCTGGCGTCCCCCTTGAACACTTCCGCCGCCGTCTCCCCCTCCGATCCCGGCGCGCCGCTGGGCCAGAGCCGTATCTCCTCGCCGCGTTCGGCGGCCAGCGCCGTCGCCGCCACGAACAAGGCCAATATCCATTGCCTTCGCATAAGCCCTCCCGATCCCTACCACGCTACCACGGGCGAACGAGCGGCCAGGGCTGCGCCCAGGAGTCGGAAGACGGAAGTCAGAAGACAGAAGACAGTATGACGGCAGCGTTGAATTGGCAGCGGACGAGAACGGAATCCTCGTTTACCCGCCGATGAAAGGCCACCGACAAACTCTTCTGGCTTCCTACTTCTGCCTTCCTGTCTCCCGATTTCCTTCTTCCGACTTCTGACTTCTCGCTTCTGTCTTCTCTCTTCCGCAACTTCACTTCCGCATGTACATTCCGTTACGGCGAACATCGGCTTTTTCCGCCGCGTCGAGCGTCTATGTGATAGCTTCTAGAGAGGAGAACCATTGAGTTTCGAAGCTCCCGCTGCCTTCCTTCTTCAGACTGATCTTGTCCAGATGGTTCAGGAGGCCGGTCCCGCCGGTTGGGTGGTCCTGGTCATCCTGGTCGTTTTTTCCATTTTTTCTTGGGCCGTGATTTTCTCCAAGGCGAGCGCGCTCTCTGGCGCGCGCAGAATGAACTGGCGATTTCTCCGCGCGTTCCGCAAGGCGGCCGTGCTGGACGCCGCGATGGTGGCCAGCAGCGAACAGTACCGGCCATCCCCGCTGGTTTCCGTCTTCGATTTCGGCTATGAGGAAGTGGAGCGGCAGGTCAAGTCGCGCGGCCGGCTGAACAACCGCACCGCGCTCGAACGGGCGCTCCAGTTGGGCGTCAGCGAGGAAGTCGCCAAGCTGGAGCGCAACATGCACTGGCTGGCCATCACGGCTTCGGTTTCGCCGTTCATCGGCCTGCTCGGCACGGTGTTGGGCATCATTCGCACCTTTAATGCGCTCGGCCATCAGGGCTCCACCAGCCTGGCCGCCGTGGGTCCCGGCATTTCCGAAGCCTTGATCGCCACCGCGCTGGGCCTGTTCGCCGCCATCCCCGCGGCCCTCTTCTATAACCTGTTCGGCAACCGCATCCGCGAGATGGGCGCGCGCCTGGACGATTTCGCGCTCGAGTTTCTCAACCTGGCGGAGCGCAGCTTCAGCGAGTAGCCATGGCATTCTCTTCCATCGGCGGCAACGGTCACGCCTCCCGGCGGCGCGGCGGCGCCGGCCTGGCGGAGATCAACATCACCCCGTTTGTCGACATCCTGCTGGTGCTGCTCATCATCTTCATGCTCACCGCTCACGTCATGCAGTTCGGCCTGGAAGTGGACGTGCCGCACACCAGGTTCGTGAAGGACACCGCGCAGGAAATGCCGGTGGTGAGCATCACCAAGGATGGCACTTCCTATCTGAACGGCAAACCGACCAACATCCACGACCTGGCCAAGGCCATTCGCCAGCGCTTTGGCAAGGCCAAGGGTGTGTACGTGAGCGCCGACAAGGAAGCCATCTGGGACGTGATCGCCCAGGTGACGGCGGAGCTCGGCGCGGGCGGTTTCCAGGTCAACATGGTGACGCAACCGGAAGACAGCTCCGGCACGGGCCGAAGGTAATGACGCAGCACGTCGACATCCTCGATCAGCCGGATCGCCTGGCCGGCTGGTTCGTGCGCTCGTTGGGGCTTCACCTCGGATTGATTCTGGCGCTGCTGTTTTACGGCTTCGCATTCCGTCACAAGGCGGAACAGTGGGGCAGCCCCACCGGCGGCGGCATGGGCGCCGTGGCGGTGAACCCGGTGGCGCGCATTCCTCTGCCCGCCCGCCAGTCGCCCGAAAATCCGGTGGCCAATCAGACCGAATCGCAGGTGCCCACGCCGCCGCCCGAACAGCACCACAAAACGCGCGTCGTCGAAACCGAGCCGGACGCCATCCCCATCCAGGGCCGCAATGCGCAGAAGCACACCAGTGAATCCGCGCCCAACAAGTTTCGCGAGCAGCAACAGGACCGGCCCAACCAGCTCTATAGCGAAGCCGGCCAGCGCGTGAGCTCGCCGATGTTCGGCATGCCGGGTGGGGGCGGCGTTGGGGTTGGAGAAGCGTCGCCGTTTGGGACCCAGTTCGGCTGGTATGCCAAGTTGATCGTGGACCGGGTGGGCCGCTCCTGGCGCACCAGCGACCTGCGCAACGTCACGCAGACGGCGGCGGTGACCTTCGTCGTGAAGCGCGATGGTTCGGTAAGCCACGTCCATATTACACAAGCCAGCGGCAATGCGACACTCGATTTTTCCGCGCAGCGCGCCGTTTTTGACGCCTCGCCTTTCCCCCATCTGCCAGATCAATACCCGCGCAACGATGCGGAAGTGGAACTGCTGTTCAGCTTAAAGTGAGGAAAACCATGAACCGTCCGGATCCTCGAGCGTGTGCCGCCGCAGTCGCTGCGGTGCGCCGCCCTCGATCGGAGCCACGACTCCAATCGGAGCCGCGACCGTCAGGGAGCGGTTTCTCGATAGCATCGAATCCTACCCTCAGGGTACTCGTCTTTATCGCGGCCGCGGCCCTCGTGATTCTGCACGCCCAGCAGGGGCCGGACGTGACCTTGCACGTCACTAAACCCGGTGAGCTTCCCGTCATCGCGGTTCCCGATCTGCGCGCCGCGGGCCCGGCGCAAAGCTTCATGGCCGCTTTCAACCAGACTCTGTGGGACGACCTGTTGGGCTCCGGCGTGCTTAAGCTGGCGCCCAAGACCCTGTATCCCACCGGCATTCCGCAGCAGCCGTCGGACTTTCGCCAGCCCCCGCCAGCCAACCAGGCGCCCCGCTCGCGCCAAGGCGAGCTGGTAGCCGCGCCCAATGGCGGCGGGTTCTGGATGAGCGACTGGTCCAATCCGCCGGCCGCCGCCAATTACCTGGCCTTCGGTTACGCCGCCGAACAGAACGGCGTGCTGATGCTGTTCGGCAATCTGTTCGATTTGAGCCGCGATACGCCCGCCAACGCGCAGATGATCGGTAAACGCTATCTGGCCTCCACCGGCGACGAGAAGGGCGCCCGCCAGATGGCGCACCAATTCGCCGCCGACATCCTCGCCATGTTCGGCGGAAAAAGCCTCGTCGGCACCCACATCTATTACGTTCATCAGGCCGGCTTCAGGGCTCCCAAGGAAATCTGGGTGATGGATTTCGACGGCCGCAACCAGCATTCCGTCACCCGTTTCAACTCGCTTTCCATCGAGCCTTCGGTTTCGCCGGACGGCGCCAAAATCGCATTCACTAGCTACGCCAAGGGTTCACCTGCTATATTTGTGTTTTCGGTGGATCCGGTTCGGGACTTGCGATTCTATAACCAGGTTGCTTCAATGAACGGACAGCCGTCGTTCACGCCCGATGGAAAGCAGATCGTATATTCTTCCTCGGCCGGACGCTGCTGCCGGATCTTCATTGCGGGGTTGGATGGCAGAGGCTTTCGGCCGATTACGTCCGGCGGCTTTCTCGACGCCGAGCCCAAGGTGAACCCAAAGACAGGCGCCAACATCGTGTTTTCCTCCGGCCGTTCCGGTCCCGAGCAGCTCTACATGATGAGCATGGATGGCGGGGACATCGAGCGGCTCACCGACGGCACCGGCGAGGCGTCCAACCCGTGTTGGCACCCCAGCGGTCAACTCATCGCCTACGCCTGGACGCGCGGCTACGCGCAGGGCAATTTCAATATCTTCACCATGGACGTGGTTTCGCGTCAGTATTTGCAGTTGACCCACGATCAGGGCCGCAATGAAAATCCCAGTTGGGCGCCGGATGGCGCGCACCTGGCCTTCATGTCGAACCGCACCGGGGGTTCACAGATTTGGAGCATGCTGGCGGATGGTACCGCGCAGCAACAGCTCACCCGCGATGGGCTCAATTACAGCCCCGCGTGGGGATTGTAGATGAAAATGACGAAATCAGGAGGGAAGTTCATGTTCAGCAAACGACAGATCACTCTCATCACTTTGGCACTCTCTCTGGCGATCCTAGCCGGCGGGTGCAAGCATAAGCCCAAGCCGACACCGCCGCCGCCGCCCCCAGTCGTGGTGCCGCCGCCGCCACCGCCGCCGCCGCCCGCGCCGTCGGTGACCCAATTCGCGGCCGACCCGGGTTCCATCGTGCGCGGCCAATCGTCGATGCTCAGTTGGACGGTCTCCGGCAACGTAACCGGCGTTTCGATCGATCAGGGGATCGGCGCCGTGCAGAATACCGGCAGCCGCCGCGTGTCGCCGAACGATTCCACCACTTACACTTTGACCGCAACCGGGGCGGGCGGCACCAGCACGGCTAGCGCGACCGTGAATGTGTCGGCGCCGCCGCCGCCACCACCTCCGCCTCCGCCACCACCGCCCGCCAAGACGCTGACGGATTGGGTCTCGGAATTGCACGACGCGTACTTCGATTATGACAAGAGCGACATCCGCGCCGATGCGCAGACAGCGCTGACGCAGGATGCCGCCACGCTCAAGACCATCATCGCGGATTTCCCCAATGCCGTTCTGACCATTGAAGGAAATTGCGATGAACGCGGCTCGGCCGAGTACAACCAACTGCTGGGCGACAAGCGCGCCAGCGCCGCCAAGGACTTCCTGGTGCAACTGGGCGTTCCCGCCGACAAGCTGAAGACCATCAGCTACGGCAAGGAGAAACCGCAGTGCACCGAGCAGGAAGAGTCCTGCTGGCAGAAGAACCGGCGCGTCCATTTCTCCGGCCAGTAGCCGCTCGCAAGGGTCAGTAACACGGGAAGGGGGCGCGCGTCCGCCCCCTTCCGTTCTCAAAGAGGAGTTTTATGTTTCGACGTCTGTGTGTTTTGATTCTTGCCGCCGCGCCCGCGGTGGCGTTCGCCGCTGCCAGCAAGGAAATGCAGGAACTGCAACGCGATGTGGCGCTGCTGCAGGAGCAGGTCCGCCAGCTCCAGCAGTCGCAGGATAAGCAGCTCGCCTCGCTCACCGTGCTGGTGCAGCAGGCGGTGGATGCGGCTAATCGCGCCAACACCGCGGTTGAGGTCATCAAGAGCAGTTCCCAGCAGAATAATTCTCAACTGGAAAGCAAGGTTGTGGCGCCGGTGGTCGGGCTTTCCACCCGCATGGACAGCCTGTCGAACAATTTCACCACGCTCCAGCAATCCGTCTCCGATCTCACCAGCCTGGTGGTGAAAATACAGTCGCAGATGACCGACCTGAATAACGCGGTGAAGGTGATGCAGGCGCCGCCGCCCGCTCCGCCGGCCACCGCCGGCGCACCGCCCGCTGCCGCCGAGAATCCCTGCCCGAGTTCCTCCAAGGACCTGTACGAAAACGCCTATCGCGACCGGCAGGGCGGCAAACTCGATATTGCATTGCAGGAATTCGGCGACTACCTGCGCTGTTTCAGCTCGACCGATCTGGCCCCGAACGCCCAGTACTACATCGGCACCATTCACCTCGGCCTGGGCGACTATCCCACCGCGCTCAAGGATTTTGACGCCGTGCTGGAGAAATACTCGGACAACAACAAGACTCCGGGTGCGCTCTATTACAAGGGCGAAACGCTGGTGAAGATGGACCGCCGGACCGACGCGCAAAAGGAATACCGGGATCTCATCCTGCGTTTTCCCAAGGACAGCCTGGCCGCCCAGGCTTGCTCCAAGCTGACCGACCTGGGCTACCGCTGCCCCGCGCCGCCAGCCGCCCACCCCGCGCCCAAGAAGCGCACCACCGCGCCGCCCCGGTAGGGCAGCTTGCCGGCTGGTAGGGCATGCTTTAGCTTGCCCTGATCCTGCTGTCTATTTCGGGAACTTCACCACCGGTTCCCGCGTATCTGCTCCAGAAACGGTTAAACTATACCCATACGGAAGGAACATCTGGATGACTCTTATAAGGAAACGTATGCTGTTCGCCGCCGGCCTGCTCGGCCTGGCCTCGATGGTTGCGACGGCCCAGCAATCCAAGCCCGAAGAGAAACCGGCCGCCAGCCGCACTCTGAAAGCCAAGATGAATTACACCGGGGCTGGCACGGTGGACGAGAAGCACAAGATTTTTGTATTTGTGTTCGACAGCCCGGACTTCATGCAAGGCGCGGGCATGCCGATCGGTTCCGGCTCGACGTCCGCCAAGGACGGAACCATAACGGTTACCGACTTGTCCGTGTCGCCGGTCTACATCGCCGTTTGCTACGACCCGACCGGCGGATATGACGGCCAATCCGGCCCACCGCCATCCGGCGCCTCCATGGGCGTGTACTCCAAGACTCCCCCAACACCCGAGCCGGTGAAGATCGACCCCGGCAAGACCGCCGAAATTACCGTCCCCTTCGACGATTCCTTCAAGATGCCGTAGTGCCCGTGGGGCAGGTTGGTAAACCTGCGCGCCGATTGTCGATCACAGTGGGGCAGGTCCCCGACCTGCCAACCGGGCGAAGCCCGCCTTGCTCTTGGTACCGCCGGCGGTCTTTGCCGCCGGTTCCTTTTCTTTGTCTGTATATTCCTGTCTACCGCAGACGCCGCCTCCCGGCCCGCTCGCCTCAACCTTCAGTCACAACCCATCTCCCCCACTAACTCAATCACTTACCTCCCAAAACCCCTTGACATACCCGCTATCCTTGAATTGGGACTGTGGCGCCAGGCTCCGCTGCTAGTCCTTCTCTTTGGCCAGAGACCGTTGCACTCAGTTGGTACTGAACTTCCGGCGCCCGTGAACGGCATGCGGGGTCCCCCTCGGGCTGGACTCTCGACGGAAGACTTTGGATCTCGGGATTCATAACCGCCGGCGGTATACGGATAGCAGTGATCGCCGCCCGCTCGGATAACAGAGAGTAAGGAACGAATCGGCAAGGATGTGTCCGCCATCCAGCGGGCCTAAATCATCGAAGTTTCTACTCAATCCATCGGGTGGCCGATACGCACGGCGCTAAGTCCGCGAAGCCCGGCCACCCGCAACGCACTTATACCCGTTTCATTCATTCCTATCGCCCGTAGTGTCTCTCCCGCTAACGCCGGCGGTCTTCGCCCGCCGGTGCTTTTCAAGCCTCGGACAACCTCCCGTGCGAAACGGAGCCGGGGCGGGCTATTTCACGGCGATGGTGAGATGGAAGCCCGAGCTGAGGTCGGCGCTGCCGACGCCGTTGTACTGGATGGCGATGGGCACTTGCACTGCGGCCAGAACGGCCATGGGAATCTGGACGTTGATTTGCCAAAGGCCGGCGTATCCAGGCGCCAGGCCGGAATAAGTCACCCACTGGCCGTTGGTCGGGTCGCCGGCCAGCAAGGGACCACAATCGTCCACAAAACAGGTCCCGATGGCCACGCGGGGCGTCTGCGGCGTGGTAGCGAAGGTTGGGGGGCCGGGAGCGGCGGCGCCATCGGCGGGCGCGTTGTTCAGGGCTCCCTGGCCAGTGGCATAAATCGAAATGACGCTTCCGCGCGGAGCCGGATTGGTGGAACTGTTCACCGAATAGTCCTGGTTGAGCACGGCCGCCTGATAAAAGCCGCCGTTGAGAAGACATCCGCCGGCGGCGCCGCAGAAGATGGCCGGCGAAACCGGGGTCATTGCCACGGAGGCGGCGCCCAGAACCTGGCCGGTGGAAACCTGGACGATTTCGACGTCGGCGGCGCCGGTGACGGGGGCGCTCATGGGCACCAGGAAATTGATCTGGCCGGGCGCCACAAAGTACAGCGGCGCGGCGGCGCCGTTGAACATGACCTGCTCATCGGCGAGCGTAACCGGCATGGGATACCCGGTCAGCGCGGCGTACCCCGGCGGAGTGGGTATCGATGGGGTCTTGAACTGGGTCTGCGAAGCTATTGGGTACAGGCTGGCGACGACAGATCGGA
>Ga0208820_1000528_pt1 | contig 27531 bp, 27 predicted proteins | sample June2015DPH_16_5_FD_184713 | JGI IMG/M metagenome (GOLD analysis project Ga0208820, IMG submission 184713) | Peatland microbial communities from SPRUCE experiment site at the Marcell Experimental Forest, Minnesota, USA - June2015DPH_16_40... | ecosystem: Environmental > Terrestrial > Soil >...
GTCAAAATCATCCCGCAGCGCAATTGCTCTTGCCATGGCGAACCTCCTCGTTCGCCAATGCTTGAATCTGACTCGTCCTGATCTGGGAATCCAAAAAAGAGTCGTCCTTTTGGGGACCCGGTATAAGTCTTATGGAAACACTGCACCCAAATCTTATTCGATACGCGTACGACGGGAGGGTCCACCACTGGCTTGTGATCGAATCACTCGCCGCCGGCGCCTCACATATCAACCGAATTTATCGATATAAGAAAGACGGGCTTTCGAAGGCAAGAGCTGATGGTGACTGGGAAAAATATGTCTTCCTCTATGTGCGGCCTTACCGTCTCGACGCAATGTTCAAGGCACCAATGAAACACTTAAGGAAAACTCCATCTGAGTTTTGGAAATTGGTGGGCCGTGTTTGGATAGACACCGAAAACGCGCATCAACATCCAAAAAAGTGGAGGCAACTATGGGGGAGCCGATTGAAGGCCGGCGGGCGTGCATGTCGGAGGAAGAAATACGCTTCCTTGACACTCTGCCTGAACAAATAGAAATTTGGCGCGGCACCAGCCACAAACGCAGCCTTGCCGGCTTAGCGTGGACACTTGATCGAGAGAAGGCTGTTTGGTTTGCGCAACGCTTTTGTTCAGAATCGCGCGCGCCACTGCTCGCAAAAGGGATAGTAGAGAAGCGCGACGTCCTTGCCTACTTCGAAAAACGCGACGAGCGTGAGATTCTATCGATGAATGCTTCAATCATTTCGGTGATAAAATTGAACCAGCAATCCTGTTGAGGTTTGTGTCATGAGTAGAAGTAAGCGGCACGCGCTTGAAACCATTGTTCCAAAATTGCAGAAGCTGCTGCCGCATCTAGGAAATGACAACACCTAGCAAAGCCTTGCGCGGGCAGCGGCTTCCGATTCGCCTAATGACAGATTACGGAATAGTCGCAGTGCTCCCGCGGTTCTCGACAAACGGTACGCGGAGATTGAGTCTCAGGGTCGCTGGTGTCCAGATGGTAAGACTAGGGGAGGGGTGTTCGGACCGCGGTTGGAGTGACGTCGGCTTTGCCCTCGCAAGCGGACGAAATGCGGCGTTGCGGTAATCGACGCTAAGGGCCTGCGCGCCGGCAAGATCTATCCGCAGAGGATGCGAATGAGGATGGTAAATTGACAAAGCAGCGTTTCTTGCGGATCATTATTGTTCGGGCCTCTTACGAGACCTAACCCCGGGGACAACAGGAGAACGCAGATGAGAGGATCGCTGCGGCGATGCACTCGCGTGACGTGTTCGGTCACGCTCGGCGCCGCGCTTGTATTTTATGGTGTATTTTATGGAATGGCTTCGGCATTCGCCGCCGATCCGATCAAGATCGGACAAATCGCGGCGCTGTCGGGCGCCTCCGCGCAGTCCGGTGAGGCGATCACCCGCGGACTGACGCTGGCGATCGACGAAATCAATGCCAAGGGAGGTCTCCTTGGCGGCCGCATGCTGGTGCTAGTGCAGCGCGACGACGAATCAAGCCCGCCGAAGGGGCTGATCGCCGCGCGCGAGCTTATTTCCGAGAACGTGGCGGCGATCTTCGGCGGCATCGACACGCCGGTGTCGCTGGCGATGGTGCCGGTGCTGAACAAGGAAAAACGCATTTACATGGGGGTGTGGGCGGCGGGCACCGGCATCACCCGCAACGGCGCCGATCCGAATTATGCCTTCCGGGTCTCCGCGGTCGATGCGCTGGTCGACGTCAAGCTCTTGAGATTTGCCCACCAGAAATTCGGATCGAAAAAAGCCGGTCTGATGCTGATCAACAATCCTTGGGGCCAGGGCAATGAGAAGGGACTGACCGCCGCCAGCAAGGCCGATCCGTCGATTGAGATCGCCGGCATCGAGAAATTCGAGAACGCGGACGTCGACGTAGTGCCGCAACTGGCGCGGCTCAAAGATGCCGGCGCCGATTCCATCATCCTCGTCGCCAATGCCGCGCCCGGCGCGCAAGTGATGAAATCGCGCGAGCGCATGGGATGGACGATTCCGGTGGCGTCGCATTGGGGCATTTCCGGCGGTCGCTTTCCGGAGCTGGCGGGACCGACCGCGGGCGATGCGGATTTCGTGCAGACCTACAGCTTCTTCGGCAAGCAAGGGCCGGTCGGCCAGCGGGTGCTGGCGGCGCTGGAGAAGAAATATCCCGAGATCAAGGGACCGCAGGACGTGTTCGCGCCGGTCGGTACCGCCGACGCCTACGATGCGATGCATCTCTTGGCGCTCGGCATCGCGCAAGCCGGCTCCACCGATGCGGACGCGATCCGCGCCGCGTTGGAAGACTTGAAGGCTCCCTACGAGGGGCTGATCAAGACCTATGAGCGGCCGTTCACCCACGACAACCACGATGGGCTTGGCCCCGACGACTACATCATGGTGCACTACGAGGGCGACAAGATCGTTCCGGTGAATTGAGCAATGGGCGCGCGGTGCACCCCGGCCTAGCGCGCAGAATGATTGTTCAGTCCTCGCTCGTCGCCCCGCAAAGCGGGGACCCGGCTCTTTGCGACCTGTGCGCAACTCTGGATTCTCGCTTTCGCGGGAATGAGCGGTCGACGTTCGAAGCCGCCATGAGCAACTCCCGATGCTGATTGCGTCCGCGATCATTTCCGGACTCGGCCTCGGCAGCATGTATGGACTGCTCGCGCTCGGCTTTCACGTCACCCACGCGGTGTCGCGGACCGTGAATTTTGCCCAGGGCTCGACCATGATGCTGGGCGCGGTGGTTTGCTTCACGTTTTGGGTGACGCTGGGCTGGCCGTTGACCCTGGCGATTGTGCTCGCGCTTGCGGCGTGCGCGCTCTGGGGCGTCGTGGTCGAGCGCGTCGCGGTGCGGCCGTTCGTGGCGCGCGGCTCGAATTCCTGGCTAATCGCGACCGTCGCGCTCGGCATCGTCATCGATAACGTCGTGCTGTTCACGTTCGGCAAGGACCCGCGCGGCATGCCCCCAGGCGTGCTCACCACCGGCAGCTTCGCCGTCGCCGGCGTCAGGATCCAGTATATTCAGGCGCTCATTCCGGTGATCGGCCTGGTGGTGGCAGCCGGACTGCAAGCGTTGTTTGTAACGTCGCGGCACGGCAAGGCGCTGCTCGCCGTCGTTCAGAACAAGGATGCCGCCCGGCTGATGGGCATTCGGGTCGAGCGCGTGGTCGAGATCGCGTTCGCGCTGTCGGGTTTGCTCGCGGGCATTGCCGGCATTCTGATTGCGCCCTTGTTCACGATCTCATCGACCATGGGCACGCTGTTTGGCATCAAGGCCTTCGCAGTCGCGATCCTCGGCGGCATCGAAAGCGCCTGGGGCGTGGTGTTGGCCGGCCTGATCTACGGCCTCGCCGAGGCGCTGATCACCGCGCTGTTGGGCTCGACCTACACGCAGATCGTCACCTTCGCGCTGGTCATTTTGGCGCTCGCCTTGCGGCCGAACGGCCTGTTCGGCCGCGCCGAGTTGAGGAAAGTATGAGCTGGCAGCGAGCCGCTGCGGCCGCGATCGTCATCGCCGCCGTCTGTTTCCTCATCGCCCGGGGCAACAGCTACCAGACCTTCATCATCGTCCTGGTCGGCGTGACAGCGATCGTCGGCATCGGGCTAAACGTGCTGTTGGGGCTCAATGGCCAGATCTCGCTCGGGCATGTGGCGTTTTACGCGATCGGCGCCTACGCCGTCGGCATCCTGACGACCACCTACGAATGGTCGTTCTGGCTGGCGCTCGCCGTCAGCGGCGTGGTCTCCGGATCGGCCGGCGCGCTGTTGGCCATCCCGGCACTGCGGGTGCGCGGTCCCTACCTCGCCATGGTGACCATCGCCTTCGGCTTTGTCGTCGAGCAGAGCGCCGCGGAGTGGGAGGGCCTGACCGGCGGATGGAACGGCCTTTCCGGCATACCCGGTCCGAGCCTCTTCGGCGCCGACATCGGCGAGAAGGGCATCGCCTACCTGACCGTCGCGCTCACCGTACTGGCGACCCTTGCTTTCGCGCGGCTCAGCGACAGTGCCTGGGGTAATGCGATGCGCGCAGTGCGGGATTCCGAATCCGCCTCTACGTCGATCGGCCTCGATCCGACGCTCATTCGCACCACGGCCTTCGCCATCTCGGCAGTCGCGGCCGGAATTGCCGGCGGCATCTATGCTTCGATCAGTAATTTTATCAGTCCGGAATCTTTTCCGTTCTTCCAGTCTATTCTGTTCCTGCTCGTCGTCATGCTCGGTGGCGCCGACCGCGTCCTCGGGCCGCTGATCGGCGCTTGCGTAGTGGTGTTGCTGCCGGAACTCTTGGCGACGCTCGGGCAATACCGGCTGCTGTTCGTCGGCCTGCTGATGTTGGCGGTGCTGCGTCTGGCGCCGGCCGGCCTGGTCGGTGTCATCGCCGGGCTGTTGCCGAAGGCCCGCCACGCGGCGGCGCCGCGCCAACGACGCGATGTCGAAGGCTTTCTCGCCACGGGCACGACCGGCCGCCGTCTTGCGGTGCGCAAACTGACGGTGAGTTTCGGCGGGGTCCGCGCGGTCAGGGATCTCAGCTTCGATGCAGAGCCCGGCGCCATCACCAGCGTGATCGGGCCCAACGGCGCCGGCAAGAGCACGGCGCTCAACGCCATCTGCGGCTTTTACCGGCCCGATGATGGGACGGTGAAGCTCGGCGAGCGGACCATCTCGGAGCTTGGCGCCTATCAAATTCCGCGCGCCGGGATCGCCCGGACCTATCAGACCAGCCAGTTGTTCCCGACCATGTCGGTGCTCGACAACATTCTGATCGCGTTGCGGCGCGGTCGGCTCGGCCTGCGCGCGCTGGTGGCCGCGATGCACGACACCGAGGCCGCCGAGATGGCCGAAAGCCTGCTCGCCTTCGTCGGTTATAAGGGCAGCGTCGACACGCCGGCGGGCGCGCTTTCGCATGTCGACAAACGCCTGGTGGAGATTGCGCGCGCGATCGCCATTCGCCCTGCCGTGCTGGCGCTCGACGAGCCTGCCGCGGGCCTCGACGCCGAAGACAAGGCCGCGATCGGCGAATTGCTGCGCAAGCTCGCCGCGATCGGCATGGCCGTGATCCTGGTCGAGCATGACATGGATCTGGTGATGGGCGTCTCGCGCCATGTCGTCGTGCTCGATGCCGGTACCAAGATCGCCGAAGGGCCGCCGCTCCAGGTTGCCGCCGAGCCGGCCGTGCTTGAGGCCTATCTAGGAGCCGGCGAGCAGGTCGACCGCAGGCGCGAGCACGCGCTACCGGCGCGGGAATCTCCTTTGCTGACGGTGCATGCGCTCTCGGCCGGCTACGGCGCCGCGATCATCGTTCGCGATGCCGCGCTAGACATCGCCAAATGCGAGTTCGTCGCTGTGCTCGGCGCCAACGGTGCGGGCAAGACGACGCTGATGCGCGCGCTCTCCGGATTGATCAGACCGATCGGCGGCGAGGTGCGTTTTCTTGGCGCACGCATCGATCAGCTGGCGGGCGATGCGATCGCTCGCCAGGGGCTGATCCTGGTGCCGGAAGGCCGCCAGGTTTTTCCTGAGCTGAGCGTGATCGACAATCTGAGGCTCGGCGCCTATGCGCGCACCTCCGCCGACGAGGAGCGCATGATCCAAGCGCTGCTCGACCGGTTCGCCGCCCTCAAGGCGCGGCAGCATCAGCGCGCTGGTCTTCTCTCCGGCGGCGAACAGCAGATGCTGGCGATTGCCCGCGGCCTGATGGCGCGTCCCGAGGTTCTGATGCTCGACGAGCCGTCGCTCGGGCTTGCCCCAAGACTTCTGGAAACGCTTTATGACCTGCTGGCGGAGCTGCGCGAGGAGGGCACCACCATCCTGCTGGTCGACCAAATGGCGGCGCTCGCGCTGTCGGTCGCCGACCGGGCCTATGTGCTGCAATCCGGCACCATCAGGCATTCGGGCACCGCGCACGAGGTCGGCCGGGATCCGGCGCTGCTGCGGGCCTATCTGGGCGATCGCGGCGCCGTGTTGTGATTGGGGATCGTAGACCGAGCGAGGAAATAATGGACGTCATTCTCAAGAACGCGCGGTGCCTCGGCGCCGAGCACGAGCTGACCGACATCGGCATCGCCGGTGGACGGATCGCCGCGGTCGCGCCCGGCCTCGCCGCTGAGGGTGAGATCATCGATCTCGGCGGTCGGCTGGTTTCGCCGGGCTTCGTCGAGACCCACATCCATCTCGACAAATCGTGCATCCTTGATCGTGTGAAGTCGGAAAAGGGCGACATCGAAGAGGCGATCGCCGAATCCGCGCGGGCGAAGGCCGCCTTCACGCCCGAGGATGTTCATTCCCGTGCCGTGCGCACGCTCGAAAAGGCGATCCTGCAAGGCACCACCCATATGCGCACGCATCTCGAAGTCGATCCCGGCGTCGGCCTGCGCGGGCTCGAAGGGGTGCTGCCGCTTCTTAAGCAATATGACTGGGCGATCGATCTGCAGATTTGCGTCTTCCCGCAGGAAGGCCTCCTCAACAATCCAGGCACCGACGAGCTGATGGTCGAGGCGCTCGAACGCGGCTGCCGCGCGATCGGCGGCGCGCCATATACCGACAGCAATCCGCCCGGCCAGATCGACCGCATTTTTGAGCTGGCGCGAGATTACGACATCGACATCGACCTGCATCTCGATTTCGGCCCGACCGCCGAGGGCATGGACCTCGAACACGTTTGCAAGCGCACCGAGGAATTCGAATATGGCGGCCGCGTCGCCATCGGCCACGTCACCAAAGCGGTGAGCCTCTCAATGCCGGCATTCGACGCCATGGCGAAGCGGCTCGCCGATGCAGGAGTGGCGCTCACTGTGCTGCCGTCGACCGATCTTTATCTGATGGGCCGCCAGCACAGGCACGACCACAATGTCACCCGCGGTGTGGTGCCAGCGCACAAGCTGTTACACCACGGCGTGAACTGCTCACTGTCGAGCAACAATATCCTCAATCCGTTCACGCCGTTCGGCGATTGCTCGCAGATACGCATGGCGAACCTCTACGCCAATATCTGTCAGGTCGGAAAGCAGGCGGACATGCGCGAGTGCTTCAACATGGTGACGCGGCGCCCGGCCGAGATGATGCGGCTCAAGGAGTATGGGCTCGCCGTCGGCAAATCCGCCGACCTTGTCGTGCTCGATGCCGAAGGCCCGGAAACGGCCGTCGCCGAGCTCACGCCCGTCCTCTATGCCTTCAAGCGCGGCCGCAAGACGGTGTCGCGGCAGCCGGCGATGCTGCACCGTCCACGCTGACATTCACCGCCGGAGCTGGCCCGCGGTGTTGGCCGGAGATTTCGCCGGGTTGCTTCCGCTTAGGCGATCCCGAGGCTGGTGGCTACCGCGACCAGCGCCTGCTCGAAGCAGGCTAACGGCGCGCGAGCGATTCCGGCGCCGACCTGGCCGATACCGGGCTTGCGGTGTGCGATCCCGGTGTTGATGTAGGGCAGTATGCCGGTGCGCAGCACTTTGCGGATGTCGATTCCTGTGGGGACGCCGGCATAATCGAGGTTCGGCATAGTCCAGTCGGGATTGCGGCCGATCGTGATCTCGTACATGGCACGCGTATACTGCAACGCCTCGCTGGCGGAGCCGCCGCCGACGAAGCCGGCGACCGCCGGCGCGGTCGCCATGGCAAAGCCGCCGAGTCCGATTGTCTCGACAATCGCCGAATCGCCCATGTCGGGATTGGCGTCGCGCTCGGAATAGCCGGGAAAATACATTCCGGTCGGTACCTCGACCGGTGCGGTGAACCAATCATCCCCGGTAGCGCTGACCTGCACGCCGAAGTCGGCGCCGTTCCGGCACATGGAGGTGATGACGGTCGAACCCGCGATGCCTTTCGCCGGATCGGTTATCGCCTTTGCCATCGCCATGGTGATGTTGAGAAAGAACTGATCATTGCCGGCGATGAAAGCGAAAATCTCGGCCAGGCGCTTGCTGTCGCCGACCGTGACGGCAAGCGAGGGTGCGATGTCGCGCAGGAACAACGACGAGCAGGCGATATTACGCTGGTGCATCTCGTCGCCCATGGCGAGCCCGCGTGCGATCAAGCCTTTGAGTGCGATGCCGCCGCACTGGCGCAACGCCGCGGAAAGCGCGGGACCGAGAACGTCGGCGATCCAGCGCAGACGGTTGAGCACCTCGGCGTCATTGCCGCCGAAACGCATGACCTTGCCCAGACCTTCGTTGATGGTGCAGAAGGCACGATTGCCGAAGGCCCGGTTCTCGACGATGAAGACGGGCTGGCTGACGGTGGTCATTCCCGTCATCGGGCCGACTGCGCCGAAATGATGGTTGGGGTGAAATGTGAAATGCCCGGCGGCAGCGGCATTCTGGGCCTGCCGGAGATCGTCCGCCCAGCCTTCGAACACGGCAATTCCGCAAACGGCGCCCTGCATTGGACCGCACATCCGTTCCCAGCCGATTGGAGGGCCGGAGTGCAGGATCACACCTTCGCCGAGTCCTTTTATGACCTTCCCGGCCGGCTGAACGTCGACGAGAACAGGATCAGCGCGCAACATCCTGCGCAACGATTCCGCGTTCGCGTTTTCGATCTTTTCCAACGCCCTGTCTCCTGACCGAACATCGACCTGGCATCCGGATCCGCGCGACCGCTGTTCACCGCTTCGTCGACCGTGAGGTTCTCGGGAATGCGCCGAGCAGATCGCGGTCGCCTCTCCCAGTTCTTTGTACACGATGTTTGGCTGCATGGGATGAGGAATTTCACCGGCACCCACCCCCAACTCGAATTAGAAATCGCAAATTCGAAAATTTTGCTCTTTCCAGAATGATAGCCTATCTTTTGTGGTTTGCGACATCTGCTGCCGATGTCGCGGGGACACGCCGTCGGCTGAAACCGTTGCTGGCGCCGCGATGCGCGGACGTGGAGCCGAGGACATTCGATGCCGCTGCGCGATGAAATCCCCAAGCGCCTGCTCATTGCGATCGGCGGCAATGCGATTCATCCCGAGGGCATTCTCGGCACCCCGGCCGAGCAGGTGCGCGTGGCAGCGGCTTTGGGCGAGGCGCTGCTGCCGGTCATGGAACTGAACCAGGAGCTGATCATCACCCACGGCAACGGACCGGTGGTGGGAAAGATCATGCTCCGCCAGTCGCTCGCCCGCGGTCGCGTTGCCCCGATGTCACTCGACATCTGCGTCGCCCACAGCCAGGGCGGGATCGCCTACCTGCTGATGCAGGCATTCGAGAACGCGTTGCGCAATAAAGGCAATCCCCGCCATGTGGTCTGTCTGCTGACCCAGGTCGAAGTCGATCCAGATGACCCGGCGTTCAAAAATCCGTCCAAGCCAATCGGCTATTTCTATTCTGAGCAGGAGGCGCGGGTGCTGCACGACGAGTTCGGATGGGAAATGCGCGAGGATTCCGGCCGCGGCTGGCGATATGTCGTGCCATCACCGCATCCCAAGCACATCGTCGACATTTCTCTGGTCCAGGCCGTCGCAAAGAGCGGCGCCGTGGCCATTGCCGGGGGCGGCGGCGGCATTCCGGTAGTCCGCGGCCCGAAAGGGCAGCGTCGCGGCATCGAGGCGGTGATCGACAAGGACCGGACGTCGGCGCTTATGGCCAATGTGCTCGGCATCGCCGATCTCATGATTCTCAGCCCCGTGTCGCGGGTGGCGATCAACTTCGGCAAGCCGAATGAGCAGGCCCTGGATCGCGTGACGCTTGGTGAGATTCGCCGACTCCATGCCGAGGGGCATTTCTTGCCGGGAAGCATGGGACCGAAGATCGACGCGGCGATCCAGTATTTGGAACGCGGAGGCCGACACGTCATGATCGGGCGGTTGGATGAAGCAATGGCCGTGCTGCACGGCGAGACCGGAACGCACATTGTCGCCCACTCGTGATGCTTGGAAGGAGGCACCGGGACCGGACCATTGCAAGAGCCCGACCTCATGCGCTTCGCCCACGCCACCGACGGCCGCGCCGGCGGCCGCCGTAAGCGCGACGTCGGCCGAGGAATGTTTCACGGTCGAGAGCCTTGGGCGCACCGCTCGCACGCTGATGGGCGACCGCCGGCGTGGCTACGTGATCGCCGTATTCCGCCGCAGCTTCTACGTTCGGTTTGGCGATGCCGTGGTCTGCCTGGGCAGCCGCGGCATCGGGCAAGGCCCGCTCAACGCGCTGTGTTGGATGCCCCCGGGGTTATCGTGGAGCGACCGCGTGGTGAACGGCGCGCCGGTCACGCGCGACGATGCGACGCTGTTGGTCGGCGCTCGCCTGCGGTTCGATTACGCGGAGGCGCTGTCGTGGCAGGCTCCCGTCGCAGTCGCAGTTTCCGTCCCTAGCATCCACGCCGGGCTCGCGCGTTTGGCGGCAGCCGCGCGCCGGAGGATGCCGGGCGGATTTGGCGCACTACTTGCGGCACCGCTCGCTCCCATCGCGTCTGCCGACGAGGAGATGCCGGACCCGCTGTTGCGCAGCGCCGCAGCCGCAATCGCTGCGCTGCGGAACTGGTTGACCGCAGCGCTGAGCGGTTCGCCGCGGCCGCCGCCTGCGCTCGCTGCGTTGATCGGCCTGGGACCGGGGCTGACGCCGTCAGGCGACGATTTTCTGTGCGGCGGCATGGCGACGCTGCACTACCTCGGCCGCAGCGCGGTGGCGCGGCGGCTTGCCGAGGGCGTACTTGCCGCCGCGGCAGAGACCAACCTCATCAGCGCGGCCTACCTGCGTTGCGCCGCAGAGGGAGAGGCGTCCGAGGTGCTGTTCAACGCCCTAAGCTCTATCGCTGCCGGCGGCGACGGCAGGCTTGAGGCATGTTTCGACGCGGTCCACAGCGTCGGCCACACCTCCGGCTGGGACACGCTGGCGGGAGCGGCAGCGGCCTGCACGGCAGTGTGCGCAGCCGTTGGCGTCGGCGAGGCGACGTGACTATCCCTGCCGGCGGGCGACAAACCGTACTCATTCCAAGGTGAGCGGTCGCGCGCCGATCTTCACCGCTGCGCGCTCGGTCACGCGAGTTCGTGCAGGATCGCGATTGCCAGTTCCGCGGCATCGGCGTTGGTTGCTGCGACCGCCACTGCGGCGTCGCGGAGCATCTGCGCCTGCCGCGAATGGCACTGCGGGTCCTGTTCCGTGCCGCAGACGGAGGCCACGATGACGGCCTTGCGGTCCGCCACCGGCGGCAGCTGGGCGATCAGTTCGCCGGCCGGATCGGCGTGGGCGCCGTAACCGATCACGATGTCGATCAGAACCACGCCAGTCTGGCCATCGTCGAGCGCGCGGCGCAGCATATCGTTGCGCAGCGAGGGGTCGATCATCGGGTGCGGGCGGCCGACCGTGTACTCGTCATCGCCGAGATCGAGCAGCACATGGCCCTGCGCCTCGGCGCCCGCCTTGCCGACATGGGGGATGGGGACGTTCGAGGCGACCGCGACGCCGGCGCGGCGGAAGAACACTTGCGCTTCTGCGCATAGCGTGCCGCCGCAGAACAGGCCCCTGACCCTGGTTCGGCCGGGCGCGACTGCGCGCGCAAGCACCGCCGCCGATGTAGTCGCTTCCGCTCCCGCGAATGGGCGGCCGGCCAGCGCGTGCCGCGCGGCCGAGCGCAGGTCGGAGAACAACGCCGCATTAGCCGGCACCGTCATGGCGTCGGCGCCGACGAAGCAAATAGTGAACGGCTTCCTGCTCTGTGCCACCCGCTGCAGAACCCGGCTCGCGACGGCAGGCTCAGGCGGTTTGGAAATCAGAATAATCCGCGCGGTGGCGGCGTCACGATCGAGCGCGTCGATCGCCGCCAGGGTCATCACTCCGCCGACTGCCTCCTTGAGGTCGCGGCCCCCGACCCCGATCGCGTGCGAAATGCCCTCTCCGGCGCGCGAAATCAGGCTCGAAATCTCCTGCAAGCCCGTGCCGGATGCGCCGACAATGCCGATATCGCCACGCCGGATCTCGTTGGCAAAAGCGAGCGGAACACCGCCGATGATGGCAGTACCGCAGTCCGGCCCCATCATCAGCAGGCCGCGCTGGCACGCTTCACGTTTCAGGGCGATCTCATCGGCAATCGACACGTTGTCGCTGAACAGCATGACATGGAGGCCCTTGTTAAGGGCGCGGCGCGCCTCGGCCACGGCGAACTCGCCGGGTACCGAGATCAGGGCAAGGTTCGCCCCGGGTAACTGCTGCAGGGCCGTGTCGAGCGTTTTCGGGTGCCAGGGTCCCGGCCCGCGGACGAGACCCGCCGGCTGGTCGAGTAGGCGGATGGCCTCCTTCAACGCGGCGTCCACCGCATCCGCAGTGGCGGCGCGCACCGCCAACACCAGATCATTAGGGCCGGCGACTTCGCCATCCCGGTCTAGCAATACGGCATTCCGCATCAGCTTCTTGTTCGTCGCCGAACCGATCATCAACGCTGCGGCGTGCACGCCGGGCAGCGAGGAAATGGTCCGGGAAATGCGCATCAGCGCCACTGAATCCATGTAGAAAGCGCGGCGAACGTGATTGACGAGGATTGCCATTCCCAGAAAGCCCCGTGCAGCGTCGCGAGCGTGGTCAGCGCCTGCTGGAAACGCGCGAAGGCTGCCGCGTCATTGCCGGCACAGCGCTTGGCTTGACCCGAAAGCCGATCGGCGAAAAGTCGGCCGTACGCCCCCTCTCGCGGCGTCCGTCCTCTCGCCGGGCGCGGTCGGTCGTGTCACCCCCCGAGCTTGGACAACAGGTTGGCTATGCGGGCATCGTTGACCGCAGGGGGAGACCAGTCGACGTGGATGACCGCCGTCTTGTGGATCTGAAGATCGCGAGCAAAGCTTTGCAGCCCGATATTGATCACACGAACCTCGGACTGAAGCAGCTTGTCCGTTTCCATCATCGGGTTTCCTGCAGTCTTGGGCGGCTCGTCAGCGCGACCGGCGAGTTCGCCTCGACAACTGGGTGGTGCGTAACGTTATTGCTCATAAAGCCGGAAATCAACCGAGCGAGGTATCTTCCTTCGATACACAGTCCAACGAGCGACGTCTAATGACCACTTTCGGGCAGAGGCCCTACGGGCGCGGCACAATGAATTCTAATCGTCTGAATCGTCCTTCGCAAAGCTCGATCGTTGACGGAGGCGGGAAGCGGCGGGGCGTCAAAAGGCGAAAGCCAACGCCGCCACCAAAAGGATGCCGCACCCCATGACCGCGATGGGGACCGGATCGTAGGTGGGCACCTTGAACGCGCTCAGCCTGCCGTATCCGTCGCTCTTCACAAAATTGGTTCTATCGCTAGAGTTATTTGCCGTAGGGGAAGCCGCGGCACTGGACAGGTGAATATCACTCATTTTGGGCCACTCGCGGCCCCGACCCATTAGGAAAAGTTAGTTGCGGAATAAAAGTTCCGCAAGCCAAGCTGGGCAGCATGGTAACTTAGGCGTCCGGTGCAGGTCCGCGCGGCCAATGCTCGAGCACCCGCGTCCTCTACCGGATGGTCAACCTTATCCGCGGCCGATCCGGTCCTCCCTTGGAAAGCCAAGGAGCAGACCTGAGTCGGCCAGCAGAGGCCAGCCAAGGGGAGTAATTGCTGGACCGCCGCGGCTGCGCCGTCACGTTGGGTCGCGGCCGCCCAAAACTCGGCCTGCCCGTCCTTGGTCGCAGCTACGACGCAAATGCGACCAGCAAATACATTGCCCATGGCAGCGAATATCCGTTCCGCGGTACTCTTACGACCATGCGTCAACGGACGCCGCTATGGTCAGGGCATCCAAAACGGCTTGGAAGCTTCAAAATTAGCCGTGCAACGGGACAGGCCGATGTCTTGCAACACCCTGTCACTGAGGGTCGCGAGTTCGTCGCGCGAACGCGCGCGTTGCCGCCACCCGGCAAGGCCGTTTTTCCTTTGACTCCAACGCAGCCGGCGAAGACCGACGCCCGCCGCAGAGAATGCCCGCTGATCGTCAAGACGCGCCGGAACGGCCGCGCCGCAAGAATTCGCCCCAACCCTCGCGACCGAGCCACTGCTCGCCATCGACGATCAGTTCTCCCCGCGAGAACACTTTCTTGACCCGCCCAGTAACCGACCGTCCCTCGAAAAGGCTGTAGTCGATACGGCTGTGATGCTCGGCCGCCCTGACGGTCCAAGTCTCGCAGGGGTCGAACACCACGATATCGGCGTCCGACCCGACGGCGATAGTACCCTTCTTCGGAAACAGGCCGAACAGCTTCGCTGGCGTGGTCGCCGTAATTTCGACGAAGCGATTGAGCGACATGCCGTGCTTTCTCACGCTGCCGTCGTAGATCAACGGCAAGCGGGTCTCGATGCCGGGCGCACCGTTCGGGATCTTGCTGAAGTTGGCGCGGCCCTGCTGCTTCGAGTACTTGATCCCGAAGGGCTGTTCGTTGAAGCAGAACGGGCAATGGTCGGTCGAGACGACCTGCAGGTCGTCGGTGCGCAATCCCCGCCACAATTGCTGCTGGTGATGAGCATCGCGCAGCGGCGGTGTCATCACGAACTTGGCCGCGTCGAACCCCGGCCGGTCATATTCCTCGTGCGTGAGGAACAGATAGTGCGGGCAGGTCTCGGCATGAACCGGAATGCCCCGGTCGCGGGCTTCGGTCACGGCGACGAGCGCCTCGCTGGCCGAGAGGTGGACCACGTAAAGCGGCACCTCCGCCAGTTCGGAGAGACGGATGGCGCGATGGGTGGCTTCGCCCTCCATCAGCGAAGGGCGCGTCAGCATGTGGTACTTTGGCGAGGTGTGCCCGGCCGCGACGGCCTCCTCGGTCAGAACCTGAATGACCGGTCCGTTCTCCGCATGCACGCAGATCATGGCGTCGTTCGCACCGGCAACCCGCATTGCCTTGAACAGCGCCCCATCATCGACCATCAGCACGCCGGGATAGGCCATGAACAGCTTGAAGCTTGTGACACCCTCGCGATCGGTCAACGTCTTCATGTCGGCGAGGCTCTGCGCGTTGACGTCGAGGAGGATCATGTGCGCCCCGACATCGACGCAGGCGTTGGCGCGGCGGCGGTGCCAGTCCTCGAGCCCGACGAGCGGGCTCTCGCCGCGGTTCTGGTTGCAAAAGTCGATCACGGTCGTCGTGCCGCCAAAGGCGGCCGCCTTGGTTCCTGTGGCGAATGTGTCGACCGTGCGCGATGTGCCGAACTCCCAATCGAGATGCGTGTGCACATCGACCCCGCCCGGCAGGACCAAGAGCCCCGCGGCGTCGTGGATGGCAACATCCGGACCGACCGACAGGTCAAGGCCGATGGTATGGATGCGGCCGTCATTCACCAGGATGTCCGCCTCGTAGTCGTCCACCGCGGTGACGATGCGGCCATTCCTGATGAGCGTCGTTGTCATTTGATCCCCCCTGACATGCGGCAGCCTCAAGCTTCGCTGCGGTGATAGCCCGCGCTGACGCAATTCCAAGTTGCCAATCCGGTCGACTCGAGCGCAGAGCTCCCAAGCCACTTAGTAGCTTGACTCCAGGAAGCCACGAATGGAAGGTTCTTTGCTGCGCGACAGCGGTCATGGATATGGCCCCAGGGTCGAAAAGACGGGAAATCGCGCAACGCGGGGCGTCGGTGTCGCAATGCTCAATCTGGCGCTCCTTTTGCATGTCACGTCGGACAAGTGAACGGAATTTGGCTAGCCAGAAAGGGAGCGGACATGATCAGGAACCATAGCAAAGGAAATAATCACATTACCCGCCGGCGGCTGCTCAAGGGAGCGGCAACTGGCGCGGGTGTGGTCCTCGGATCGGGACTTGTGAAAGGATTTCCGACGATCTGGGCGCAAAATATCAAAGACGTCAAGCTGGTCCAGGTCGGCGGGTCTTACTCGGCGATCATCGACATCGGCCGGCAGGCCTCGAAGGATCTCGGCTTCCAGGTGGAGATGCAGACCGCCGACCATGATGCGCTGATGAACCGTTTGGTGAACGAGCCGAAAACCATCGATATCGCCGACACTGAATTCTTTGCCCAGTACTACATGGTCGGCCGCAACATTGTGCAGCCGATTCCGGTGAAGAAGTACAAGTGGTGGGACAAGACCGTGCCGATCTTCACCAAGGGCGAGTACCCCGATGGACGCAAGGTTTCCGCCCAAGGCACCTTGCCGTACAAGGTGCAGTATCTCGAATCCAAGGATTCGAAGACCTTCGCCAAGGGGCCGACGGAGCTGCTGAGCGGCATCCCGACCGTGTACAATGCCGACACGCTCGGCATCCGTCCCGACGTCATCAAGCGTCCGATCGAGCATTGGAGCGAGCTCCTGAATCCGGAGTTCAAGGGCAAGACGGCTATCGTCGCCGTGCCTTCGATCGGCATCATGGATGCCGCAATGGCCATCGAGTCACGCGGTGACCTGAAGTACGGCGACAAGGGCAACATGACCAAGGCCGAGATCGACAAGACGATCGCCATCCTCATCGGGGCCAAGAAGGCCGGACAATTCCGTGCGTTCTGGTCGACTTTCGACGAGTCGGTCAATCTCATGGCCTCTGGCGAGGTGGTGCTGCAATCGATGTGGTCGCCGGCCGTGACCGCTGTGCGCTCGCGTGGCATCGACTGCTATTACGTTCCGTTGAAAGAGGGCTATCGCGGCTGGGGGAGTTGCGTGGCGCCCATGGCCCACCTGAGCGGTCTCAAGCTCGATGCCGCGTTCGAATACCTCAATTGGTACAATTCGGGCTGGCAGGGCGGGTTCATCGCCAAGCAGGGCTACTACAGCTCGGTGCCAGAGAACGCCAAGAAGTTTATGACCGCCGACGAGTGGGATTTCTGGTACGAGGGCAAGCCGGCCAAGGCCGACATCAAGGATCCGTACGGCCACCTCATGGAGAAGGCGGGCGGCACGCGGGACGGCGGCAGCTTCTGGCAGCGTATGGGCAATATCGCCTGCTGGAATACCATCATGGACGAGGACCGTTACATGGTCCGCAAGTGGAACGAGTTCGTTTCGGCGTGACGACGTCGTTTGCAGCGAGGCGGTGCTCCGCCTCGCTGCTCCTTCACGCCAAAACGCCACAATCGCAACGATGAAAATCAATCAGCAGACCGTGTCGTGGCTGCAAGTGGCGCCGCTCACCGTCGTCCTTCTGGTTTTCTTCGGAATACCGATGCTAATCGTCGCCGCGGTCAGCTTCTTCGACTATGAGCGCTGGCAGATCGTCCCGACGTTCATTTTCGACAATTACGTCGAACTGTTCCAGTCGAGTCTCACACTGCGGCTCTACCTCACCGCGCTCAAATATGTGGTCATCGTCTGGGCGGTCACGCTCATCATCGGTTTCACGGTGGCGTACTTCCTAGTCTTCCATGTCAGAAGCTTGACCTTGAAGATGGGTTTGTTCCTGCTTTGCACGGTACCGTTCTGGACATCGAACATCATCCGGATGATTTCATGGATTCCCTTCCTCGGCCGCAACGGCGTGTTCAATAGCGGCCTCGAAGGCCTCGGGATCATCAACCAGCCGCTATCCTTCCTGCTGTTCTCGGATTTCGCGGTGATCGTCGCCTATGTCCATCTCAATACTTTGTTCATGATCGTGCCGATCTTCAATTCGATGGCCAGGATCGATCCCGGCCTCATCGAGGCTGCGCACGACGCCGGCGCCAGCCGCTGGCGCGTCATTTGGGAAGTCGTGCTGCCACTGTCGAAAACGGGAATTGCGTTGGGCTCGATATTCGTCATTACGTTGGTGATGGGCGACTTCTTCGTCGTCAAGATCATGAGCGGCGGGCAGAGCGCGACGGTGGTCTCCGCACTGGCGACCGAGATCGCGAGCCTGCAATATCCGCCTGCCGCGGCGAGCGCCGTCGTGCTGGTGGTGATCGTGGCCCTGATGGTGTCGGCCATCTTGCGCCTGGTCGACGTGCGCCGGGAATTGACCGGTTGAAGATGGGATGACGATGCACAGCACGGCAGACCAGTCCCGGCCTTGGACGTTTTATGCGTTGGCGGCGTTTTTCACGCTGTTCGTGCTTTTCCTCTACGGGCCGATGATCGTCATCTATGTCCTGTCCTTCCAAGGGCCCGACGGCGGCTTGACGTTTCCCTTGCAAGGGGTGTCGCTGCACTGGTTCGACGCGCTGATCAAGCAGGAGCGGACCGGAGATATCGCCGGCGCGTTCCGGCGCTCGCTTGGTCTTGCTGCCATGGTCACAGTGCTCACCGTCGTGCTTTCGGTGATGGCGGGTCTCGCCTTCCGCCGGCGGTTCGCCGGCGCCGGTCTGGTATTTTACATGGCGATCGCCAGCCTGATCATGCCGGGCCTGTTCGTCAGCCTCGGCATCGGCCTTGTTTTCCAGATGCTTGGCGTGACGCCGACTTGGTACGGTTCGGCGCTCGGCGCGCAACTGACCTGGACGCTTCCTTACGGCCTGTTGATCATGTTCGCGGTGCTGGGGCGCTTCAACCGCGCTTACGAGGAGGCCGCCAGCGACCTTGGCGCCAGCAATTGGCAACGGCTGCGGCATGTGACGCTGCCCATCGTGCTGCCGGGCATCATCGGCGTCGCCTTGTTCGGCTTCACGCTATCCTACGATGAATTCCCGCGAACGGTTCTCACGTCGGGAAGCAGAAATACGCTGCCGCTCGAGATCTGGGCAATGACCACCGATGTGACCTCGCCAGCGCTGTTTGCGGTCGGCACCGTGACCACGGTCATATCGTTCACCGTCATCGGTTTGGCGTTGACGTCAATCGCCTTGATCGAGCGCCGCCGCCTGCGGCGCGTCAGTTTGGATGAGAGTTCCACGGTGGGTTGAATGGCATCAGATACCAGAAGAGGCGATATCGAACTCGTTTCGGTTACCAAGCGCTTCGGCGACATGGTGGCGGTCGACAATCTGAGCTTGCGCATTCCCCACGGCGCCTATTGCTGCCTGCTTGGACCGAGCGGCTGCGGCAAGACGACGATCCTGCGCATGATGGCCGGACACGAAACGCCGAGCCAAGGCGACATCCGTATCGGCGGCGAGTCGGTGGCCGGACAATCGCCGCTCCGGCGCGGCACGGCCATGATGTTCCAGGCCTACGCGCTGTTTCCACATCTGAGCGTGCTCAACAACGTAGCGTTCTCGTTGAAAATGCGCGGCCTCGATCGCGAGGCGCGGCAGAAGCAGGCTCGCGAACTGCTGACCAAGGTCAGACTCGATCAATTCGCCGACCGCTTGCCGGCGCAGCTGTCCGGCGGCCAACAGCAACGCGTGGCGCTGGCGCGCGCATTGATCACCAACCCACGTGTGCTGCTGCTGGACGAGCCGCTCTCTGCGCTGGATGAGTATTTGCGCCTGCGCATGCGCGGCGAGTTGCGACGCATGCAAAAGCAGCTTGGCATCACATTCGTGCACGTGACGCACACTCAGCTCGAAGCAATCGCCGTCGCCGACATGCTGGTTGTGATGGATCAGGGCCGCATCGAGCAGGCCGGCTCGCCGGACGAGATCTACAACACTCCTCGCACCGCCTACGTGGCTCGCTTCATCGGCGGCCAGAACGTGCTGTCGGGCAAAGTCGAGAGCGTGACCGACGGAATGGCAACCGTGAGGGATGCCAGTGGCGCCCGGCTGACCGCCCCGCTCGGCAATGTCAGGCCGGGGGTGGGATCGCAGCTCTTCTTCTCTATCCGGCGGGACCGGATCGACGTGATCAAGGTCGGGGGCAATGTCGCAGAAGCGGGCGAACCCGATGTGGTCCGCGGTAAGGTTCATTCGATTGAGTACCAGGGCTCTTATGCCAAGGTGACGATCGACCTCGCGCAGCCGGAAGAGTTCGTGGCGAACATGTCGGATGTCGATTTCCTTCGCGCGTCGGTCGAGATCGGCGACGAGGTTCTGGCACGATGGTCGCCGACTCACGTTCGCCTGCTTGAGAGCGCCGGTGGGTCAGGCGACAAGCAGATTTATGCTGACGCCGAGCTGATCGAGGGTTAAATTCGGCATATGATCCGCATCTGGTTGAGGCGCTCGTGCTCCGCCACAATCGAGCGATCATCGCACCAGCTCAATTTCGACGAAGATCAGTTCCTGGTCGCCGCCGTTGAAGACGTCGTGTTCCACGCCGGCAGGCCGGAAATATGTGACTCCTGGCGAAAGGTCAGAAAACCGTTCCTCGCCTCCTTCCAGGATCCGCATACGCCCGGGGGTGACGGGGACGACGACGTAGTCAAATTCATGACGATGAAAACCAGTGTGCGTCCCGGGCGCCAGACGATGACGAGTGACGCGGGCGCGGCATTATCGATTTGCCGATCGGTTTCTTCGCGCATGGGAGCCTCGATGTCGTATAGCAAGCGGGCTTCAACTAATGGTGCTGCTCGTTGGCATTTTTGCGGCCATTGCACCCGGCACGGAGCCGCGTGATCATCATCAATACAGTGTCGCCAATAATAGTCTCGTATCAATATCGCGCAAACTCATTTACCCGCGGCCGCGCGGTCGCTGCAGGTCCGGTCCGGAGTCAAACGCGTCGTTTCCAGCGTGCGCCCGGCATGCGCGTTCGTGCAGCCCAGACCAACATGTTCCAAGTCACGGGGATTGCCAGCGCCAGCGTGAGCGCCAGCACAGGGCCGGTCGGCAGAATGGAATAATGCAAGGCGCTGAGGCCAATGCTTAACCCGACCAATCCCCAGATGCCGTTCGCGACCACTGCGGCAGTTACGGGTCCACCAATCCTTTGGTGCAGGATGAGCATGGTGCTTGTCGTCGAGATCGGAAAGACAGCGACGAATCCGGTGGCGAGCGGCCCCACTAAATTGCTGATGAGGAGTATCGTGGCCATTAATAAACAGACCAGCAGCGTGCGCAATGGCACGTCGTACCACTTTCGTACCGTAGTCGGCATGACGACCTCGCTAAAACCGCTGCCAACCCAGAGGCAAATCGGGAAGACGACGAGATTGACAACGATGGCAGGCATCATACTCCAGGAGACGGTGCGCGCCGCTGCCGCGAGGATAATCCAACACGCCAACGCCACGAGCAGGCTGATAGCGAGGCTGCGCCTCCGCGCCAGCGCGGCATAGACGACCATGAATATGCCGTTCACGGAGTTGACGGCAAGCCCACCGACGGCGCTTTCTGCAAGGAAAGCCTTGTCGTGATCCAGCGCGAGGAAGAGGTAGGCGGGCCACACGGTCACCGGCAAAGTCATCACGAGGGCGCCGATCAACGGCCCTGCGCGCTCGGTGACCACCGACGCGGTAACGACAATTCCGGCTGTCAGCGCCAACTCCACAGCGAGTCCCAGCCAGAACACCAGATCAGACAACATGAATTTCCATGGGATCAAGTGAATTTTAAGACAATCCCCCGCTGTAGCAAAAGGCTTGTGATCTCGAGTGGAGTTAGTATGCGTCGTTATTTTGCGTGGTCAATCAGCCTACGCGTAGTCCGTGGGGGCGATAGGGATATTCCATACTCAAGGCAGCGTGTGAGTCTCGCCGGGCTGTGTTGGGCCTGACGTCAGCATTGACCGAACAACGTGTAGTTATTCGGCTCTGCGATGTCGCTTGTGGGTCATCAACGGTTACTAGGCGATGTCTGCGTCATGTTCGCTATTACCCCAACAGCGGCGTAGAAGCGGACATCGCAGCACTTCGCATTTGTGCCGTCGCAGACATCCCTCAACCAGACGCTGCCTACTCACTGCTCCCGCAAGCGCTACTTAGCCGCTCGTAGGCGGGATCAAAAGGGCTATGTGGCTGACCTATTCCGCAGTGACCTGCCACTGAGTTTTTCCTTCGGGCCCGGCGACGAAGCCTTCGAGCAGGCAGAGACGCGAGGCGAAAGCGCCGACCTTGGTCGTTGCCTCGTCGGCCATGACCTTCTGGTAGGTGCAGGTCTTGAGGAACTTCCCGATCCACAGGCCGTCGGTGTAGCGCGCCGCCTTCTTAGCCGGCAGGGTATGGATGGCAGGGCGTGTGTCTGCTGCGCCCCTCACGCCTCCACCAGCGGCGGAGCGCCGAGGCGGATGAAGGCGGCGAGCGAGCGTTCGATCAGGTCGTGCGACAGATCCCTGACGATGAAGATGATGCGGGAAGAGCGGTCGTCATCCGGCCATTGCGGCAGATGATCGGGCGGATGGACGAGATGCTGCACGCCATGGACGACCACCGGCCCGGAGCCCGTGCCGACATTGAGCATGCCCTTCACCCGCAAAATGTCGGCGCCGTGGGAATGCAGCAGCATGGTCAGCCAGATGCCGAAGGCGGTCCAGTTCAGCGGCTGTGCGAAGCGAAGACAGAAGGAATGAATGCGCTCGTCGTGCCGGTTAACATCGACGTGATGATGCGCCGCGTCAGCGCCTTCCTTAGCGGCTTCAATGGCGAGCCAGCGGCGAACTTCCTCGGCCTTGCCCTCAACATCATAGAGATCGCGGGTCAGGAGCAAGTCCGGGTCGACTGCAGTGCGCGGCGAATTTTCGAGTTGCGCGGCGGCGGGGTTGAGGCGCTGGAGCCTGCGGCGCAGTTCACCGACGCTGTTCTCGTCCGCAATGTCTGTCTTGGTAATGACGAGGCGATCGGCAACCGCGGCCTGCTTGGTCGATTCCGGCTGGCGCTCCAGATGCGACACTCCGTTCACCGCGTCGACCGTCGTGATCACATTGCCGAGACGAAAATGGTGGCGCAGCACCGGCTCCGCCATCACCGTAGCAAGGATCGGCACGGGATCGGCGAGGCCCGTAGTCTCGATGACAAGGCGGCGAAACGGAAGAATCTCGCCGCGCTCGCGTTTGGAGTAGAGGTCGAGTATGGCGGCGCTGAGATCGCCGCGGATGGTGCAGCACAGACAGCCGCTCTGCAGCAGCACGATTTCGTCGTCGAGCCGTCGCAGCAGATGGTGATCGAGGCCCACTTCGCCGAATTCGTTCACCAGCACAACGGTATCCGAAAGCTGCGGCGCCGCGAGCAGACGCTGCAACAGCGTCGTTTTGCCGCTGCCGAGGAAGCCGGTGATCACATTGACGGGGATGGTGCTCGATTGTTCTGCCACCTTCGTTCTAGCCCGTGCGCTCGCTCTGTTCGATCCGTGCAATCAGCGCAGGGTCGAGCGGATCACAGGCTCTTCCCAGAATGCGTTCCGCCGCCTGCCAGACCTGCGTCAGGTTGTCCACCAACTCGGTTCGGCCGGTGCGGTTCGCGAGCTGATATTTGGCGCCCTGCCAGTCGGCGAGAACAAGACCGAATTGCCGCAGCACGGAATTGGCCAGGCGCACGCGCTCCTGCCGCTGCGCGCGGCGGGTTAAGGACGCGGCCGGGACGGCAATGCCGGACGCCTCTGCCCAGTCGCCTTCACCACCAAGAACACCGCATAGCGCGCACATTGTTTTTCAACATACTAACGAAGCTCTAGTCCGTCCACCTCGGCCCGAACAACGCCGCCACGCAAGCTTTGAGATTGGGTCCAGGGGACCAAATTGTCGCGTGTCGGAACCGATCGGCGCGATCATCGGTGCCGCGCTATTGACCGGCCAGCAATCGATCGGACTCACCCTCGGCATGGCCGCCTTGCTTGGCGGTGCGGTTCCGTGCATCCTTTCCGGGATCGCGCTCCTGGGCGCCCGCCACATCCGGCCGGGTCAGGTCCTGGAAGCGATCGCCGTTTGATGCGGTGCGGCAAAGCCCGCCCCGGGACGAGACTTGCCCGCCACCGGATACGCTCAATACAGAGACAAGGGGATTGGAAATGGCCAAAGAGATTCAGTGCGCGTTCGGCGTGGATATTGATGCCGTTGCCGGCTGGCTCGGCTCCTATGGCGGCGAAGATTCGCCGTCTGACATTCAGCGCGGCGTCTTCGCTGGTGAAATCGGCACGCCGCGCCTGTTGAAACTGTTTGACAAGTACAAAATCAAGGCGAGCTGGTTCATACCGGGCCACTCGATCGAGACCTTCCCGGAACAAACGAAGATGATCGCAGCCGCCGGCCATGAGATCGGCGCGCACGGCTATTCGCACGAGAATCCGGTGGCCATGACCCGTCAGCAGGAAGAGGATGTCCTGAAGAAATCGATCGAGTTGATCGAGAAATACTCGGGGAAGAAGCCGCGTGGTTATGTTGCGCCGTGGTGGGAAATGTCCGCCAATACCGCCGAGCTCTTACTGAAAAACGGCTTCCGCTACGACCACAGCCAGGGCTACAACGATTTCGCGCCGTTCTACGCTCGCGTTGGAGATTCCTGGACCAAGATCGATTATTCCAAGAAAGCCTCCGAGTGGATGCGGCCGATGAAGCACGGCAAGGAAGTCGATCTCGTGGAGATCGGCGCCAACTGGTACGTCGACGATTTGCCGCCCATGATGTTCATCAAGAAGGCGCCGAACAGCCATGGCTTCGTCAACCCGCGCGACATCGAAGAGATGTGGCGCGACGAGTTCGATTGGGTGTATCGGGAAATGGACTATGCGGTATTTGCCTTCACCATCCACCCGGATGTCTCCGGCAGGCCGCAGGTACTCTTGATGCTAGAGCGGCTCATCGGGCATGTGAATTCCCATGCCGGGATCCGCTGGATGACCATGGAGGAAATCGCCCAAGATTTCCGGCGGCGACAACCATTCAAGGCAAGGTGATACGCTCAAGCGTAGGGCGACCGCCCTGCAGGGGCGTGCGCAAGGCCCGCCCCGCCGTTGCCGCCGCGCGTGAGGTCAAAAATGTCGGCCCGTCCCAGGATTGCGGTCTTTTCCATGGGGGGAACAATAGCGTCAACGCGCGGCGCCGACGGCGCCGCGTCCCCGCGTCTGACTGCCGAGCAACTCGTGGCCGCGGTGCCGCGGCTTGCCGAAGTTGCGGACATTGAAACGGTCCGCTTTCGCCAGGTAGCGTCCTCGGACCTAACCGTGGCCGACGTCATCGCGCTCGCCGAAAGGCTCGGCGGCGCCGTGGCCGATGGGATTACCGGAGCCGTCGTGACCCAGGGCACCAACACGCTGGAGGAGACCTCCTTCGTCCTCGATTTGCTCTGGGACCGCGAGGAAGCGGTCGCGCTCACCGGGGCCATGCGCCATCCCGACCTTCCCGGCGCCGACGGACCGGCGAATCTGCTTGCCGCTTCCGTGGTTGCGTCTAGCCCGCTCGCGCGGGGTCTTGGCTGTCTGGTTGTCTTCAACGACGAAGTTCACCTGCCGCTGTTCGTGCACAAGTCCCACACCAGCAATCCGGCAACGTTTCGCTCGGCGCAGACGGGACCGATCGGCTGGATCAGCGAGGGCCGCTTGCGCATCGCGCTGCGTCCGGTGGTCCGCCATCATATCGCGATACGGGGCGCGCTCGATGCCGTGCCGCCGGTCGCGCTCGTGAAGATGACGCTCGGCGATGACGGCCGCCTGCTCACGGCGATCGAATCGTTCGGTTATCGAGGGCTTGTTGTCGAAGCCACAGGTGGCGGCCATGTCCCGCGCACGACGGCCGAGATACTCGGTGCGCTGACGCAAAAAATGCCGGTCGTGCTCACGTCGCGGACCGGCGCCGGCGAAGTGCTTCACAATACCTACGGATTCGTAGGATCAGAAACCGATCTGCTCAAGCGCGGGCTCATCCACGCCGGCATTCTGGACGGACTTAAGGCGAGGCTCCTGCTAACGCTTTTGTTAATTGCCGGAGCCGATAACAGGACGATTGTTGAAGCATTCGCCGCCGTCGGGATTCCGGGCAGCCGGCCGGCTTTTCGCCTGACCTGACGAGCGTACCTTCAATACCTCGCGGGTGACATAGGCGATGGTGCGCTCGAAGCCGAGACTAAAGCCGGTAAGCGGCACCGTGCCGTAGCGGCGGAGATCGCGATACCAGGCGTAGAGCTCCTTGTCGATGCCGCGCTCTGCCATGCCCGTGTCGAGCATGTCGAGCCGCTCCTCGCGTTGGCTGCCGCCGATGGTCTCGCCGATACCGGGCGCGACACATCCATGGCCGCATCGCGGCGCAGCAAGCCTGCAAGCGAATAGCCAAGCCTGCCAAAGTGAACCGCTAACATGATTCAAGGCCCATTTGAATCAAACAAACGTTAATTTAGAAAGCCGCTGCGCGCTCAACGGATTCCGATTCGCCTAATGACACATTACGGAATAGTTGCCCGCTGCCCAGCGCGCCGAATTTTCCGATCTTCCGCCATCAAAGAAAATTTCGAGGCGCGGGAATAAATCGCCGCGTCGGCCGCTCTCATCATCAGAAGCCGCTGAAGATCGAAACGGCGGCGCGATCGCGGCCTGGCGCCACGATTACATCAAGAGGAGAATGAAAATGTTGAACATCCGCAATGCGGCCATCGCCGTGATCACCTCTGCCTCGCTCTCGCTGTTGGCGGTGTCGGTGGCACAGGCCCATGGCGGCGAAAAAAAGCCGACCCATAGGGCAATCTATAACACCACCCGGGATCCCTCCACGATAAACCGTCAGACACCGACGTGGCTGGACAACTACCACGGCATGCCCACGTTATCGGAGGGCGGGGGCGTCGGCTAAGCAGTTGTCGAGGCCTGTAAAGCCTTGATCGGCGTGATGTCCCTCGCGCACCCCCGCGCGGGGGACGCTCGCACCATGCACGCGGTGTCGGTATCCGATGAAGCGCGGAATTGCTGAGCAATATCCGTCACATCGAAGAGTACGACCGTCGCAAGCCTTCTCCGTCCCAGAGGCAGATGGCCGACGAACAAGCGATTTATGTTGCCCGCGTCAAAATAATTTCATTGGCGCGGGAATAAACGCCAACTGGCGGCGATCTTATCGGTAACGGAGACATTGCTCGACGGTGTCGTCCGGTCCACGCGATCAATTCGATGCAAGGAGAACGTCAATGCTAACCGTATCCATGTCTCGCCGGAGTCTTCTGACGTCTGCAGCCGTGGCTGCAGCCTTTGGGCTGGACAGAAAGTTGGCTTTCGTCACCCCCGCACATGCGGAGACGCCGCTCGAGCCGACGACGGGATTCTACAAGTACAAGGTCGGGTCCATCGAGGTCACAGCCGTCTATGACGGCATCTGGCGCAAACCCCACGATCCCACTTTCATCAAGAATGCCTCGGTCGAGGAAACAAAGGCCGCGCTCGCGGCTGCTGGCCTGACCACGGAATTCATGCCGATTCCGCTGACGGTGATCGTGCTCAAGATCGGCGACAAGCACGTCATGGTCGACGCCGGGTCAGGTGTTGGCCAGTGGCAAGCAAACGCCACGCACCTGCCTGCCAACATGCAGGCCGCCGGCATCGACCGCAGCCAGATCAGCACGATCCTGGTCTCGCATTTTCATCCTGATCACGTCTGGGGCCTGATGGAGAAAGGTACCAACGCGGCCGTCTTCCCCAATGCCGAACTGATCGTCAACGGCACCGAATACAAGTGGTGGACGGAGCCCGGCCGGGTCGAGAAATTAGCGGAAGGCCGCAGGGCCGCTGGCAAGCGCATCGCCGACGTTTTTCCGACGTGGAAGAACTGGAAGCTCGTCGAGGATAAAGCAGAAGTGGCGCCTGGCGTCCAGCTCCTCGCAGCGGTCGGTCACACTCCCGGTCACTCGGCGTTCCTGGTTACTTCAGGCAAAGATCAACTGATGGTGTCGAATGACACCATGTACGTGCCCGCTCTCTTGGCGCCGCACCCGGAATGGGAAGGGGTC
>Ga0208820_1000530_pt1 | contig 27471 bp, 16 predicted proteins | sample June2015DPH_16_5_FD_184713 | JGI IMG/M metagenome (GOLD analysis project Ga0208820, IMG submission 184713) | Peatland microbial communities from SPRUCE experiment site at the Marcell Experimental Forest, Minnesota, USA - June2015DPH_16_40... | ecosystem: Environmental > Terrestrial > Soil >...
CCCTCTCCCACGGGGTTTTTGCATGTGGGCAGCGCGCGCACGTTCATTTTCAATTGGCTTTTTGCCCGCCACCACCGCGGCACCATGATTCTGCGCGTGGACGATACCGACGTGGGGCGCAACACAGAAGTCTCGCTCAACTCCATTTTTGACGGGCTGCGCTGGCTGGGGCTGGATTGGGACGAGGAATACCGGCAGTCGGAGCGGCTGGCGCTGCACCGCGAAATGGCGCAGGCGATTTTCGCCAAGGACCTGGCGTATCGCGATTTCACGCCCGCCGGCGCGGCGGATGCAGAACGCTCGGGCGAGCACGGGACCTGGCTTTTCCCGGCCGGGATGCGCGAGCTTTCGCGCGAGGAAAGCGACCGGCGTGCGGCGGCCGGCGAACCGTTTGCCCTACGGTTCCGCGTGCCGCGCGAAAGCGGGCGCGTGATTCGTTTCGACGACGGCGTGTTTGGCGAGCAATCGAAATCCACCGCCGACATCGAAGATTTCGCCCTGCTGCGCAGCGACGGCATGCCGACGTATCACCTGGCCTCCTGCGCGGACGACGCGGATTTGCGCATCAGCGACGTCATTCGCGGCCAGGATCACATCACCAATACGTTCAAGCACATTTTGATTTTCGAAGCCGCCGGCGTGGAGCCGCCGCGGTTCGCGCATCTGCCGCTGCTGGTGGCTCCGGATGGCGCCAAGCTCTCCAAGCGCAAGCACGGGCCGGTGGTGAGTGTCACCACGTATCGCGATGCAGGTTTTCTGCCGCACGCGTTCCTCAATTTCCTGTGCCTGCTCGGCTGGTCGCCCAAGGACGATCGCGAGCGCATGACGCTCGATGAGCTCACCGAAGCCTTCACGCTCGATGGCATCAACCGCAGCAACGCGGTGGTGAACTTCAGCGAAGCCGATCCGTTCGACCCGAAGGCGGTCTGGTTGAACGCGGAGACGATTCGCAGCATATCAGTGGAGGCGCTCGCCGAGGCACTAATTCCGTTTGTCACGCGCGCCGGCTTCGAGGTCAGCTCCGAAAAAATGGCGCTGATCACGCCGCTGATCCAGGAGCGCATACGCCTGCTCAGCGAAGTGACGACCGTCGGCGATTTCTTTTTTGTCAAGCAGTTGGCGCCCTATGATGCGGGCGAGTTGATTCCGCAAAAGGGCGACGCGGCGATGGCCGTTCGTGCGCTGGAAAAAGGCGCCGCTGTGCTGGCGGTAGCCGAATTCCGGCACGACCCGCTGGAGCAGGCGCTGCGCGCGGCGTCGGTCGAACTAGGCATCAAGGCCGGCCAGATGTTCCAGCCCGTGCGCGTAGCGGTGTGCGGGCGCAAGAACGCTCCACCGTTGTTCGGTACCCTGGAAGCGCTGGGGCGCGAGACCTGTCTGGAACGAATTGGGCAGGCTCTGGAAAAGTTGAAAACCATATGAACCCGTCCAATGATAATGCCGGTGAGCAGGGCAACCCACCCGCGGCCGGCCCTTCGAATTTCGTCCGCGACATCATCCTCGAGGACCTGAAGACGAATAAATGGGGAGGGCGCGTACACACGCGGTTCCCGCCGGAGCCGAACGGCTACCTGCACATAGGCCATGCCAAATCGATCTGCCTCAATTTCGGTTTGGCGGCCGAGTTCGGCGGCAAGACCAACCTGCGCTTCGACGACACCAACCCCGAGAAGGAAGAGACCGAGTACGTCGACTCGATCATGGAGAACGTGCGCTGGCTGGGGTTCGACTGGGAGGACCGCTGCTTTTACGCTTCCGATTATTTCGGCCAGTTGTACGAATGGGCCGTACAGATGGTCAAGGCGGGCAAGGCCTACGTCTGCGACCTGACTGCCGAGGAAGTGCGGCAATACCGCGGCACGCTGACCGAGCCGGGCAAGGAGAGCCCCTACCGCAATCGCAGCGTGGAAGAAAACCTGGACCTGTTTGAGCGCATGAAGGCGGGCGAATTTCCGGATGGATCGCGCACGCTGCGCGCCAAGGTGGACATGGCGTCGGCGAACCTGAATATGCGCGACCCGGTGATGTACCGCATCCTGCACGCCGAGCATCATCGCACGGGAGACAAGTGGTGCATCTACCCGATGTACGATTACGCACACGGCCAATCCGATTCCATCGAGAAGATTACGCATTCCATCTGCACGCTGGAGTTCGAAGACCATCGCCCGCTGTATGACTGGTTTTGCGAGGCGCTGGGCATCTATCATCCGCAACAGATCGAATTCGACCGGCTGAACCTGACTTACACGCTACTGAGTAAGCGCAAATTACTGCAACTGGTAAAGGACGGGCACGTGACCGGCTGGGACGATCCGCGCATGCCCACGCTGGCCGGCATACGGCGCCGCGGCTACACCCCGGAGGCGATCCGCAATTTCTGCCATTCCATCGGCGTTTCGAAAACCAACGGCACCATCGAGCTGGGCTTCTTGGAGCACCACCTGCGCGAGGATTTGAACAAGCGGGCGCCGCGCGTGATGGCGGTGCTGCGGCCGCTGCGGGTGGTGATCGACAATTATCCCGAGGGCCAGGTGGACCAGTTGGAAGCCGGCAACAATCCCGAGGACGCTTCCGCCGGTAAGCGGCTGGTGCCGTTTTCCAGGGTGATTTACATCGAGCAGGACGACTTTCGCGAAGACCCGCCGAAGCAATATTTCCGGCTCTCGCCGGGGCGCGAAGTGCGGCTGCGCTACGGTTACTTCATCACCTGCACCAGCGCGTTGAAGAACGCGCAAGGCGAAGTAACGGAGATACATTGTACTTACGACCCGGCCACGCGCGGCGGCAACGCGCCGGACGGGCGGAGGGTGAAATCGACCATCCACTGGGTTTCGGCCGAGCACTCGATCGACGCCGAAGTGCGGCTGTACGACAGCCTGTTCAGCAAGCCCGATCCCAACCAGACCGAGGAGGGGCAGAGCTTCCTCGCCAATCTCAATCCGTATTCGCTCGAAGTGGTCACCGCGAAAGTGGAGCCGAGCCTGAAGGACTCGGCGGCTTACGGCCATTATCAGTTCGAGCGCCTGGGTTACTTTTCGGTGGACCCGGATACAGCGCCGGGCAAGCTGGTCTTCAACCGCACGGTGGCGCTGCGCGATACCTGGGCGAAGATCGAGAAGCGGGAAAAGGGCGGCCGGTGATCATCCTGGGAATCGGCGGGGTGCTGGGCGATGCGGCCGCCGCCATTTTGAAAGATGGCGAGCTGGCCGCCGCGGTGGAAGAATCGAAACTGGTGCGGCGCCGCATGCACTGGGGCGGGCGCGACCCGCTGCCGGAACGCGCTATCGCGATGTGCCTGGAGCTGGCCGGCGCCAAGCCCGAGCAGGTAGACGCGGTGGCCGTGGCGCGGCCGGTGCCGGAGAAAGATTTTTACCTGCGGCTGCGTTCGCAATTTCCGATGAGCCGCATCACGCTGGTGGAACACCACCTGGCGCACGCGGCCTCGGCATACTTCACTTCTCCATTCGACGAGGCGACGGTGCTGACGCTCGATCGCGGCGGCGATTTCCGCTGCGGTTCGCGATGGGCCGGCCGCGGCGCGAGCATGACCATCGAGCAGGAGCACTACTCGCCCGATTCGCTGTGCGACGTCTACAGCCGCGTCACCGAACTGCTGGGCTTTGAAGCCAACGTGGATGAGCACAAAGTACAGTGGCTCTCCGTGCGCGGCGACGAGCGCTTCCGCGATCTGTTCCTGGAAATTCTCAAGGCGGACGAAGGCGGGCTGCACGTGGACCGCGCGTTCTTCAGCAGCGAGCGTCCTCATTCGGGCGGTTTCGGGCATCGCTTCTATGCGGCGCTGGGCCTCGAAGACGGAGCGCCCATTCCGGAAGCATTGCGCGCGCCCATCGCGGCCGGCGTGCAGCAGGCGGCGGAGACGGCGGTGATGCGGCTGGCCGGCCAGGGGCGCAACCTATGCCTGGCGGGCGGCCTGGGATTCAACGCGCTGCTGGTTTCGGCGCTCGAAAACCGGTCGGGCTTCGAAAACGTTTTCGTACAGCCGGTGGCGGGCAACGCGGGCACGGCCATTGGGGCGGCACTGGAAACCTGGCACCACCTGTTCCGGCAAGAGAAGCGCGTGCGCCTGGAGACACTTTCCTTGGGCCCTAGCTACAGCGCAGCCGAAACCAAGCAGGTGCTCGAAAACTGCAAGCTGCGCTTTCATTACCTGCTGACCACCGAAGAGCTGATCGCGGCCGCGGTGGCGCAGTTGAACGAGCACAAGATTGTCGCCTGGATGCACGGGCGGATGGAATTCGGCGCGCGCGCGCTGGGCAACCGCAGTATCCTGGCTTCGCCGCTGGATCCTTATTCCACCGAAAATCTGAACACGTTCATCAAGCATCGCGAGCCGGTGCGCAAGTTCGCGGCCTCGGTGCCGGCCGAGCTGGCCGGCGAATATTTCGAAGTGGGGCCGAATGCGCGATACCTGGCGACGGTGGGCCGTGTCCGGCCGCAGCACCGCGAGAAATTCGCCGCGGCCATCCTGGCCGGAGATCTGGTGCGCGTGCACACGGTGGACGCACGCGAGAACCCGCTCTACTGGAAGCTGCTGCACGCGGCCGGCGAATCCACAGGGCTGCCGGTGCTCTACAACACGTCGTTCAACCTGTTTGGCGAGCCGCTGGTCTCCGACCCGCGCGACGCCGTGCGCAGCTTCTACTCCTCCGGCATCGACGCCATGTTCGTGGGCAATTTCTTTTTGCAGAAGTAACGCCGTCGGTCTCTGCCGCCGGTGCCTTTCTTGAGAGCGGTCTTGCGCCGTGTCCCGAACCGTGGCCGCGGTTGATTGCGGACAAGACGCAAGACACCGGCGGCGACGAAGACCGCCGGCGTTACCAAGAAGGTGCTTCAGAATATATTCATCCCCAGATACTTCCTCGGGTTTTCGCGGAGGTCGTGCGCCATGGCGCCCATCTCGCGCGACATGCCGGTGAGGTTGTCGTAGAGAAGGGAATTGCTGAATTGGGGCCCGGCGTTGAAGTCGTCCACGGTCCGTACCAGCGCCGCCAGGCGGCGGGACCAATCCATGTACAGGTCGTCGGATTGGAATAGCTGCCCGGCGCGCGTGTCGGCCACGGATTTGCGTAAATCGCGGGCGGCATCGAGGAACTGCTGGTATTGGCCGGTGTCGCGCAGCCATGGGCTGGACTCGATGCGGGCGAGCATGGAATCCAGGCGTAGCAGCGGATCCTCGATCTGGTGGTAATGGCGATCCGTGTAGAGTAAGCTGCCAACGGCGCCCGTGGTTTTCACTGCCGCGCGCAGATCCTCTTGCAGCTTGACCATGCGCCGCACTACGTCGGTGTACATCTTGTCCCCTTGGACGAATCTGCCGACCGGGCCGCGGCCGTCCTCCATGTCACGAAGGGTCGCATCCACGATGCGCAACTGCGCCTCGAACTCCGTCAGGTCCAGGCTCTTCATCAAATCCGGCGAAGCCTTATATTGGATCTCGCCGCCGGCCATAACGTGGGTCGAACTTTTCCCGCTGGTAATGTCGACGAATTTGTCGCCGACCAGGTTGTCGGCCGTCAATTCCGCGGTCGAATCGCTGGTGATGGTGGACAGGTGGCTGCGCCGGACGCTAAGAACCACCCGCACCGCGCGGTCGGGGACCGTGGAGCCGGAAATCCCGACGCTCGCCGTTGATCCGACGTCGATCCCATCCACGCGCACGTCCGCCCCGGGGTCCAGGCCGGTGGCATCGGGCACGTAAAGGTACACGGTTGCCTTCGGCTGGAAAAAGGTCCCCCCGCTGAGCAGGAGCAGCAATACGGAGAGAATCGCGAGAGCGGCCACGGTGACCGCCGCCACGCGGAACCTCGCCCAACCGATGCCGCGCGTAGAGGACATTCACCTGGGATTGTACCGCGAGGGGATGGGCAAGCTAAAGCATGCCCTACCAGAGCCTGTTGGTTCCGAAAGTGTGTTAGGTTAGTGGGTTCACACTTACTGGGAGGAACAAATGGAAGCCCTCGGCATGATCGAAACGAAGGGGTTGGTCCCCGCCATTGAAGCTGCCGATGCCATGGTCAAGACGGCCAACGTGGTGCTGACGGGCAAGGAATTCGTCGGCGCCGGTCTGGTAATGGTCACCGTGCGCGGCGACGTGGGCGCGGTGAAAGCGGCCACCGACGCGGGCGCCGCGGCGGCCCGGCGCGTCGGCGAGCTGGTCAGCGTTCACGTGATTCCGAACCCGCACGAGGAAGTGGAAAAGGCCCTGCCCACCAGCGGCCTGAAGAAGTAGCGGCCCATGCTTGCCGATAAAGATCTCCTGTCCATTCAGGAGGTCCGCTCCAAGGTCGACAAGGCCTATCAGGCATCCCTCAAGTACCGGAACTATACCCAGCCACAGGTGGATGCGATTGTCGAAGCCGCCGCGGCGGCGGCGCGCGCGAACGCCCGCCGGTTGGCTGAAATGGCGGTGGAAGAAACCGGCTACGGCAACGCTCAAGACAAGTACATCAAGAACCTGCTGAACTGCGACTGGCTGCCGCGCCGCATGCGGGGCGTGAAAACGATGGGCCTGTTGCGCGAACTGCCGGACGAGAAGATCGTCGAGTTCGGCGTTCCGGTGGGCGTGGTAGCGGCGATTCTGCCCACCACCAACCCCACTTCCACGGCGTTCTACAAGATTCTGATTTCGCTTAAGGCGGGAAACGCGATCGTCATCAGCCCGCACCCGCGCGCCCACAAATGCACTTGCGCGGCGGCCGGCGTCATGTACCAGGCGGCGGTGGCGGCGGGCGCGCCGGAGGACATCATTCAGTGCATCGACACGGCGACGCTCGAAGGCACCACCGCGTTGATGCGCCATGAGCGCACCGGCGTCATCCTGGCTACCGGCGGACCGGGTATGGTGAAGGCCGCCTATTCGAGCGGCAAGCCTGCGTTCGGCGGAGGGCCGGGCAATGTGCCGGTGTTGGTGGACACTTCGGCGGACCTGGAAGACGCCATCCCCAAGATCGTCGCCGGCAAGAGCTTCGACTATGGCACGGTGTGTTCGAGCGAGCAGGCCATCGTGGCCGAGAGATCCCTGCGCGACCGCATTCTGGCGCTGCTCAAGGCGAACAAGGCTTACATCGCCACCGATGCCCAGAAGGAAGCGCTGGGCAAGCTGCTGGTGATGCCCAACTTCAGCATCAACCCGCAATGCGTGGGCCAGTCGCCCGCGAAGCTGGCGCGCATGGCGGGCTTTGAAGTGCCGCCGGATACTTCCATCATTTGCGCCGAAGTGGAAGGGGTGGGCAAGCAGCACCCGCTTTCGATGGAAAAGCTGTCGCCGGTGCTGGCGCTGATCTGGGTGGCCGATTTTGCGGCGGCGCTCGATACCTGCCACGCGCTGCTGAAATTCGGCGGGCTGGGCCACACCGCGGTGATTTACTCCCGCGACGACGCGCATACCCGCGAGTACGGTGCGCGCATGCCGGCCATGCGGGTGCTGGTGAACACGCCGGCGCCGCAGGGTTCCACCGGCATCACCACCAACCTGCTGCCCGGCATGACGCTCGGCTGCGGCGCCATCGCGGGCAACATCACATCCGACAACGTGGGTCCGCTGCACCTGATCAACGTCAAGCGCCTGGCGTACGTAGTTCGCAAACCGGAAGAGGCCTTCGAGATGCCGATGGATATCAACCAGGCGCCGACCGGCTCATCGGCTGCCGCCGGCCCGGCCATCGGAATCGAGCGGAGCGCGGTGGTGGCGGCGGTGGAGCGCTACCTGGCCTCGCGAGGCGCGGCGGTTGGGGCGCCGGCCGCGGGCGGTCCGTCCTGTAATGCGTCGTGCGCCGCACCAGCTCCCGCGGTGACTGCCTCGGTGGTGCCGAACGTGGCGGCCAGCGTGGTGGACCGCTTCCTGGCGCGCCGCGGCGGCAATTCGAGCGGTGGCTACACCTGACTGACCGCGCCCGCGCCGGAGTACGCGCCACCGCCGGCGCCATCACAGCCCACGCCCACGCCCACTCCGGAGCGTGTGGTGTGCGAAGCCGACGTGCGCGATGCCATCAAGGAAAAGCGCAAGATCTTCATCGGGCCAAGGACGATTGTCACGCCGTCCGCCCGCGACCTGGCCAGCCCCTCTGATATCCTGGTGTTGGTTCAGGCCTAAGGCGAAGCCAAGTGGATTTAAATCTCGATACGCTCAAGCGCGAAATTCTGGAGTATCTCGACTCAGCCGGCTTCGCCGTCTTTCACAACCGGCCGGGCGGCCTGGAAGGGCTGGGGCTGGTCCTGTGGGATACTGAGAAGCATCCCGACTTCCAATCGTTTCTCGACGTCGCGCAAAAATGTGGCGCCAAGCTGATCCTCTTCGCCTCGGCCGAATTTGAGGCTTCGGATATCGAAGAGCTGGAGGCCCAGCTTGACGATTGCGATCTCACCCGGGACGAACGCCGCGATTACGAATCGCGCTTGCACGAGCTGCGCGTCTTCACCGGCCTGACTTGCTCGCTGGAGCTGGCGTTCGATCACGACTCGCGCCTCTACGTTTACGAATTGCAGCCGGATTGGTACGACGAATTCGGCGGCATCGAAGACGAGATCATGTCCCGGACTCCCGAAGACGACGAGCCCGATTCGCTTCCCGGCTATTTTTCGAAAAACTGACGGCCTCGAGTTTTCGATGGCATCCCAATGCAACCGGTTGACAGGCGAAAGCGCCTGTCCCACTTTGTGCTCGAAGCCGCGGCAAACTTGTGGGGCAGGCGCTTCCGCCTGCCAACGGAAGCCATGCTGACGCCTGCGGTGGCTTGCGGCGCTTCGGCCCGCTGGCGGTTCCCCTCCCCCGAACCCGGCCGCGCGGCAACCTTGAGCGCAGCGCTGGGCGTCGGCTCGCTGGCCGCCAAAGTGCTCGCGGCGCGCGGGTACACCGATGCGGAAGCGGCTCGCCGCTTTCTCCACCCCTCGCTCGGCGATCTTCATGATCCGTTCGAGCTTCGCGACATGGAGCCCGCGGTCGAACGCCTGCGCGCCGCCATCGCGGCCGGCGAAGGAATCCTCATCTATGGCGATTACGACGTGGACGGCACCACCGCGGTGGTGCTGCTGATGACGGCCATCCGCCTGGCCGGCGGCAGCGCGTTCTATCATGTGCCGCACCGCCTGAAAGATGGCTATGGCATGCGCTCGGAGGTGGTGGAGGTGGCGGCCACGGGCGGGGTGAAGCTGATTGTGAGCGTGGACACCGGCATTCGCGCGGCGGAAGTGGTGGCGCGGGCCGCCGAGCTGGGCATCGCGGTAATCGTCACCGACCATCATTTGCCGGAAGCCGCGCTGCCGCCGGCGCTGGCGGTGATCAATCCCAACCGGCAGGATTGTTCTTATCCGAATAAAGACCTCTGCGGCGCCGGTGTAGCCTTCAAGTTGGCGCAGGCTCTGCTGGCGCGGTCCGGCTGGCCCGCGGAAAGACTGGCGCGCGTCTCCGAATCGCTGCTGAAATTGGTGGCGATTGCCACCGTGGCCGACGTGGTACCGCTCACGGGCGAGAACCGAGTCATCGTGAAACACGGGCTGGACGGCCTGGCGGATGCGCGCAACCTCGGCCTGCGGGCGCTGCTGGAGGTGGCCGGTTTCAGCCGCGGCGCAGTGCCCAGCGCGCGCCAGGTTGCCTTTCAACTTGCGCCGCGCATCAACGCCGCCGGCCGCATGGATACAGCCGAGAGCGTCATCGAGCTGTTTCTGACGGCCGATCCGGCGCGCGCGCGCGAGCTGGCGCGGCAGCTTCACGATCGAAACGCCGAGCGCCGGCAGGTGGAGGACGCCATTCGCGATGCCTGCGAGCAGTTGCCGGTGGATGACGCAGCCGCGGCGCTGGTTTACTATGCGGAGGACTGGCACCGCGGCGTACTCGGCATCGTTGCCAGCCGGCTGGTGGAGCGGCTGCATCGGCCGGTGTTCGTGCTCGGCCACAATGAAGAAGATGGCACGGCGCAGGGCTCCGGCCGCAGCATTCCGGCGTTTCATCTGCTGGAGGCGCTGGAATCGATGCGCGATCTGTTCGTACGTTTCGGCGGCCACAAATATGCCGCCGGAGTAACGCTGGAGCCGGCCCGCGTGGATGAGTTTCGCCAGCGCTTCAACGCATATGCCGCCACCCGGCTGGGTCCGGAGGATTTTGCGCCGCGTGTGGAGATTGACGCCATCGTCGATCTCGGCGAAATCACCGAAGCCGCGATTCAGGATGTCTTCGCCCTGGCGCCGTTCGGCCACGGAAATCCGCCGCCGCTATTCGCCGCGCGCGGAGTCGAAGTGGCGGCCGCACCGGTGGTGATGAAGGAAAAGCACCTGCGCATCGCGGTGCGCCAGCACGGCCGCGTTTTGACGCTGAAGGCATGGAATTTCGCCGGACGCGCCGCCGAGTTCGCCCCCGGCGTGCGGCTCGACGTCGCGTTCAAATTGGAAGAAGACCCGTATTCGGCCGCGCGCGGCTATCCCGCCTGGGCCGCGATCCTGCACGACGCCCGCCCGGCGGAAGCTTAGTGGCGCAGGCTTCGAGCCAGGGGCGTCAGGTAATCGCGAAATGGAGCCGAAGTCGGACATGGTCGGCCAGACGGTTGGTCCCGCCACCTGGTGCCGCCGTGCGCCCGCTCATCCCGCGTGCCTGCCAGTCTTCCGAAACCGCTTGGTAACCGGCGGCGTATCTCAATAAGATCAAGTTATGTGAGTTTCGGACCAAAGGGGTCATTTATGCGGAATTCCAAACTTCTCCCGAGCGTTCTTGTTTTGGCGCCGATTGTTTTCGGTCTGCCGGTTTTCGGCCAAAACGCCAGCGGTTCTCTGAACGCCACGGTCTACGATGCGAGCGGCGCGGTGGTTCGCGACGCAAAAGTGGTACTGAAGGACGAAGCGACCGGTGCCGCGCGCGACACCGTGTCCAACAGCGTGGGCTTCTTCAGCATCCCGGCCATTCAGCCCGGATCCTACGCGGTTACGATTTCGGCGCCTGGCTTCGCCGCCTGGGAGCGGGCACACATCGTCTTCAGCCAGGGCGAGAACCGGATGCTGCCGAACGTGGTGCTGGAGGTCGGGGTCACGGCCGAGCACGTTCACGTGTCGGCCACCCTTGACTCGCTCACACCGCTCGATACCGGTGAGAGCCGCCAGACGCTGAACGGCGCCATGCTGAGCGACGTTCCCATCGAGGGCCGCAATGTCACCGAGCTGATCAAGATCATGCCGGGCATGGGCATGAACAGCGGCCTCTCGCAACACGCATGGACCAGCACGGTCACTCAAAGCAACGTCGGACCGGTCGGACAATATTCCGCCAACGGGACCCAACCTAATGGAGCGATGACGGTCACCTCCGACGGCGCCAACCTGCTCGACCCCGGCAACCAAGGCACGCAAGTGGCCAACATCAATCCGGATCAGACCGCGGAGGTAACCATACTGAACTCGGCCTACGGCGCTGAGTACGCCAAGGGGCCGGTCACCATCCAGGCCATCGGCAAGAGCGGCACATCCGCATTCCACGGCTCGCTCTACCTCTACGTGTCCGCGTTCAAACTCGACACCGAAGATTCCTACGACAAGAGCCTTGGATTCGCCAAGTCGCGATCCGCCCCGTCCTTTTTCTATCCCGGCGGCGACATCGGCGGCCCGCTGCTGATTCCCGGCCTCCGGTTCAATCGCAAGCGCGACAAGCTGTTCTTTTACATCGGACCGGAAGGCATGGTTCAGCCCATGTACTCGGTGGCCCAGACTTTCGTCCCCACGGCTCAGATGCTCGAAGGGAATTTCTCGCCGCAATATATTGCCACTCTTGGCGCGGCATTCGCTAACGCCTATCCGCTCTATGCGTCGCTCCCGACCGACCACGGGACGGCTGCCGAGTACCCGGGCGGAATCGTCCCGCCGAGTCTGCTGGATCCGACCTCGCTGGCCTACGCAAAGACCTTCCCACAGATAACCTGGCAGCAACCGACAGCCGTCGGCAATAACTTTTACTATGGGCTCAAGACACCGGTGGATCGTGTCGAGTTTCGAGTTAGGGTGGATTACAGCGCAACCGATAAGACCAGGTTGTCGGTGACATGGAACCGTCAGGACGAGTTCGATCATAATATCGTCGGGGTCTGGTGGTGGCCCGGCAGCGCGCTTCCCTATCCGTCGCCGATGCCGGCGCACCAGGTCTCGAACGTATTGAGCGCCAACGTGCTTCACATATTCAGCCCCACACTGACCAACGAGACGGTAGTCGCCTTCGCCAGGTTTCTGAACCCGGTTCGGCTTTCCGATCCCTCCGCCGTCAACTCGGCTGCGCTCGGACTCAGCGGCTATCGACCTTTGGTGCCCGACCCATATCTGCCACAGCCTCCCAATGTGATGGGCGTCCCAGGTTACTATGCACCCGTCTTCGGCACCAGCTTCCAGGGCGGCGATTTCGGAAAACTGTCGGCCGTTCCTTCGGTCTCCGATAATCTCTCCAAGGTGGTGCGCTCCCATGCTCTGAAGTTTGGCGCCTACTGGGACTTCGCCGAAAACGATCAGCCGGGACTCGGACCCTTCCCGCAGGGACAGGTGGCATTTAGTAACACGGGCGCGGACTCCAGCGGCAACCTGCTGGCCGATTTTGTCACCGGCCGCGTGCAATCGTTCCAGCAGGTGCCTGCCGTCAGCGTGTACGATCTCAGGCAGAGCCAGTATTCGCTGTACGCACAGGACCAGTGGAAGATCGCTCGCAGACTGACCCTCACCTATGGCGTTCGGCTTGAGCACATCGGCCAGTGGTACCCCACCAACGGGCCCGGCCTGGCCGTGTGGAACCCAGCCGCTTACAACAACACCAGCAGCGCGGGACCATGGACGGGCCTGCTGTGGCACGGCATGGACGACGACATTCCCATATCCGGCTTCCCGTCGAAACTCTTCTTCCCGTTGCCACGCTTCGGCCTGGCCTGGGACATCTTCGGCCACGGCAAGACCGTGCTCCGCGGCGGCTTCGGCGTATACCGCTACCAGTTTTCTTTCAACAGCGCCGTCCAAGGGGGAATCTACGATGAGCCGGCGGGCATCCCCAATTATACCCTCACGAACCCGGCGAACCTGGGATGGAATTTCGCCCAGTACGGTCTGCCGAGCACGGTGCTGGGTCTTGGTGGAAACCTGGGAGCGATGCAACAGGGAGACGCCCGGACGCCATATACGGAGACTTACGATTTCGTCGTTTCCCAGTCTCTGCCGTGGAGGTCGACTTTGGAAGTCCAGTATTCCGGAAATCAAAGCCACGACCTGCTGCTCTCCGGCAACGGCAGCAATATCCCCGTTCTGGGAAACATGAACAAGACGCCGCTTGGCGCGTACTTCCTGCCCGACCCCGTCACCGGGGTGGTAAACGACCCAGCCTCGGCGGCGATCCCCTACCAGGACTACCGGCCTTACAAGAATTATCAGACGATGTTACTGGTCAGTCATGGCAGTTATCAGAACTACAATGCGCTGATGGCGTCCTGGAACAAGCAGGCCGGGCCGGTCACTTTCATGCTGAACTACACTTTCAGCAAGGTTCTTGGCATACGCGATGGCGAGTCGGACAACGGAGCCGGCAACGGCTTCGCGGTGGATCCCTGGAATCTCAACGATAACTACGGGGTGCTGCCGTACGATCACACCGGCATCTTCAATGCGGCGTACGTAATCCACGTGCCCTTCCGGGTCCATGGCAACCATCTCCTGGAGGGGGTGGTCAACGGCTGGGTGATTTCAGGCGTCGTCATGCGGCAGAGTGGCGCACCGCTTCAACCGAATACGGGTGGCAATCTGTACCTCACCACCACCGGCAGCTTGAACTCGCAGATTTGGCTCGGCACGGATTCCGAGGAGATCCTTCCCGTGCTGACCTGCGACCCTCGTCTTAACCTGAAACCCGGGCAGTACTTCAATCCCAACTGCTTCGCGCTCGGTCCGCAGGGAACCAACGGTCCAGCCGTCTGGCCCTATATCAAGGGGCCGGCCTACTTCAATAGCGATTTGTCGATGCACAAGGAGTTTCGGATTCGCGAACACACCGTGGAAGCACGGTTTTCCGCATTCAACTTCCTCAATCACCCGTTGCGCCAGTTCACCGGCTCCGACACGGAATTGGACTTCGCGGCGCCAGTGGCAGGCACCAGGAATTCCAACGCTCTCACCACGGGCTACCCGATCTACACAATGGGCTACCGCACTGTGCTGATCTCTTTCAAGTACAGGTTCTGAGCCGGGTTAGAATAGGGCCGGTGTTGCTTCCCGGCCACGGAAAGGAGATGGCGCGTGGGCATGTATTATCCGCTGCTGCTGCTGTTGCTGAGATGTTTCAATGCCATCGCCTATACCTTCGTATCGGTTCTGTGCCTGCGGCGATTGCGCGCGCAGAGAGCGCAGTGGGGCGGCTATGGTTACGCCTGTCTGGTGGTGGCGATCGCCGCGATGTTTCTGGGCGATCTGGCTCAGGAGTGGGCGCTCACCTCACTACACCGCGGATTCGCGCTCTTTGGTTTCATCGACGGACTCACCAGCTTGCTGGGGCCCCCGTTGGTGTTTCACGTTCTATACCACAGTGAGCGGTTGTATTTGCGCTCCCGGCGCGTGTGGGCGACGCTACTGGCCCTCTGCTGGCCGGCGGCGCTCGCGTTGGTGATCATTTTTCTGGGTGCCGGCCGTGGCGGCGACCCGAGCCGGCTGATGCACCAGAATCTGTATCGTGCCTTCGCAGCCTACTGCGTACTCTGCATCATCGGCATGCTGATCGCCTCCCGCCGTCACCTGGGGCTGTTCGCGAGCCGCCCGCGCCGCTGGCTGATGCTCCTGTTTTTTGCCTGGCTCTGCCTCACCGCGCTCGAACCGCGGTTGAAGGGCCCAGTCATCGCCTTTGGCATGGACACCTGCGCGCTGGCCTTCGTTTTCATCGTCACTTATTACACCGAGCGGCTCACCTTTTTCGACGTTCTGGTGAAGAAAGCAGCCTTCGTCTTCTCGTCGCTGCTGCTGCTCACGCTTTACTTCGTGTTCGTCACCCCGCGGATCTGGGCCATGCATCTGCGCGGCTGGATCGGTCCCCTGGTCTGGGCGCTCTCGGTCTGGCCCATCGTGCTCTGGGCTCCGTGGGGGCAGCGCAGGCTGTCGTACTGGGTAGACCGGCTGTGGCTGGGCCGCCGCTTCTCGCCCGCCGAGGCCACCCGCTACTTCCTGGCCGGCCTGCAAGGCGCCATCACCGTTGGCGAGTTGCGCAAACTGGCCGAACAGCGGCTGAGCGCCATCTTCCGGGCAGACGTGGAGGTGCTCGACGATGGCGCCAGCCAATCCGGCGGTTCTGGCGCCGGCGCGGCCATTACCGCGCCCATTCGCGTTCACGGTGAACCCACCGGAGCGATCCGCGTCCAGCCGTGCGCGGATAGCCCTCAATTCCTCAGCGAAGACATCGACCTTCTTACTTCGCTGGCGGAAGCGTTCTCTTTCCTCCTCGAAAATCTGCGCTTGCGCGAGGAGCGGCTTTCGCAGGAGAAGCGCGAACAGGAACTCGTTTTAAACGCCAGCCGCTCCGAGTTGAAGGCCCTGCGCGCCCAGGTGAACCCGCATTTCCTGTTCAACGCGCTCAACGCCATCGCCGGGCTGATCCCGCTCGATCCGGATCGCGCCGAACGAACCATCGAGCAACTCGGCGAGGTTTTCCGCTTTACCCTGCGCGGCTCGGAGCGCGAATGGGTCAGGCTGGACGACGAATTGGAAGCCGTACGCGCCTATCTGGACATCGAGCAGGCCCGCTTCCGCGACAGCCTGCAAGTGCGCATCGAGTACGGCAACGACGTTCGCAATGTTCGCGTTCCCGCCATGATCCTGCAGACGCTGGTGGAGAACGCCACGCGGCACGGCGTGGGCGCCATCAGCAAGCCGGGAATCATCGAAGTGATTGCGGCCGCTTCCGCCGACACGCTGCGTATCGAAGTGCGCGACAACGGCCCGGGTTTTAGTCCCGCCGCGCTGCGGGCGCTGGAATCCCGCGGCGGCGGTTATGGCCTGCGCAACGTGCGCGAACGACTGCAGGGCCACTTCGGCGATGCCGCCATGTTGAGAATCGAGCGTGACGAAGCGCGCGGCATGACCGTGGCCAGCGTGGAGATGCCCCTCACCGCGGTTGCACAGCCGGCCATGGTGCACGCATCATGATCCGCGCATTGGTGGTGGACGACGAGCAGGGCGCGCGGGAACGCCTCCGCCGCATGCTCGCCCTGATTCCCGACGTCGACGTCATCGGCGAAGCCTGCGAAGGCGCCGAAGCCATCGCGCGCATCATGGAACTGCGCCCCGACGTGGTCTTTCTGGATATCCAGATGCCCGGCTGCAGCGGCCTCGAAGTGGTGGCCTCGCTTCCCCGTCCCCGTCCGAAGATCATCTTCTGCACGGCCTTCGACCAGTACGCCGTCGACGCCTTCGAGTTACACGCCGTCGACTACCTCCTGAAGCCGGTGAACCGCATCCGCCTCGCCAACTCCATCGAGCGGGTGCGCGAGTCAGGAGCCGCGGAACCAGGCGTTGGCATAGAACGCGCCATCCAGTCGGTGCGCGCCCTCAACACGCGTTTGCTTGCCCGCTCGGGTGATCGCTACCGCATCATCCCGCTGCAGGACGTGGTCTGGTTCTCCTCCCAGGACCGCCTCACCAGCCTCCACACTCGCGACAAAGAATACGTGCTGGACCCCACGTTGAACGAACTGGAGGAGCGCCTGGACCCGGCCTGCTTCTTCCGCATCTCTCGCGCCGCCATCGTCAATCTGAACACAGTCGCAGAGGTTCTGCCGCTGGCCGGCGGAGTCGCCGACGCAGTGCTAGCCAACGGTACCCGCCTCGAAGTCAGCCGCCGCCGGTTGAAGGATCTGCTGCAACTGCTCGCCGTGACGTAGCGCCGGCGAGTTAGCGAGCGCGGCGCACGCTCACGAGTCTTGCCGCTCCCGTTTAAAGAACACCACGGCCAGCGGGGGAACGGTGATCACGACAGAGTGCGGGAGTCCCTGCCAAGACGTCGGCTCCGAGGACACGCCGCCAAAGTTGCCGCTGTCGGCGCCACCGTAGTATCGGGAGTCGCTATTGAGCAGTTCCCGGTAGAATCCGCCCTCAGGCACGCCCAGGCGATAGCCTTCGCGGGGGACCGGGGTGAAGTTGGCTACCACCACCAGGAAGTCGTTGGGATCCCGGGCGCGGCGCAGAAATGAGACAATGCTGTTGTCCACATCCCGAAAGTCGATCCACTGAAAGCCATTCCAGGCAAAGTCTACTTCGTACAGTGCCGGCTGCGAAACGTAGAGCTTGTTCAAGGCACGCACGTAGTCCTGGGTTTGCCGGTGAGCATCGAAATAGAGCAGTACCGAATCGACCTGCTCCTGATAGCTCCACTCGTTCCACTGGCCGATGTCATCGCCCATGAAGAGGAGTTTCTTTCCAGGATGGGCATACATGTAACCGTACAGCGCGCGCAAGTTCGCAAACTTTTGCCAGGCGTCGCCAGGCATCTTGCTCAGCAAAGCGCCCTTGCCGTGCACGACTTCGTCATGAGACAAGGGCAGAACGAAGTTCTCGGTGAACGCATAAAGCAGCGAAAAGGTCAGATTGCTGTGGTGGTAATGGCGGTGGATCGGGTCCTTCTGCATGTACTCCAGCATGTCGTGCATCCAGCCCATGTTCCACTTAATATCGAAGCCCAGGCCGCCGAGATAAGTTGGCCGGGAGACCATCGCCCAGGCGGTGGATTCCTCCGCAAAGGTCAGGCTGTCGGGATAGGCCTGGTGCACCACCTCATTGAAACGCTTGAGAAAGGAAACAGCTTCGAAGTTCTCGCGCCCGCCGAACTCGTTGGGAATCCACTCGCCTTCTTTGCGTGAATAATCCAGGTAAAGCATCGAAGCGACGGCGTCCACGCGTAGTCCGTCTATGTGGTACTTATCCAGCCAGAACAAAGCGTTGGACAAAAGAAAGGTCCGCACCTCATTGCGTCCGTAGTTATAAATGAGGGAGCCCCAATCCTGGTGTTCCCCCTGGCGCAGGTCGGCATGTTCGTACAGATGCGTGCCGTCGAAGAAAGAGAGCCCGTGGCTGTCCTTGGGAAAATGGGATGGCACCCAGTCGGCGATGACGCCAATCCCGGCCTGATGAGCCCGGTCCACGAAGTAACGAAAGTCGTCCGGCGATCCGTATCGGGAAGTGGGCGCGTAGTAACCGGTGGTTTGGTAGCCCCAGGAACCGTCATATGGATACTCCGTGACGGGCATAAGTTCGATGTGCGTGTACCCCATGTCTTTCACATAAGGCACGAGGTCCTCCGCCAACTCGCGGTAAGTGAGCCAGCGCCGGCCGTACTCCGGGCTCGATTCGCGTTTCCAGGAACCCAGATGGACCTCATAGATCGCCATGGGCGCGTCCAATGCCTGCCGGCGCCCGCGCTCCGCCATCCAGCTTTCATCGTGCCACTGGTAGCGGTTGATATCCCATACCGCCGAAGCCGTTTTGGGACGCAGTTCGGCGGCGAAGGCGAGCGGATCCGACTTAGTCGCAATATAGCCCTGGTACCGTGTCTTGATTTCGAACTTATAAAGATCGCCCTGCTGGAGGCCGGGCATGAAAATCTCCCACATGCCGGAAGCGCCGCGCGGCCGCATGGGGTTGCGCCGGCCGTCCCACTGGTTGAAGTCTCCGATGACGCTGACCCGCTCCGCATTGGGCGCCCAGACCGAAAAGCACACCCCGCGCACTCCGCCGTGCTCCGTGAGTTGGGCGCCAAACTTCTCATAGAGTCGAAGGTGAGTCCCTTCGCTGAAAAGATGCAAGTCAAAGTCCGAGAGCATGGGAGGATAACGGTAAGGGTCTTCGGTTTCGTAAGTGGACCCTGGGCGGGGAACGTCGTGCAGCGTAATGGAGAATCGATAAGGAAAGAACTCGGTTTCCTCCGGGAAAATGGCTTCGAAGAAACCGTCGCGATGGATGCGCTCCATCTCGTATAGCCTGGAACCGCGTTTGACTGCAACGGCCAGAGCCTGGGGCTGGAAGGAGCGGATGGAAAGCGCCGGTTGGCCGTTGACGGTCACGGAATGCATGCCCAGGACGTCAAAGGGAGTGCCGTGATAAGCGCCGACGATTGCCTCTATCGCTGTGGAATCCACAGTCCCGTGCAATTCATCTTCCGTAATCGTCGGTTGCGGCAAAAGACCTATTTTCGGTTCGCTGGCCGGGCTCGCAGTTCCAACCGCGATTGCCGGGGCATCGGATCTCGTGGAGTTCGATGTGGTGTCAGTGTATTCGGAGTGTGGCATGGATTCGATCCCTAATCGAAGGAATGCGGAGAAGCTTCAGGGCGGGGGGCTTGCTCTTCGTGGACCCGCTTCTTACCGTAGCCGATGCTCAACCAACTTGGCCCGACGCTATCCCTTCAGCATCGCAAAGGGAAGCCTGCCACGCAAGCCTTAGACCGGCGACGGAGCTATATGTGATAATTAGTACGATATCCTGGTAATTGCAGTGTAACGCACCCTGCCAACACACATTAACCTTCTTACTGTAACTCTTTCCCGCATTCACTTCAGGTAGAATTAAGGTAACGCGCATCAGACCGCACCGTGTGCTGGGTGGCGGAACAATAGTCAACTGTCCGAAGCCGCTGGACTGACTGTTTCTTCACGCCTGGCCTGTGAGAGCCTGGCAGCTCTGACGTAGACCGCGCTGGCGATGACCGCCAGCCATTCCCGGGAAGACATCTTCACTGGGGATACGAGCGCGAAGGTTATGAACATCGGACTATTGAGCTGGGAATCGCTGCATTCCATTCCGGTTGGAGGAGTGGGTACCCACGTCACGGAGTTGGGCGCCGCGCTGGAGCGGAAGGGCCATGAGGTGCACGTGTTCACGCGAATGGGGCCCGGGCAGCAGCCCTACGAGCGGATTCACGGCGTCCACTATCATCGTTGTCCGTTTGAGTCGAACCCCAATTTTGTAGACGAGATCGACAGCATGTGCCGCTCGTTTGTGCGGCATGTGACGGCCGCCGAGGATTTGGGAGGGCCGTTTAACATCGTGCATGCGCACGATTGGCTGGCCGCCAGTGCCCTGATTTCGATCCAGCAGAGGAGCGGGCGGCGCGGCATCATGACCATTCACTCCACCGAGTACGGCCGCTGCGGTAACAATTTTCACGCTGGACAATCGGCGCGCATCCGGAGCCAGGAAAACGCGGGCATGCACTGCGCCGATCGGGTGATTGCCGTGTCCAGCGCGCTCAAGCAAGAGGTTCAGTCGATGTATGAGGTACCCGATTGGAAAATCTCGACGATTTACAATGGGGTCAACGTCGCCAATTTCGATGGCTTCATCGAGCCGGCCGAAGTGAAGCAGCGGTATGGCGTCGGGCCGGTCGACCCGACGGTGCTGTTTGTGGGCCGCCTCGTGGAACAAAAAGGACCCGATCTCCTGATCGAGACGATCCCATCGATTTTGAAATACTATCCGCAAGCCAAATTCCTGTTTGCCGGCGAAGGAGAGTTGCGGGAATCCGTAGAGCTCAGAGCGCGGCAATTAGGCGTTGCGAACGCCACGCGATTCGTCGGATTCCAGAACAACGGCACCCTGGCGGATCTCTATAAGGCCTGCGACGTGGTGTGCGTTCCCAGCCGCAATGAACCCTTTGGGATCGTCATCCTGGAGGCCTGGAGCGCCGGAAAACCTGTGGTCTGTACCAAGAATGGGGGACCCGAGGAGTTTGTGTGGCACAACGTTACCGGCCTTAAGGTAAACGCCAATCCGGACTCCATAGCTTGGGGCCTGGGTACGTTGTTTGCGGATTTCGAGTGGGGCAGGTGGATGGGCCGCAACGGCCGGATTGCCGCGGAGACGGTTTTCACCTGGGATGCGATTGCCGAACAAACTCTTGCTGTTTACCAATCCTGAAGTAGAGTGAACCTATGACTACTGTCGAGTTGCATGAGTATATCGGCGGGCTGCCGAACATCTGCGGTTCTGAAGACATCGTTGCCCAAAGTATGTCGCGAACGGGAGCCGCTTACCTGGGGGAATCCGGCATCGACTTTGGCAGAGTGCGGAGCGCATTCAGCAATGCCCTCCACATGCACCAGCCGTTGATTCCGGCCGGCGGGCACGACCTGGCCACCGCTTCGGTGATCAGCAATCTCCAATTCATGCGCGACTTCGGGAATGACGAAGCCCGCTACAACGCGGGGATCTTCGCATGGTGCTACAAGCGCATGGGCGAGTTCATTCCGCAGTTGATCCACGAAGGAAAGCAGCCGCGCGTCATGCTGGACTACTCCGGCTGCCTGTTCGATGGACTGCGGACGATGGGCCTGGACGACGTCATCGACAGTCTCCGTAATATCACCTGCAACCCGGCGTACCGGCGCGCCGTGGAATGGTTGGGCAACTCCTGGGGGCACGCGGTAGCCCCGTCCACGCCGGCGCAGGATTTTCGACTGCACGTGCGCGCCTGGCAGCAGCATTTTGCCGGGATCTTCGGCCTGGAGGCGCTCAGCCGTGTGCGAGGATTCTCGCCCGCGGAAATGGCGCTGCCGAACCATCCGGATGTGGCTTACGAGTTCGTCCGGACGCTAAAGGAGTGCGGCTACCGCTGGGTCCTCGTGCAAGAACACTCCGTCGAGCGGGTGGAGGATGGAGGGCCAATCCGCCAGCCGCACGTTCCGCACCTGCTGGTGGCGCGCAACTCACACGGCCAAACCGAGAGCATCACCGCCATTATCAAAACCCAGGGCAGTGACACTAAGCTGGTGGCCCAGATGCAGCCTTACTACGAGGCCAAAGGCCTGTCCCAGGCGGCCCTGGGAGGTAAATCGATCCCCCAACTCTCCGCCCAGATAGCGGACGGCGAAAACGGCGGCGTCATGATGAACGAGTTCCCGTCCAAGTTCCTGGAGGTTATGCGCGAAGCCTCCGGCTCCGATACGCCGCCGGTCAACGTCAGTGAGTACCTGGAATACCTGGGTGCGCTGGGAGTTCGCGAGCGGGACTTCCCCGCCATCCAGCCGGTTCTGCAGAAACGCATCTGGGGCCGGATTCAAGAGGGCGCCGGCGGTGAGGCGCTGGAGCGGGCGATTGCCGAACTGCGCAAAGAAGACGACCGCTTTCACATGGAAGGCGGAAGCTGGACCAACAATCTCTCGTGGGTCCGAGGCTATGGCAATGTTCTGGCGCCCATGGAACAAGTGAGCGCCCTGTTCTCTGAAAAAACCCGCGGCGTCGCTCTGTCCGAGCACCGATACCGCAACGCCCTGTACTACTTGCTGATGACCCAGACCAGTTGCTTCCGATATTGGGGCAGCGGCGTCTGGACCGAGTATGCTCGCGAGCTCTGCCGGAGGGCCACCGCGATTCTTCAACATGATTTTTGATTGCCGCCTGCAATCGGCATAGCTCGAAAAAACTCACCAGGAGGTGCTATTGTGAAATGCTGGTTCTGTGAAGCTGATGCGCGAGGGACATGTGCCGCTTGCGGCCGCGCTCTATGCCACCAACACGCGCATGTCCATGACGAGTTGACCCTGGCCAAATCCGATACAAGCACGGGCTACGCCAGCTACTATAATGTCTACGGCGCGCTCAAATGTGGAGATTGCCGATTGGAGTGGAAAAACTACCAGCCCGGACGGTGACAGGAACGTGACGGACGAATCCGGGAGTGACGGCTCCCCGTTGCTGAACGCGCTGAGGACCGCTCTGGGGCGCGTCATCTCCGCGATTCGAACGTTCGCCGCCAGGCTCCCCGCCGAAAAGGCGAGAACCGAGCCGCCGTGGTTTGGAGACTACGAAAAAGTCGAGGAGGCCAAGTATTACTCCCCAGGCCTTCCCTCTCTGGCCGACGACGGGGACCTCCCCGAGTGGCCCGGACCGCCGAAGGTGACTCTGCTCGCCGTCGATCCGTACCTGGTCCATGTTTATTGGGATTTCGACCTTGCCAAACTACCGCCGGACACCACCGCGGCCGTATTGCGTTTCTACGACGCGGCGACTCACTTCGACGTGGATGTCGACCTTCGGACGAGGAACTGGTACGTTCCACTTTGGAGCCCGGCGAAAACCTACTACGCGGATCTCGGCGCGATCACCGCGGCTGGTCAGTTCATCCCGCTGGTACGTTCCAACACCATCCAGACACCGCGTGCGTGGCCGGCCGCCGAAGTGGAGCACCGTTTCGTTTCAGGCGCCGCCGCTTCCCCACGGTCTGACGAATCGGATCTCCCGCAAATTCCGCCGTTCCTTTCGCGGCATGCTGGAATCCTCGAAATCACGCCTCACGCTGGCGCCTGCCCGACCACAGCCGAGTCCCTGGCGGCGAAGGCGGAGCCGGCGGTCTCCCTTTCACCGGCCCCCGGCCACCAACCGCCGGAGTCTCTCGTGACCGCACTGCCAACCGAACAGCACATCCCCAAGCCAGGCGACGCCGCGGAGATTCTGCGAAGGAGATTGTCGGAGATCCATGAGTTTCGGCTGGGGCGGCCTCAGGCTCAAAGAGCCGTGGAGAATATTCCCTCAATCCCTCCGCTCCCGGCCTCACCGGATTTGCCGGACGACTTGACCGCGCACGCCGAACGGCAATTCTCGCCCGGACTTTCCTCGCTTCTCCTGGGTGGGCAAGACACGCGGAAACCGGCGGGTTAGCCACCTATGGAAGGCTACCTGGCCCTGGTACTCCACGCTCATCTCCCCTACGTGCGCCATCCCGAGTACGAAGACTCTCTGGAGGAAAACTGGCTCTTCGAGGCGATTACCGAGACCTATGTTCCCCTCTTTCTGGTGTTGGATGGCCTGATCGAGGACGGTATCGATTTCCGCCTGACCTTCTCTCTGACACCGACCCTGACTTCGATGCTGCTCGACCCTCTACTCCAGGAACGCTATCTGAAGAAACTCGAGAGGACGATTGAGCTTGCCGAAAAGGAGATCGCACGGACCGCCTCGCTTCCGGATTTTCAACCCCTGGCTCGCATGTACCACAGGCTGTTTCGGCAGGTGCGTGACGCTTTCGTGAAGCGGTATGAAAAGAATCTGGTGCGGGGCTTCGAGCGCTTTGCGAAGACCGGCAAGGTGGAGATCATTTCGAGCGCCGCCACCCACGGATACCTTCCGCTGCTCTCGGTAAATGAAGCCGCCGTGCGAGCCCAGATCGGAATCGGAGTGGAGCACTACCGAAGGACATTCGGGCTTCCGCCGCAAGGATTCTGGCTGCCGGAGTGCGGCTACTACCCGGGTGTGGATGCCATTCTGCGGCAGCACGGAATTCGGCACACCATCGTGGAAACGCACGGTGTAACACGCGCCGACCATCGGCCGCACTTCGGCGTCTACGCACCCATCGTCTGCCCTTCGGGCGTCGCCGTGTTCGGCCGCGACCCCGATTCCTCGCGCCAGGTTTGGAGTTCCGAAGTCGGCTATCCGGGCGATTTCGACTACCGTGAATTCTACCGTGACATCGGCTACGACCTGAACCTGGATTACATCGGGCCCTACATTCACCGCGACGGCATCCGTATCGACACGGGGATCAAGTATTACCGGACCACCGGGAAGGGCAGCCACAAGGAGCCTTATGTGCCCGAATGGGCGGAGCAGAAGGCCGCCACCCACGCCCGGCACTTTCTGGATGAGCGGATCAAGCAGGTGCGGAACCTTGCTTCGGCTATGGATCGCAGGCCTATTGTGGTGGCGCCGTACGATGCCGAACTCTTCGGCCACTGGTGGTTCGAGGGGCCGCGCTGGCTGGACTACCTCATTCGCGGGATTGCCCTGGATCAATCGACGATTCGGCTGGTGACGCTGTCGGAATATCTCGATGAGTACCCGGTGAATCAGCGCGCCACGCCCGCGGCGTCGAGTTGGGGTCACGATGGCTTCAGCCAGGTCTGGCTGAACGGTGAAAATGACTGGATCTATCGCCATCTTCAGCGGGGCGCCGAACGGATGGAGGGATTGATTGCGGCCCACTCCCAGGCTACTGGCTTGACACTGCAGGCGTTGAACCAGGCGTCGCGCGAGCTGCTCCTCGCGCAGTCGAGCGACTGGGCGTTCATGATCGCCTCGGGAACCATGCGAGAGTACGCGACTCGCAGGACGAAAACCCATCTCAAACGGCTGCTCCAGCTCGGCCAGCAGATCGATAGCGGAATCATCGACAAGGCCGCGCTACAGAACTTAGAGGACCAGGACAATATCTTCGCCGGGATGTCGACCGCGGCGGCTTTTGCCAGCGAAGGAAAGATCACCCGGCAAGAGGTAGCGGCCACCCCGCGGGCGCTTCCGGCTGACGCGACGCCGCAGATCGTCATGGTCTGCCCGGAACTCGTTCCTTTTGCAAAGACGGGCGGCCTGGCGGACATGGTGAGCTCACTGGCGGTTGCCTTGGGCAGCTTCGGCCACCAGGTCCGTGTGATGATGCCGGCTTACCGCGAAGTGCTGGAGAAGGGAATTGCCCAGGATACCGGTATTCGGTTCAGCGTCTCCATCGCCGGCAGATCCGAAGGTGGCGCGCTGCTCACGGCGACGCTCGGGACAGGCATCCCGGTTTATTTCATTCGATCCGACCGGTACTTCGATCGGCCCTTCCTGTATGGCACCTCCGCGGGTGACTATCCCGACAATGCGGAACGGTTCGCCTTCTTCGCGCGCGGCGTCCTCGAAGTACTCCGCCAACTCGGTCCGGCTCATGTTCTCCACGCCCATGATTGGCAGGCAGCCATGGCGATTACTTTCCTCAAGGCCCAGCCGGAATTGTATCCGGAGCTTGCCTCCGTGCGGACGGTGTTCACCATCCACAACCTGGGATATCAAGGGTTGTTTCCTCCCCACCAGTGGGGTCTGCTGGGGTTGGACCAGAATCTGTTTACGGCCCGCCATCTCGAGTTTTACGGTCAGATCAACTTTCTCAAGGGCGCGATCGTTTTTGCCGACGCGCTCACCACGGTAAGTCCCACCTATAGCCGGGAGATCCAGACAGCGGAGTATGGCTTCGGGCTCGAGGGTGTCCTCAAAGCACGCGCAGCCAGCCTGGTGGGTATATTGAACGGCGCCGATTACGAAATCTGGAACCCGCGGATGGATCGGTTCCTCGCCACGAACTACGGTCCCGGCAAACTCTCCGGCAAGGGAGCCTGCAAGGCCGACCTGCAAAAGACGTTCGGACTCAGGGAAGAAGCCGAAATCCCACTCCTCGGCGCAGTGTCGCGGCTGGTGTCGCAGAAGGGATTTGATCTGCTGGAGGGAATCCTCGGCGATCTGCTGCAGAGAGGCGTGCAGTTAGTCATACTGGGCAGCGGCGACCGGAAGTACCAGGATTTCTTTCAGACGGCGGCCCAGCGGAATCCCGGAAAGCTGGGCGTTCGCATCGCATTCGAGGATGCCCTGGCCCACAAGATTGAGGCCGGTGCCGATATGTTCCTGATGCCTTCCCGTTACGAGCCGAGCGGGTTGAATCAACTCTACAGTCTGAAATACGGGACCATTCCTATCGTCAGAGCCACCGGGGGACTGAAAGACAGTGTGGCGGAATACGATCCCGCGACAGGAAAAGGCAACGGCTTTCTATTCGACCAATATGACGGCGCAGCCTTTCTGGCGGCGGTGGACCGTGCCTTGGCGGTCTTTCGCAAAAAGGAGCCATGGCGAACGCTGATGCGAACCGCCATGACGGCCGACCATTCATGGGACCGCTCCGCTAGCGAGTATTCGAATCTATATGTGAATCTGGTGGACGGTGCGCGGACCCACGCTGAACTTGCTCCCTGAGTTCCCGATCCTTCCGGCCACCGGCCCCGTTCCCGGCCCTTGCCGCTGAGGCGTCAATCCAGTTAGAATTCCCAACCATGAAGCTACCGTTCCTCGTCGTGCCGTTGCTCTCGGGCGCGCTCGCCTTCGCGGCGCCGCCTCAACCCGCAATCCCAGTTATCTTCGATACCGACATCGGCAACGATGTGGATGACTGCCTGGCGCTGGCCATCCTCCATGCCTTCGCTTCGCGCGGCGAGATTCGCCTGGCCGCTGTCACCATCACCAAGGACAATCCGTGGGCAGCCCGGCTGGCCTCGGCCATCGACACCTTCTATGGCCGTCCCAACGTGCCCATCGGCGTGGTCCGCGATGGCCAGACCAAGGACGATGGCTACCTGAAGAAGGCGCTCGATGCCGGGCACTACCCGTATCGCGACCATCCGGAGGACGCGGTCACCGTGCTGCGCCGCGTGCTCGAGTCGGAATTGGACTCGAGCGTGGTGATCGTTCAAGTCGGCTTCTCGACCAACCTGGCGCGCCTGCTCGATTCGCCCGGCGGCCGCGCGCTGGCTGCCCGAAAAGTCAGCCGCCTGGTTATGATGGCCGGAGATTTCGCCGGCAATGGACCCGAATACAACGTCAAGACCGATATCCCCTCCGCGCAAAAGCTGGTGGCCGAATGGCCGGGCCCGGTCTATTGGAGCGGGTACGAGGTGG
>Ga0208820_1000532_pt1 | contig 27405 bp, 34 predicted proteins | sample June2015DPH_16_5_FD_184713 | JGI IMG/M metagenome (GOLD analysis project Ga0208820, IMG submission 184713) | Peatland microbial communities from SPRUCE experiment site at the Marcell Experimental Forest, Minnesota, USA - June2015DPH_16_40... | ecosystem: Environmental > Terrestrial > Soil >...
CCCGACGGCGAGAGGATGGCCTCTTTTAACCTCTGGCTCAAGGATGTGTTTTAAACAAGTTGACTTACATGGGGTGGGTCAATTTTCGACGCCTAAAGTGGGTCAGTTTTCAACGCCGATTGACACTCATTGGCTTATCACTTGCGTGTTTGATTGGGAAATCGTATGATTTTGCGGTCTATCGGGTTGTCCAAAGAGTTTTTCGGGTGTGAGCCGCCCTCGAAACGCGTTCGCCGTTCGCAAAGAGCGAAGTTGATGCATTATTCAAGTTCAAATCCTGCTCATTTCCCATCCCATCTTGTCCACCGGTGCGGCCGTGGGCTTTCTGTGTCTCTGGAAAGGGAAAACCCTCCCATGTTAGCCAATCGGTTTCAGTGCCAGAAATGGGCTTTTAAGGGGATAATAATCCGCGTTTTTTAGAATATTTTCTTCGGAAACAGAATACTTGGCTTGGCCCGACCCGATTTTTCTAAAACCCCCCTTGACACTTGACACTTGAGTGATTGATGACAACATATGGGATTAGTGTGGCTGACCCATCGCCTTGTGATCTGTCCCCAATCGTCATTCGGCTCAAAAGGGGTGAGTTACTTCAAACACTTGCATCAGTAGGAGGATTTAAATGAAAAAATGTATGGGAATCAGAATTTTTCTGCTGATTTCAGGTATTCTGCTATTGCAGATTTTGGCAACATCTGCTCCGGCAAACGAAATCAGTATAGGCACCGCTCCATATCGTATTGCCTTCGACGGGTCAAACATCTGGGTGACAAATTATACCGGCAACACTGTCGCAAAGCTCAATGCAAGTGACGGGTCTTTGGTCGGAACGTATGCTGTCGCCAGTCCCTGGGCTATTGCCTTCGACGGGTCAAACATCTGGGTGACAAATTATGGCAGCGACACCGTCACAAAGCTCAACGCAAGTGACGGGTCTTTGGTCGGGAGGTATATTGTCGGCATTACTCCAAATGCTATTGCCTTCGACGGGGAAAACATCTGGGTAACAAATGCCACCGGTACCGTCACGAAGCTCAGGGCAAGCGACGGGTCTTTGGTCGGAACGTATGGTGTCGCTAATCCCTGGGGTATTGCTTTCGACGGGGCAAACATCTGGATAACAAATCATGGCAGCAAAACCGTCACGAGGCTCAGGGCAAGCGACGGGTCTTGGGTCGGAACGTATGAAGTCGGCCGTAAGCCAGTGGGTATTGCCTTCGACGGGGCAAGCATTTGGGTGGCAAATTCTGGCAGCCACTCCGTCACAAGGCTCAACGCAAGCAGCGGGTCTTTGGTCGCGAAGTATCGAGTCGGCAGGGATCCATTTGGTGTTACCTTCGACGGGGTAAACATCTGGGTGGCAAATGAGAGCGGTAGTGTCACAAAGCTCAGGGCATGCGACGGGTGTTTGGTCTGGACGTATGCTGTGTGGGGTTATCCAAGTGGTGTTACCTTCGACGGGGCAAACATCTGGGCGGCAAATGCCGGCGGTACTGTCACGAAGCTAAGGGCAGACGACGGGTCTTTGGTCGGAACGTATGAGAGTCAGCACCAATAGCCCTACAGGCGTCGCCTTCGCCGGGGCAAATATCCAGCAAACAGGGTCGGGGCAAACCAATATCCCGATATGTGAAGATAAATGCTCAAAAAATATGCCTTTCTACGGGTTAAAAGCCTGTTTCAGGTCTACTAGTTCCAAGTGTTATTTCTGCGCTGTGAAGTCGAACTGTTTCCTTTTCAGTTGGCTGCTGGGGGGGAGGTGTGGGTGCAGCTTCAATTCCCTCTTTTGTTGCTTTTGTTATCCGATTAATGAGGCTAGTTAGCGCCGTACGAAAAATCAAAACCGCTATAATAGCAACCGCTGGCCACTTTAAAATTTCTATGATCTGTATCATTTTATTTAAAACCTCCGATTTGCTGCGTGATGGAGTTGCCTAGCTGAGCCGAGTGGAGATGTGAAGGATGCCTTGTAATTTTCAATGTTTAACAAACTCCTACTACCGGAGTTTTTGCGGGGTAGGCAAACACAGTTATAAACCTGAATAATGCGTCAACTTGACCCCCAATTGGAGCCGAACCGTATTTCGGGGTCAGATTCCATCCGGGAAAGCCCTTGGAATGCCAAATGTCTGTAAATCATACGATATTCCAATCAAAACGCAACTGGAAATGGCGATCAGACCAATTTGGGCAATTTGAGGCATAACCATTCAGCCCCATCGTATTGACACGAGATCTGAGCAGAATCTGCGATCTACTTCCTAAACACCTGAAATTCGTGTCCACACTCCACACACTTCTTTTCCCAAATCTTCACCGTCTGGACTCCCAGAATCCTGCCCATCCATGCGACGATATTGGTAAATGACAGCGTGGATTTCACATTCTTGCTTCCACAGGATGGACACTTCGGTTTTATTCGTGGATCTTGAATAATCATGGCTCGGCCTCCCTTTTGCTGAGTGACATTTGTGTCGATGTCGATCCGAGATTCGATCAGCCGGCAGAAAGTACATTGTGGATCAAATTGTTTTTGTATTCATATATTTAGAGAGGCAGCGCCATTTCACCGGCTGGTGGATGTCTGGATCGGTGAGTCATTAATTCCTACCATCTCAAAATGCCCACTATCGGCGGTCTCCGCTCAATCCATACCCCACCTTGTCATTTGCGCCTTGCACCTTGATCTGTCCAAAAATATTTCTTGTGAAACCGGAATATGGCTGTAATATATTTTCAGCACCAGCTTCACCTGCTTTGCCCCCTCCCATTGATGCCAATCAGATCGAGGAGGCACAAATGACAAGGTTTAAATTCCTGCTTTTTGTGGTTTTACTAATCGGATTCGTTTCCTTGGGTTCATCAATATTGCGGAGGCTTTGCAGAGAAGGATGCCGTAATGGAGTTTGATTCGGTCCGCTTCAAGAAATTCTTACAAACATATGGGAAATCCGAAGTCATTTTTGAAGAAGGCAGTTTCGGTTTCGAAATGTATGTAGTCCGATCGGGTGGTGTAAGAATCTATCGGGCTTCTGCACAAGGGGAAATTGAAGTTGCTATAGTTAAACAAGGGGAGTTTTTCGGTGAAATGGCTCTGGTCGATAACGCCCCTCGCAGCGCGAGTGCTTGCGCCCTGGAGGACGACACCAGGCTTATTGCGCTGGACAAGGACAAATTTCTCTTTCTCATCAGCCAGCAGCCAACATTTGCCTTGGTGGTTATGCACGTGCTTTGCAAAAAAATCCGCTCCCTCAGCGAGTCCGTTTTTCCGACAGGCTAATCTGACCCAATGCTATAGGAATGCAAGATGAGCGAACCGCATCAAAAGTCCAAAATTGCCGAACTCAACCCGGGTATTTTTCAGCTCCGCTCGGAAAGGCCCGGAAGTCATGTATACCTGATCAAGGGTTTAAATAAGAATGTTCTTATCGATACGGGCACGGCTTCCAATTATTCCAATTTAACTGAGGGCCTTGCAGAACTTGGCCTGAAACCCTCACAAATTCATTTGATTATTCTGACCCATGAACATTTCGACCATATTGGCGCCTGTTCATATTTTTTTGAAACGGCGGTCATTGGCGCGCATCCGCTGGCGGCAAACAAAATTTCACTCCAGGACGAATTCGTGATGATGAGCAAGTACCTGGATGGCGCTTCAAAGCCTTTCCGAGCGGATATCTGGCTCCACGATAACTCTCTCATTGATCTTGGAAATTATAGAATAAGGGTGATACACACTCCCGGGCATTGCTCAGGCTGTATTTGTCTTTATGAACTGAGCATGCGGCTCCTTTTCACTGGAGATACGCTTCTGGCCGGGGGTGTGCTTCCTGGTATTCTGGGCTCCGGGAATTTGAGTGATTACATAGTTTCCCTGCAGCGGTTGAGCGCCATAAAGATCGATGAATTTTACCCTGGGCATGGAAAGATTTCAAAAACTCCACAGGAAGATCTTGCAAAAGCACTCGAAAATTCTCAAGGGCTCTTTGAGGAGTCCAAAGCCCTGTTTGAGGCTCTGGATACAGCGTCGACCTACGAGCGCTATTTTTCAGATATCCGAAAGCAGCCGCCGCACAAACCGGCCAGATAATCCAAAATCACAAAAGAGCAGGAGGTCTTCATGAAATCAACAGCATTTTCTGCTACTTCGGTCGAACAGATGGAATCCCGTCTCGGAGACGCACTCAAGGAAGGACTAAAACCCACTCTGGCAATCGTTTTCAGCTCCATCGCCCACGACTTGAAGGCGGTGGGCGCGGCTTTCGCCAGACATGATATCGACGTTTTCGGAGCAAGCACCCATGGAGAGATATTAAACGACGAAATCCATGAGGAATCCATTGCGGCGATGCTGCTTGAGGTCAGTCGCAACGCTTACCGGGTAAAAGTTTTTGACGGGCGGGAGAAAACGTCTCTTCAAATCGGCCAAGGCGTCGCCATGTGGGCAAAGACCGTTTACGACAATCCGGCGTTCATGGTGGCGTCCGCCGGATACCTGGCCAATGGGGACCACATCGTTAAAGGGGTTATTGACGAGATGGGGAGACAGGCGCCCCTGTTCGGCGGCCTGGCAGGCGACGATGTTAAGTTCCAGACTACATTCGCATTTGATGGGTCGCGGGTCATCTCAAACGGCGTCGCTGCTTTGATTTTTGACGGCAATGTCATTGGTTTGCAAGGGGTGGCTTTCAGCGGGTGGAAGGGAATAGGCACCCTGAAGACCGTCACCAAAGCCCAGGGGAATATCGTCTATGAGATAGATGGTGAGCCCACATTGGACGTCTACAGGAAGTATTTTGACATTAGTCGAGATGCTTCGATCGCCATTCGGGATGCGAGCGAGTATGCCCTGCTTTTGAACCGGGATGACGGTTCGTCCGTACTGAGAGTAGGACTGCACATCAACGAAGATAAGTCACTGGTTTTCGCGGGGTCTATGCCTGAAGGCGCAAAATTCCGCTTTGGCATGGCGCCCGGCCGTGAAGTCATCGACCTTGCGATCGAGCAAATCTCGGAATTTAGCCGGCAAGCTCCCCGGCCAGACGCTATTGTCCTGTTTTCCTGTGCGGGACGGCATTTTGCGCTTGGTCCGATGGTCGAGGACGAGATTTCGGCTGTTCGCAAACTCTGGGACGTACCACTCGTTGGGTTCTTTACCTCCGGCGAAATCGGGCCGGTCTTGCAGGGGCGGTGCGATTTTCATAACTATACGCTGGTGCCCGTCCTGATTTATGAAAAGTGAATCGTTTGCGCTAAGCACAACCTTCACTGAAAAGGAGGTCTTTTATGAAACCATCGGTGTTCTCTGCCGCTTCAGTTCAAGAAGTCGAAGGTCATATTCAGAATACTTTCAAAGAAGGACTAAAACCCACTCTGGCAATCGTTTTCAGCTCCATCGCCCACGACTTGAAGGAATTGGGTGCAATCTTCGCCAAGCACGACATCGACGTTTTCGGAGCAAGTACTGCTGGAGAGATTTTGAATGACGAGGTGCATCAAGAGTCAATTGTGGCACTGCTGCTTGATATTGGCCGCGAATTCTATTCACTGGGGATGTTTGATGGAAAAGACAAGTCCTCCTTGCAAGTCGGTCAAAACGTCGGGGATTGGGCAAAGACCGTTTACGACAATCCCGCGTTCATGGTAGTGTCTTGTGGCCTTCATGCCAATGGCGAGCACATCGTCAACGGGGTTATTTCAGCAATGGGGCGTCAGGTTCCGTTGTTCGGGGGGCTTGCCGGTGACGATCTTAAGTTCAAAGATACATTCGGTTTTGACGGGTCACGGGTCATCTCAAATGGTGTCGTGGCTTTGATTTTTGATTGCAATGTCATTGGTCTTCAAGGAGTGGCTTTCAGCGGGTGGAAGGGAATAGGCACGTCAAAAACCGTCACCAGGGCCGATGGCAATATAGTTTACGAGATAGATCATGAGCCTGCACTGGACATCTATAAGAAGTACACGAACTTGAAGGATGATTCCATAGACGCGCCTACCCTTGTGATTGAATATCCCCTGGTTGTGAATCGGGATGATGGCTCGTCTGTCCTCAGGGCGATAATCGTTATCAACCCGGATAAGTCATTGGTCTACGCGGGGTCTGTGCCTGAAGGTGCAAAAGTACGCTTTGGCATGGCGCCGGGTATCGAAATTGTCGATCAGGCCATCGAACAAATGTCGGAATTCAAAGGACAAATTCCCAAGTCAGACGCCATGGTGCTTTTTTCCTGTAAGGCGCGACAGTATGCCCTTGGGCCAATGATTGAGGATGAAGTGGCCGGTGTTCGCAAGCTTTGGGACGTTCCGATGGTTGGATTCTTTACCTATGGCGAAATAGGGCCTGTGTTGCATGGGGGGTGCGATTTTCATAATGATACTCTCGTACCCGTCCTGATTTACGAGAAGTAAATTCTTAAAGGCATTGCGGCATGAAAGCTAATCTTGACAAGCTGAAGCACGCCGTCGGGGAGTTGATTGTTGCCGATGACGGCAGAAAAATGGTGTTGGAATTGCTCGGTCAAATAGAGAAGGGGTTTAAGACGCTCGACTTCAGATTGGAAAGGGCATTGAAAGACAAGAATACCCTTTCCACCTTACTCTCTCGTACATCCGAAGATCTTGAAAAATCATCGGAACTCATCCAAAAAATGTTCGGTCGCTACCTCTCCACCGAGGTGATGAATTCTCTGCTCGACGATCCTTCGGCTCTGGAACTGGGAGGCGAGAGACGAACGGTCACTATCATGCTGAGCGATCTGAGAGGCTTTACAGCATTGTCAGAGCGTCTCAACCCCGAGCAGGTGGTTCAACTGCTGAACTCATACTTTGAAGTGATGGTAGACGTAATCCTCCAGTACCAGGGCACCATCAATGAGATCATCGGCGACTCGCTGCTGGTTATTTTTGGAGCGCCCAAAGAGATGCCGGACCGAGCCAAACGGGCCATAGCCTGTGCAATAGAGATGCAGAACGAAATGGCAAAGGTCAACGAGCAAAACCGGCGCCAGGGCCTGCCTGATCTGGAGATGGGAATCGGCCTCAACGAAACCGAGGTGATTGTCGGCAACATCGGTTCGAGCAAAAGAAGCAAATATGCCGTGGTGGGCAGTGGCGTCAACATGACGAGCCGGATCGAATCCTATACTGTAGGAGGACAGATACTAATTTCAGAATCGGTGCACCAAAGAGCGGGAGAGATTTTGCGCATTGACGCTCAATGGGACGTGCTTCCGAAAGGGGCTGAAAAACAGTTGAGGGTGTACGATGTTGGTGGAATTGCCGGAGGTTACAACCTGGCTTTGGCAAGTAAAGAACAGCCCCTTATCACACTGGCTCGGCAAATTCCGATACGGTACACGGTCCTCGACGGAAAAGACGTTGGGGTGAAAGAACAGGAAGGCTCTGTCAGCCGGCTATCAAAAAACTGCGCGGAGATTACGTTGGATGACCAGCTCAGCGTTCTCACGAATCTCAAGATGAACTTGGAACATGTGAGTGAAAGACTGTCGGTCAGAGATTTTTACGGGAAAATAATCAAGTGCCTTGCTGAAAATGGGTCTTCCAGTGTGATTCGATTTACTTCAATTCCGCCTGAGGTTGATGCCTATTTCCAGGCGCACCTCCAGCACCCTATTGAACGTGGGGAAAGGCAGAAGCCACACCCCGTCAGTGGTCGGAAGTAATATCCGCACGAGTAATCAAAGCGCAAAACTGATTCCATTTCGTCAGTCCTCTGAATCCACTCTGCTTGTTGAAAATCCATCAGGGATCAAACGCTCCATACATGATCCGCAATCAGAATCCCACCGCAGCCATCTGAGATTCCCACAAGACAGAACCGCATTTTAGATACCCGCTGCTACATATATAAATTCCTGATTCGCTATTACCATTGTGTTTCACCCGCAAAACCAAGCCAGATAAGAGGTAAAGTTCAACTCTTTTGAAAGGAGGTGGTACTTATTGGACATCGGCAATTTCTTTCAATCCATTGGGGATAAGGTCAGCAAAATTATGGTCCCAAATTCGATCTTACAGGATCTCATGTCCATTAAAATTGCCATAGGACTCATCGCCATCTCACTTCTCATCTCTTCATTGGCCCTGCTCACTCTGGCCATATCCCACGGTCGATTGAAGAAAACTCAAAAGATCACATCAGACCAAATCCTCGATCACTCACAACCTCCCCACGATTGAGCCGGCAAAAAACCTTTCTCTCATAAAAACATGGAACAACGCAGTCCGACATCCATTTTGAAAAGGAGGTGAGGCTTATCAAGGTGTACGTATTCCCATTAATTCCCATCGTGATCATCGCAGCACTGGCATTTCTCGGAGACAGAGCTATGGAGTATGCGCTCATCCGGAGGGAGGCAACCTTATCGGTAATTATCGTTAGCCTGCTGACATTGCTGGTTCTGGTGCTGCTGATCTACCTGCAACGAAAACACAGGAACAAGAAAGGAGGACCGGACAAATCAAATGAACAGATTTGAGTTGAGCACACCCAGTGTAATTTTGACGGCAATAGGTGTCCTGTTTTTGCTGTGGCTGATTGGAAAGCTTCTCGGTGCGTCCTTCTTCTTCGTTGCGGGGGTTGTGATCGCATTCCTGATCCTTTTGATCGCATACTGTGTAATTCGGCTGTACGAGGAGCCTTTGCTGGAAAAAATTAGGAGATGCTTCGGGGTAGCTGAACCCGAAAAAGAGGAGGAAAACTGAATGAATCAAGTGACAATCACAGGCAATCTGGGCCAAGATCCGGAGACAAGGTATTCCCAGAACGGTGACCCCATCTGCACATTCAATCTCGCCTTCCGTCTGTCAAAAGATAAGACGGGCTGGATCAAAATTACATGCTTCGGTAAAACCGCAGAAGTGGCTGAAACCTATCTCCACAAAGGGGCAAAAATCCTGCTTTCGGCAACCATTGACCACAATAAATGGGAAACCGAAGAGGGTCAGCAGCGGAGTTCGATCCAGCTCATTGCCAACAGGATCGAGTTCATCAAAACGGATGGTCGGGGATTTGAGAACGGCGGCAACCATGACAGTGACGATCCCCCATTTTAACTGAAAGGAGAAAACACACATGGCAGTTCAGGAGAGAAAGAATCAGGAAACCAATCAACGGCCCAAGCTTGAAGAGCGTTTCATCATGAATCTGAAAGGCAAGGATTTCGTCCTCTATGCTGGCCTTTTGGATTTGGCCCACCAAAAAGGTATCTTGATCATGACGGTCGACGCCATTCAGTACCCGACCAAAGACAACGGATTCGAAGCAATCTGCAAGGCAACCGTTGAATCGAAGAATGGTGAATCCTTTGTCGAACTGGGAGATGCAAACCCGAAGAATGTTAACCACATGATTGCCAACCATATTCTTCGCATGGCTGCAACCAGGGCAAAAGCCAGGGCGCTGAGGGATTTCACAAACATCGGAATCACATGCCTGGAAGAGTTGGGTTCGCTGGATGAAGTAATGGGCGATGAAAGACCAGGCAATGGAAGACCCCAGAAGCCCGAGCCAGCAAAGTCTGAGTCTGGAAATTCTGGTAATGGAAAGCAGACCACAGCGCCGGCGACCGGAAATGGTAAACAAAATGCGGCTACCGGTAATGGGAAACAGAGTCCACCCGCATCAACGAGCGGGAACGGTGGTTCAAAGAAAACCGCAAAGGCGTCTTCAAAAGAAGATCCCACCAATGGAGCCAAACGGGAAGAGGGTCCAAAACCCTCCACGGCACAGATACGGGCAATCGAAAATTTAGCTCGGCGCCGGAACATCTCATCCGAAGAACTCGAGCAAATGGTCAAGCAACAGTTTGGGACCAGTCTGCCGAACATAAATAGCACAGAGGCATCAAGCTTTATCCGGCTCCTGCAGCAGTCCGCATAGAATCCGTAACCAGCCATTTTGATGATCTACATGACATGGGGGCAGAGTAAATGCCACAGGAGAGGTTTGCTCTGCCCTCTTAGACCAAAAAAACGCAGTTTCCTGCGGTTTTCTACTCTGGCTATACCCAAAAAACGCAGGATCCTGCGGTTTTTAGAGAAAAACGGGACCCAAAAACGAAGTGACTTCGTTTTTGAATAGGAGAGAGCCTATGGACATAACCGAACTAAGAAAAAATCCACACCTAAGTCCTTCAGCCATAAACGCCTACATGGATTGCGGTCTACTCTTCAAACTGGGAAGAGTTCTGAACATTCAGCCCGAGACCAGACCTGATGCACTGGAATTCGGTTCTGCAATTCATAAAGTCATCGCAGAGTATTACAGGCACAAGCTTGAAGGGGAAATCGTTTCTCTGGAGGACCTTCAAATCCTATTTCAAGCATTGTGGGAACGGGCAACTCAAAACGGGACTGAGATTACCTACAAGGACGGGAAGAATAAGGAGATCCTACTCAAGGAAGGCAAAGATCTCCTTTCGGCATATTACACAAAACTGCCAAGAGATAATTTCAACGTCCTGGCCATTGAACAACCCTTCATGTTCCACATTCATGGTCTTCCGGTTCCTATAATCGGCATTTTTGATCTTATTGAACAGGACGAGTCGGGAGCCATAATCGTCACAGATTGGAAAACAGCGAGCCAAGCATATTCTGAAGACGAGATAAATAAAAATCTGCAGCTGACCCTTTACGGAATGGCAGCTAAAGCCAACGGGTACACAGACAAGGTAATCCTGCTTCGTTTCCACACTCTGATCAAAACAAGAGTCCCAAAGTTCGAGGAATATTACACCACGAGGTCAGAAATGGATGAGAAGCGGGCAGTGAAAAAGATCATGCACGTATGGGATGGTATAGGAAAGAGGGTGTTCATCCCAAACGAATCATGGAAGTGCAAAGGGTGTCAGTACAAGGGCGCCTGTGATGAATGGTTCAAAAAGGAGGACCTGAGCCTATGAAATTAAATGAGCAGCAAAAACGGGCAGCGAACTTTCTGAATGGAATATGTGCCGTCATCAGTGTCCCAGGTGCGGGTAAGACAACAGTTATGAGCGCAAGGATAGGAAACCTGGTAAAAAAACATGGAGTGGCGCCTGAGAATATACTGGGCTTGACGTTCACAAGAAATGCGGCCGATGCAATGAGACAGAAACTCTCACCCGTTCTCGATGAGCTCTCTTCAAGGGTCATGCTCGCAACCATTCACAGTTTTTGCTTCTGGTTACTGAAAAGTGAGGGCGTGGTGTTCGAAATCGTATCGGGAAAAGAGCAACTGGTAATGATCCGGAAGACCATGAAGGATGCAGGGATCAAAGATCTTTCAACCGGCATGGTTCTATCTGAAATCAGTCTTGCCAAAAACAATTTGATCAGCGTGGAGGAATTTCGGGATTTGTACGAGGGCGACAAGACAATGCAGAAGATTGCCGCCGCCTACGAAGCCTATGATGCCGAAAAGAAAAAGAAAATGCTACTCGATTTTGACGATCTTCTGGTCCAAACTCACAACCTGCTCTCAGAAAATACGGAGGTAAGAGAAAAATATCAAAGCTCCTTTCGGCATCTCCTCATTGACGAGTTCCAGGACACGAACCCCGTATCCCTGTCCATCATGAAACTCTTGATCGATAACTCAAACGGGGCAAGTTTCTGGGTCTGCGGAGATGATGCACAATCAATATATGCTTTCACAGGCGCAAGTGTGGCAAACATCCTGAATTTCAAAAAGCTCTTTCCAGCCTCCCATGAGATCATCTTAAACCTCAATTACCGATCCACACAAAAGATCATTTCAGCCTGTCAGAACCTTATCAGCCACAATGTCCGGAGAATTGAGAAGACCTTTGAAACCCACAACCAGCAAGGAGAGGACGTTGTTGTGTTTGAATGCATTTCTGAGGAGGATGAAGCCAAGCAGGTCGCAGAAGAAATCACAGACCTTACCTCCAAGGGATATGAGCATAAAGACATTGCTATCCTGTATCGGGCAAATTTTCAGTCCAGAGTGGTTGAGGAATGTTTCCTCCAATTAAAAATCCCGTATCGGATCGAGAATGGAATGTCTTTCTACCAGCGGCGTGAGGTAAAAATTCTGCTGGACTATTTGCGGGTGATTCAAGCGTCTGAATCCGACGAAGGAGATGAATCTCTAAAAGGGGTAATCAATGTTCCGAACAGATACATAGGCCGGAAGTTTACAGGGGAACTGGAGCGATTTGCGGCAAAGAATGGAATTCATCTTTATCCAGCCCTGAAATCAATGCCAATAGAGCTTCCGTATGTGAGGAAAAACGTAAAGGAATTTGTCAATTTCCTTGATCCATTAATCGCGCAGCCACTTGAACCAGGGGAACTAATCGCCCTACTCCGGAATTCGCTAGATTATGACCGCCTGATCTGTGAAGACGAGATCCCAAGCATCGACGACCAGAAAATATCAAACTTGAATCAGCTTCAGCTTGCAGCAACAAAGTATGACTCCATTGAATCCTTCCTTTCCTACACTGATGGCTTTCAGGGAGATACGGCAAACGATAAAGACGGAGTTTCTTTGATGACGATACATAAATGCAAAGGACTGCAATTTCCCGTGGTCTTTGTCATCGGGCTTGTGGAGGGGATACTGCCAAGCAAAAGAGGGGATCTTGAAGAAGAGAGAAGAATCTGCTTTGTCGGGATCTCACGGGCCATGAAGAAGCTTTACCTTACCCACTCATTCACATATCTCGGACAGTCTTCAAAAAAGTCCATCTTCCTGGACGAGATTCTTGGGAACAAGAAATAAACACCTCTAATCCGCCATTCCACAGACGAGTACAAATCAAATCTCTTTCAACATCTTGAATGGAGACCCCCATGAAGAAACAAAGGGACAAGTCCGTAACCCGTGAGCCTATTCAGAATCTTCTTCTGGAGCATAAAGGAAGAAGGTTTGTTTTGGATTGCGGTCATCGGGCGATTTTAGGTGATGGTCGCAGTAACACCATCATTGTGTACGCCGGAGGCAAGGCAGTCTGTCACCAGTGCGGGTACTGAATCTATTCAAACTGTGGAGGGTGTGGATGGTTGGAAGCATTTTCCAAAGACTTTTATATATACAATATACATGTTTCACCCAAAACTCTTTCTTGTGAAAAACCATCCACACCATCCACAACCTTTCACAAGAGAATGAAATCAATGACTTATAAAACAGATTTTGTGGAGGGTCTGGATAGTTGAAACGACGGCTACCCATTGCCATCAACCAAAATCGTAAACCTAACAGCCAAAGAAACGGAGGAAAACTATGTCATTCGAGCTACTGCATTTCAGAGACTCAGACCAAATCCTGAAAGACAAGGGGATGATGGAAGATGTCGAGAAGACGCTTGAATATCTCGATACCGTCCTTTTCGAGAGCCCAAATAAAGGCGAACTCTTGAAGGAATCCCTAAAAGATACCGGATGGAGAGAGGATGGGACACTGAACATTCTTGAAAACCGAAGGTATCAGCACAAGGGGTACAAAAACAAGGTGGCAATCGAAGGCTATATTGGCACTTTTGAAAACTTGGAGGGGATCTTCCGGCTTCAGGTGGCATTCGATAAGCAAAAAATCGATACCGGAATCCTTCTCATGAACAGCTTGCGGAGTTTTGATAGCCCATTTGGGTCTTCCGCCGAACTCGTTGGCTGGGAAATAGAGCAGTTGGAGCCCACTGTATTCATGCCGATCTCCGTCGCGCTCTTTGATCTTGGTAAGACCGACTCAGAACCCGAATTGAAAGAGAGCATGCCAAGATAGTTCATCCCATCCTGCAAATCCGACCAAGACCATCCATTACCACAACCACACACGACAATAAGGAGTAACTATGATCCAGGATTTCTTAAAAGCTGGATATCCAGCTTTATGCATTCTCACCCAGGAACCGGATCGAGCGGAACAGATACTACCATGTGAAGGAGTGCAGTTTTATGCATGGGACTGCATCCGTGGCATTCATCCGGCAAAAAAAACCAACCACATCCAAGTTGAGATTCGAGATCCGGTGGAAGCTGTGAGATGGCTCGATTCTCGTCAAGACTCGGTGCTCATAGCACATAACCTTCATCTCTTCCTGGACATTCCGGAAGTAGTTCAGGCCATTCAAAACGGAATCAGCAGGTGGAAATCACTCGGATCCTGTCTTGTGATGATCTCTCCGGTTATTCAAATGCGTCCCGAGTTGGAGAAGATTTTCACGGTTATCGACCTTGAGCTTCCTGATGAAGAATCCCTATTTCACCTTCAAATGGAACTTGCCAAGACAGTCAAGGTGGAACCCAATCCAGAGTCCGTTAGAGCGGCCAGAGGTCTCACTGAGTTTGAGGCAGAAACAGCATTTGCCCTCAGTTTGGTCAAAACAGGACGGTTTTCCTCAAAAGTTATAGGTGAAGCGAAAGCTCAGATGATCCGGAAATCCGGACTCATGGAGTTTTGGCAGCCAGCTGACATTGCCGATGTGGGAGGTCTGGAGAATCTTAAGGCATATATCAGGAACCGTGCTCGTGCATTCAAGCCGGAAAACCACGATCTTCCAAAACCCAAAGGCATTCTTCTAGTGGGCATACCAGGTTCAGGCAAAAGTTTAACCTGCAAAGCCACCGCTAACATTCTCGGGTGGCCATTGATTCGGCTCGATATTGGGGCCTTGAAGAATTCGCTTGTTGGAGAATCTGAGCGAAGAATGCGCCAGGCAACCAGTGTGATAGATGCGTTTGGTGAAGCTGTGATCTTCCTTGATGAGGTCGAGAAAATGTTCGCAGGGACCCAGAGTAGCGGACAGACTGATTCAGGTACTACAGCATCCATGTTCGGCCACTTCCTGACATGGCTTTCTGAAACAATTACGCCGATACTGGTGATGGCGACAGCAAATAACATCGCGCAACTTCCTCCGGAATTCCTGCGCGCCGGTCGTTTCGACTCTATTTGGTTTGTGGACATTCCTTGCAAAAATGAAAGAGAGCAGATCATCGAGATCATGAACCGGCGCTATGGGTCTGAGATTTCGCTGGAATATTCTGCAAAGATGAACGGTTATTCAGGGTCCGAGATAGAACAGCTGGCAAAGGATTCTCTATTCGATGGATTGGAGCAGGCCTTTAACTCCTTGATCCCTCTATCCCGCACAATGAAAAAGGAAATCGACTCCCTCAGGGAATGGGCAAAGACCAGAGCAAGATTTGCCAACACACCCGAAGACGAACCGGCTGACCAAAGGAAAATCAGAGTGCTCCAAATGGGAGGCAATGAATGAGCCACATTGCGAAAATCACCTTAGAAATTAATAATCTGGAGATCCTGAAGCTGGCATGTGAACGACTTGGGCTGGAGTTCATGGAGAACCAGCAAACCTACAAATGGTATGGCACTTGGATTGGAGACACCCCACTACCTGAAGGAATCTCCATCCATGATCTTGGAAAATGCGACCATGCGATCCGTGTACCAGGTGCTCAGTATGAAATTGGCATCGTAAAGAGGGACCGGAAGTACATTCTCCTCTGGGACTTCTGGAATCAGGGCGGATTGGAGCTAAAACTCGGGAAAAATGCTGGCCGGCTGAAACAAGCATACACCATAGAGCGTGTCCGAAAAGAGGCCAGACTAAAAGGACATCGTATCTGTGAACAAAAGACCGACAAGGGAATCCGGCTGGTTTTGAGAGTATGAGAAGGGAGGCAAGAATGATCGATATAAACCAATCTCCGGATAAAACGGCTGCCACTCTTGAAAGATTCCTTGCAGACTGCGGAAATGAAGACCCTTATTTTCAAAACATCTGGATGGCAGCAAGGTATCTGGTAACAGCTGGTTCGGGCCATTGCGAGTATCAGGTCCAGTACGCCAGTGGAACAACACTTTGGGGTGCTCCCGGTTCCCATCACTCAATTCCTCGAATCCCTTACCAGCCAAAGACCAGGATCGTTGTCACAATACATCGTGGACTTCTCGCTTCAGTGGTGAGTGATGCTCCAATCAATATCACAGTATTGAAAGTCGATGAGGACACTGACGACACGATCTATCGAGAGGAAAGCATTGAGGTCGATCTGGATTACGTTGCTCGAAAGTATGCGGAGGCTGAAAAGTTCTGGGAGGAAGAGTCAAATGATTACCCGTGAAAAAAGGAAGCAATATATCAAGGCCGGCGGTACTTTCTGTGATGGAGACAGCTCAAAAAAACCGGAGCCGTGGTTATCGTGAGCCAAGACTCCGGTACAAAGCAGGAGACAATCAAAATGAATACCCACGTGTAAAATAATACTGGTATTTACTGAGTCAAGCTCACTTCAATGGGCATAACTTTCGTGCATTCCTTCCCTTTCTGTCCGGTGTTAGAGGAACGGTGATGCTGGTGCGTTCTGAGATTAAGGATTTAAGGATACGTGGAAGGTCCGCGCGTCGAAAAGGAAAAGGGAATGATTAATCGGCCAAATTTGAGGCTGAGATAGATCAAGGAAAACGGAGCCCAGTGTATGTGGATCAAGGAGGACTGTGTGAAGCGATTGAAAACTCGGGGGAAATTCATGTTCTATCAGGGCACAAGGCGAAGGGTGCCTTTACCTCTTGAAAAAGGCACACGACTAATCCGGTACTGTTTACAGCTCCTCGCGGCGGCAAAAGAAGTCGTTGGCAATTGGGATCAAGGAGATCTTGCTACTGCGGTCAGAAATCTGGATGCAACCTTAAAACATATCGAAAAAAGAATAGGTGCGAAGCAGCGCCAGATAACAGTGCTGATAATTGAGCACCGACATGGTCGCAATGTTTACGTTTGTGAATCCGAGGATATTGCGGCGGCTGAACTCTACCGGTTTGTTGAAGAATACTGGAATGAAATGCCCGAAGACTTTGGCAAGATTCCTTTGAGCAGACAGGAAGCGATCAAGGTTTACTTTGAGGAAAAAGACGCCGAGGAATCGTATGAAATGCTGACGGTCCTCCCCACCATTACACTCTAGTTCCAAAACCGCCTCACGCCTCCTATATAGACCCTCAAGGCAATTCAGATCAGCCATCCATACACGAATCAACGACTGGGGAATAGCGCATGAAAGAGATAATCATTGATGTCTCAGACGACGGGGAGGTCAAAATTGAGACCAGAGGATTCACTGGAAAATCCTGCATCCAAGAGTCCCAATTCCTCAAAGACTTGCTCGGAAAAGAAATCTCACAGCAACTCACACCCGCTTATTACAGCACCAATCAGAAAGAGAAGGTGAAAAAGCATCTGCCTCTTTGTGGTTAACGGAAATGATCAAGTCGTCAGAATGGCGATTTGAAATACGAAGGAGGAAACCGGAATGCAAGATGAAAATATATTCCAGAAAGCTTGCTTGGTCCAACTTTCGACCGGAGTTTGGCAGGGAGTGACCGCTCTTGGTTCAAATCTTATGGAAAAAATCGGAAATGCGGATTGGCTCAAAGGCGCCAAGGTATTGATAGACCCAGACTGCCTGTCCTCTGTACGATCGGTTCTCAGCAAAGCAAGGACCCATTTAGCAAAAGCCGCTCTTCCGTTTCCCATACACGGTTTGACGCTGGTTCCGAAGGAAACTCTTTCCCGCATTGATGAAGCACTCAGCCAGATGAAGCCCGAATTTGAGGCCGAAGTTGAAAAGTTCATCTCGAATTATGAGGACGAACGGCAAAAAGCACGGGAAAGCTTGGGGCATCTGTTCAATGAATCCGACTATCCCATTGATGTCCGAAGGAAGTTCAGGTTTGAATGGCGATTCATCACGATGGATGTTCCCGGCAAATCTGGAATACTCTCCCCTGAGCTGTATCAGAGGGAAAAAGAAAAATTCCAGGCCCTAATGGAGGAAACTCGTGAACTGGCCACTGTAGCTCTTAGGGAGGAGTTTGCTGAAATTGTCCGGCACATGGTTTATAGGCTCTCCGGTGAGCAAGATGGCAAGCCAAAACGGTTCCAATCATCAATGCTTGAAAAAATGGGAGAGTTTCTGGATTCGTTTGGGGATAGAAACCTCTTTAATGATGAAAAACTCGCCGCGCTCGTGGACCAAGCCAGAGATGTGGTCAATGGCCTTTCGACCGACGAATTAAGGCAGGATGCGAATTTGAGGCGATATATTGCCGATGAAATGAACCATCTGAGAATTTCGGTCGATGGGGCCTTGGAGGATTTGCCGAGAAGGAAAATTCGGTTGGCAGCTTGAAATCGTTTGGGTTTCGCTTGAAGCTGGATGCCCCTACCACAAAGGGCAATGTTCAGCTTCAAGCAAAACTGCAATTTTTATTTTTTCACTGTAAATAGGAGGTGGATCTCAATCCTGCGTGCCATAACTGAAAACGAACGTTCTTAGCTAATTCGGAAGGATCGAGAAACACAAGGAAGAGCGCTCTCGGCGGCTCCGCTTCTCCCTTGTCGCGGGTCTAAGTCTGACAGCCACTAATTCCGGTTTCCATCTTCCCCACTTCTGGTTTAGCTGCCCCTTTGGTATGCCTTTAGTTGTAACTTTCACGTCACAACGGGAATGGTTCGTTACGCCTGCTCGGTTGATTATGCCTGCCTCAAATCCTATGGACATTTGAAGTGGTTTGCGTGATCATGCTCATGTGGTTTGTAAACTATCAGCGACAGTCCATAGCTTTCGAATTTTGGACTAGCTTCACGATGGTCAAGGAGTAGGAAAATGTCTGAGGCAGAATCTATTTTCCTGAATACGTTCTTGCGAGCTGCCGGCCTGTTTGGCTCTATTGGTTTATATAGACATATCTCATTAAGAAGCATCGGACTAGTGATTCCGGGGTTGATCGAATCGAATCGTTCTTTTTCGGAGTCACTGGCAAATGATGTTGAGAATGAGCGTTTTTTTGTGGGAGTGGATGGTCGGGAGAGGTTTTTTGAACACATCGGTGGAATAGAAGGTTTAACAAAGATGTTATCTTCCCAGAATATTGAGTCCTATAAGGCGGTTGTAGATGCAACTTGTCTGGTCTTCGCTCATTCAGTTTTGGATGGCGCTGTGCTTGATTATTGTCGCGTTTGTTCTTTGCTGGCACCGTGTGACTGGGTACATCTCATTGCAGGAAAGAAAATATCAGTTAGGGAGATAAGAGATGCTACACTTGAGGAGATAACCACAAGAGAAGTGGCCTCGTATGTAGATTCACTTGATAGAGCCTCATTACTTCACAAGCTGGACAGGCTCTTTCAGGTATGTCACCCTCCTTCCACCATTGGCGTTTTGACAAAACCATATAGCTACGACAGAGATAGAATTAGCGCGATTGATGATACACGGCATGAAATTATCCACAAGAGTGGACCAATTGCACCTATACCAACCATAGAAGGAGATATAGAATATCTAATGGACACGAACACTTTTTTGATGTCTATCGTAAATAGTAAGTACAATGTCAGATTTGACCCTGCCCTGATGTTTAAGAAGCAAACATGAAATAAGATAGGGGAAGGAGCAAGTGCCCTTTTTTATAGGGGTCTTGTGATGAATATCAACACGCCCTTAGATTCCAATTGGGTCTACGACCCCTCTTTTCCGAGCCTGAAAAAGCCCATTCAATTTCATCAAGCTTCACAGTCCAAAAATATTCTTGCGAAACCGGAATGTAACTGTAATATGCTTCCACCAACAAATTCTCCTGCTTTGCCCCTTTCCCTTGATGCCCGTCAGATCGAGGAGGCAAAATGAAAAAATTCAAATTCCTGCTTTTTATCGCTGTACTGGTCGGATTCGCTGCCCTTGCTTATGCCGGTTTTGATGACGGTAAAGCGGCTTATGACCGAGGCGATTACGTCACTGCTTACAATGAACTAAAGCCTTTGGCGGTGCAGGGAAATGCCGAAGCACAACGCCTTCTGGGATGGATGCTCGACTTTGGAGAAGGTGTTCCACAGGATTATGCCGAGGCAATGAAGTGGTACCGGAAGGCAGCGGATCAGGGGGATGCTAATGCACTATTCCATATTGGTGTGATGTACGCCGACGGCAAAGGCGTACCGAAAGATCTTGTGCAAGCGCATTTATGGTTTAATTTAGCAGGGGCACGAGGACTTGCAGCGGCGCGAGGGTTCAGAGATCAAGTGGCTGAGAAAATGACTCAAGCCCAAATCACCGAAGCTCAGCGTCTAGCAAGAGAGTGGAAGCCGAAAGGCAACGATTAACGGCAAAATGGAAGATTGCTGCAAGTTCCTTTCATCTCACAAATGGAGGAGTTTTATGCTCAGGAAATGGCGAGCATTTGCTCCATTGCATTTCTGCCTTGCCGCATGTATCCACGGTGCTGTTATTTTCCTTTCTTATTCCACCCTTGGAGTTGCCTTTGCCGAACAGTTGCAGGAACCGCCAGAGATAGTCGGCCTCAACAACAAAGTCACGGAACTCACAAAAGAACAAAAGGCGATGTACACTGACCTAAATGATACATTTGGAATCATCGGACATGAGAAAGATCCCGACAAACTCAAACCAGCTATTGAGAAACTCGACAAGATCCTAGAAGAGAATCCAGAATATTCGGATGGGTACTTCATGCGGGCAATGGCAAATTACCTTTTTCTACGAAGTAAGAATTACCCTATGATCATTGCTGATATTGATAAGGCAATTTCATTGCATTCGTCCAGCAAGTATGATGGGGCTTTCAAAACCACCGCTTCCCACTTCAGTCTTAGGGCTAAAGTACTCAAAGAAAGCGGTAATTTCGAACGCGCTATGGATGATCTCGAAAAAGCCATCAACATAGATATCCATGACGCCATTCCGCCTTCGGGTACAACACCGAACGAAGAACCGGAGGCAGGTGCATGGGGACAAAAAGATTTTGACGAAATTATCAGCATATATCCGAATGACTATAAAGGATATCTGTTTAGAGGGCTGTTTTATTACAATTACCGTTTGATGCTTAATGGTGTCCCTCAAGGATATGAACATGCAATTGCGGATGTTACCAAGGCTATTAGTCTAAATCACAGTAGTCCAATGTCATACTACATACTTGGCTCTATTTTGGACCAAAAACTTGCATTTGGTCGAAAGTCGGATGAGGATTACCGTAAAGAGGCAAAGTTCACACTGAACGGACAATCAATTTGGAATGCATATCCTGAAGAGTGTTCTAAAATCATTGAGGCTTATACAGCGGCTATTAAGATAGACCCAAAGATGATAGAAGCCTACCAGAAGAGAGCAGAGATTAATTTAGAAACGCAACAATACGAATTGGCTATTCAAGACTACGACAAAATCATTGAGCTTTGTCCAGTTGAGGGTGGGACATACAATGATAGAGGTCTGGCGAACATGAAGTTAGCCCGTTATTACCGCGCAATCAGTGATTTTTCAGCAGCAATTGATATCAAGGAGAAGAAATCAGACGATTTTCACTGGCTTTATAGTAGTTATAGTAACCGCGCAAGTGCCAATTCGATAGCTGGCAATTATGAAAACGCGATTAATGATTATACAAAAGCAATACAACTGTATTTGGCAGATAATATTATCTTAATGAATGTATCGCAATTTCGCGCTATATATCCTGAGTACAACAGCGTTTCTGACGACATTTTAGCGAAATTATTGTGGAAAAAGACATTTCCAAATTGGAAGTACGAAGACTTTGCAAAACAGTTTCTTAAGAAGGATATCCATTATTCCACCATAATGCCAGAGTTATATGTAAAACGTGGAGATACGTATTTGATCTGTGGTGATTGGAGGAAAGCTATCCTGGATTACAACAGGGCGGCGAAGGGCTTCCCTAGCTATGAGGAAGCGATAGACAGATGGCGGCCACTTACGAAAGACAAAGAGACTATTTCACCTATATATCTGGATTTCAAAACAATCGAGAAAAGCGGAACGCACATTGTTAAGTTCTGGATCAAATCCAACAACAAGAATTCGCAGGAGTTTTTGGAGAATTGCGAGATAAATTGCTCCTCAAAGCAAATGCACGTGCTTGAGTTTCTCCTGTACGATGAAAATGGAGATGCTGTGCAAAGGACTGGCACTACAAGGTGGCAAAGCATAATACCGGATAGCTTCGGCGAAGTCTTGTACAACCACCTGTGTAAAAGCGGGGCGCTACAGTGAACATGGGCTATTAACAATAGATACTTCACTTATGGGCAACTTACTGGGAGTAGCGCCGATGAAGAAAATTATCATTCTCGCAATGCTCTTCCTCACCTTAGCAGTTTCATACGCAATTGCCCAAGAAAAGCAAGACACACCTGACGAGTATTCAATGCGGTTCACATTACCTTCGCCAAAAGATGTAAATTGGTTAAAGCCGGTGAAATGTATTGCCATTGCATCAACCATATTGGTGGAGCAAGCGCTTGAGCAGCAAGACTTCAAAACACCCAAGTTGACCGGTAAGGTTGGAAAAGGGACCGACCATCTGCGCCTCTGGTTGGATGGCGACACACTCATTCTTCAATCGGGTAATGAAAAACCGGACCGTTATCAGGTTACAGGACGCCGCAACAAGTGGCTTATCGCTTTGTACCACGGCGGTGAAATACCTGTGGCGAAGTCGTTCACTTTAGATGAAAGATCTGGATTCGCCGTCTGGTCCCTGAGTGAACCGATGCTCTTTCCCGGCTCTGAGTATCCATGCGTTTCCACTGTATACCTTCAATGTACAAATTAGAGGAGCCTTACTCGCTGGATGAGACCAACTCGTTGACGGTCTTTTTTCATGGAGGAAGCGTAGATGAGGAAGATTTTGAGGTCTTCGGTTCTGTTGTTCGTCCTGTTCGGATTACTGTCTATTGCTCTTGCCCAGGATACCATCACCCCCGAAGACGCCGCCAAATTCATCGGTCAGCAAAAAACCGTATGCGGCACGGTTGCCAGTGCACATTATGCCACTCGAAGTAAGGGGCAGCCGACCTTTATTAATCTCGACAAACCCTATCCAAATCAGGTCTTCACAGTGCTTATTTGGGGATCGGACAGAAGTAAGTTCGACAGGCCGCCCGAAGCGCTATATTTTAAGAAGGATATTTGTGTAACAGGGATGGTACAGAGCTATCAAGGGGGCCAGAGATTGTGGTGAAAGATCCCTCACAGATTATGGTGAAGTAGCCTGATCACATCGGGGAATTGAGTACCTCTTATCGATCCGCACAATCGTCATTTTTCGCTTGATTTAACTGAATAAAGTTCTATTTTGGCTAATTGTGGAGCACCAAAGCTTCGCTCTCAAAATGGAAATGGGCTATGGATCAAAGAGCTTTAGAAAATTTGTGGGCTGAATTCTGTTTTATTCTGAAAGTGCCGTTGAGCACCAGCGAAAGCGCTTTTCAGGACAAGGTTCTTCGGTCCATTGAGAAGCTTGGGTGGAGCCAATTTCTAAAAGAGATTGAAATCCAGCCAATTCTCCCTATCGGCAGGGGTACAATACGGCCCGATCTCGTTATTTACTCGCCGGAAAGGTATCCTATAATCGCAATAGAAGTAAAGAAGCCATCAGAACGAATCGATACCCCCAATTGTGCTGGGCAACTGAGATCCTACATGCGCCAGATGAAAGCGGACTTTGGCTTGCTCATTGGAAGCGAAATTCTGGTATTCTATGATGGTAAATCTTCGCCGGTTCAGCATGAGGCATTTCTTCTGGACAGAATCAAATTCGATGAAAAATCTGAGAGCGGATTGAAGTTCGTAGAAGTCTTTTCGAGAAATAACTTCCTGTCGAAGCAGTATAGCTCCTATGTGGATGAAAAAATACTCATATTCCAGAGGGACCAAAAAATAGAGGAATTGAAACGTGCCCTTCATTCCAAGGAAATTAAGTTGAGTGTGAAGGAGTTTTTGAAGAAAGAGTTGGATGCATATGGTTATGGAGAAGATGCTGTTCAAGAGGCAATGAAGGAACTGGTGATAGAAATCCGGGTGACACCCACTATCTCTGTGATAACCCCCCCGCCATCACATCCGGTTGATAAAGTAAAAAAAAGTACCCTCGGTAGGGAATTCCGCGCAGACACCAGTGCCCAAGATATCGTAGACACCATCAAATCGGCCGGCGCTCAAGGTATCGACCTTAATACGTTACTCGACAAGGCCCTTAAGCACGGCTGGGCACCTAGGTCTAGCAACCCTGAAGGCAGGGTAAAGCGCATAGCGCGAGGCTCCATTAAGCGTGGTATCGTGAAGCTGGTAGACGGCAAGTATATCTATATTGGTGGTACTCCAGAACGAGACGGTACGTAAGTCCAAGAGACGGAATATACGCAATTCCTTACATGGGGCTGCTCATATCTTCCACACAGACAGAAATGGCGAACCATTGGCGGCAGCGGAGAAACCCGCTGCGTTTTGAACCGTTATATGCGCTTGCCCAGTTTTGCCCGAACTGCGGAGCGGAGTGAGCTGAAATGCAATACGGACACACTAACGGACACGTAAAAGGGACCCACCCGGTTAAAAAGTTGTTCTTTGCATTCAAAAACTAACTTACTAAAATGAATCGTGATCTGAATATTGACGTTTCTCATTTACTTCATACAAAAGGATTCCCAATGCCCGAAAAACTCATCGAAATCGCATCAGAAATTGTCCGGACCCAGGTATCTTCAACGCCTATGTCCGCAGCCGATATTGCCTCTTCACTCCGGCAGGTTTTCAGCACGCTACAAGAATTGGAGAAAGCTGAAACTGGAGGAATTGAGTTAGCTCCGACTGCCGCAGAGGAAGTAGCCGCAACGAAGCTCAGCCCAGCAGATTCTATTAAGAACGACAAAGTAATCTGCCTCGAATGTGGTGCTGTGTGTAGACAGCTCTCGTCGAAGCATCTGGTCTCTCATGGCATGACCGCGAAAGAGTACAGGAAGAAGTACGGTTTCACAATGCGGACTCCGCTGGCGGCAAAATCGCTGAGCAAAGCCAGAAGCAAAGCGGCGAGGAAAAGGGGACTGCCAGAGAAACTGAAGCAGGCGATTGAGGCAAGAAGGCAGGCAAAGGCCAAAGCGTCAAAGCCGGTGGTAACAGAGAAAGTGACGGTGAGCAAACCAAAGCGGACCAGACTTCGGAAGAAGAAGGCGGTTTAGGTGGGCGGAAGTGTCGCTGATTCCAAGGTGTGACGCAGGACGAAACACTGGAGGAACTCCTAAAGAATCTCTATGAAGAGATTGAGGGCTGCCTAAATGAATGAGGTTGTGTATGTCCCTATTGGAGTTGTCAGGTCGCCTTTCAAAACGCTGGAGGGAACACCGATCCAGCCGATTGGTGCGAAAGGGGTTCGGGGTCAAATAGAGCTTTTTAACGATTTCATTGGAGGGGTAAAAGACCTTGATGGCTTCTCCCACATAATCATTATTTATCATTTCCATCTCTCAAAGGGCTTTGATCTTGAAGTGAAACCTTTCCTCGATAGTGAATACCGTGGTGTATTCGCTACACGAGCACCGAAGCGTCCAAACCCCATAGGGATATCCGTGGTAAAGCTGGTCAGGGTAGAAGGAAGATGTCTCACCATTGAAGATGTCGATGTTCTCGATGGGACCCTGCTTCTCGACATAAAACCATATGTTCCGCAGTTTGATTCAAAGGAAATGTGTGAGATCGGCTGGCTTTCGGGCAGGGTTCAGGATGCAGAGAAGTCAAGAGCCGATGATCGGTTCAGGTGATGGCGCCAACAATTATCGTTAAATCACCCCATCAAAAACCTACCAGTTGTGAAACGAAGAATGAAAATCTACTTCGCCGCTCCACTCTTCTCGGAGGCTGAGCGGGACTGGATACGATCCACTATCAAAGAGATCGAATCCCTTGCAGCTCAGCGTGGAACAAAGACCAAGATCATCTTCCCTTACGATCTGATCACCCAATCCGAAATCGACCTTCTTGGCCCAAAGGCAAAACTCGAAATTTTCTCCCGATGTAAATCCCATCTCGATGATGCCAACCTTGTAATCGCTTTGCTCGACGGCTCTCAGGTGGATGATGGCACTGCATGGGAGATCGGATATTTTTTCGCCAGAAAATCATCCGAGCAGAAGATTATCGGGATTAGGACTGATTTCAGGCGAGCAGGTGAGAGTGAAGGCGCCATAGTGAATCCGATGATTGAGTGTTCGTGTGATTGGGTTGTGCGGAGCAGGGAGGAGCTTACTGAACTTTAAATACTTCGACCGAGCAACTGACAATAGAGACTCCCTGCCTATCCTTCTTTGGAAAGAGCGGTCAATCCGGCGTTCACTGGTTCACAATCAAGCACGCAAACTGGCTCCAAGGCGTCTGGAAACTATTGAGGGGGCCTTGCTCTTTGCTGCTGCTGTTGTGCTCTCATCCTCTCCATCATGTCGGCCCTTACATCACCTCTGGTGATGTAGCCCTTGCCGCTTTTGTCCAAACGTCTGAATTGCTTTTCCTGAAAGGCCATCCATTCGCTTTCGCTGATCCTGCCGTCATGATTGGTATCCATGCTACGGAACATCATATCGATCATCTGCTCCATTTGGGGGTCACTTTCCCCCGGAGGTCCTCCTCGGTCCGGGGGTGGCGGCTGAGCCTGCGCAAAAAAGAAACCGCCGTAAACCATAACTATGATGCCAACCACGATAGGGATTGCTTTCCATCGAGCCATCCAACTTTCCTTTCGTCACGCAGGCAAAATTAGCCGCATAATTCGGCAGAATTTGCCATAATCGTGTAAAGTCAATTCATTATTATTGCCTATTGCCAAATCATCAGGCCATCGAAGCTGCCCCAGGGAATCTGGCTGCCGCCGACCGGCCGGATGGCACAGTGGATTCCTACCCTCACGGTTCATTGCCGTCATCGAAGAGCTTGAGTCCTTGAAAAACGCCCGGTTTTTCCAAGGGCAAGGTCTTCAATATACCCATCCGGGAGTTCCCGCCCTGGCGTGAGCGTTTTTTCCGCACTGAAAATTTCCCGGGGGCCCGTGAGATGCACAAGCTATCAGCCCCTTTGCGTGGGGCGTTCCACCAGTTTGCAAAGGGTCACGACGACCTCTGACTGCAATGGCCCTTAATCGGGACTGTAACCGCCATTATAATTTGACGGCGCGGAAGAATATCCTCCATCTCCTCCATAATAATCATAAGGGTAGGACGATCCGTAATCAGAGTAGTACCCCCCGTAATCAGGGTAATACCCCCCGTAATACGGGTAGCCCCAGGCGCCCCAGTAGTAGTACGGCCACAGGCCGGCGCCAAACCACCAGCCAGGGCCCCAGCCCCAAGGGCCCCACCAGCCCCAGCCGCCCCAGCCCCAGCCGTAGCGGCCCCAACCGTAGCGGCCATAACCGCGGCCGTACCCGCGGCCATACCCGTGACCGGCATACCCGTGACCGGCATACCCGTGACCGGCATACCCGTGACCGGCATACCCGTGACCGGCATACCCGTGACCGGCATACCCGTGACCGGCATA
>Ga0208820_1000533_pt1 | contig 27356 bp, 22 predicted proteins | sample June2015DPH_16_5_FD_184713 | JGI IMG/M metagenome (GOLD analysis project Ga0208820, IMG submission 184713) | Peatland microbial communities from SPRUCE experiment site at the Marcell Experimental Forest, Minnesota, USA - June2015DPH_16_40... | ecosystem: Environmental > Terrestrial > Soil >...
CCGAGGACGGGGATTGGTATGCCCGCAACATGTACATCGAAGGCAGCCCACAGTACAAATACCACCTGGAGCATTACGGGCATCCCAGCAAGTTCGGCTTCAAGGATGTGATTCCGACCTGGAAGGGCGATCAATTCGATCCCGACCATCTAGTGGAGCTTTATAAGAAAGCCGGCGCCAAGTATTTTGTCAGCATGGGCGTGCATCATGACAACTTCGACCTGTGGAACTCCAAGCACACGCGCTGGAACTCGGTGAACATGGGGCCCAAGAAGGATATCGTGGGGCTGTTCCGCCAGGCCGCACTCAAGCAAGGCCTCAAGTTCGGCGTGAGCGATCATCTGTGGATCAGCTACAAGTGGTGGGCGGTGAGCCACTCGAGCGACAAGCAGGGCCCGCTGGCGGGCGTCCCGTACGATGGCGCCGATCCGCAGAATGCCGACCTGTATCACGACGCCGCCAGCGCGCGGTTCGCGGGGCCGAACGTGGAGTGGAACGACAACGGCATCCCGGATTCCTGGAAGCGCCACTGGTTCGACCGTATCAAGGACCTGGTCGACCAATACCAGCCGGACCTGCTGTACACCGATGGTTTACTGCCGTTCGAAGAGTACGGGCTGAGCCAGGTGGCGAATCTCTATAACCTTAGCGCCGCACGGCATGGCGGCGTCGCGGAGGCGGTTTACACCAGCAAGCGGGCGGAGGACTGCGAGACCGGAACCTGCCTGCTCGACGTGGAGCGCGGCGTGCCCGACCGGATTCTGCCCAACCCGTGGCAAACCGATACCTGCGTCGGCAACTGGCACTACCAGCGTGGCGCAACCTACAAGACGCCCAAGACCGTGATCGATCTGCTGGTGGATATCGTGAGCCGCAACGGCAATCTGTTGCTGAACTTTCCGCTTCCCAACAGCGGCGCGCCGGACGCCGAAGAGTTGAAGATCGTCGCCGCGATCACCGATTGGATGGCGGTGAATAGCGAGGGCATTTACGGTACGCGCCCTTGGAAGATCTTTGGCGAAGGCCCGGGGACGCAGGTGGCAAAGAAGGGCGCCTTCAACGAATCGGCGCGTAAAGCCCTCACCGCCGAAGACGTGCGCTTCACCACCAAGCGAAACACACTTTACGCCTTTCTGATGGGCTGGCCGGCGGGGAGCGCTCTCATTAAGCCGCTCGGCTCCGCCAGCCCGCAGTCGCCAGGCAAGATCGCGAACGTGGAGCTGCTCGGCTACCAGGGCAAGCTCGAATGGTCGCAGACCGAAGCCGGCCTGAGCGTCACCATGCCGCCCGAGCCGCCATCGCAGCACGCCCTGACGTTGAAAGTGACGTTAAGCTGACGGAACCCGCTGGGCGGTGCTCCAAGGCCAGCCGGAACGCGGCGCGGCGGGCTCATTCAGGCTGCCGCTCGCGCAACTGCCGCAGGGCGTGTTCACAAGCGTTTGAAAGCGCCGGGAGATCGACACGTACGATATCCCATAGCCGGTCCGCCCGGATGGCGTCGTATTCATGGCGCAAACGGTTGCCGAGCCCTCGGATCTGATGCCAGGGCTGATCTGGCATCAGGGTTGGCGCGATGTCTCCAAGCTTCGCCGCCGCTTCGCTGATCCGCTCCAGGCAGCGCTCCACGGCGTCGTTGGTGCGTGCATCCTCTTCGAACGAGGCCAACTCCATGCCAACGACGTAACGTTGGATGGCTTGTACGTTGTCGATGATATCCTGCAAACGGCGAAGGGGTTTTTCAGAAGGCAAGCGCGCGATCCCTGTCGATCTCTTTTTGCAGGCGCTCCTTGCGCGCCGGCTCTTCGACTATGTCCACCTTGCACGCGAGGATGGCCGACAGCCGGCGCTCGAGGTCTTCCAGTCTACGAAAGTAGTCGAGGCCTGGTTGGGAGAAATTCTCGCCCAAGCGGACGGCCACATCGACGTCGTGAGCGGGATTTTCGCGGCGCGCCACCGAGCCAAACACGGACACGCCCGTCACGCCCGCAGCGCGCAATTCCGCTTCATGCGCCTTCAGGGCGGCTATGACTCGCTCGCGTTCCATGATCTTATTCTGCCGGTCACGGTTTCGCCCAGTCAAGCCCGTCTATCGGGATACCTACCTGGCGTAGCGTTGCTTCCACTGAGCGAACTCGCCGGCCAGCGTGGTCTTCACGCTGATGTATTGCTCGTTGTCGGCCTGGTTGGCGCGTTCGCCGGGATCGGCGGGCAGGTCGTACAGCTCGCTCGTGCCCTTGCCGTCATCGCGCAGAACCAGCTTGTACCGCTGCGTGCGCGCCATCGCGGTATTGCGGTACTGGCCGAATACCGTGTCGCGCCAGGGCTGCTTCTTGGGCAGATGTTTTCCGGTGGCGAGCGCCAGATAGCTGCGGCCGCACAGGTTGCGGCTGGGAACCGCGGCCGAAACCAGATCGCACAGGGTGGGCAGCAAGTCGTACGTGCTCACCGGCTCCATCCGCACTTCCTGCGCCGGCACGCTGCCCGGCCAGCACCACAGCATGGGCACGGCGACGGATTCGTCGTACATGTTGACCGGCTCGGAAGCGTCGCCGGCGGCCCATAAACCGTGACGGCCGAGCAGCGCGCCGCAGGTAGCAGTGAACACCACCAGCGTGCGGTCCAGCAACTGCTTCTGCGAAATCCTGGTGGTCATCGCGCCCACGTTGTCATCCATCATGGAGATGGCAGCCGCCACTTTCCGCAGGTTCGCCACGCGATCGGCAAGCAGCTCCTTGCCGCTGCGCGCATTGGCGGCGGCGGGCTCCACGCTGTAGTTTTCGAACTTCTCGCTGCTGTACAAGTCCAGGTATTTCGATGGAATGTTCCCGTACGGGAGATCGAGAGCGGAATAACGAACGGCGAGGAAGAACGGCGCGCCATCCTTCGCCTGGTCGATCAGTGCCGGCGCACCCTCCGGTTCGGCAGTGTGGCATGCGTAGCCGGCCCCGCCCAGCACCTTTTCGAGCGTCACATCGGCGGCCGAAATCGCACCCGCATCCCCGAGTTGCATCGGCGTGCGCCCCGTCATCAGAGTGGCGAAGCCCGGTGCGGCGGCGGGGACGGGTGTGAAGTGGTTCAGGAAGTGGGTTCCCATTTGGCCCAGCCGGTTCAGGTTCGGCGTTTTCACTTCCTTGTTGCCATAAGCGCCCATCATCCAAGAGGGCAGGTCATCGGCCACCAGCAACAAAATGTTGGGCGGCGCCACGACGGCCTTTTTGGCGGCGAAGGCGGGCAGCGCAAGGCTGCCGTAAAGAAAATGGCGGCGCGAAATGGGCATGGCTCACTAACAGTATAGATGGCTGCCAAGTTAAGAGCGCGCCCCTATCTCCTCCCCAGCAGCAAATGGAACCAGTTCCACTGGCTGGAAAAGGCGACGCTGTCCACGAAGATCTGCGAGCCGGCCATGACCACAACCATACCCATCAGTACCCACCACAACAGCCCTTTCACATCGAGACGTTTTGCCACCCATTCGAGGCCGTACAGGTAGACCAGGAGAAATGGGATCAACGTGCCGGCGAGCAGTCTCCCGGAAGTGAAGTACGGGCTCGCGCGCGAAGGATAGGACCACTCGCCGTAGTCGAACGCAATCGAGAGCAGGGCAAGGTACCCGACCGAGGCGATAAAGGCGCCGAGAGCCAGCCAAAGCGCCTCCCGCTGTGCCTTGGATACGGGGGCGAATCGTGGGAGCAAACCAACCAGTGCGGCGACGATCAACTCCGTCGAAGAGATCCAGTAGAAGGCGTCGGCGGCTGGCAGAGCGAGCTTTCGCAAGCCCCACACAGACTCGCCCCGCCAGTAGGTGGTCGTCAGGTCCGACCAGAAGTACATGAATCCTCGTGGTGTAAAGATCGGGTGATGCAGCCAACGGCTGATGGGCGTTCGTGTCCAGCCAAACATCCCGATTTTCGGACCCGATCCAGTGAGGTCGCCGAAGTTGTGGAGGTTCCATGCGGCCCAGCACGCGATGGGCAAGCCGGCACTGACCAACAGGAGCGCCAGAGCGGGTGACGCGGCACGCAACCTTCGAGCGCCAGCCAGGCGCCAGGTCTGGATCAGCACAGCCACGGCCGCCACCGCCATCAAGGGCAGGTTGCTGACCTTGACCAGGCACACCGCCGCCAGCGAGAGCCCTGTCGATAAGCCGAGCCTCACACTGGGCACATCGGCGCGCAGCAATCGCACCAACCCGATGAACGCCAATCCAAAGCACAAAGGCGATAAAACGTCGTTCTGAATGGAGTAAAAGATGTCCTGCGGCAAGACGGCCAGCAGTACCGGAACACCCAACCGCACAAATTGCGTTTCCGGGAAAACCAGGCGTGCGGCGGCAAATCCCAGCCACACCAGTGCCGCGGCCAGGAACACATTCAAAAAGCGAATCCAATAGAGCAAGAAGCCGCCCGCCAGGCCGAACCAGCCGCCAAGCCGCAGCCACAAGGCCGCTACCGCGTAGTACAGCGGCGCCTGCGACGATTCGTAGTTGATGCGCCTGGCGTTGGCCCTCTGCGCCATCATCGCGGACCGGTCTTCGTCCGATCGAGTCCATTCCGGAGGTGGAAACGTCTTTCCGGGAAGCTGCTCCCGCTTCACGTTGTACTCAGGCGATCCGTAAAGCGTCATGTAATTCGACGTCTCTATGGACATGCGATCCAGTTTGCGCGGGACAAGCCCGTGAGAGTATTTCAGAACCAGGTCGAAGTGCGAGTCTTCATCCACATTATTGAAAAAGGGAAAAGCGGCGGAGTAGACAAACACGCGAATCGCGGCCAAACAGCACAAGGCTAAGACCAAATGGCGCTCGCTAAGTCTTGATAGGGTGGTAGCCCGGGGCAAAGCCATCATACCTGTTGCCTCGGCGGATATGCGGGGAATCGCATATTGGTTCAGCCAGCGCGATCCCGTTTCCGTGCCACCGCGATGAGGGACAATCCCGGCCAGGGCATCAAAGCATCTAACCGGCTCCAGAGCCAGACGGTCTTGTCGAAAACCTTGAGCACCAGTTTGCTGATTCTTTGTGCGCCCAGTATGCGGCTGTAAACCCACCAAGGCAGCGTGCCGGCCTTGTTGAGCTGATAAGCCCGGTCGAGCGAAAAACCGTGGGCCTCGAGCAGGCTCGCCAGCTCCTTTTTGTTATAGCGGCGCCGGTGTCCCAGCCTCAAGTCCAGGCTTCCAAAAAGATGCACACCATTCGGCACCAGCACCAGCAGTGTGCCGCTGTCCTTCAGCACGCCGCGCAGGAAGTCGAGCAAAACACCGGGCTGCTCCAGGTATTCGAGGACGTTGAGACACAAAACCGTATCGAAGCCGGTGTCCAGGTTGCCGAGCGAGTCCGGTTGCTCCGGATCGAAACGCTGCACCACCACGTGCGGCGTCCGCAAGAACCGGTTATTCAGCGCGTGCAGGTGCAGGGCGTCTTTCTCGGCAGCCACGTAAAGCGTGCGGCGTCCCATCAGCCGGCCCGTGAGATTGCCGATGCCCGCTCCAATTTCGAGCACCGTATCGCCCACGTGCGGCCGCAGCTTGCGCGCTAGCCAGGCGAGATATTGCGGCGTGCCGGTCAAATTGTTGAGCACGCCCCGCCCATAAGGTGCCGCATACAGGTCGTCGATCAGCCAGAATCTCAGGATCACGCCCAGCGCCTTGAGGCCGTCTTTCCAGCCGATCTTCTTGCCTTCCTCGTAAGTCCGCCCGTGATAGCTGATGGGGACCTCGTAGATGCGCAGTTTCCGCTTGGCGCACTTCATCACGATCTCCGGCTCGAAACCGAAGCGGTCGGAGCGTATGGGAATGCTCTTCAGCAAATCGGTGCGAAAGACTTTGTAACAGGTCTCCATGTCCGTCAGGTTCAAATTGCAGAACATGTTGGAAACCAGCGTCAGCCCCTGGTTGATCATCGAGTGCCAGAACGGCAGCACGCGGCTCTGCTCGCCGGCCATGTAACGCGAGCCAAAAACCGCGTCGGCGCGGCCGTCCAGCAGGGGACGCAGCAGGCGCGGATACTCGGCCGGATCGTACTCCAGGTCGGCATCCTGAATGATGGCGAAGTCTCCGCTGGCTTTCCCGATTGCCGTGCGCACAGCCGCGCCTTTGCCGCCATTGCGCTCGTGCCGGTAGAGCTGGATTTGGGGTCGCTCGCCGGCCAGCCGCTCCAGAATGGCGTACGTTCCGTCGGTGGAACAGTCGTCCACAATTACCAGCTCGCGCTCCATGTTTTCCGGGATCGGCGCTGCCAGCACCTGGGAAATGCAGCGCTCCACCATGGTGCGCTCGTTGTAGACCGGCATCAGGATCGAGAGCTTCATCGAGAATACAGAGTCTAGCAGAGGTTAAGGCGCGCTACCTGCGATAATCGGAATTGGCGGTTGTTTCCTTGCGCGTCGCTCTGCTCCAGATCAACACAACCCCCGGTGATCTGCCCGGCAATGCCAGGCGGATCGTCGAAGGCGCCACGCGCGCCCGGGAGCTCGGCGCCGAGCTGGTGGTCTCGACCGAACTGGCGCTGATGGGCTACCTGCCGCGCGACCTGCTGCTGAGCGCCGGCTTCGTGCGCCACGGCCGCGAGATGCTGGCTCAAATTGCCTGCGCCACGGCCGGTGGGCCGGCCCTGTTGGTGGGAGTTGCCACGCCCAACGACGCCGATAGCGGACGCCCGCTGTTCAACAGCGCCGTGCTGCTCGAGGACGGCCGGATCGGACCGGCCTTCCACAAGACCTTGCTGCCCACTTACGATGTTTTCGACGAGGACCGCTATTTCGAACCGGCCACGGATGCGCAAATTCTCGATTGGCATGGCCGCCGCCTGGGAATCAGCATTTGTGAAGACGTTTGGAACGATCGCAACTTCTGGCAGCGGCGCCGCTATCAGCAGGACCCCATCGAGACGCTGGTGGCCGCGGGCGCGCACGCCATCCTGAATCTCTCGGCCTCGCCGTTCTGGGTGGGCAAGCAACTCCTCCGCGAGGACATGCTCAGCCACATGGCGCGGCGCCACGGCCTGCCGCTGGTAGCGGTGAACCAGGTGGGCGGAAACGACGACCTCCTCTTCGACGGCCGCAGTTGCGCTTTCGATTCGGCCGGCCGCATGTTCGCGCGCGCCAGAGGATTCGAAGAGGATCTGATCGTGGTGGATCTGGACGCTGGCGCGGGCTCCATCGCCGAAGACGATTTCACTGCCGAGGCGGAGATCTGGAACGCGCTGGTGATGGGTGTGCGGGATTACGCGCGCAAAACCCATTTCGAGCGGGCGCTGGTCGGCCTCTCCGGCGGCATCGATTCCGCTCTCACGGCGGCCATCGCGAGCCAGGCGCTGGGGCCGGACAACGTGCTGGGCGTGCTGATGCCGTCACTCTACTCGAGCCGGGGCAGCGTCGACGATTCGCTCGAATTGGCCCGCAACCTGGGTATTCGCACCATGACATTGCCGATCACCGGCATCATGCAAACTTACGATGCCGCGCTCGCCGAGCCCTTTCGCGATCTGCCGCGCGACGTCACCGAGGAAAACATTCAATCGCGCATCCGCGGCAATCTGCTGATGGCGCTTTCCAATAAGTTCGGATCCCTGCTGCTCACCACCGGCAACAAATCGGAATTGGCGGTAGGCTACTGCACCCTGTACGGCGACATGGACGGCGGCCTGGCCGTGATCGCGGATCTTCCCAAGATGATGGTCTATCGTGTCGCACACTGGCGCAACCAGCGCCGGCACGACATTCCGGACAATATTTTTACTAAGCCGCCCTCGGCCGAGTTGCGGCCCGATCAAACCGACCAGGACTCGCTGCCGCCCTACGAACTGCTCGACCAGATCCTCGAGTTGCACGTCGAACAATCGCAGTCCGCCGAGGAAATCGTGGCCAGAGGATTTGCGGAAGACGATGTGCGGCGCGTCCTGCGGCTGGTGCGTAACGCCGAATTCAAGCGCAAACAGGCTGCGCCCGTGCTGAAGGTGACTTCGCGTGCTTTCGGAACCGGCTGGCGCATGCCGATCGCGCGCGGCGACGGATGACAGGTGGTAGGACAGACCATCGCCTTTCGTGGTCTGTCAAACCCCGCCAAGGCGCGAAACCTCGACAGACGACAACAACCGATCGTCTGTCCTACGTCACTGCTATCATGTGTTTTCATGCGCGTACCGTTGCTCGATGTGCGGCGTCAGAACCTGCCGCTGGAGGCTGAATTATCCGCGGCTTTCGAGCGCGTACTGCGTTCCGGCCAGTTCATTCTCGGCCCCGAGGTGGAGCGGTTCGAAACCGCGGCCGCCGCGGTGGCCGGTGCCCGTTTCGGCATTGGCGTATCCTCGGGCACCGACGCAATTCTGGTTGCCCTGATGGCGCTCGGCATAGGGCCCGGCGACGAAGTGATCTGCCCGTCATTCACGTTCTTCGCGACCGCCGGCTGTATGGCGCGGGTGGGCGCAGTTCCGGTGTTCGTGGATTCGTGCGCTGGGTGCTTCAATCTGGATCCGGCCGGAATCGAGCGCCGCATCACGCCGCGCACCAAGGCGATAATTCCCGTGCACCTGTTCGGGCAGCCGGCGGATCTGGACGAGATTCTGGAAATAGCCCGGCGGCACAATCTGGCCGTCATCGAGGACGCGGCGCAGTCCTTTGGCGCCGAATACCGCGGGCGGCCGGTGGGCTCGATCGGTGAATTCGGCACTATCAGCTTCTTCCCTTCTAAGAATCTGGGCGCGCTCGGCGATGCCGGGCTGCTGGTAACCAACGATGCGTCGCTGGCCGAGAAAGCGCGGCGGTTGCGCAATCACGGGATGCATCCGAAGTACATGCACGCCAGCGTGGGCGGCAATTTCCGGCTGGACGCGCTACAGGCCGCGCTGCTGGCCGTCAAGCTTCCCCATCTCCCGGAATATACCGCGCGCCGCCAACGGCACGCGGCGGAATACACGTTGGCTTTGGCCGGAATGGCAAGCGGAGCCGCCATCGCGATTTCGCCCCCGGTGACTCACCCGGACCGCACCCACATTGCGAACCAATATTCGATACGCGTGCGGCGCGGGCCCGCCTGGCAACACCGCGAATCGCCGCGCGACGCTTTGCGCCGCCGCCTGGCGGAACGCGGGATTGCCTCCGAGATCTATTACCCGGTTCCGTTGCACGCGCAGGAATGTTTTCTGAAGTTCGGACCCCATCCAGCGCTGCCCGTGGCCGAGGAGGCGGCAGGAGAGATTCTGAGCCTGCCGGTCTTCCCCGAGCTGACGGCGGAGGAAACCGCGTCGGTGCTGGCGGAGATTCGGCAGTTTGCGAGCGAGTCCAATGGATAATTCGCGTCTGAACCACATCGTCGAACGCCTGGGCGCCGGCCGCATCCTGGTAGTGGGCGACCTCATGCTGGACGAATTCATCTGGGGCAGAGTGTCGCGCATTTCGCCCGAGGCGCCGGTGCCGGTGGTCGAGGTGACCTCCGAATCGTATTATCCGGGCGGCGCCGCCAACGCCGCGCGCAACGTCCGCGAGCTCGGCGCGGCGGTGCGGGTGTCGGGGATTGCCGGCGCCGATCCGCAAGGCGCGCGGCTGCTCGAGTTGCTGGCTGCCGCGGGCATCGATACCACCGGCGTGCTGCGCGACCCGTCTTTTTCCACCACCGTGAAGACGCGCATCATCGCCCGCCATCAACAGGTGACGCGCGTGGATCGCGAACGCCGTGCCACGCTCAGCGCCGCGCAGACCGAATACATCCTGGCGCAACTGGAGCAGGCGATCGACGCCGTGGACGCCGTCATCGTGGCGGATTATGGCAAGGGCTTCCTGACCCAGCCGCTCGCCGACCGCATCGGCCGCAAGGCACGCGCGGCCGGGAAAATCCTCGCGGTCGACCCGCATCCCCACACCTCGCTCCTCTGGCAGGATTCGACCGTCATCAAACCCAACCGCCGCGAAGCCTTCCTGGAGGCTGGTATCCCTCCCAGCCCATCGGTCGACCCGCCGCTCGAGGATCGGCCGTTGCTGGAAGCCGCGCGGCGATTGCAGGCGCTCTGGCGGCCGGCCAGCCTGTTAATCACGCTGGGCGCGCAGGGAATGCTGTTGCTCGAAGGCGACGCGCCACCGCGTCATCTGCCGGCCCACGCCAAGGATGTCTTTGACGTTTCCGGCGCCGGCGACACGGCGATTTCCGTGCTGGCGCTGGCGCTGGCTGCCGGCGCCACGCCCGCCGAGGCTGCCGAGCTGGCTAATCACGCCAGCGCCATCGTGGTGGGCAAACTGGGAACCGCCACCGTAACCGCGGCCGAACTTGCCGCGAGCATCGCCCGATCATGAGCCGGCACCGGGCGGTGTTCTTCGATCGCGACGGGACGTTGATGGACGACGTAGACTATTGCAGCGATCCCGCCAAAGTGAAGGTCATTTCTGGCGTGCCGGAAGCCATCGAGGAACTGAAGAACGCTGGTTTCCTCGCTATCGTCATCAGCAACCAAAGCGGCATCGGCCGGGGCCTGTTTACCGAGGTGCATTACGCGGCCGTGCAGCAGGAGCTTCTGCGCCAGATCGGCGCCGGCCGGATTGACGCATCCTACTTCTGCCCCGACGCGCCCGGCGTTCCATCGCTGCGCCGCAAGCCGGCGCCGGGGATGGTGCTCGAGGCCGCGGCCGAATTCGAGATCGACCTGGCGGCGTCCTTCCTGGTGGGCGACAAGGCGTCCGATATCGAATGCGGCCGGCGCGCCGGTACGCGCACCATCCTCGTGAGGACGGGTTATGGAGCCGCGCTGGAACTCGATCCGGGTTTTGTCGCCCCCGATTATGTTGCCAACGACGCACCCGAGGCCGTTCGCTGGCTGCTCGAACGGTAGGCCGCCCGCAGGCAAGCCCCCCAGTACTCAAAGGCTTCAACTGACATTGTGCATTTTTCGGAGAGAAGCCGATCGCTCGGTGCACTCTCGGATAGGGCGCCGCGTTATTCCCGCCGCCGATGTCGGGCTGAATCGCGATCACCGGAGTGGCCTTCGTGAGTTTTCAGACACCGAGGTTGCCATCGTAAGGCTCGCGGTTGAACAAGGGAATGGAGCGGGCGGCGCTCCGCCATAGCGGAAAAGTGCGCAAGGGATCGAGCGCTTGAGCGCCATGAGCGAATGTTTGGCGGCATGACAAGATGAACCTCCGCTCCAAGCTCTTTCTCGATTATTATTTCGGAGGCTTTCTTCACGCCGTCCTGAGGGTCCCCACGATTCTTCTGGGGAAATTGCTGCGCCGCGATCACGATCTTTCGAGGTGCCGCGAAATCGCCATTCTGAAACTTCTGGGCGGTGGCAGTCTGGTGATCGCTTATCCGGCACTGCTGGCGCTTCGGCGTCTCCCGCGTCTCGAAAAGCTGAGGCTGATTACGACTCCGGCCGTAGCGCCGTTTGGGGCGCTGCTGGGGATCTTCGACGAGATTGTGATCGTCCGCGACGATCGTGGGTTGCCGGCGCTGGCCGCCGATTCGGCGCGGGCATTCCGAAAATTCTTCCGCCACGACGCTCTGATCGATCTGGAGATCCACAGCCGCCTTACGACCGTATTCGCTCTGCTAACTGCAGCGCGAAACCGCATAGGGTTCTTCACCAACATCTCGTTTTGGCGGCGCCACCTCAACACGCACCTGCTGTTCTGCAACCTCACCAACGGCATTTGCGATTTCTACGATCAGTTGGCCGCATTATTCGGCACCTCGCCGGTGAATGCCGAAGTTTGCGAGCGTGAGTTCCGTAGCCGGCTGGGGAAAGACGAGTTCGCGGGGGATCTAATTCGGCTGGCGATGGCGCCGGCGTGGGTGGGGGCCCTTGCGCAGCGGATTGCGCGGCGCGAGCCGGCAAGTATGGAGTTGTATCCGCTGGAAGCCGCCGCGGATCGTGCGCGGCTCGAACGGACGACAACTCTGATGAAGGGGCGGTCTCCGGGCCGCGGCGCGGTCCGCAGCCAGGCCGGCAGGACGAGCTTGCAGGAATTGGCCGCGGCAGTTGGCGCCACGCCGATGGATGCTGGAGTTTGCGAGCCGGAGTTCCGGCGCCGGCTGGGAGAGCGCGGTTTCGAAAGGGACCCGTTCCGGCTGGCGATTGCGCCGGCTTGTTCCGGGTTGAGCCGCGAGCGGATGTTGCGCCGCGAAGAGTGGGTGGGGGTTGTGGCGCGGCGGATCGCGCGATACGAGCCGGCGGTGGAACTGCATCTGCTGGGGGGACCCGCGGACCGCGCCGAACTCGAACAGATGACGATCCTATTCGAGGGCCGGTTTCGAGGCCGCGCCGTAGTTCACAATCACGCCGGAAAAACGAGCTTGAAGGAATCGGTGCGGATCGTTGCCGCCATGGACGAGGTGCTGTGCATCGATTCGGCGCTGTTGCATTTCAGCCGGCTGCTGGGCCGCCGGACGGTCTCGTTCTGGGGGCCGACCGATCCGCGCACGCTGCTGCGCCCAAGCTCGACCGCTCTCGATGAAATTCATTACCTGAAAATACCCTGCTCTCCCTGCGTCCACATGTCGCACCAGCCGCCCTGCAAGGGGCAAAACATATGCATGCGCCTGGCCGCCGATCCAACGGCGCCGGTTCCACGCAATCAGTTTTGGGTACTCAAGGGATGAAAACCCGTCTGGCGATTCCTGTTTTAGCAGCGGCGTTTGTGGTCTTCCTTTACGCCTCCCTGGCCGCCCAACTGTCGCCCGGCATGCACTCCGAAGGAACCGATTGGGCGATGTATGTGATGCATGCGCGCAATATCGTGAAAGGGTTGCCCTATGCGCAGACCGGCTATGTCTTTCAGCCCGAATCGACAACCGAAGCCGGCGCCAATTCGTATCCTTCCGGATACCCGCTTCTGCTCGCGCCGTTATATGCCGTCTTCGGGCTGAATATCAGGTTATTTAAGCTGGTGAATGTAGCCTTCCTTGTGCTCTCGTTGGGGCCGGTCTATTGGTATGCCCGGAGAACCCTGCCGCCGCTCTACTCCTTGCTTCTGATCGTGGCGCTGGGCTTCTCCACGCTGTTTCTTTCGAACTTCGATGGATTCGGTTCCGACGCGCCGTACCAGCTTGTATCTTTTCTCGTGCTGCTTCTGCTTCTGCACATTTACGACCGGCGTCTGAATGAAACGAATCCCTGGAAATGGGGATTGCTGGCCGGCTTCGGTATTGCGGGCGCGTATCTCATTCGCCCATTCGGGCTGGCATTTCTGTTGGCGGTCGCCGGAACCGAACTCCTGCGAAAGCGCCGGCTGACGGCGTTCCTGGTTGCCATCGTAACCGCGTTCGCGCCGCTGGTGATATTGAATAATCTCTTACTCTACAGGGACTCGAGTTATGCCCATCAGTTCACGCTGTCGATCCCGCGCATCGCCGAACATGCGGCGGCGTATGCCGGATACTTGTCCTATGTTTTCGCCAACCCATTGAGCCAGTACTTCCGTTATCTGCTCTGGGCGGCGACGCTCTTACTGGCGCTCTTCGCGTTTTGGAAGCGAGTTCGCGCCGGTTTGGGAATCGCCGAGCTTTATCTGCTGGCGATCCTTGCCGCAATCGGCGTGTACTGGTCGCCCAGCCCCAGGTACCTGCTGTGCGTCATGCCCATCTACATGGTTTATATATTCGAAGGCTTCCGGATACTCGCCGACCGTGTGCCGGGGCGTTTTGTGCGGCCGCTCGAGGTTGGCGCCGCTGCGCTGCTGCTGTTCGCTCCGGCCGCAAACGCGGTTCTGCTCCGTCCCGATCCGAACGACACGCTCGTAACAGCGCCGAATTACGAAGAACTCTGCGCCGTGGCGCGCCGCCAGACCGCGCCGGACGCGCTTGTGCTTTTCTGGAACCCTCGCGTTTTCGCTCTTTCGACCGAAAGGCATTCGAGCGGCTGGCCGGCCCAGGGACCGCCGGAGCGCATGATTCAATACCTGCGCCGGGTGCTCCCGGACTACATCGTGGCCGATAAGGGCCGGCCGGATGACCGCCGGTTTCTGATCCCGCTTCTTGCCGCCCCGCAGTTGCCATTGGCCACCGTCTACCAGAACGGCCGGTTCATCCTGGTGAGATTGCTCGACGACCGCAATGAAAAGGCGCTGAGCAAGGGGCCGGCTGCTGAATGATGGAAAACTCCTTGGCCTGTATCGTCTGCGGAAACGCCGCATGCGAACCGTTGTTCCGGAACCTTCAGCGCTCCAGGTTCAGCATCGCCCGCTGCCCGGGATGCGGTTTGGAGTTTCTCGCGCCGCAGCCGGACCGGGAAGAAATCGCTAAGATCTATTCCGCGGATTATTTCACATCGTGGGACATGAACCGGGTTGAGAACGAGATCACCGCCAGGATGAAGCGGCTGACGTTTGCGCGACGCCTCCGCGAATTGGAGCGGTTTGCCGCTTCCGGGCCGATCCTGGATGTGGGCACGGCGACGGGTTTTTTCCTCGATGAAGCGATGGCGGAGGGACGCTTCGAGCCGTATGGCATCGAGCTTTCCGAGTACGCGGGAGCGATCGCGCGGGGTAAGTTCGGAGCCGAGCGGATCCATATCGGCACCATCGAAACCGCGCCATTTCCGTCGGGCTTTTTCAGCGCCGTGACCATGAGCGATCTGATCGAGCACGTTGGCGACCCGGCGGGCGCTCTGGCGCGAGTTCATCGACTCTTGAAGCCGGGCGGTATCGCGATGATCGTGACGCCCGACACCGCCAGCATCAGCCGCCGCTCGATGGGAAGGCGCTGGACGCAATTCAAGATCGAGCACCTCTTCTACTTCAGTCCGGCCACCATGCGGCGGATGGCAGCGAGTTGCGGCTTCCAGGTTCTATCGGTACGACGTGCCCGGAAGGCGATGACATTGAAGTATCTGCGGGATCAGTTCCAGGTGTATCGTCATCCCGTATTAACGCCGTTGAGCCGCGGCCTGGGATGGATGCTGAAACCTTGGGAGGACCGGCCTTTCTCCATTGCCATGGGCGAGATGCTGGTGTTCTTGCAGAAGAGCGCCGCTCACGGTTTTCCGAGCGAGCAAAGCGGATCGCCCAGCACCACGCCCTGCCAACTGAGGAACGGCATTCCCACGTAATAGCTCTCGGCCAGGTTGCGGCCGTGGGCATAGGCCGGCAGGACGTACTCGGGGCGCACGCATCCCTGCAGGTAGGGTTCGTAGACGTTGCCGGAAGCGCCGGTGGCGCCTTCGTGGATGTAGTCCGCGCTGAGCGTTTGCGGCGAGCCCGCGAACCAATGCAAGCGGTCGGTGTAGGTGGTGAGGTTCCAGTTCAGCGGCGGCGGCTTCAGCGTCCGGGCATTGGTCGATACGAATTCGGTCACGATCGCTCCCGGCAGCCATTCGAACCCCAGCCAGCGTTGCTTGCGGCCGACGTCGTTGGATCCCCAGGATGCATACCCGATCACATTGCGCTGGTTGTAGAGAACGTTGGGGGTGTCGTCCAGCACAACCCTGCCCGCGGGCAACAGCAAGGCTGCCGCGCGAAGCCAGTTGTCGCCGTCGCCATTGGCCGGAGAACTGGTGTCGATGACGAACATGCCGCGATTCCGGGCGGCCAACGAGCGGTCGATCATGGCTTCGACGTCCGCCAAATCGTTCGCCGCCAGGCGCGTCACCAGGTAAATCGGAAACTGCGGGTGCAGGAAAGGGCTGTTGCGTTTGCCGAAGAAGGGATTGGGAACCGCGCCGGCGCGGTCGAAGTGGCGTCCGTGAAGCTTGGCATAGAGCAGAGCGAGTTCGGAATCCACCGAAGACTGCTCGGATTTTTGAATCGATCCGCTCATTCCGTCTATCCGCAGCGGAACGCCCATGGTCGTCACGATGTACAGCACTTTTTCCTCGAGGTGCTCCCGCTTCAGGCAGTCTCCGATGGGCGCTTCGATTTGCGAGATGTAAGTCTCCCAGCCGATGGTTTCTTCGGAGGTCGTATCCAGCAAACAGAACTGGCGCGCGCCGATCGCGCGGCGCTTCGCGTAATAGTCCGCGACCGCTTGGGAGACCGGATCCCGGCGGTTCACCACCAGCAACACGTTGCCGGCGCTCTGCGCTTCGAGCCGGGGGACGCACGCGGCCACCGGTAGCATCCAAAGCGCGCAGAGCACGGCAGCGGGCACGCGGCCCAACGGCGGCCGGGCACGCGGAGGAATGGGTTGACTCATGGGATTGCCGCCGGATCGCCGGGTTCGCTATGGCCGCCCACCCCAGAGCAGCAGGCCTTTGATGGCCTGCGCCATAACAAAAATGTCCAACATCGGCGAAAAGTACTTGATGTAGTACAGATCATATTCCAGCTCCACCATCGAATCCCGGGGAGCCGCAAAGTGTCGCATGTGAATCTGGCTCCAGCCTGTGATGCCGGGCCGCACCTTGAGCCGGTGTGGATAGAACGGGATGTGCCGCGACAACTCGCGCTCGAACTCGGGCCGTGCCGGTCTTGGTCCCACGATCGACATCTGCCCGCGCAGCACATGGATCAACTGCGGCAGAGCATACAGGCCTGTGCGCGAGAGGATCCGGCCGAGGCGACTCCTTCCGGCGGCAACCCGGAAGCGGTAGAGGGTGAATGGCCCGTTGCAGCCTTGCCGCAATTGCCGCTCGAACACCCCCTCGCGAGACGACAACCGCAGCAGCGCCGCGATCAGCGCCAGCAAAGGCGAGAGAAGCGTGATGACCGCGGCGGCAATCAGCCAGTTGACGATTGCCTGGAAGAATAAAGCTCGCGTGCCGGGCTCGAATTCCTTCGAATACAGCAGGCGCGTGGCGTTCAATCCACTCAATCCTTCCCGGTTGCAAATCTTCTCGTAGGTTCCGGCGGCGTCTTCAATGGCGTGGCCCGAGAATCGCAACTCGAGCAACTCATGCGCCAGATGCGAACTCAGGCCGCCCTCGAAGCCCACCACGACGCGGCTCGGGTGGAGCGCCTGGATCGAATCTTCCAAACTGCCGGTCCCACCTTCACCGCCTGGCTCCCGGTTGCCGGTCTCTTCGGAAGCAGGCCTTCCGATATACCCGGCGACCTGAATCCCCGTTTGCGGGTGCCGCGCCAGATGACTGGCGAGGTCCTCGAGCAGGGGACTATTGCCAATCAGCAGCAGCCGCTCGCCTGCAACCCGCGGGAGCACATAGGCGCTGAGCAGCAGGCGGCCGCCCAAAATGCCCGCGATCGAGAGCAGGCTGCCCAGAAGCATGACCCGAAGTGGTATCTGCAGGTCCGGAGCGACGGCGCTGATCAGCGCCTGGAGAAGAAACGCACCACCGGCGACCATCAGGAGCTGCTGCAACAGCAGCAGGCGCGAGCGGACGCGGATCTGCGAGTAGAGATTCTGAAAATGGATCCCGAACAGAATGCTGAACCAGACCAGCGCTACACTCGCCAATCCCGGGAAACTCGAAAAATAATCCGTGGGATCCACTTCGAGGAGCAGGTTGGCGGAATAAATGAACGACGAAAGGATCAGCAGAGCTTCGAATAGGAACAGCCCGAACGTGCTGGCGGGAACAAATACGCGAAATAGCCGGATCATGCGGGGCGAGCCACCACACTATATTCCTACCACGCAGCGTAGTGGTTGCGCGCCCTCGCTCTGGCCTGGGTGCCCACCGTCTTCGCGGGACCGGCCGCGCTACCAGATGCGGAGCGGTATGTCCCTGGGAGAGAATGAGAGCCCCACCCGAGCGTCCCAAATCACCCGGTTGTAGCCCGAGAAGCTGTCGCTTTGATACTTGCGCGCGGTTACGCCGGCCACCATGTGCAACAAGTGGCTGATCTGCCGGCTGGTCTGCAAGCCCGCGCTCATGTCACCGTATTCGCCCAGGATGTTGCCAATGGACTGCTCCCGGTCGTAGCCGGCCGAAAGATTGAAGGCCCAGCGCCGAATTCCCGTATATGTATAACCTGCCGCGGCGTTATAGTCTCTGGAGGTCAAAAAGAGACCGTTGCCTGGGGTCATGAGGTGGCCGCCGGACACATAAACAACCCCGCGCGTAAATGTTTTCGACAAACGCCCGCTATAACTCGGAATCCAGTTCAAACCGTAGGAAACGACATATCCTTGCGTGATTCCGAGCAGGGCGGCGATGACAGGGTCCAGCGTGATCAACTGTGGGAACTTGCTGTCCACCCGGGTCACGCCGGCAAAGCCACTGAATTCCACGCTGCGCGAGAGCATTACGCCGTATGTGGCGCTAAACCGCTGGAAGTCCGTCCCGCTGAACACACCGTTATAACTGAAGTGCGTAAACATATAGTTGGCGCCGATCGTCGACCGCCTGGTAATGCGGTACTGCAGGTCTCCGCGCGCATCCTCGCCCGTTACACCGTATAGAGCACTCGACCGGCGCCTGGTTACATCCCAGTCACCGCCGAAGGCAAAGGAGAGCCGGGCCGTTCTCTGGTAGGTCAGCAGGGCCTGACTGTTTGCGTAGATCGTTCGATTATCAAAAAAATCGGTGGTGGGAGTGTACGTGGTAGTGGGATCAAACGGCACGGTTGGGGAAAGGCCCACCAAGCCATAGGTTTGAGCGAACATACCGGCCGATTCGTTCAATTGCAGCGCGACATGCCTCGAGATTTGCTGCGTGATGCCGAGCATTAACGACTGATCGACGCCCGAGTAATCAGTGGCGTGCGAGTAATCGCGAGCCGCGCCCCCATAGTTCAGGGAAATCTTGGTGCGCTTCCAACTGTGAACGCCGCTGATGCCAAAGTCCACTTCCACCCCTTCGGAAGCCGTATTCGCCAGTTGGCCCGCGGAATTTACGGACACGCCGGACAGCCCGGTATCGTACACACCAACCAGCGACAGGAAGGGAATGAAATCGATCTGAGGCGCATTCATGGCCGCAGGGGCGTCGCCGCGAGAGAGAATTGCGGGGCCGGCATACTGGGCAAAGGCCGGTGCCGCCAGAAAAATAAGTGCTGCCAGACGCTGAATTCTCATGGCAAACAACTGTGTGCGCTCCTGTCGGCGATTCGTTCGGCTACAGATCGCAACCTACAAGTCTGACGCGACGTTCCCAGAACTGTCAAGTCAAGCGCCACTGGTACGACCCAGTAGTACATCATAGTACGCCGAGCCATGAAACGACCAAGCCAGGCACGGCGCCTCGTCCCTATTCGTTCGGCTCGACTTGGCCCGAGACGGCGCGCATGAGGTTTGGACCGGTCTGCTGTTTGGTAAACTCGGCGTGGCGATGAAATCCATCAAACTGCTGGCCGTCGTCGAGGCCACCAGCGTCACCGGACCGGCCAAGGGGCTGCTGCAATTTGCCCGCATGGCCCGTTCCGGCGGCGTTTCGCCGGCCGTCGAAGTGTTGATCGCCGTCTTCCAGCGCCCGGGCGAATCCGATCTTTTTATTCAGGCGGCCGGCCAGATGTCGGTTCCCGTCTATCCGATTGCCGAAGCCGGCCGTTTTGACCGTAGGGTCATTGCCGAACTTTCGGCCCTCGGCCAGAGTCTCCGTCCGGACCTGGTGGAAAGCCACGCGGTGAAGTCTCATTTCCTGGTCCGCACGTCCGGCCTGAACCGGCTGGCACCCTGGGTGGCGTTTCATCATGGATATACGTGGCCGGACCTGCGGGCGCGCCTATACAATCAACTGGACCGATGGTCGTTGCGGACGGCGTCGCGGGTGGTGACCGTCAGCCAGCCGTTTCGGCGGGAGTTGATTCGCCATCACGTCCCGGCTGCGCGCATTGAAATCGTCCACAATGCCATAGAACCCGACTGGGGGCGAACCGCCTCGGCGGCGCCGGCTCGTGCGGAACTGCGTGCCCGGCTGGGGATCGATCCGGCGCAAAAAGTGATCTTGATCGTTGGCCGGCTCTCCCGCGAAAAGGACCACCTTTCGTTGCTGCGGGCTTTTAGCCAATTGGCGGCTAAGCGCACCGCCGACAAGGCAAACGAGCATCTACTCATCGTGGGCGAGGGACCCGAGCGCGCCAGAATCGAGGCTGCGATCCGGCATCTCGGTCTGAGCGAAATGGTCACCTTAACCGGACAGGTCCCGTCGGCCGAACCCTACTACGGGATAGCCGATCTGGCGGTGCTTTCCTCCTTGTCGGAGGGTTCTCCCAACGCGCTGCTGGAAGCCATGGCTACTCGAGTGCCCGTCGTGGCGACCGCGGTTGGAGGCATCCCGGAAACCGTTTCGGACCGCGAAAGCGCGCTCCTGGTCCCGCCGCGAGACCACGGAGCTTTATTCCGGGCGATGCGGGAGTTGCTGGCCAACGATGCTCTGGCGCGTGGCCTGGCGGCGCGCGCCGGTGAACTGATTCTGACCCGGCACGCGCCCGAAACGCGCGCCAGGCGCCTGGCCGGGATCTACACCGCCGCGCTCGCCAGCCAGGAGCGGTACTCTTCGTAGAGCCGCTCGCCCAGCAGGCGCCAGTCGTAGTGCGCGCGCACCAGGGCCAGGCCGGCCAGAGAGCGGGCGTTCCAAAGGCCCGGTTCGGTCGCGATTGCGGTCAAGGCCGGCAACCAGCCGTTGTCGTCGTCGAGCACCTCGATGTCCCGGCCAGGGGAAACCGCCAGACCTTCGGCTCCCTGGCGGCTGGAAACCACCGGCACCCCAGCCGCCATAGCCTCGAGAATCTTCAAACGGGTTCCGCCGCCGGTGCGCAGAGGCACGATCGCCGCCACGGCGTCGCGATAGTACGGAACCACGTCGGGCACCGTGCCGGTAACCTCGACGTTCGGCTCGCGCGCAAGCTCCCGCACGGCGGGAGCCGGGTTGGAGCCGATCAGAGTCAGCCGCCAGTCCGGGAACCGCTGGTGGATCGCGGGCCACGCGTGGCGGGTGAACCAGCAGGCCGCGTCGATATTGGCATGGAAGTCCATCGCCCCGACGTACACCAGGCTCCGGCGCGGAGAGTCCTCGGCCACGGGTGCGAACCTCTCCGTATCCACTCCGTTCTCGATCACCGCGATGCGCGCGGCGGGAGCGATTGCGCGCAGGTTCTCTTTCTCCCGCGCGCTGCAAACCACGTGCCCAAAGCCGCTGCCGAGAATTCGCTTCTCGAGGCGCGCCAGCCGCTTTGCCGTGAGATTGGCATACAACTTTTTGGGAAGAGAATCCACCTTGGCCGCAAAACGCCGCATCAGCTCGGATTCGATATTGTGCCAGTCGTAGACCGTGCGCGCCGGGCTTTGCCAAAGCGTCTCGATCAGCCCCACGTACTCGACCATGTGGCAGCTGTCCAGGTGAACCAGGTCGAAGCGGCTGCGCGCGGCGATTGCAGTAACCACGGATTTCATTTCATCGGTCGTGTAGTTGAGCACGCTCAAGGGCTGGCTGCCGGCGAGTCCGCGCACGATTTTCTTGAGACTGTAGCGTCCCAGAAGAGGCACCAGGAAGACCTCGCTAAAGAAACTGAGTTCGGCCGCGTCGGGCTCTGGAAAACCGGGCTGAATGAAGCTCACGTAGGTAACGTCGGCGCGGCAGGCCAAGGCGCGGGCGAGATAATACTCCCGAATTCTCGCTCCGGTAAGCAGCGGCAGGCACAGGCGTGGTGAGAGAAAAAGAACTCGCATCCGAACTAATACGCCCATCTCCACAGGCTGGCGCCTACCGTGTAGCCGGCGCCGACGGCGGCGAACAGGACCAGGTCGCCTTTCTTGAGGCGTCCCTGGCAGATGGCGTCGCGCGTGGCCAGCGGAATGGTGGCCGCGGTGGTGTTCCCGTAACGGTCGATATTGATCGAGACCTTTTCGGGCGCGATGCCGAGGCGCTCGCTGGCGCCATGTATGATGCGCAGGTTGGCCTGGTGCGGAATCATGGCACCCACGTCCGCCACGGTGAGCCCGTTGCGCGCCAGAAGATCGCGGCAGGTCTCGTACATCTTGCGGACCGCGTATTTGAAGACCTTCTGGCCATCCTGCTTCACGTAGTGCTGGTGCTTGTCGACGGTTTCATGGGACGCCGGCAAGCGGCTGCCTCCCGCCGGCATGATGAGCGCATCGCCGCCCGAGCCGTCGACCTCGCCCAGGAAATCGATGAAGCCAATCTGTCCATCGCCGTCCTCCGCCGGCTCGATGAGCACCGCCCCGGCCCCGTCGCCGAACAGGACGCAGGTGGCGCGGTCGGTGTAATCGATGATGCGGCTCATCGTGTCGGCGCCGATCACCAGCACCTTTTTATGGGTGCCTGCCATGATCAGGTTGGCTCCGGTGGTGGTGCCATAGACGAAACTCGAGCACGCCGCAATCAAATCGAAACCCCAGGCGCCCTTGGCGCCCAGCCCATTCTGCACCAGGCAGGCGGTGGAGGGAAACATGTGGTCCGGTGTGACTGTGCAGACGATGATGACCTCCACTTCCGAGGGGTCCATGCCGCGCTGCTGGAGCGCGCAGCGCGCGGCCGCCACCGCCAGATCCGAAGTGGCCACCTCCGGATCCGCAATGTGACGCTCGCGGATGCCGACGCGCTCCATGATCCACCGGTCGTTGGTGTTCACCATCTTTTCCAAATCTTGATTCGTAAGGACGCGGGGAGGCGTATAGCACCCGAGCGCCGTGATTTTGGCCCTTGGCAATGTTTTGTCCCTTTAAAGAGTTCAGGGTAACCCATTGAGGTACACCACGCGCAAGCCGGGTTGCGTTTCCGTGGATCACCCGGACGGGCGTTTTACGCCATGGTATGGTATCCATACCAATTGAGAGGACATTATGGCGCAAGAGAAGTGGAATTTCGATCCCGTGCATTCCGACATCGGGTTTTCCGTGCGGCACCTGATGATTTCCAAGGTCAGGGGCCATTTTCGGAAATGGACTGGCGCGCTCCTGATCGATGAGGCGGACCTGGCCAATTCCAAGGTCGAGGCGAGCATCGAAGCCGCCAGCATCGACACCAAGGAGCAGCAGCGCGACGACCACTTGCGCTCGCCCGATTTCTTCGACGCCGCCAACCACCCGGCGCTCACGTTCCAAAACACGCGGATGGAAAAGGCCAGTGAGGATGAGTACAAAGTGACCGGCAACCTGACGATTCGCGGAGTCACCAGGGAAGTCGCGCTCAGCGTCGAGTACCTGGGCCGCAGCAAGGACCCGTGGGGCGGCCTGCGGATGGGCTTCTCGGCGAAGACCTCGATTGACCGGCGCGATTTCGGCCTCATCTTCAATATGCCGCTCGAAGGCGGCGGAGTCGTGGTGGGCGATCGGGTTGAAATCGTGCTGGAGATTGAGGCCGTGAAGGACGTTCCAGCGGCGCAGGCGGCGTAACGGCTGCAGCCCGTAGTTTCCTTTTGGTTTGGGCAAGCTAATAAAGCGTGCCCTACCCGCGCAGAGTCACGATGAGCGAGTCGAGCGCGATCGATTTCTGGATATTGCGGCGCAGCAGGCGGACGATTTCATCCACCTGCGCCACCGCGCGGCGAATCCACGCGAACTCCACCTTTCCGGCGAGCGACTCCAGCTCGCGGCGGATATCCTGGTTGCGGATTTCGCCGCCTCCCTCGCGCAGAATCAGCAGATCGCGCAACAGGCCGTAGAGCGCCTCCAGGTGCAGCTCCAGCTTTTCGCTTTTGCTGCGCGCGATGGTTTCCGAAACCGGCAGCCACGCGCTGTACGGCGCCGCGCCGGCGGCCACTTTCGCCAGCGTCAGCATAGCCGCGCGCCGCTTGTCATAGGCGTCGAGATCGATCGAGACTGCCACGCCCGGACTGCCCGCCGCCAGAGCCACGCGCCGCTCCGGCCGGTCCAGGCCGCGCGCGCGGACGAACTGCTCCATCTCCTCCCGCGCCAGCGGCGTAAACTGGAACGGCACCGCGCGAGAGCGGATGGTGGGCAGCAGATCGTAAGCGTTTTCCGCCGTCATGATGAGGATCAGGTGCGGCGGTGGCTCCTCCAGCGTCTTCAGCAGCGAATTGGCGGCCTGGTCGTTGGCGCGGTCCACGTGGTCGATCAGGAAAATGCGCCGCGCGCCCTGGTGCGGCAGGAACGGCGCGCGCTCCTTCAGCTCGCGCGCCTGCTGAATGGTGATCTGCCGCAGCGGCCCATCCGGCGCGAAGGTCACGAAATCGGGATGGCTCGAGAACAGCAGCGGATCTTCGTTGCGCTTGTCGGCGGTCCACTTTTCGCGCCCGGTCACGGCTTCCCGATTGGCTTCCAGGCTCAGATCGTCCTGCTCGATCGCCGCCGGCCGCGGCAGCAGGCGCGCGCCGAGGCGTCGCGCCAGCGTGGCTTTGCCGACGCCTTCCGGCCCGGCGAAGAGCAGCGTCTGCGCCAGCCGGTCCTGCGCCACCATCTGCTCCAGCGCCTGCGTCACCTGCGGGTTACCCCAGAAGTTGTCAAACATACGCGCTAACCAGCCGCCAGATGGCGGCCTCGATCTCATCCATACCGGCGCGGCCATCCACCAGCTTCACCCGCTCCGGCTCGCGCGCGGCGAGCTCGTGGTAAGCGCGATAGACCGCACGATGGAACTCGATCGACTGCTCATCCATCCGCGTTTCGCTGCTGGTTTCCGCCTGGTTGCGCGCGTGCGCCCGCGCCAGGCTGGTCTCCGCATCGATATCCACCAGCAGCGTGAGGTGCGGCTTCAGGCCGCGGCAGGCAATGCGGTCGAGCGCCATCACGTTCTCCGCGCCCAGCCCGCGTCCGTAACCCTGGTAGACCAGCGACGAATCCGTGAAGCGGTCGGCCAGCACCACTTCGCCGCGCCCGAGCGCCGGCAGAATCCACTCATCCACGTTCTGCGCTCGCGAAGCGAAGTAGAGCAGCAGCTCAGCGGTGGGGCACAGTTCCTGGTTGGCGCCATCGAGCAGAATGCGGCGAATTTTGGCGCCGATCGGCGTGCCGCCCGGTTCCGCCGTCTCGAGCACCGTTCGCCCCATCTCCCGCAGCCGCGCCGCCAGCCGCCGCACCTGCGTGGTTTTCCCCGAGCCGTCAGGGCCCTCGAAGGTGATGAAGAGACCGCTAGCCGGCATTCTGTGCCCCAGCGGTTTCAGAATTGAAAATTGTGTTGAGCAACTTCCACTATCTCACGGCTAGTGGGGCAGGTCCCCGACCTGCCAATCTTCAGAACCGCGGAGCGGCAATTGGCAGGTCGGGGACCTGCCCCACCTGCTAGCCGCCTCCCTTATTGGGTGGGTGATTTGCCCCACCGCCGACGATTCAGACTGTTAACCGTTGCATTTCTCAGCGATTTGCCCCACCCGGCCGTGGCCCCTCAAGTGCATCGTACTATTAAGCTGAGGGATGAGGATGAATTTCGATCAAGCGCCGATGCTGGTGATCTGGGAAGTGACGCAGGCTTGCGACCTGGCGTGCGTCCATTGCCGCGCTTCGGCTCAGTCCGAGCGCAACCAGAACGAGTTGACCACCGAACAGGGATACCGGCTGCTGGATGAGATTCGCCGTTTCGGCGAGCCGCTGATGGTCTTCACCGGCGGCGACCCGCTCAAGCGGCCCGACCTGTTCGACCTGGCGCGCTACGCCGTCAAGATCGGCCTGCGCACCAATGTCACGCCCAGCGCCACGCCGCTGCTGACCAATCAGGCCATCGACCAGTTCAAGGAAGCCGGCATTTCGCGCATGGCCATCAGCGTGGACGGCCCCGACGCCGCCACTCACGACGATTTCCGCGGCATCCCCGGCACCTTCGACCGCGCCATGATCGCCCTGCGGCATGCCCGCGATATCGGCCTCGACACCCAGTTCCAAACCACCGTCACCCGCCGCAACATGCACCGCCTGCCGGAAGTGGCGGAGATCGTCAAGGAAGTGCGCTCCAAGATGTGGAGCCTGTTCTTCCTCATCGTCACCGGCCGCGCGCTTGAAGACGACGACCTGGCCGCCGCGGAATACGAAGATGTTTTCGCGTTCATGTACGAGCTTTCGAAGACCGCGTCCTTCGGCATCAAGACCACCGAGGCCATGCACTACCGCCGCTACGTGGCGCAGAGGATGAAGGCCGAGCACGGCGCAACCGAAAATGAAAACGCCAAGGGCGTGGCCTTCCGCACGGCGGGCGTCAGCGATGGCAAGGGCTTCGTGTTCGTCTCGCACACCGGCGAGATCTTCCCCTCCGGCTTCCTGCCGGTGAGCGGCGGTAACGTGCTGCGCGAACCGCTGACGGATGTCTACCGCAACGCCGATCTCTTCCGCTCGTTGCGCGACACCTCGCAGCGCGGTGGCAAGTGCGGCGTCTGCGAATATCAGAAGATCTGCGGCGGTTCCCGCTCCCGCGCCTACGCCTTAACCGGCGACTACCTGGCCGAGGACCCGCGCTGCACCTATCAACCGCACTTGGCCGACGCCATCGCGGGTTAAGCGCGGCGTCGGGCCGGGAACGGGCGTAAGAACTTCTCGCCAGCCTGTATCAGGCGTGCCGATAGGCTCCATTGCGAGCCTGTCCAGCCGCCTCTGCGCCACAGCTCACCAGGTCGCTGAACACGCCGTAAGCGGTCTGCTCCACGCCGGGCTCGATCGAAACCGTGCCGAACGTGCCCATCAGGTCGGTGTGGAATAGCAGGATGTTCGAAGTGCCCTGCGGCGCCGCGAGAATGTCGGCGCGGTCCAGCACTTCGGCGCGTACGCGCGCCGTGACTCCCGCGCCCGTGCGCCGCGCGCGGCTGATCAGGCGCACGGTCTTGCCCTGCCGGTTGATCGCCGCCACTCGCTCCGGCGTGAGGCGCGCGATGCCGCGCGTCGAAACCCGCTGCGGCGTGGTGCGCGCATCCAGCAGCACGTTGGCCAGCGCCGCGGTCTTGGCGGCCGAGTCCCACCCCTCCACGTCGAACGCCCCGCCGGCTTCGGTGATCCCCATCGCGCGCGCCGCCGCCAGCCCGTCTTCGAACGAGCCGCCGCGCTCCATGGTCTCGACCACCACCTTAGACGTGGAATTGAGCGCGCCCGCAAAGCCCAGCACCTTCACTCCCGGCATCGCGTGGCGCCACAGGTTGAACACCGGGGCCCCATCCATCACCGCCGATTCGAATCGAAACACAACCCCGGCGCGCGCGGCCGCGTCCCGCAGATCGGCGTAGGCGTGGGCGATGGGTCCTTTGTTGGCGGTCACCACGTTCATGCCGCGGGCGAACGCCGCGCGGATGTGCGAGATGGCCGGCTCGCCGCTGGTGGGATCGAGCGTGGTCAGCTCCACTGCAACCTCCGCTCCGGCCGCATCCAGAAACTCAACGATTGAGCCCGCGCGCGGCCCGAACTCCGGCTCGCTGCCGAGCCCGTTACGGTCCATCGCCGTTCCATGCCGCAGCGTATGGATGCCGGTGATGTCGAACGGAAACTCGCGCCGCTTGCTGGCGATCAGCCGCCCCAGCGCCCTCCCCACATTCCCGTACCCGATGAGTGCCAGCTTCAAACTTCGATTGTAAATCGTGGGGCCGGTCCCCGACCGGCCAACCCGGGCCGAGGGCGGGCACTGCACTGACCGCAGGCCTTTTTGACATCGC
>Ga0208820_1000535_pt1 | contig 27323 bp, 22 predicted proteins | sample June2015DPH_16_5_FD_184713 | JGI IMG/M metagenome (GOLD analysis project Ga0208820, IMG submission 184713) | Peatland microbial communities from SPRUCE experiment site at the Marcell Experimental Forest, Minnesota, USA - June2015DPH_16_40... | ecosystem: Environmental > Terrestrial > Soil >...
ATTCAGAGTGCGGATAGAAGCACGGCAACGGTGGGGTGGCGTCGGCCAGAAGTTTCTCGGTAGGCCTTGGTTCGAAGCGGATCCATGATGTTCTGCAACCGAAACGAAGAGATGATGGTGGAGAAATACCCCCAAGAGTGGGTCGAAAATAGCGTTCCGCGCAGGTCCTGTCTCGACATAATAAGATAAAAATGGTACAACTTAATAGGATAATACTCGTACAGCGCAATAGTATAAACACAGTGCAACACAATCGGATAATGGAAACACGACCCTGAAGGAAACCGGCCATGGCCAGACCGCCTGAAAAACTCGCGCAGTCCCTCGAAATCCTGCGGAACCTCCAGACCGCGGAAGGGGCGGGGGCGATCCGGGCGCGCGACCTGTCGCGCACGCATCGGGAGCGCCTCCTGCGCAACGGTTTCCTGCAGGAAGTCATAAAGGGCTGGTATATCCCAAGCCGCCCGAACGAAGTGAAGGGCGAGAGCACGGCCTGGTACGCGTCCTTCTGGCGCTTCTGTGCCGTGTATCTGGAAGCGCGTTTCGGCGCGCGGTGGTGCCTTTCACCGGAACAATCCCTTTCCCTTCATGCCGGCAACTGGACCGTGCCCGGCCAGCTCGCGGCGCGGTCGCCGCGCGCGGGCAACAAGGTCACCAAACTCCCGCATGGCACGTCCCTGCTGGAGCTTCGCATCGCGCTGCCGGGTGTGGCGGACCGGAAGGAGGAGGCCGGCCTGCGGCTGTTCTCGGTGGAATCCGCCCTGATCGCGTGCTCCCCCAACTATTTTTCGAACAACGCGACGGATGTCCGCGCGGTGTTGCCGATGATACGGGACGCCTCCGGCCTTCTCGCCCGGCTCCTTGAGGGCGGTCACAGCGTGATCGCCGGCCGTTTGGCCGGGGCCTTCCGCAACATCGGACGCGACCGCATCGCGGATGAGATCGTGAAAACGATGACGGCGGCCGGTTATGCCGTGCGGGAAAACGATCCCTTCACGGGCAAGCCCTCCCTGGTCATCGGACCCCGCGAAGCCTCTCCTTACGTAAACAGGCTGCGGCTGCTGTGGCAGAAAATGCGCGAGCCGGTCATCGAACGCTTCCCCAAAGCGCCGGGCCCGCCCCGCAATAGCGAGGCGTACCTCAAGCGCGTCAGCGACGCCTATGTCACAGACGCCTATCATTCGCTGTCGATCGAGGGCTACTGCGTCACGCCCGCTCTCATCGAACGCGTCCGCAGCGGCACCTGGAATCCGGAAGCCGATGAGGGCGACCGCGAACAGCGGAACGCGATGGCGGCGCGTGGCTACTGGCAGGCCTTTCAGGCCGTGCAGAAAAGCCTCGGCAAAATTCTGAAGGGGGAAAATCCGGGAACGGTCGTGGACGCGGACCACGGCACGTGGTATCGAGAGCTGTTCGCGCCCAGCGTCACCGTCGGCCTGCTGAAGCCCGCCGATCTTGCGGGCTATCGCAACGGCCAGGTCTATATCCGCAGGTCGATGCATGTGCCGCTGAACCGGGACGCGGTGAGGGACGCCATGCCGGCGTTCTTCGACCTGCTGCGGGAAGAGCCGCACCCGGCCGTCCGCGTGGTGCTCGGGCACTTCATCTTCGTTTATATCCATCCTTATATGGACGGCAACGGCCGCGTCGGGCGCTTCCTGATGAACACGATGATGGCGTCGGGCGGATACCCGTGGACGGTCATTCCCGTAACCGACCGCAACGCCTACGTGAACGCTCTCGAAAAAGCGAGTGTCGGCGAGGATATCGCGCCCTTCGCAGGTTTCCTCGCCGGGCTGGTGAAGAGGAGGCTGGCTGGCGAGCCATTGCCGGCGGTGCCGAAAGCTTCGCCCGTAGACGAACGCTAAAACAATTCTCGATCTCCAGGCAGCGGCGAGGAGAGATCTGCTGACCGGGAATGGTATCGTTTGAACGTGATGGTTCAATCCAGTCTCCTCGAGACCGTGCACTCCCCAGAATTCCTGCAGAAAATTCAGCGAAGCCTCGGAAGCTCAACCATTGCATTATTCGTCCTGTTGGATGACCACGGAAACGAGAGGCTTGAACCCGCTGGCACTGGGACTCTAGTCGTCATCGGCAATCGTTACTACATTTTGACTGCCGCACACGTTTGGGAGCGGCTCGAGTCCGCGTTGAGATTCGGAATCTCGCTAATAGAGAACAGGGACCACAAGATGTGGATTGATCCAAAAACCATTGCACCAACCTTGGTAAAGCCGCCTGATTCGAGATGGAACGAGTGGGGACCCGATGTAGCGCTACTTAACATTCCAGAAGTGATTGTTGGAGGCATCAAAGCGCACCGCGTCTTCGAGGACCTAACAACGCCAGGAAAAATGCTGAACGCTCCTACCGTTGAGTTTTGGGCAGTGATGGGTACACCGAAAGAACTCGGCACATAAAACAGTGAGCTGACAGCAGCGACAGAAAAAGTCGGGGAGTGAACAGTGAATCTGACTGCTTGGAAAGTTATCTTCGTCATCTTGGGGTTTGCACTGTGGTTTCTGGTTGGTGAGGTCGATTATCCGGTGGTGTACGAAGGGGGCACACTGAATAGTTTCTTACGCCCGGGAACCCCAGTCGATTTGCAAATCAGAGGACGCTACGGCCTCGACTTCCCATTTACAAGTACCACTACAATTGCCACTAAGGGCCGTAATACGAATATTGGCCGGCCTGGGACGAGAAACGATGTAACTGGCCTGAGATACAAGCCTGCGGACGGCACCGTGACCATAACCTGGTACCACGGCAACATGAAACTGTTGTGCCAACCTGATGCAGTGGCGGCGCTAGAGCGTGCAACCGGGCAAAAAGCGCGCCAATTGGACTAACCTCGCTAATTCCTAAGCTCAGTTTATCTCATACGGCCCCAGCCCCAAACCCAACCAAGCTCGCATTTCGGCACTTTGCCTTCGCAACTCTTCGAGTGTCTTCAGAAGTTTTGCCCGATCTTCCGGATTGAGAGATTCAAGTGATTTTTGACGCCTCTCCTCCCATCCTCTTGGCCTCTTGTTCCTTGCAGCAAATTTGTCGTCCTTCGTCCTTCGAATATATTTGGCGACAAGTTCGGCGGTAAATTCGTCGCTGATTATTTCGGCAATTTTGTCATCGCCCATGTTGCACCCTGCAACGAGAGTTACACGCGTATAGTCTAGCAATTAGCAGACATTCACATCAAACACGAAGGACAACAGACTGAGCGAATCTTGCGCTTCAAAGTGTGCAGCCGGGGTTGTTCTGCGCGTATCTGCCCGCCGCTGGCTCAACTTCTCACACGCGCGCCTCTGGAGCCATTTCGAATGCCCTGTCCGGGTGAACTGGAGGACGTCAACCTGCTGTCCAACTTGCGTTATCGTGCCCGTCTTTTGAATCAGAAATTCTAGCCATCGCCACTCCCGCTCTGCTTTCGGGAACGTCTTCGATTTCATTTCCCACTCTCTTCCGGCCTCGTTGGCTCGATCCGAGTGGCCTTCGATCAACTCTCCTGTGATGAGATTCGTGGTGTATGGAAGATCGCGCGATCCAAAAACTTCAATTAGGTGTTCGACCTGCTCAGGGCTCGACTCTTTAAAGCGTATGGCCTCGAGGAGAAACTCAGCCTCTCCTTCAGCGCTCCAGCCAACGAAGACGCCAACGGCAAGAACATGGTCAGGGGACGAGGCGACCATTGACCGCGCTCGCAGACGATCAGCTCCGCGCAAGTTGCTGAAGTATCGTTCAGCTCGTTCAAGCCAATCGTGAGCAGCAGCCTCAATATCGCCCTCGTGGCCTCTATACGCAGCTTGTGCCTCGATTTTCGAGTCCCATGCAGATGAATTGGGCCAAGTCGACGAAAAACTCGCAATTGATGCCGCCGCGAAAACGTATTTACCGAGAGGGAGGATTTTGCACTGGTCTTCGTGGATAGTACCCGCTGCGTCAATCCCGAGTGTGTCAGCGGCTATCACAATCTTCTCTTTGCCCACCTTCGCGACTACGCTGGTGGCGTGAGCCAAGATCGCAAGGCAAATCACCAACACAAATTCTAGCGTCGCCTTCATTGGGCAGGATTCTAACGGATAAGCGATCCAATTAGGCAGTTTTACTCATTGACCCTTGGGAATGAACCGCTCAGCGCACCGGGGACATTCGACACGCTCAAAGTCAACGCGCCGCAGCTCGGCTGGGACAATTGAGTACCCACAGTTCGGACAGGAAATGTTGAGTGCGGCATTCACTTTGGCAAGGTTGATTTTTTGCCTCTGAGGCATGGCGGCGTGAATTATACAGACGCGTGCCTCCCCACCGCAGCCCTACAGCCGACATTGACGTAGTATCCCATTGTGGGATACACTGTATCCCAATATGGCATACAAGGCGACGACCATCGAAGACCTGCTCGCCATCATGAAGCGCGTCCAGGGCGAGAAGACGCTGACACGGTTCGCGGCCGAACTGGACCTGTCCAAGCAATATCTCAGCAACGTCTACAACCGCCGCAAGGAACCCAGCGAGCGCCTGCTCGACAAGCTGGGCTTCGGGCGGCAAACCACGTACTTCCGATCGCCGGCCGCTGCCCGCAAGGAGAAGAAGAAATGAGCGCAAACGATTCACAGTCCGTCCAATCAGGCTGCAAGCAGCGGGTCCTAGTCAACGTCATCCTCGACAAGTCGGGCTCCATGTGCGCGAAGGTCCAGGACGTAATCGGCGGCTTCAATCTCTACCTCGACGAACTCGCGAAAGAGCCGGCTGTTGACTACGGGTTCTCGCTGACGCTGTTCGACACCGTCGTTCAGATGAAATACACGGCGGCGCCGCTCGCCAAAGTCGCCAAGCTCGACGACGCAACCTACCGCCCCAGCGGAAATACCGCGCTCTACGACGCAGTTGGAAACACCGTGCAAACGGTGAGCACCTGCGGCTTCGACAAGGTCATCACGGTCATCATGACGGATGGAGAGGAGAACTCCTCGCGCGAATGGACTATGCAAGCCGTCCGGGAACTGATCCGGAGCAAGGAAGCGGCAGGCAACTGGACTTTTGTCTTCCTGGGTGCGAACCTTGACGCATTCGCGCAAGGCGCCAGGCTCGGCGTGCCGATGGCGAATTCCGTCCGCTACGATCCCGCGAACTACCGGGGTGTCTACGAAGCTCTGGCCCAGAACACGAACGCGTTCTCAGCCGGCGCAGCCCGGGCCGTAGGCGACTTCTTCAAAGGAGCCGCAGGGATCAAGAAGTCCTGAAGGCCTGGGTCGGTGAATAGAAGTTGGCTTTGGTTGAGCCCCAGCAGAAGCAGCTACTCTTCGGCACACGATAGCGAGCCGCTGGACGATTGCGACGGCAAGATCGGTCTAGGGTCGGAGCTGGCCGTCGGGCTATTCCCAGACCCGAGAGCACAGGGAAGGCGCCCGAGTTCACGAAGCAATAGGCGCACTGCATTCAGGTGTTTAGGAAACGCATAGATCAATCCGTCAACGCAATAGAGCTACTGCGGTTGCAGGGCAGCTTTAAGATTCAGATCACTACCCTCGGTGACACTAACTGTTCGCTTCCAGTCCACGAACTTGGGCGCCTTTACCTCTACCGTATGTTCACCGGCGGAGAGCGGAACTATCGACGGTGCATTGCCCACGAACTTGCCATCGATCTATTAGCTCTTATCAGGGCGCGGGCTGTTGCTGCGGAAAGAGTCGCTGAACGACGCTCAAGATGTCGCTTTCTCCGGGCTACGATCTGAAACGTGATTCACAAACTCCACTGGCCGGTCGCAGCTTCGGGAGATCACGCAACGCGCGATGCGCACCCCTGCGGCGACCGCCGGATCGTGAACGACGACGGTCGGCCGCTCGACCCCTGCGCGGCGCAGGCGAAGAAGGACTCGGCACCGAGTTGGACCTTGGAGCGCGGCATGCATCGATGATGGCTGCACTCGGCTGGGGAAAGCAACACCGGTTCCAGCTGGAACAAAATCCCTCGGATTTGCGCGACTCCCCATTTTTCCAGTCGGAAGAATATCAGCTGAAAGAAAAACGACTTGTGGGCAACTTTCCGCCGGCTTTTTCTCATGTGGGTCTGGTGAACACGGTGATCAACATCTTTACCGATCGCGGACCCGCGCACGAGCCTTCGCGTTCGCAATCATCATTCTGTCGCCTGATAGAGGAATTCTCCTCCTATATAAGTGCCCAGCACCTTCACGTCCTTGAGCTGTTCCAGCGGCACGGTAAAAATGTCGCGATCGACAACGATAAAATCCGCCAGCTTGCCCGTTTCTAGCGATCCCTTTTCCTTCTCTTCGAAGCCGACATATGCGCCATTGAGCGTGTAAAGCTTGATCGCCTCGGGCACGGTCAATCGTTCTTCGGGCGCAAGTATTTCTCCGGTGGTCATATCCTGGCGCGCTACCGCGGCATAAATTCCCCACCAGGGGCTGATGGGCGTGACCGGCACATCCGATCCCGCCCCTTCGATGATCCCGTTCTGTATGTAAGCCTTCGCAGGATATGACCAGCGGACCCTCTCCGGTCCGTATTTCTTGAACCAGCTTCCAATCCAGTAGACGAATGGCGGATTCCCATCTACCAGCACGTGCAGTTCTTTGAGTCGCTTCTGAATGGCGGGAGTTGAGATGCCCGCGTGAACTATGCGAAAACGCGGATCCTTCAAATCGAGCGCCTTGATCACCGCGGTGTACGAATCGAGAACCTCATCGATCGCCCGGTCGCCGATGGCATGAGTTTCAAGTTGCCATCCGGCCCGCGCAGCAATCATGTGAGCCTTCTGCATGTCGACTGCCGCCCAGCGCAATACGCCGAAGTTATTGGGCTCGCCGGCCACTGGTGGCGGATAAATAGCGATGGTGCGCGCGCCCATGCCCCCATCGGCAAACATCTTGGCCGCTCCAAGTTTTACGTGATCGTTTCCAAATCGCGTGTGCACACCCATGCCAGCCAATTTCTGGGCGTCCTCAATGCTTCCGATACGCGGCGACATCTGCACGCGTAGCTTGAGCCAGCCGCGCTCGTAAGCATCCTGATAGCCGCGCATTTCTTCAGAGGAAATGTAAATGTCGTGGATGGTGGTCAGGCCCACGGCGAGAGCGCGCTCAGAAATTAACTTTGCGGCGCGGACGGATAGATCGGGCGGATCGGCTGGCAGGAGTTTGTCCACCAGCAGCATGGCGTTGTCCTTCACGATTCCGGTCGGCTCGCCTGAGGCATCACGCTCGATCACACCTCCTGGCGGATCGGGCGTGTTTCGAGTGATCCCGGCCAATGCCAGGCCGGCGCTGTTCGTCACGCCGAGATGTCCGCTTACATGCTCCAGATAAACCGGGTTATTGGGCGCGACGGGATCTAAATCGTGGCGAGTGATGTAGCGATTCTCGGTTAACTTGGCATCATCCCATCCCGCGCCCGTGACCCATTGTCCGTTGCTGGATTTTGCGACACGATCGCGAACCATCCCGGTAGCATCGGTAACCGAATGGACGTGCGCATCGGTCAGATCGAGCTGATTGCGCAAAATTCCCTTGGCCCATTCCATGGAGTGGGTGTGCACGTCAATCAAACCTGGCAGAACGTTTCGGTGGGCGAGGTCTACGATCTTGGTTCGAGGGCTTGCGCAAGCCGCGATCTCATCGTCGGTCCCTACGGCTAGTATCTTGCCATCCCGAACAGCCATTGCGCTGGCCCACGGTTCTTGCGCGTTCATGGTGAAGATGTGGCCATCGCGAACGACGAGATCGGCATCGAGGCACGGCGAGGCGTTTGCCGCCTTCGGTGAAGGTTGCGATACGCCAAGCCAGCAAAGCGCGCATATCGACGCCAGTAAAAGCTGCCAATATTTCATGATTCCCTTTCCCTATTGTCCCTCTTCTCGTTGCACGGTTTTCCACCGTTGTTTTGTGAGCTGGTACTAGGGCACAGGTATAATTCAACGTCCTTCCAAGGAAAAGCACTCGTGCCCTCGAAAATCCGAAAAAAAAGAGAACTTATCAGCATTGCGCTCAGGAGGCCCAGACTTTTTGGCGCTTCGGTAGTTTGCGCCGTGGCGCTGTGCGCCCTCATTGGCGCCAGAGCGCCTGACCCCGCGCCCGGTACGCGCAACACACCCGCGCCTCATTACGCACTCCAAGGCACAACCGACTCAGCGCGAACCACCCTCACTCGCACTCAACTCTTTGCGGGCAGCGTGCCGCGCGAGCCGGTTGACGACAGCACTGGCTTTGCCATGCCTGCTGAGGTCCGCGACTCCGAGCAAATTTTCGAAGGCATTCTAACACTAGGCGATGTCGCCAAGAGCGGCAGTTTCAATCTTCTGTCGGATGTTTTCCACCTGATTCCCGAGCGAGACTCAATTTGGAAGCATCTCGCTCCATTTGACTTTCAGTTTGTACAGAGCGGCAACTACTTGATTCCAGCACAGCAGGGTTTGGCGATTTCCGGCAGCCGGGTCTGGAATTACATCGTGGGACCAGGCCGGGTATGGCAGGAGGCCGGCGACCAAGGCTACGCCCGCGCTTCTCTTCCCTTTGCGTTGATACAACGTAATCAGAATTGCGTTCACAACGGCGAAATGACTTTTCTTTTCAGCAACTCCGCCACTCCAAACATCTCAAACGTCTATTACCAGATCACCCAGGAAACCTGTTACCCAATGAAATTCGATATGTGGGGCATGATTTCGGCGCAGTACACTCCTGGGGCGGTCCCGGGAAGCGAGGATCTGAAGGCCGAGCATGCGCAAGAGTTGGCGCATCGCCTGCCAAGCAAACCCTTCGACGATTTAGCCAAGGATTATCCCGATTCCGACATAAATGTGCGCGCGTTTGAAGCGGCGTACAAGGATTCGGACAACATCACCACATACGGATTGATGCTTCACGGCACGAACTACGTCTCCGGCTGCCCCACGCGCTACGGCGAATACGCATTTTGTGCGGACATGCGCGTGCCGTCGTATTCCATCGCCAAATCGGTATTTGCTGGCGTGGCCTTGATGAGGCTCGGGCAACTTTACGGCTCGGGCGTTTACAGCGAGAGAATCAAGGACTACATCCCGCAGTATTCGACCGGCGGCAAATGGGACGTCACCACCTTCGGCAACACCTCCGACATGGCCACCGGAAATTACGATCTTGCCGGCTACGAGGCTGACGAAAACAGCCTGACCATGGATAAATTTCTGGTGGACGAGGCATACGGCGCGAAGATCGCAGACGCTTTTGCCTTCAAGAAGCACTACGCTACACCGGGTACAAAGTGGGTTTATCAAAGCTCCGCCACATTTCTTCTCACGCAAGCGATGAACGCCTACTGGAATCGGCACGGCGGGAACGGCGGGGCCGGCCGAGACATATTCGACGCGGTGCGCGACGAGATTTACAAACCACTGCACCTTGGCGTTGGAAGCCTCACCACGATTCGTACTGACGACAGTCCGAATGGCGCGCCCAGCGGATACTACGGCCTGTTTTTCAATCAGGATGACATCGCGAAGATCGGAGATTTTCTAAACAACGGGAAAGGCGTTATCGACGGGAAGCAACTGCTCGATCCCACCCGTCTCGAAGAGGCTCTGTTTCGCGGGGCCAGTGTGTCGTCAACCGGCGTGCCGATCTTGGGACAGAGTCCCGCTTCGCTGCTTGGCGCGCCGGCAACCGGCCGTGGCAAATCCGTTCCAAAGAATGCCAGGCGCTATAGCCACGGATTTTGGGGGCGGTCCATCACGACCGGGGAGTTTCCGCAGTATCCTTGCAACTTCTGGGGATCGTTCATGGCTGGCTACGGTGGGAACATTGTGATGCTACTGCCCGATGGCGCAACGTTCTATATTTTTACCGACGGTATGGAATTTCCGTGGGCGCCTACGGTGGAGGAAATCAATAAAGTAGCGCCGATGTGCAAGTAAGTTTGACGTTTCAACGGCGCCGCGCCGTTGGAGCGCGGAAACGCCGTAGTACAGCAATGCCCCAGCGTTTCGCGCTAAAACTTGCGCGAGTGCTCTTTGGCCCACCGTTCTATCACCACCTTTTTGTCCGTATAAAATTCCACTGAGTCGCGGCCTTGGGCGTGCATGTCGCCAAAGAAGCTATCTTTCCATCCAGTGAACGGGAAATAAGCCATTGGTGCTGCGACCCCAATATTGATGCCGATGTTTCCCGCCGTCGCTTCGTAGCGGAACCGTCGCGCGGCCGCTCCGCTGGATGTAAAGATCGAGGCCTGGTTACCGAAAGCGCTCCGCCCCAGAATGTCCAAGGCCTCGTCCATGTCTTTGGCGTGTACCAGACTTAAGACCGGTCCGAAAATTTCAGTGTCAACCAAAACACTGTCCAGCGGCAATCCGTCCAGAATCGTCGGCTTAACGAAATTTCCGAATTCTCGGTCTGGAATTTTGGAATTACGCCCATCCACCAGGACCTTCGCGCCTTGTTTTTGACCGAGTCCGATCAGTTCCTCAACCCGCGTCTTGCTCTGCGGGGTGATCACCGGGCCCATTTGTACGCCCTGGTCGAGACCATAGCCCACGCGGAGATTCGAGGCGGCGTTGCTGATGGAGTCGCGAAACGATTTTTGCGCGTCGGCAATGGTCACCGCGACTGAAACGGCAAGACACCGCTGGCCAGCGCAGCCGAAAGCGCTGTCGGTGATAATTTGCGTCGCCGATTCCATGTCCGCGTCCGGCAGGACAATTACCGGATTTTTCGCCCCGCCCTGGCACTGCGCGCGCTTGCCGCTCGCTGCCGCGCGCCCATAAACATACTTGGCCACCGGCGTGGAGCCGACAAAGCTAATGGCGCGCACCTTGGGATGATCCAATAAGGTATCGACCACCGTCTTGCCGCCATTGACCAGATTCAGCACGCCCTTGGGAAAACCCGCGCGCTCGAGCAACTCAAAGCCAAAGCGCATGGTCATAGGGACGCGCTCAGAAGGCTTCAGCACGAAGGTGTTCCCACAGGCTACCGCATAAGGCAAAAACCAGAACGGGATCATGCCCGGGAAATTAAAGGGAGTGATCGCAGCCACCACGCCGAGCGGCTGGCGAATCATCATTTCATCGATGCCGCGGGCGACGTCTTCCAGGTTGTAGCCCTGCATCAATGTGGGAATTCCGCAGGCGACTTCCACATTTTCGATTGCGCGGCGCAGCTCGCCTTTCGATTCGCCCAGAGTTTTGCCGTTCTCCTGAGTGATGATTCGGCTCAGTTCGTCGAGATTGTCTTCGAGAAGCTGTTTCAGTTTGAAAAGGGGCTGGATGCGCTCTTCGGGAGGGGTCCGGCGCCAAGCGGGAAAAGCTGCCGCAGCCGCTTCCACTGCGGCATTTACATCGTCCGCATTCGAGAGCGGGACGTCTGCCAGGATTTCCTGTGTGGCGGGGTTCTTGACCGTCTGCCAATTGCTTGCGGAGCTTTTCTCCCATTCTCCGGCGATGTAATTCGGGATTTGCTCTTGCGCTTGCATAAGTCAGCTCCGATTTATCGATTCAAAGGTGCGGCAGAAATTTAATCGCAAAACACCACAACGATGATTGCCCATCTGCAGCGTTTCGCCGTCCGGCATTTTCGATTATCACGGCGCAGGCTTTGGACTATTCGCGCCGACGAAACGTCTAGAAAAGAATCTTCAGGCCCAATTGGAATTCGCGCGAAGGAAATGCCGCCGTGGACTGCCCGAACTGCGGGCTGCTCAAGTCCCCAATTGGGTTGTACAGATTTACCCGGTTGAACAAGTTGAAGGCCTCGGCCTGGAATTGAACCTTCAAAGGTTCCCGGATGCTGAAGTTCTTGAAAAGCCCCAGGTCGACATCCTTGAACGCGGGTCCGCGAAAATCATTTCGACTGAGGTTCCCGTCGGTCCCGACCGGCACACAAGGAGTACCGTCGAAGAACGGAACGATTCCGTTCGGGCAAAACACGTTAATGGCTGCGGACGTCACTGGAATCGTGCCGCCAAGTACGCCAGTTCGGGCGGGACTACCAAAGGCACCGTTGATGAATTGCCCATTGCTGAATCCAGAGTGTTGCACGTGGGCTGGGGCGTTCGGCCGGTCATAGGGGATGCCATCCATATTGAAGTCGCAGCCATCATACCAGGCCACGCCGCAGTACACATCGAAAGGACGGCCCGATTGCAAGCTGATCAAGGGATTCAGCTTCCAACCGCCAAAAACTTCGCTCAGCCAGCCTTTGTGTGGACCAGGTATGTCCCATAGGCCCGCAAAGGTGAAGCGCTGCCGCACGTCGAATTCAGAAGGCCCCCGATCAGCGTCTGGATGCGCGATATCCTGGACACCGGTGTACAAAGCAGCGTAGCCATTGACGTTGGAATAGTCACCCAAATTCCCTTCAGTGACATTGTCCAGCACCTTGCCAAACGTATAGTTCGCAGTCCACAGAAATCCGTGGCTGTACGTCTTGCGCAACTGCACGTTCATCCCGTGGTAAATCGAATTCCCTTCGTTCGAAGTGTAGTATTCGTCTAGCCAGCCTGGGTTGAGCCGGTTGATAGTGTAATCGCATTTAGGGCCGAAGGCGGGCGGTACGGAGCAGACGTCGCCGTCAAATCGGTTGTAATCATCGCGAGTGTAATTTCCCACGCCGTGCGTGCCCACGTAATTTATGGTGAAGCCATAGTCGTGCAGAAACTGATGTTGAATGCCCAAAAACCATTGCTCCGCGTAAGCCGTTTTCAGCTTGGGATTTGTGCCATACAAATTGATCGCCGCTCCTTGAATTCCTCCATTGGGAAGTGAGGGGGCGAGGAAATCGGGGCTAGCCTGAAACGGGAAATGGTCGTAATTCACATCTGTGCCGTATCCATCGAACGGGAAATCCACCGCTCGCGCTGAATCGGGCGGGTCGAATCGTGAACCGTTCGACCAAAGGTTGGAGAAAGGCTCCTGGTACGCAATTCCGAAGCCTGCGCGTATGGCGCTTGTGCCGTGCCCAAAGGGATCCCAGGCAAGTCCCAGCCGGGGAGCGAAGTCATGCAGATCGGTGCTCCACAACTGCTTAACGCGGCCGACTGTGGCCGTTTTCATCTCATCAGGCAGGTTCGGGCCTGGGCCGAGAATGATATTGCTGAGCAGGCCGTCGGTCTCTGTGGGCGATCCAAAAATGCTGTAGCGAAGGCCCAGATTTACGGTGAGCCGCGAAGTGACTTTCCAGTCGTCCTGCGCGAAGCCAGCCCATTGCGTCCAGCGGAAATGCCGTGGGGAGGAGGTGAAGTTGCCAAAATTGGCGCCTGGCTCGCGGCTGATCGTCGCCGCCAAATAGTAAGGATCGTCGTTCACAAAATTGAACTTACTGTTTAATTCATAAAAAGGATTGGTAAGCAGCTGGTAGTCGCTGTTCTCCTGAATGCGTCGAATTTCAAAACCGAACTTCAACGTGTGGCGTCCGGCGATGTGCGTAAAAATGTCGTTCACCGCGAAAGTGTTGAAAACAAAATTGCGAGGCTGAAATTCTTCCCCACCTAATGGGACTGTGCCGTCATCAAAGTAAAGCGTCCCGAAGCGCGTCAAGGGATCTCCGGCGTTTTTGAGCAACTGCGCTGTCTCTGTATCGGCTGGCATACCAAAAGACAGATTGCTGCTGTTTCGTGAATATGCAAAACGCACATCGTTAAGCGTGGTGTTGGTGAATTCATGTGTGAATCCCAGGCTCAAATCGGCGAAAAATCCGGTCTGCGGCGAGGTGAAACCTCGGATGTTTGCGCCGGATAGCTCATCGCGCGCCACATCACCTGAGGACTGGGTGGCCACCCAGCGCGCGTAGAATTGGTCGCGCGGCGAGAAGCGCTGATCGAATCGCACCGTGTATTGATCGGCCTGGTTAGGCTCCTCCTGCGATGACTCCGTTGTGCAGGTGTCTGGCGGAAGAGCCGGATCGATTGGGCCGACATCGAACGGGCCGCCGGATATGGGCGGGACGCTGCCGGTACGAATTGCTGTCCCGGAAAGGCACGCCGGCGCGGGGAAATCTTTGAAGAACATGGCTGCTAGGCTGGTAGGGAAATTCGCTATCACATATTGGCGGAATTGGGGCGTCTCGGCCGTAAACGTCGCTGGCACGCCATCCCTTAGGCGCGAACCTTCGTAATCCACGAAGAAAAATGACTTGTCCTTAAAAATTGGGCCGCCGATAGCAGCTCCGAATTGATTTTGCTGCAAAGGCGCCTTGCCTATTTGATCGAAGAAGTTGCGGGCGTCGAGCGCAGTATTGCGTCCCGAATAAAAAACATCGCCGTGAAAACTGTTGGTTCCGGATTTGGTGACCACATTGACGATGGCGCCGTCGTTGCGGCCATACTCTGCCGAAAAGTTCAGCGTCTGCACCTGGACTTCTTGAATCGCATCAAGCGATGGAAAGATAAGCGGCGTGCCGCCCAGCCATTCGTTATTGTTCGAATTGCCGTCCAGAATAAAATTGTTGCCGCGAGGGGTCGACCCGTTGGCGATGAATCCTTCATTGAAGGTGGTTGAAGAGGTAGGCGAAGAAACGTTGGAGATCACCGGCGCGTTCGTCGCCGTCACGCCCGGCTCCAAAGTCACGAGCTGGTAGACCTCCCGGCCATTAAGGGGCAAGTCCGTAACTTCGCGGTTGGTCAGTGTGTTCTCAAGCCGCCCTTCCTCTGCTTGTATTAGAGACGCGGCTGAAGAGACCTCCACTTTTTCGTGCACGCTGCCGATTTGCAACCTCACATCAACGCTGGTCACCACGTTGACGCTCACCGCCACGCTTTCCACGACCGAAGCCTTGAATCCGGGAGCTTCCACTTTCATTTGGTATCGGCCTGGGGCCAGATGCAAAATGCGCGCGTAACCAATGTCATCAGTGGTTTGATCCACAACCACACTGGTGCCCAAATCCTTCACCTCTACTTTGGCGTTCACAACCGCCGCCCCCGCGGCATCCCGAACCGTCGCAGCGATGGTCCCTTCGGTCAGTTGGGCATGAAGAGCTGCAGTTACGCCAAACAAAATGCACATGCTCAAGGCGATTTTGATCAATCTTCGTTGGTAGCGCATTAGGACCTCCCCTGAATTGTTCTGGACACGGTGATATACAACGGTTTCTCGAATGGAGAGACCACACCCTCGCACGTCTTGCGGTCATGTCTACATACATTATGTAAGGTTGTCAAGAATATTATGTAAGGTTGTCAAGAATAATGAGCTTGCGTAGTAGAGGCTCCAAAATCGCGCCACAAAGACGCCGAGCCAGAGTTAAAAAGTTGGAGGAGTGTTGATCCACAGGAGTGCAGCTTCCCGGTCGCCGGAATTGAACCAGCGGTGGCCGCGGGTGCTTTCGAACCAGAGGCTGTCGCCTTCATGCAGCACGTGGCACTCCAGCTCGTCCAGCCAAATTTCCAGCGTTCCCTGCAGCATATAGATAAATTCTTCGCCGGCGTGTGAATACGACCCGTCACTTCCCGATCCAGGCGGCACGCGAAACAGCATCGACTGAAGCATCTTCGTCCCGGTGGCAAGTAATTCCATGGCCACGCCGGCCTCAGTGCGCAATAACGGGCGCATCTCCGGCTTCATGACGGCGCTGGGTTTCCGAGGCAGGTCATAAAACTCCAGCACTGTCGTGCTGTAAATAGCCGCCAGGCGCTGCAATGTTGCTACTGACGGGTTAGCCTGGGATAGCTCGATGGCGCTCAAGAACCCCGCGGAGATCTTGGCTCGCCCGGCCGCCTCGGCAATTCCGAATCCACAGTGCTTGCGAAGGTTGCGAAGCTTTTCTCCGATGTTTTGGCGCTTGCGCGAATGTATAGGCGCCTTTGGCGCGCCAGTTTCATCAAGAACCCGTTTGATCCCGGGCACTCGTAACTGCTTCACATCCCTCAAATACTTAATGCGCTTTAGCAGCTCGAGCATTTCAGGACTATAAAGACGAAAGCGTCCCTGGCTGCGAACCGGCGCTACGAGGCCCACATTTTCCCATTGCCGCAAAGTTGAGGGACTAATGCCAAGAATTCCGGAGGTCTGCCCGACGGTGAGGAAGCCTACAAATACATTGGCGACACGCGCGCTGGAGCGTCTAGTCCCGCGATTCTTCGCATTCCGCCGGCCTTTGCGTGAGTGTTTTTTCGCCATTTCTAAGTAGTTTGAGTTTTCGGGCAACTGGAATTAGGGCTGCGCTAGCATCGGTATTATAAGGGATTTGGCCTCCGAACCAGCGAGCATGCGCACAGCGAGCATGCGTAAATTGACAACCTTACATGTCATTGGTAGAATGCGCCAGCTTCATAAAATCGATAATATAGTCTGCGAAAGCCTTCAGGAGCTCGAGCTTTCGATGAGGTCTGCATGTCGATTTCTACGCCTGACAAGTTATCTCCAGAGCAGATCAAGGACCTCACCACCCAATACACCTATGGGACCTGGCGGCGCCAAAAGGGTTGGTCGCCGCTCCAGGTAGTGGACGCTGAAGGCTGCTACTTTGTCGATGCCCAGGGCAAAAAGTACCTCGATTTCTCCGCACAGCTCATGTGCGTGACCTTGGGGCACAAAAATCGCGCGGTAATTGAGGCGATTCAAAAACAAGCTGAAAGTCTGGCCTACATCGGTCCGGGTTACGCGACGGAAGTACGCGCCCAACTGGCCAAGCTGCTTGTCGAGGTCTTGCCCAAGGGCTTGACCAAATATTTCTTCACCACCTCCGGAACCGAGGCCAACGAAGCGGCAATCAAAATCGCGCGGATGGTGACCGGCAAAACCAAAATCATTTCGCGCTATCGCTCCTATCACGGTTCGACCATGGGCTCCATCGCCGCTACTGGCGACCCGCGTCGCTGGGCCATGGAACCAGCCGGCAAAATTCCGGGCGTCATCTTCGCGCCCGAGGTGAATTGCTACAAATGCTCCATCTTGCACACCTATCCGGGATGCGGTATCGCCTGCGTTGAATACCTCGAGCACATGATCGTCAACGAGAGCGACGTGGCTGGCGTGATCGTCGAGCCTGTAGTGGGAACAAACGGCGTGCTGGTACCGCCCAAGGAATACATGCCTCGCCTACGGCAGATTTGCGATGCGCACGGCGTCTTGCTAATCGCCGATGAGGTGATGACCGGCTGGTGCCGCACTGGCAAGTGGTTCGCAATGAATCATTGGAATGTGGTGCCGGATATTCTCACCACCGCCAAAGGCATCACCAATGCAGCCATACCGCTCGGTCTCTGCGCGACTACCCAAAAAGTGGCGTCCTACTTCGACGATCACTTTTTCTCCCACGGCCACACCTACGAAGCGCATCCTCTCACGCTCGCCCCTGCCATTGCTTCCATCAATGAGATGAAGCGACTTAAACTCCCCGAACGCGCTACCGAAATGGGCGCTTATCTGGGACAGAAACTGAATGCTTTGCAGCCGCGCCATCGCTCCATCGGCGAAGTTCGGGGCCTGGGTCTCTTCTGGGGCGTGGAACTGGTCAAGAATCAAACAACCAAAGCGCCTTTTAATACTGGCGGAGATAAGCTCGCCGGCAAGGCATTACTAGTCGACAAAGTTGCGGCAAAAATGATGAGCAACGGCGTTTATATTCAGTCCTGGATGAGCCATTTCGTCATCGCGCCACCTCTAATCATTTCCAAGGAAGAAATTGATCTTGCTGTTGCGGCCTTCGACGAAGCATTGGGTCTCGCTGACGCTGAAGCCGAAAATTAGTTTCTCGCTAGCCTTTGTGGAGGCGATTTCGTGTCCCAACTTTCCCGCCGCAATTTCCTGCACAGAATGGGTGGCCTCTCGAGCCTCGCGCTGTTCCCGTTATTCAAGGCGCAGGAACCTGACCTGGTTCTATACAACGGCAACATTTGGACCGTGGATCCGAGCCAGCCGCGCGCTCAAGCGGTAGCCATCAGCAGCGGCCGATTTGTGGCAGTAGGATCGAATGATGAAGTGCTTCACCTGGCAGCAGCCCGTACTCGAAAAATCGACCTCGGTCAAAAAGCCGTCCTGCCGGGATTTAACGATGCGCACTCGCATCCAGTCGAGTCGGGCGTGGAGCATCTGCGCAAAGTAGCCTGCGACAAGGATTCGATCGAAGAAATTCAAGCGGCTTTGCATGCACGGGCTCAGCAGACGCCGCCGGGCCAATGGGTGCTGGGCTTCCTGTATGACGACGGCAAAACGCCGCGCCCGATCAACCGCCACGATCTCGACTCAGCGGTTCCGGATCACCCGGTGATGGTGCAGCACCGCGGCGGTCACACGGTGTTTGTGAACTCTATGGCCTTTCAGCTAGCCAAGGTCGACGACCAAACGCCCGATCCTCCCAGTGGACGCTTCGAGCGTGATGTTTCGGGCCACCTCACTGGTTTTGTCGGCGACGCGGCTACGAAAGTCTTCTTCGCGCTGATTCCACAAGACACTTCGCGCGAAGATTATCGCAGGGGCGCGGCGTTAATCTCCAAGATGTTCACCAGCAAGGGCGTCACCTCCGCGTGCGACGCCGACGCCGAGCCCGAAGACGTGCAGGGCTACGAGGACGCTCGCGACTCAGGCGAATTGCGCATGCGCGTGTATTGCCACGTCTCGGCGGATGCGCTCGATCGCAATATGGCCGCCGGAATCCACACCGGCTTCGGCGATGATTGGGTGCGCATTGGCGGCGTAAAGCAATATGCTGATGGCTCAATTTCCGAGCGTACGGCTTGGCTCTCTCAGCCCTACATCGGAATTCCCAACAACTATGTGGGGTTGCAGCTCTCATCGCGCGAAAAGCTCTACGAAACGGGCCGCAAAGCGCACGCCGCAGGCTGGCAACTCGCCACGCATGCGAATGGCGACCTGGCCATCGATCGAATCCTCGGCGTGTACGAGCAGATTCAGAAAGAAAATCCCAGGAAGGATCCGCGCTTTCGCATCGAGCATTGCACGCTGCTTAATGATTCTTTGATCCAGCGCATGCTCGCCATGAACGTGATTCCCGCGCCCTTCTCGTGCTACGTGTACTTCCACGGCGACGTGATGCATTACTACGGCGAGGAACGCACCAAGCACATGTTCCCGATGCGCACTTTCCTCGATGCCGGCCTGCGTCCCACCGATTCCTCCGATTACACCGCCAGCCCGTCCGACCCGATGATGTGGATGCAGTCGCAGCTTACGCGCACAGACATGAAAGGAAATGTGTGGGGTGCGAATCAGCGCATCACCCTGCAGGAAGCCATTCGCTGCGGCACCGTCAATGGCGCGTACGCCGCGTTCGACGAAAATTTAAAAGGGTCGATTCAGCCCGGGCAGCTCGCTGACCTGATCGTTCTCGACCAGGACCCCTTCAAAACCGATCCATCCGCGCTAACCAAGATTCGCGTAGAACGAACTATGGTCGACGGCGAATGGAAATTCGAATCCTAACCACCTGACGGAAAACGCATGAATCGGCGACAAATGTTGCAAAATCTGGGGTCGCTGGCCGTCGCGCCCGCTGCGCTAATCACCTTGGAGGCAGCGCTACGCAGAGTGCCAGCCACAGCGACTGAAGACGAAATTCTCAGCGTGCGCTCCGAAGGCTGGATCACCGATGTGGACGGCATTAAAGTGGGCCACTTCACCGATGACCGGCGGCCCACTGGCTGCACCGTAATTCTTTGCAGCGACGAATCCATTTGCGGCGTGGCCGTTCCCGGCGGCAATCCCGGCACGCGTCTCACGGACATGCTGCAGCCCATTCGCAATCCGGACAATTCCGTGAAGGTCGAAGCCGTGGTCCTGACGGGGGGTAGCGATTTTGGCCTCGCCTCAGCCTCGGGCGTGGAGCGCTTTCTTCGCGAGCGCTATTTCCGAAAACACAAATCTGAATCAATGCCCAAGCCGCACGTTCCTATTGTTCCGGCCGCGGTGATTTTCGATCTCTTCACCGGACACGACTGGCGAATCGTCCCCACCGAGGAGTCCGGCTACAAGGCGTGCCAGGCCGCCAAGGGCGGAAAAGTGGCGGAAGGATGTGTGGGCGCCGGCGCGGGAGCGCAGATCGGTTACTGGGGCGGGCACACCACCAAATCTGGTCTGGGCACTTCGAGCATGAAGGTTGGGGACACTGGAATCGTTGTGGGGGCGATCTGCGCAGTGAATGCCGTCGGGGACGTGTACAACCCCAGAACGGGAAAGTTGGTGGCTGGCGCTCGAAGCGCCGACGGCCAGCGTTTTTCGCCAATCATCGACCGACTAAAAGCCGGCGAACAAGTGCTGTTGCCGCCTGCGGGCACGCATACCACAATTTCCTGCGTGGCGACGAACGCAAGTTTTGACAGCGCGTCGATGGCCAAGATTGCTCAGATGGCCTCCGGTGCCCACGCCAGAGCAATCGACCCGTGCTGGTCACCTGGCGACGGCGATACCGTTTTCGCCATTTCCACCAGTACGCTCAAAACACGCGTGGATCATGGAGCGATTGGCGCCTTGGCGGCCGAGGTGCTGGAAGAAGCGATCCTGCGTGCCGTGGTGAATGCCACCGGAGTCGCGGGCCTGCCCAGTTATCGCGATGTGATGAAGGGTCGCACGCAATAGAAGTCGGGTCGATTCGTCGCCTTAGTCCCGCTGAGTTCACGCTACTTCTGACATGCAGCCCCGCGCTGCTCGAAAAATCGCCGCTCCATAGGATTGGAGAGAGCAGCAACCCGGGGTCACACAGCTCGCTCCTGCTCACCTTTCTTCTCGGCGGTGACGAAAATATCGCAGAATGGAAGATATATGCTCATGAACAAATCATTCCTGCCCGCCGTGAACCGCTCGCCAGAATCCTCCTCTCTCGCAGAATGGTGATACCAAGACATCAGGACGGCGCACAACAAGGCGCGGAAGGGTGGGCAGTTGTCAATGAAGTGCTTCACTGTGTCAATGTCCGTGTCCACCTGGATGTGCTCACCGCGCTCTGCTGCCCCGGCTCTAAGTGCGCCATCAGATAGCCCCTTACCAATGGAAGGTAAAAGTTGTGGACCGTATTCCTTGAAAGCATCTTTGAAGGTTGTCGGACGCGGTTTACCTGCTGCAATAAACGCTGAGTCGAGTTGTGACCGCAGATCGACCCACATCTGTTTGCAACCTTATCAGAGCATCTATTCGGGCGCGGCATGGAGCGATCATGGTACACCGTTCCAGGTGGAACACTTTTCCCCTGCGGTTCTCGAATCCGCTGCGCCGCGTGCGCAAGCCCTTTGACGTCAGCGTAATCTGCTCCGACAGGGCCGCCAATGCGGTTTTCGTGGCAGAGCCGAGTCCGCCCGGGACCGGCAACGCATGGCCAGGTCCACATCGGCGCGGCCAACACAAATCCCGAGGTCACGGGTCCGCAGCTTCGCCGGCACCTAGCGGAGCACGAGAAGCATCTGCGCGTGACGGCCACTACCATCGCGGCATGTTAACTTGTATTGTGGTTTTATTAATGCGGAAGCCGGCTCGCAACTCGGCAGCCGTCGCGCCGCCCGATGCAAACAAAGGACTTGTTCGCCAACATGTTAATCGGGCTCCCGCACGGAGTTAACATCAACAAATTGGGCTTCGCCTGGAAAGCAGATGAGCGACGAGAGCCCACTGGGCGTCCCAACCATCCCGCAGCCGCACGCATGACGTTTACCACCTAGTAAAATTCGGCCCTCAAGCCGGAAAAAGGTGGGACGGCGCTCCCACTTTTCAGACCCTCCGCTGGCCCGTATCGTGCCAACCCGCCGCGACTTTACTCTTCGGTAAAATGTTCACTTCTTCACAGGCTTTCCACAGAAAATTGCCGCCTAAGCTCTAAACGTACATGGTTTGTCACTAGCGAAGGCGGGTTCGGCGCGACTAGCATCCCTTCGTCCAGGGCAACTTGCCTGGAATCGCGCGGCGCATCTTCCTACCGCCAACAACCGCGCGGGCCGCACCGTGGGCGTGACCATGTGGTTTGCTGGACTCGCCAGAGTCCTGTGGTGGTCGCCCTGCGTCTCTTCCGACTCCAGCACTGAATCGTGATGGAGGAATCGTTATGCGAGTTGACGCTGTAATCCTCAGTCCTTCCCAGATGCACCAAATGCGCCATGAAATCCTGCACTGGCCGTACTGGCGGCTGTCGGAAGCTGCGCGGGTGTCCGTCGTTCACGATACTGCCGAGGTTCTTGTAGGCCCTTTGCGTATTAGGGATCACATCACGACTGACGAACTGGTAATACAACTGGCGAAGAGTCAGGTCGAATCCTTGACGCTGGTATTCGGCAATGATCGTGTTTGCGGTTTCGATCAGCGCCACAGTCGGCGGACGGAATTTGAACTCCTGATACTTGATCTTCGGCACGACTTGGTCTCACCTTATGGTGCTGTCCACCGCTGCCTTCTTTGGCACGCAACCGTCGATGCCTGCATCTCGTCCGCTCTGTCAGAATCGGCATCCGCGAGGCGCCAAACGCCACCTTCTGCGCATGCTGACCTTGAATCGGTCTGCTTCATCACCCAAAAGGCGTGCGGCACCTCTCAAAATTCTTCCGCGTCGCGAGTGACGCGCCGCGCCGGACGCTTCCGCCTTGGCACCCGCATGGGTTCGTACTCGCGGTCGATCACGTCCTCGGGGATGCTGCGCATAATCTGCTTGATCTCCTGACATAGGCGAGTGGTGTCCACCCCTGCCTCGATCGCATTCACCAAGTCGTAGCCAGCAGTCGCCGCGGCGATGAGCCGGTTGTGATCGGAATAGCTCCACCCGCATTCCTTCGTCGTCCTCATGCGAGCCTCGCCCAGCACCAACCGGCGAATCTGCCTCACGGAATAGTCGATCGCCGCCGCATACGCCGTGATCCACTGCGTCCACGTCGGAAGCTGGTCGGAGTTGCCGATCGGCATTGCGATCCGAACCGTTTTCCGGGCCGTCCGGTCCAGCATCGTGAACCCCGCGCCCACGGCGTGCTTTGGTCGCTGAGAAAGCAGCCCCTGCATCTCGCGTAGCAGGGGAAGATGGCGGTGCAATGTCTCATAACTTCGCGCCATCTCGGGCAACCCGTGGACGATGGCAGCGTTCAGCTCGTTGAAGCGCGTGACGAGTTTGTCCGATACGGCAAGGCCGGAACTGCGGACATTCGTCCCCAGTCCTGACTTTGTTCCCTGATTCGCGCGCGTCTTCACTGCGCCCCTAATTGTTGAGTTGGAGTGTTCCTCGGTGGTACTTTCTCGATAGACATTGATCGCTCCTTTTCAGCGATTACGTGTTGGGCCCTGCTCTGCGGCGTCCCCCGCATGGGCAGGGCGTTTGTTCTTAGCGGCGGCGTGCGCGCGCGGCTTCTTCTCGCGTTTCTTTTCTTCGGGGGCCGGAGTCGGCATCGCGACGTTCGCCTTGAAGTAATCCCGCAACTCGTCCACGGGTATGAGCACGCGGTTTCCCATTCGCACTGTCCTGATTGGCCCGCCCTCGATGTCGAGTTGTTTTCGGAAGTGCCTGGACGTCACGCCGCCCGCCATCGCGGCCGCGCGCTCTATGCTCACCGCCAAGGCTGTTACGGGCTCTTGGTCGTCACTTGTTGACATTACCGTTCACTCCTGATCTACTTTATTCATGAACAGTCTTACCACCTGCATAAAATAAGGACAAGATGGCTATTGGGAAGAAAAGCGGGATAACAGCCAAAGGCCGAAATAAAAAAACTATGTTACGGTTTTCTGACGTTTGGCGCAGCGGCGCAATGAACGCGGCGGACCGGGAACGAAGAGAGAAAGAACTGCTCTGGAAAGCCAACCTGATCCCGGGCAGGTCTGACCCTCCCGACTTTCCGCCCACCCAGCGCCAATTTGAGGAGACCCCAACGGAAACGGCAGAGTTCCATCGGTTCCTCGACATGCACTTTCCGCGCAGGAAGTTTGAGGCGCTCCGTGACGTGCTGGACGAGGCGTCGAGGTCGAAGGTTACGACGCCAATCACGCTTTACCGTGCGATCTTTGAAATCCGCCAAGTGCTGCGCTCGGCGAGCAGGACTATGAACTTTATCTGCGAGCAAGCGGGCCTGAGGAGGCCGCCTCTTCAGATATGCGAGGCATGCGGGAAGCTATTCATCCTGGGTCGGCAAGACCAATATAGCTGCTCTGATAGGTGCAGCGCGCGACGTCGGGTCGCGCGGGCGCGAGACGCGAAAAGGCTTCATGAGCACATTCAAAAGAGCATGGCCGCTGCGGGACCGGCATCGGTTGCGAGAGCGCTGAGGTACGGGTCGGCAGAAAGCGACATGAAAGGAGCAAAGAGATGAGCGACCGGACGAAGACGAAGGGGAAGCTGCCGCGAGGGATTCACTTGCTGCGAAACGGGGTCTACCGGCTTTACACGACGCGCAACGGCCGGCCCTATCAGCCACAAGTGACCTGGGAGCTATTGAAAGACCTCGGGGTGCCGGTGCCGGCGAATTGCAGGCTGGAGCATCCGGGGCTGGAATTGGCGAAGATCGCTCTGGTCAAGCAGCAGTCGAAGATCGTGGACGAGGTCCGAACTGGCGTCATCGAGGCCAGCGCCAAGACCAAGATCGGCGACCCCCTGCTGAAACTCATCGAGGAGGATTACCTCAAGGCTGGGAAGAAAACGTGGGATGACACGCTGAGCCGATGGAACCTGCATCTGAAGGGTCACTTCGCTGACGTCTACGCGAGCGAACTCAGCAGCGACCATATCAACTCCTACATCCTTCGCCGCCTGCGGGAGAAGGCGTCGGGCGCCTCGATCAATCGCGAACTGGCGGTTGGGCGGCGGATGATGCACTTGGGCGAGCGCACGACGCCGCCGCTCGTGCGCGGAGTGCCGCATTTCCCTAGGGTCAAGGAGAGCGAGCCGCGCACTGGCTTCTTGGAACAGGTCGAGTATGACAAGCTGCGGCTGCATGCCCACGCGTTGTGGCTGCGCGGGCTGCTGGCCACGTACTACACGTTCGGCTTTCGCAGGGCCGAACTCCTGAAACTGCTCGTCCGGCAGGTGAACCTGATCGACAACACCATCAACCTGCCCTCTGGCGGAACCAAGAACGGGAAGCCGCGAACGATCGTGATGACGGCGGAGGTGCGGAGCCTCGTGACGGCGTCGATCCATGGGAAGACGGCCAACGACTTCGTGTTCACCCACGATGACGGCACTCCAGTCGTCGACTTCCGCGCCGCGTGGAAGAAAATGTTCGCGGACGCCGGAGTCGAGATGCGCAAGCTGCACGACATGCGGAGGAGCGCGGTGCGCAACGCGATCCGCAGGGGAGTTGACCGCGACACGGTGAAAGTGATGAGCGGCCATCTCACCGACGATGTGTTCAGCCGATATAATATTCAGGCGGTGGACGACCTGCAGGACGCGGCCGAGAAGATCGAGCAGGGCGCGGCCCGGATCCGAGCGACCGCAACTAAAACCGCAACTGAGAGAGAAGCGCCGACCGAATCGGGCCGGATGTTGCAGTGAAAAAGCGGGCCTATCTCTTTCGTGTAAAATGGCTTGAAAGTTTCGAGCCGGGATGGCGGAACTGGCAGACGCAGCGGACTCAAAATCCGCCGGTACTTAGTACCTTGGGGGTTCGATTCCCCCTCCCGGCACCAGCGCCCAACCCATTCACATGACTTTAGGCCCTTAGGTGTTTGTCTGCCGGGAAAGGCCGGAGCAGGCCGGCGGTGAGTGGGGCGTAAATCCTTTCAAACAATTTCAGAAAAACCAAGCAGATGCGATAGCCGTTAGGTAAGAGGCGATAGCGTCGGGAGTGGGGAATCTTTTGGACCAGACCTTTGGCTCTGAGCTTGGAGAGATCGTAGCGCAAAGAGGAGAGGTGGTAGTCAGCGGTGGAGCAACCCAGGGCCTCGGCGGTTTGGGGATGCAGTTCGGCGGTGGTAAAGGTGCTTTCGGCGGCGATGTGGGAGAAGCGTAGCAGAGCGTGCATCAAGGCCAGTTGCCGAGGATGATCGAGCTTCAGGCCGGGAATCCGTTTGCCGTTGGGGAGGACCGTGGGTTGGCTGAGTTGGCGAAGCTGGCCGCGATCGACGAAGGTTTCCAGAATGTCCTGCTGAACGTTGAGGTAATTGTCGACGATGGAGGAAAGTTTTTGTCGGAGTTCGGGGAGATGGTCGATGGCTTTGTTGATGGCGTAGTCGTTAACGTTGTTGGTGGCCGGCTCGGTGCGGAGCAGGAGATGATCGCGGACGTACTGTTTGATGAAGCCATGGCCATAGTGACTGCGAATGACGGGATTGGGTAGATCGAGATCCTCGAGTACAGTCTGCAGCTTACCGCGATATTGATGGGTGATCTTGCGGCCAAAGATCACGGTGATCTTGTTGGGCTGACCGATGGTGCGGTTAGCGTCCAGGAGTCGCTCACCCAGGGCATCGAGGGCAACGCGGCCATGGAAAATGAGATTATCGCAATACTCGACCTGAGCAAAGAATAGACGATGCTGACAAGCGGCTTGTTTGCGCTCCTTCTGGGTGAAGAAGGGAGTGAAGCCGTTCAGCCACTTGCGGCCGCAGACGAGCAGATCGTGCGCGGTCAGAGAATCGGCGAGTTCTTGCAGCCGCTTGGGGTCACGGCAACGCAGGAAGGCGTTGGTGGTTTGCTGAAAGTCGAGGTTTTCTTGCTGCATGCGATTGGCGAGCCAGTGATGCTGGTTGAGACAGACGCGTGCAGAAAAAGGGAAGTAGGGAGAGAGGCGAACGAACATTCGGCCCCAGTGGCGATCGTTGACGTAGAAGTTGTACTGAACGATCCAGCGCTGGGCCAGCTGCAGGTGCCAGCGATTGTCCTTTTTGTTTCCGATGGCGGTGAGAATGCGGGCTGGTTCTCGGGCCTTTAGGATGACCACCAACTGGTCAGGCTGGGCATGGCGAAAGTAAGGTTCGACAAACTCATCGCGACGACCTGCGGGAGCATCGAGGATGGGGGCACCCCATTTCTCGGAACGATTCTTCACCCAATTATGGAATTGATCGGCGATCTCCCGCAGCACCTCCCGGCTTACCGGATACTGATTCCGATAAGTGCTGAAGAAACCCAAGACTCGCTCGGGTTGCTGGAAAGGTTGGATGAGGCCGTTGAGCAGAATCCGATCAAAGCAGCGATATCCGAATCGAATGCTATTCTGGTGATGCTCGTAGAAAGCGTTCATAGCCAACTCCTGTGTGGTGAGATACCAGGAGCATAGCTTCAAAACGCTTTCTACGAGTACTTCTGCTGCCCCGTCCTGTGGGATATCAAGGGCGAAGCCCTTGTCTAGCGCATGTTTGACACTTTCGGGAGGTCGGTAGCGGCTAAGCCTCGTGTTTGCAACATCTGATCACTCCAAAACGAAAAAATGTAGTGACAACAAATCGTTGGGATGTGCTTATTTTTGTATTGA
>Ga0208820_1000541_pt1 | contig 27148 bp, 24 predicted proteins | sample June2015DPH_16_5_FD_184713 | JGI IMG/M metagenome (GOLD analysis project Ga0208820, IMG submission 184713) | Peatland microbial communities from SPRUCE experiment site at the Marcell Experimental Forest, Minnesota, USA - June2015DPH_16_40... | ecosystem: Environmental > Terrestrial > Soil >...
CGCAGCCGCCGGCAAAGGATCCTTGGAGCTGGCCCCGGAGCACGGCGATCGCCGCTGAAGACGGGCGGCTACTCGGGGTTGTGCCTGAAATCTGCGCTGGGGGAGTTCCTGCCACGGGGCGAGCCGCCCGCTCGGCGCGACAGCCTCGCAGTCGCTGGGTTGCCGGCACTTCCGTTGACCAGACCACGGCCCGCTGCTAGACTACACGGTCGTGTCAATATCCGCCCTCGAACAGGCCTATGAGAAGATCGCCAGGCTGGCCGCCACGTTTCAGGCCAATGAAGCCCGCTATTTGTCCCCGAATTACCAAGAGGCCGAGGTACGAAAGGACTTCATCGATAAGTTCTTCAGCGCGCTGGGCTGGGACGTAAACCACGACGAGCAGACGAATCCCTACGAGCAGGAAGTGAAGGTGGAGCCAACCGTCTCGGCAGGCGGTCAACGGCGTGCGGATTACGCTTTCCACCTTGCTCCAAACTACCGCGACGTCCGCTTCTTCGTTGAGGCCAAGAAACCATACGGTGATATCGCAACCGCCGACAACTACTTCCAGACTATTCGCTACGGCTGGAACAACGGCACACCCCTGGCCGTGCTAACTGACTTCAAGGAACTCCACGTTCTTGACTGCCGCTATAGGCCTGACATCGACACGGCATTGCAGCGCCGCGTCGCCACATACCACTACGGGGAGTACTCCGACCGCAGGAAGTTTGCCGAGATTTACTGGTTATTCTCGCACGAGGCCGTCGCCGGCCGCTCGCTTGAGAAACGCGCCAAGGAACTGCCGAAGCCGCGCGGCAAGGCCGTCCAGCCCGGCTTGTTGCCGGGTGGCTACCAGAGCATTGACGAGTCTTTTCTCAAGGAACTCGACGGACATCGCACCACACTGGCCCGAGCCTTCAAGAACAAGAACCCGGCGCTTGACGGCGCGACCCTAACCGAGCTGGCCCAACGTACTCTTGACCGTCTTGTCTTCACCCGCTTTCTCGAGGACAAGGGCATCGAGCCCGAGCACCTCGTGGACCGCTTCGGAGACAAGGGGACGGCTTGGGGGGATTTCGTCGCCGCCAGTCGGCGGCTCGACGGCATCTACGATGGTGTCGTCTTCAAGCACCACGCGATCCTGGACGACCCGGCGTTCCGGATGGACGATGTCGTCTTTGCTGGCGTCTGTCGGAGTCTCGCTCACGCGAATTCGCCCTATGACTTTGACGCAATTCCCATCCACATACTTGGCTCAATCTATGAACGCTTCCTCGGCAACGTCATCATCGCCACGGACAAACGCGTTCGCGTCGAGCCAAAGCCCGAGGTCCGTAAGGCCGGCGGCGTCTACTACACGCCCGAGTATGTCGTCCGTTACATCGTCGATAACACAGTGGGCAAACTCATATCGGGCAAAACACCCGACCAAATCGCGGAAATGCGCTTCGCCGATATCGCATGCGGCAGCGGCTCATTCCTCCTCGGCGTCTTTGATCTTCTGTTGACCTATCACGGCCAGTACTATAACGACAACCGCAAGAAGGCAAAGAAAGGCGACTGCATCGCCCACGACGGCAGGCTCTACCTCTCGCTCCGCAAGAAGCGGGAAATCCTCCTCAACAACATCTACGGAGTGGACATCGACGCCCAAGCGGTCGAGGTCTGCCAACTCTCCCTGTACCTCAGGCTGCTGAAGGATGAAACCACCGGCAGCGCCCATCAGTACCTGCTGGAGTTCGAGCACACCGCACAGATGAAGAAGTTGCTCCCCGACCTGAGCAAGAACATCCGCTACGGCAACTCGCTTATCGGCAGCGAAATCCTGGACGGCCAGCTTTTCGGCGCCGAGGAGGAACGCAGACTCAACCCGATGAACTTCGAGGATGCCTTCCCGGAGGTGATGAAGCGCGGCGGCTTCGATGCCATCGTGGGCAACCCGCCGTACATAAGCATGCTTCTACTCGACAAGAGCCAAGCCGCGGAAACCAAGGAGTATTGGAAGCGAACCTACTGCTCTGCTTCTGGCGCGTTCGACATATACATCTTGTTCGTGGAAAGGGCAGTTGCTCTGGTACGAGATGGAGGTTTCGTTTCTTACATCGTGCCGAATAAGTTCCTTGCTGCCGAATACGCAGTTGAATTCCGCAAGTGGCTCCTTCAAAGCTGTCAATTCGTAAGTCTGCTGGACTTATCCCGAGTTAAGGTCTGGCCGGTGTCGGTGTATCCGGTCGTGCCGGTACTGCGCAAGGCCGCTTTCGACCCTAAGCGAACCATCGCCGTTGCTGCTGCGACGACGGAGGGATTAGAGGATCTCCAGACGCTCGCGGCGGTACCCTCTGGACGGCTTGCGGAAGTGCCGGACAATTTATGGAGCTTCATGACGCAGAGAGGTGCGGAAGTTCTTTTGAGAATTCTCGAACAGTCTGTACCACTGGATGAGATTGCAGACGTATGGGGCGCTTCCACGGTAGCCGAGGGGTCGGAGTATCCGCGTCTTATCGTCGACAAGGTGCCCCCCCGGATGAAAGCCGAGACTGCTCGCTTCATTGTGAGCGGATCAGTCGAGCGGTATGCGACAAAATGGGAAAGCGAGATGGTTCAGTTCATGCACCGAACCTACGCGAGGCCGTTGATTCGTCTGCAAGCCCCGATGCCGGCCCGGCGGGTCGAGCAGGCGCACCAACCGAAGATTATCATCTGCAAAGTGGCATTGGAGCCGCGGGCGTTTCCCGACCTAAGAGGCGAGTTCGTTGGGGCATACACGACATACGTCTTCCCAAGGAATGCGTCTTTGCATGCGCTGACTGCGATTATAAACTCCAGCCTCATGCGCTTCCTTTATCGTCTCCTTTACGACGCTCTCGCCATGAGCGGGGGCTACCTTCGCTTCCAGCCGCCGCAGGTCCGGCGCTTGCCTATCCGCGCGTTCGACCTTTCCGACCCCGTTGATGAAGCGCGGAACGCCGACATGATCGCGAAGGTTGATGCGATGCTGGAGGCGAAGAATCGGTTGACGCACGCCAAGACGGACGGGGACACGACGTTTTACGAAAACAAGTGTGCCGCCCTCGATCGCCAAATCGACAGCCTCGTCTATGACCTGTACGGCCTGACGGAGAGGGAGATTCAAACCGTTGAGCGACAGGGCTAAGCTCGGTTCGCGGGCGTCGAGGCGCCCGGCAGGACTGCTACAATAAGGTCGGATTACCCGGTCCGGCACGCCGGCATGGCGCGTTGCTCGTCGATCGGCAATACGAAACGGAGAAACGGGGAGGCCTTATCATGCGCAAGATCCATCTGTTCCTTGCCGCTGCCGCGCTGCTTACGCTGGTCTCTTGCAGCCGGGATCCCAACGTCGTGAAGCGGCGCTACCTGGAGAGCGGCAACCGGTACTTCGACCGGGGCAAGTACAAGGAAGCCGCCATCATGTACGCCGACGCGTTGCAGAAGGACCGCCTGTGGGGGCCGGCTCACTACAAGCTGGGGCTCACCTGGATCAAGACCGGCAATTTGGGCGGCGCCGTCGGCGAACTCCACAAAGCCATCGAGCGCCTGCCCAGGGATTCCCCGGACCACTGGGACGCGACCGTCAAAATCTGCGATATCTTTCTGGCGGCGGAGCAGGCCCGCGACAGTGTGCCCATGCTGGCGGAAACCGAAGGATACGTCAAGGAACTGCTGGCACACGACTCGAATTCCTTCGATGGGCATCGGCTGAATGGCGATCTCGACTTCGCGCGCGCGCGACAGGATCTCACGACCGGCCGCGTGGACGAGGGCAACGGCCTGTTGGACGCCGCCCAAGCCGAATATGAAAAAGCCAATGCCATCAAACCCGGCCAGACCGGAGTCGTCATGCAGATGGCACAAGTGGCGATCGGGAAGCACAAGCCCGACGAAGCCGACAAGATCTACCGGCAAGTAATAGACAAGGACAAGACCTTCCAACCCGCATACAACGCACTGTATCGCGTGGAAGTGCTGATGGAGAGGAATATGGACGCGGGCGAGCAGACTCTCAAGCTCGCCTATCGGAATAATCCCAAGGCGTACACTTTTCTGACCTCGCTGGCTATGCAGTACAGCTATCAGGGGCGCAAGGACGACATGCTCAAAGTGCTGCAGCAGATCAAATCCCTGAAGGATTTCCCGGATGGTTACCTGGTGGTGGGCGACTTTTACCGGCGGCTGGGCGACACCGATGCGGCGACCAAAGAGTACCGCGAGGGCCAATCGCGGGATCCCAAGCGGAAGACGGTATACCAGAAGCGCATCGTGCAGGCTTTTATGGCGCGCGGGAAGGCGGCCGAGGCCGAGGAAATCAACCGCCAGATCTTGAAGGATAACCCGCAGGACAGTTTCGCCAAGGAAGTCGAGGGCAGCCTGTTGCTGGACCGCGGCGATGTCGCCGGGGCGATGGTGGATCTGCAGGGGGCGGTCACAGCCGACCCCAAGAACCCGGCCAACCATTACCGGCTGGGCTTGGCGCACAAGGCGCGCGCGATCTCCGACCGCTCCGTCGCGGCCGGCGAGATCGAACAGGCCCGCCAGGAATTCGAAAGAGCGCTGGCGATTCGTCCCGACTTTGTGCTGGCCCGATTGGACCTGGCGCGCATCGAAATCGCCAAGGGAGATTACGAGGGCGCGATGAAGACGGCCGGCGAGGCACTGAAATACGACCCATCGAACCTGTCCGCCAAGATCATCGAATCAGCCGCGCTGCTGGGGCAGAAAAAAACCGCCGAGGCGCGGCAACTGCTGGAAAGCGTGCGCATCCAGATCCCCAATTCACCCGATGTGGTCTATCAATTGGGAGGAGTGAGCCTGCTCGAGAAGAAATACAAAGAAGCCGACGAAGAGTTCCGGCGCGCCTACGACCTGAATCCGGCCAATATCCGCGGCATGACCGGGCTGGTGGAGACCGATCTGGAGCAGAACAAATCCGACGCCGCCATCCAGACTCTCAAGGACGAGATCTCGAAGAATCCCGAGCGCAGCGAGATGAGGCTGTTGCTGGCCGACGTGGAAGTGAGGGTCGGCAGATTCGATGAGGCCATCGCCGACTACCAGGCGGTCGTGGACAAGATGGGAAAGAACTCCAAGGCGAGGGCCAGGATCTATGTCCGGCTCGGCGAAGCCTACCGCCGTAAAGGCGATCTCGCCAACGCCATCCAGGCATTCCAGAAAGCGCGCGAACTGACTCCCGATGACGTGCTGGTGCTGGCCGAACTGGCGCTGGTGCTCGACGCCGCCCAACACTGGAGCGAGGCCATGAAAGTTTACGAGGCCGCCATCAAGCTGGCGCCCAACGACGCCGTCAGTCTGAATAACGATGCGTTTCTCATCGCGGAACATGGCGGCGACCTGGACCTGGCTCTCACCAGGGCGCAGCGGGCCACCCAGTTGCTGCCCAAGTATCCGGAAGTGGCCGATACGCTGGGCTGGATCTACCTGAAGAAAAACCTGAGCGATCAGGCAATTGATCTCTTCAAGCGGAACGTGGAGCAGCAGCCGAACTCGTCCACCTACCGCTATCACCTGGGCATGGCGTGGTACCAAAAGGGCGACAAGACCCAGGCGCGCCAGGCACTCGTCGAGGCGCTCAAGTACAATCCTTCGTCGTACGAGAAACAGAGAATACAGGAACTGATGGCGAAGCTCTGACGACCGCGCGGCACACGGCCTGAGCCTGTCAGTTTTCAGCCGAATGGAAGCCGCCGGCGCCGGCCCGGAAGTCGATGTTGCCGCGCTGCGGGTCGTCTTCGAGCGAGGCGCCGCAGTTCCACAGGCAGCCGCCGCAATGCACGCACTTTTCGCGGTCGAATGCCGGCATTTGATCCCCGCCCAGCGTGATCGCCTGGCCCGAGCACATCTCGATGCATAGCTTGGCGGCGCAGCGCGCGCAGAAATCCGGATAGACGAAGTGCACGTGGTCGGCGAAGCCGCCCGGCGCCGCCACCTTGCCGCCCAGCAGCAGCGCGTCCTGGTGCGAGACCAGCAACTGGCCGTCGCACGGAATCGCGGGCCAGCCGCAGCGCTCCATCAACGCGTCGTGACATGCGACGCCCCGGTTGCGGCATTCGGCGATAATGCGATCCATCTCCTCGGGCGGAATCTTGCCGCGGTAATATTCCTTCGGCTCGGGCAGAAGCCGCGGCTCGCCATCCAGCGTGATCTTGCCCTGGGTGAACCCGGCCAGCGCCATGCCGATCATGCCGGTGATGACGCCGTTGTGGAAGCCATCGCGCGCTTTTTCCGCGATACGCCCTTCCTCTTCCAGCCAGCTCGCGCGGCGCCGCGCCACATAAGTCCGCTCCAGGTTTTCGCGGTCGAGCGGCAACTTCTGTTTCAGCAGCTCGACCACCGCTTCGGCCAGTTGCGCGCCGGTGGTCCAGGCCTCATCCACACCGGAGCCGGTAAGCACGTTGGTGCTGCCCGAACCTTCGCCGATTCGCGCATAGCCTTCACCCACCAGAAACGGCTCGCCGCGCTTGCCCGATTCCTGGAGCGATTTGGCGCCCCAGCTCCGCAGCCGGCCGCCCTTCAAATGCCGCCACAGATACGGGTGTAGCATGTAATGCTGCAAATAACGGTAGACCGTGCGCATAGGGCTGTGGAACCACGAAGGGACGAAAATGCCGACCGTGGCCACGTGGTCCGGCAGCACGTAGAAGAAGCCGAAGATTTCCGGCTCGGGGTAGCCGAAAGTGTGAATCACGGTGCCGGGCGCCAGCTCGCATTCAGCCGGCAGATCGACCACCATCTTCATGCCGAGCGCCCATTCACGCTGATGATGTCCGGCGGGCAGTCCGAAATGTTTATCCAACTGGCGCCCCACCGCGCCCACCGGCCCATCGCCCACCACCGTCAGCGCGGCGCGTATATCCATGCCCGGCATGTAGCCGGCATCGGGCCGGCCTTCCCGATCCACGCCCTGGTCGAGCAGGCGCACGCCGCACACCCGCTCGCCCGCGTCATCGAGCAACGCTTCCGCCACCGGCATGCCCGGCCAAACCTGCACTGTCCCCGACGCCATCAACTCATTGCCGACATACTGCAAAAACTGGCCGAGCGAGAAGACCCAGCCGCCTTGCTTTTCGAGGAACGGCGGCGAATACGGCAGCTCGATGGCATGCTCGCGATCCATGCGCACCGTGCGCACCATCCCGTCGGCTGCACGCAGGGCGGCCGAGCGGCGGCTGGCGCCCACCGGGTCGAGCAGGTAAACCACTTTCTCCGCCGCGACCGGTGTCGCCATCGGGATTTCGGCCAGCTTCGCATCCGGCAGAGAGGTGCGGATGCCGCGGGCGCGCGTCACCACGCCGGAAACCGTGAAGCCGATCCCGTCGGCGCGCTCGTAGCACATCACTTGCAGCGGCATTCCAGGCGTCGATGGGCTCTCGATGGCCGGCGTCCCGTCGGGGTTCAGAATGTGCTGCGCGATGGTCGCGAGGAAACCGGCGGTCGCCGGGCCGAATCCGGCGCAGACGATGTCGGTCTCCATCGTCTGCCGTTCGATAGCCGCCTCGCTCATGCAGGGTAATCCAGAGCTTCGGGAATCATCACCTTGGTGAGCGCTTCGGCGGCGCGGTCCTTGGCAAGCTGCGAGCCTGTCAGGCAGCCATCCATGCGCACACGCAACCGCGAGAATTGGTCGAGCCCGTCAAACCGCACGCACGGGCCGGCTTTGGTTTCGTGAGTCCCGCCGGCCTCGATCACATCGGTATAGCCGCGGGCTAGCGAGGCAATGCCGGGAATCAGGCTTTCCATCGCCTCCAGGTCTTCGGCCTGGTAGCAGGAGGCGCAGCCTTCGGTGTCCCACGCGGGATGGCGGTTGTAGCCATGTACCAGCTCGGCGCAGATGCGGCCCACTTCGCCGGCCGCGCGCGCCGCCTGCACATGACACAAGTCGGTGATGAAAGCCACCAATCCCGGCAGACCTTCGGCCAGCGTGGGATTCTCCGGTCCCTTCTTTTCGAGTTCGATCAAATCGAGAATCTGGAAGCGCGACGCCAGCAGCCAGCAAAGCGCATCGGCCAGCGGGAAGGTCACGCCCTGGCGCGCGCCTTGGTACAGCTTTTCGCCATCGGCATCGCCCACGCGGCGCAGGTGGCCGAGCGTCCACAGCCACATCTGCATGGCGGTGGCCAGCGCGCAGGCGCCGGTGCCCGGCCGGTCATTGGCGATCACGCGCATCTCGCGGATCCATGCGCGGAACTGCGTCAAGAACAGCTCATCGGCCATGGTCAGGCTGAGCTGGCGGCGCTGCACCGCTTCCGGCCCTTCATAAGTGGCTTCGAGTTGCGAATCCATCCACTTGTGTCCCAGGAATCCGGGGCAATCCTCGGTGATGCCGTAACCGCCCATCAGGCTCACCGCTTCGCGCATCATCTGCGCGCCGTGGCCGGTGTTCCAGAGCTTGCAGGCCGGGCAAAGCACGTTGGCGACGCTATCGAGCAAGGCGTACTCGACGATCACATCGCCGGCCAGCTCGGGCCGGCGGCCGGCCAGGAATTCGATGGCGTCTTTCGAGATCTGCCGCCGGCTCTTCAGCACTGCACTGCCGGTCAAGCCGCGTTGTTCCAGTGCCTCTGCGCGCCGGCGCTCCAGCGGGTCCAGCTTGTCGAACACGCGCGCCGCTTCGAACCCCAGCGCGGCGCTGGCTTCGCCGGTGGCCCACACGTCCACCAGGCGATGCACGGCGTCTTCCTTCAATTGCAGGCCAAGATCGTAGCGCGGCGTTCCGGGCGTGGCGATGGAGCCGCCGCGGAAACGGTTGCGGTGGTAACGGATCACCGGTTCCACCGCCGAGAGCAGCTTGGCCGAAGTCATGATCGCCACCGTGACGCGCGTGCGGCGGAAAACCGCTTCGATGACTTCGCCGTGGCTGTAGCGCGGCACGATCACGCCATCCTTCACCGTGTAACCGCCCACGATGCGGCTGGCCGGTACCTTCATGCTGAAGATCGGATCGCAAGTCGAGGAGAGCTGGTGCACCAGCTTGCGCGTGGGCGTGCCGCGGTCGAAGAGGCCTGGGTCGGTTTCTTCCAGAATGACCATGCAGCTACCCTTGATGCGCGGATCGTCGGAATCGACCGCAGCCGTCACGAAGTTGGCGAAGCCCATGTTGGTGATGAAGCGGCCGCGCTTGTCCACCTGCAACATCGGCTCTTCGCCCGGCTTCCATTCGTCGATCTTGATCTTGCCGCCCAGAATGCCGGTCTCGACGCCCACGTAAGGGATCGGCTCGGTGAGACAGAAGGCGCCACGCCAGGGCTTGCGGTCTTCGCCGGGCTGCGGCGGAGCGCAACGGCTCATGTAGTAAGCGCGCTGCTCGTCGGTGCCACGCTCATGAATGGGCGAAAGCGCCAGGAATCCGGCCAGGCTGCCGGTGGCCGCGCCCGCATCCACCCAAGCCAGCTCGAATGCCGTCAGCGCCAGCGCCAGGTTCTTGGGGCCTTCGATGAAGCCGCCCTGCTCCGGGTCCAAGCCGGCGCCGGTGACGCCGGATTCGTCGAATGCCTGGAGCAGCGCCGCCTTCTCGGGGGTCCACTCGTGCGTGTTGCGGCCGCCGGCGGCCACCAAACGGGCAACCGGGCCGCGGGCTACCGCGCGCGTGGACTGCACCAGCATCTGCAAATCATAGCGGTCGGCGAAGCGCCACAGGATCTGGCGGACGTCATCGCCCGGCAAGGCGCGCAAATACTCTTTTTGAACTCCGGCAGCGACTGGCAAATGTTGCCGTCCTTTCCTTGAGCCAGGCCCTGCGTCAAATCACGCAGTCCAGGCACGAAATCGACTGAAACCTATTGATTCTGCAATCAGATTGCCAGGGTGGCGAGAATATGGAATATCAATAGGCTGTGCAGATTATCAACATAGTATCAGGTTTCTATATGCTGAAATCGACGCAGTCCTGCGGGTGCGGGAGGCGCAAATCCTGGGGGATGCGACAAACCGTCCCTCATCGGTGTCCAAGTTGGACATGACGGGGATTCGCAGCATCAACGCCGCGCCCTTCCTGGCGCTATTCGCGATCTTGATGGGTGGCTGTGTTCCTCCCGGCTTCGTCGCCCCAGGGCGAAGCCGTGCAGATAGCGAAATATGCGGACTGCGGGATGGACAATCGGCGCACCATCGTTATCCAGATCACCGATTCCCAGCACGCCATGCTCAACTCGGAACCCTGGAGTCTCGCCGCGCTGCCGAACAGGCTCTACGAGGTTTTCAAAACCCGCGCCGAGCGCGTGGTGTTCATTGACGCTGCACCGGACGTGGAATTTCAAGTGGTCGCCCAGACGATCGACGCCGCAAAACAACAAGCGGAGGTCGTCGCGCTGATCCCGCCGGGAGCCCGAGGCGGCGCCTCCGGGCTTTGCCTCTTCGTCAACCCACCCAGCCCCAAAGAGTGGGAATCCACTGGCCGCAGGCCATTGTAGCCGCCGATGCGCTTTCTATCCCTCATAACCCAGCATCACACCCAGACGTCGTCGGATTCAGGCGCCTTTGGCGAAAGCGCGGACGGCCCGACGTGTCGCTCAATGCTAACGTATATGTTATTATCAGATTGTGCTCGACGTTCGGGAGTACATCGACGCCGCCGGACGAAGTCCCTTTACCAAATGGCTGCGTGCGCTCAATGTTCAAGCTGCGGCTAAAGTAGCAACGGCGCTGGAGCGCATTGCGGATGGCAACCTATCCAACGTCAAGCCGGTCGGTAACGGCGTTCTCGAATACAGAGTTGATTTTGGCCCCGGCTACCGCATCTACTTCGGGCGGGACGGTGATCGGCTTGTTATTCTGCTCGCCGGCGGCACGAAGAAGCGCCAGCAGGAAGACATCCGCCAGGCAAAGGCGAATTGGGAAAACTACAGGAACCGGAAGACTCAGGAGAAAACACGATGCCACTGACCAAGGATTTTCGCGAGACAATCCGCGAACGCGCTCAACGGGAACCGCGCTTCCGCCAGGCGTTGCTGCGGGAAGCAATCGAACTGATGCTCTCCGGCGACGAGAAGACGGGCCGCGCGATCCTGCGCAACTATATCAATGCCACGGTCGGCTTTCGGCAGTTGGAAGAGGCGACCTCCATCCCGGCCACCAGCCTGATGCGGATGTTTGGGCCGAAGGGCAACCCCTCGGCCAAGAACTTGTTCGGCGTGCTTGCACATCTTCAGGCGCAGGAAGGCGTGGACTTTGAGATACGCCCCCGCCGCAGTTGACACTCAACTTACCGTGCGAGGACGCAGCAGCGCTACGCGCTGACGCGCTTTGCGGCATGCAGACTCGAGACCCCGGTCAAACGTCACGAGCGTAGCATCCATGACCTGGCCGACCGCAAGCAGATAGCAATCGCTCAGTGCTTTCGGCGACGCGAGGCGCGATACCGGGCGGGTCGCCGCACGGAAGGCCAGGTCAAGCTCGAACGGCTCCTGCCGGATTCCTACTCGCGAATCTTCCAGCCAGCGGTCGTACACCTTCCAGGCGCCGCCAATGGTCTGCACATCCTTGCCCATCACGGCAGAGGTTGTCAGCAACCGCAGCAATCCGAGCTGCGTGAACCGGCAAAAGAATAAGCGATTGTCCTCCTGCCGGGAAAACCAGGCCCACGCGGCATCGGAGTGCATGTGGTTGGCCCAGCTCAAGGCAAGCCACACGTTCAGATCAGGCAAATAGGACGTCGTACGGATTCTCCCGGTCGGGACTGCCAGCCGCGGGCTTACCCTTCTTCCCCACCAGCGGCGACGCCACACGCCGCGATGGCCGCGGCTGGAATCTGCTCTCGATGGCGCCGGTAATCAGCGAACGAATCGAGGTGCGCTCCGCCGCCGCACGCTGTCGCAGCGCGGCATGAAGATCGTCTGGAATATCGATCGTGGTTCGGACGCTCATGCCATAATTATGTCACCTTCCGTTCTCCGGCACCAGCGTGATGTCGTCGGAGTGTGGACTTGCCGGAACCGTCTTTCCGGAGGCTTTGTATCAGGGCACGGCTTCAGCCGTGCCGAAGGATCGCAAGAAACTGGGCTTCAGCCCCTGCGCCCGCAGGAAATCCCAGCGGCTGAAGCCGTCGAGTTGCGATGTCGTTCGGCATGGATGAATCCATGCCCTGATACAAAGCCAGTCGCCGAGTTTCCACTTCCATGCAGCACACCCGAGCTATGCGGTCCAGTCCCCTCACCCCCTGAAATCCAGCACCACCAGCGTGATGTCGTCGGATTGGGGGGCGCCTTCGGTGAAATCGCTCACGGCGCCCTGGATGGCGTCGTGCAGCCCGGTCGAAGACGCGGCGGCGTGGGCGCGCACCAGGTCGAAGAGGCGCTTGCGGCCGAAGAACGCGCCGCGCGCGTCCTGGGCCTCGGTGACGCCATCGGTGTAAATCACAATTTTCTCGCCGGGTGAAAGCTGGCGCCCGGCGAGCTCATACTTCGATCCTTCGAGCAGCCCCACCGGAACGCCGGTGGCTTCCAGTTCCGCGGTTTCGCCGTTGGGCCGGACCACGATCGGCGGGCAGTGCGCGGCGTTGACGTAATCGAGCCGCCCGCTCTGATCCAGCAGGCAGTAGAAAACCGTGGCGTACTTTTCGCCGCCAGTGCGATCGAGGAGAAATGCGTTGAGCCGCTCCATGCGGCGGGCCAGCACGTCGGCGTGATCGCTGGCGGGGATGAGAGCGCCTTGCAAGAGCGCGGCCAGCAGCGCGGAGCTGACGCCCTTGCCGGAAACGTCGGCCACCACGGCGCCCCAGCAGCGGTCGTTGACGGCGATCACGTCGTAATAGTCGCCGCCCACCTGCGCCGAAGCCACGCTGCTCGCGGCCGCGTGCAGCCAGCCGGCGGAGGGCAGCGTGCGCGGCAGCAGGCTTTGCTGGATTTCGCGCGCGACCTTGAGTTCCTCCTCCATGCGCTGCTTGGCCCGCTCTTCCTCCAGCAGACGCGCGTTTTCGAGGACGGTGGAGGCTTCCATCGCCAGCGTCTGCAGCAGCTCGCGATTGCCGCCCGCCATATCGGCCGCAACCAGGCGCGAATCGAGATACAGCACGCCCACCGTTTCGGCGCCGCTGGTGAGCAGGCTAGTGGTGTCGCCCTGTCCGGCGCGTATGCGCACCAGCGGCACGCACACCACGCTGCGCAGTTCGAGATCGGCCACGGTGTGCTCGGCGGTGTGTCCGGCGGCGCTCGCGTCGAAGTTCATGAACAGCAGTTCCCGCCGGTGCTGCAAGGCCCGATGGATGACGGCGCGCGGCACGCGCAGCTCGTCGAGCGGCAGCTTGTGGCCGCGGCGATGGCGGGCCACTCTGGTCTCCAGATCATCGCCCGCCTTGAGCAGCAGGAAGCCGCGTTCGGAGCCGGTGACGGCCAGCGCGGTATCCACCACCTGGACCAGCACGTCTTCGAGCGAGAAAGAGCCTTGCAGCGTCCGCGCCAGGTCCAGCACGGCGCGCAGCCGGGCCAGGCCGGCGCCCAGGCCGGGCGCGCCGGCCGCGGCTTCCGGAGCGGCCATCTGGTCCATCAAACGCCGCAACTCGGCGCCATCGATCATGAAGAGGAGCTGGTAGCAATCCTGCGCGCCGAAATCGATGCGGTCGGAATTGGCCAGCGGCTGCCGTTCGACGCGCAGCCCGTTGACGAAAGTGCCGTGGCGGCTGCCGGTGTCCTCGAGCACGTAGCCGCCATGTTCGAACACGATGCGCGCGTGCGACCGTGAAACGCGGCTGTCGCGCAGGATGAGGTTGCTTTGCGGCTGGCGGCCGATCAGGAATGGCAACGGCTGGATGGAGACGCGGGCGCGGTGGCCGCCGGGATCGGTGACGATCAGGGAAGCGGGCTCGGCGGCGGGCGAAACGGCGGCGGCCGGTTCCATCTACTTCGGCCGGGCGTGGGCGCGCCGCGTGCGAGCGCCGGCGGCGGGCGCCTTGGCAACGGATTTCACCTGGCGGCGCACCGTCTCTATCTCGCGCGACCGCAGCGTCTGGCAATGCGCGCAGTAGCCGCCCACTTCGGTGCGCGCCACCAGGATCTGAAATCCGAAGTGGCTCTCGATCTGCTTGCGCAGGCGCTGCAGCGGCTCGCCGAAGAATTCCTCCACGCGGCCGCACCGCAGGCAGACCACGTGAGCGTGCTCCTGCTTGAGGCGGGTTTCGTAATAGTGCTGGTCGCCTTCGTAGTGCATCAGGTCGAGCTCGTCCACCAGCCCGCCGGCCTTCAGCATATTCACCGTGCGATACACCGTGACGCGATTGATTTTCGGGTCGCGTTCCTTGGCCATGCGGTAGAGCTGTTCGACATCCAGGTGGGCGCCGGTGCGGTCGATCAATTCGAGCAGAATCTGCCGCTGGCGGGTGAGGCGAACCCCCCGCTGCTTCAGCGACCCTTCCGTCGAATCGAGAGCCATGGCGGAACCCTCCAATTCTACCAGGAGCGGACTGGCAGGGCACGCTTCACCTTGCCTGAATGGATCTCGACTGCGGCCGGGCTTGAGGCGTCACCGCCGCCATCGGGTTAACGGCTCGCGTATTTTCCTGAATTGCGGGCAAGCTAAAACATGCCCCACCGGCCTGTGATATTGCTAATATAATGCTGTGGGCAATATCGAATTTGCCTGGGATCGAAGAAAGGCCCGATCCAACGTCGCGAAGCACGGTGTCTCGTTCGAGGAAGCTCAAACAGTCTTTTTCGACGACAGCGCCCGCTTGATCGACGATCCGGATCATTCCGATGAAGAAGAGCGATTCCTGCTGCTGGGCTATAGCTTTCGGGCGCGCTGCCTGCTTGTTACTCATTGCTATCGCCTGGACACTTCGGTGGTCCGGCTGATCTCCGCGCGGCGCGCCACCCCACGTGAAGAGAAAGTGTACTGGAGTTTCCGATGAGAAGCGAATACGATTTTTCCCGTTCTCGCAAGAATCCTTACGTCAAGCAGCTCAAGCGGCAGATTACCATCCGCCTCGACGCTACGGCGGTGGACTACTTCAAGCAGATGGCGGCGGGCATGGGGATTCCCTATCAGAACCTCATCAATCTGTTCTTGCGCGACTGTGCGGCCCGGAAAAGCCGGCCGATGCTGCAATGGACCGCTGATGTGCCGAAGCGCCCGGCCGGCGGCAGAAATGAGCAGACCACCGGCTCGCCGCGCCGGTAACTGCCTCCGGTAGGGCTAAAGCGTGCCCTACGCGGTGATAGACTCACTCAAAGAGGTAACCCATGCTGACTCGAAGAGCGCTGTTGGAACTGGCGACGGTGGGCGCCGCCGCGGCGGCGGTTCCGCCGTCCAATCCGCCGTTCACTTTGCCCAAGCTGCCGTACGCGTACGACGCGCTGGAACCGTACATCGACGCGCAGACCGTGCAAATTCACCATGACAAGCATCACCAGACGTATGTCGACAACCTGAACAAAGTTGTTGCCGCCGAGCCGGCGCTGGCCGGCATGACCGTGGATGAGCTTCTGCAACGGCTGGACACGCTGCCGGCCGCGGTCCGCACGGCGGTGCGCAACCAGGGAGGCGGTCACGCCAACCACTCGCTGCTTTGGGAAACGCTGGCGCCGGCCGGCAAGGGCGGCAAGCCGGGTGGGCGCCTGGCGGCCGCGATCGAGCAGACGTTCGGCGGCGTGGATGGCTTCGTCACCAAGCTACAGGCCACCGCGCTGGGCGTGTTCGGCAGCGGATGGGCGTGGCTGTCGCTGGATGCGGCCAACAAGCTTTCGCTCGATCCGGCGGCCAACCAGGACAGCCCGCTGCTGGCTGCGCGGCGTCCGCTGCTGTGCGTGGACGTCTGGGAGCACGCGTACTACCTCAAATACCAGAACCGCCGCGCCGAGTATCTCAAGGCCATCCCCAACGTGATCAACTGGGATTACGTCACGGCGCGGTACGAGAAGCTGGCGGGCTGAAGCGGGGCGAGCGGGCAACTGCGCGAGGGAGCCCGCAAGACGGATGGTTCGATTTTTCATAATGCTTGCAGTACAATGAGGGTGTTGCTGGCCTAGCGATTGCGTTGCTATCCACAGGCTCGGCGAAGAGAGGCAATGTGTCCCCACAAGAAAGAGCGCTTATTCTTCGCGAGGCTCAGCCGAATTCGTGGATTGCGCTTTCCGAAGATGAATCTCGGGTTGTTGGGCGTGGATCTACTTACGCCGAAGCTGTGAAAGCCGCGGAATGTGAAGGCGTCGAAGATCCGGTCCTGGTCAAAACACCCGACGAGTGGCTGCCACTCGTCCTCTAATTGCACTTTCCTTACAAGGTCTTCCCGATTAGTAAACCGGAGCCAGGATTCCGGAATGAGAAGGAGTCCTGGGTTCCGGTTCTGAACGTGTCGCTGATAATCGGTCATTCTCCCACGCGAAAGTTCGAAGCGATTGTGGATTCCGGCTCTCCCTCATGCCTGTTTCACGCGGACATTGGAAAGGCGCATGGGCTAAAGGTCGAGGAGGGGGACGAAGGGCCGCTCGGAGGAGTCATTGGCGGAGCAAAGGGTCTTGTCTATTACCATCGCGTCAAGCTGGCCGTTGCATCGCAGATCATTCCGATGTCTGCCGGGTCTCCGCTCAGCTATCCGTCGCGGCAATTCTCGGAAGGCACGGTTTTTTCGAGCATTTCAAGGTTGTTTTCGATCCGTCCAGCAATCCTCCAGGGCTGACAATCGAGCGGATCTATCGAGCCTGAATGCCCGGTCGTCCCCGCGCGATGACGCCAGGCGAACCGCGCCCGTTAGAATGGGAACAGTGTCGGCTCCATTTCGTTCCTTCGTGCTGGTGTCGCGCGAGCAGATCGCGCGCAATTATCGAAACGTCCGCTCGGTGGTTGGCCCGGGGGTGGACGTCTTGGGCGTGGTGAAGGCCGATGCGTACGGCCACGGCGCCATCGAAGTAGCGCGGGTTTTGGCCGGCGAAGGCGCGCGCTGGCTGGCGGTGAGCTCGGTGGATGAAGGCGCGACCCTGCGCGCCGCCGGCGTGGCCGCACCGCGGATTCTGGTGATGGGCGGGTATCTGCCGTTTGAAGAGGCGGCGCTGACCGAACACGATCTTACGCCGGCGGTGCACTCGCTCCAGCAGATGCGCGATCTCGACCGGCTCGCCGCGGCGGCTGGAAAGCCGGTGCGCTATCACCTCAAGATCGATTCCGGAATGGGACGCCTCGGCACGCGCGCACCGGCGGCGGAGATCGTGGCGGCTCTCGCGGCAACGCCGCACGCGCACCTGGAAGGGCTGATGACGCACTTCGCTTCGGCGGCCGACTACACAACCACGCAGACCGCCGATCAACTGGCTTACTTCGAGAGAGTCGCCGCGGCCCTCGAGGGCGCCGGCTACCGCGGCCTGCGCCTGCACACTTCGAGCACCAACGCGATCGCCTATGGCCGCGCCAGCTCCGGCCACAACCTGGTGCGCGCCGGCCACGCGCTCTACGGTTACGTTTCTCCGGCGCGCGGGGAAGCGCCGGCGCAGCGGCTCGAAGTTCATCCCGCGCTCACCTGGAAAGCCAGGCTGCTGGCGGTCAAGGATTTGCCGGAGGGCGCGCTGGTCGGTTACGGGGGCACGTTTCGCACGCCGCGGGCCATGCGGATCGGCGTGCTCGGCGCCGGCTACGCCGATGGCATTTTCCACCGGCTATCGAACCGCGGCCAGGTGATCGCCGACGGCAAGCTGACGCCCATCCTGGGAACGATTTCGATGGACCTCACCACCATCGACCTCAGCCACACCAGCGCCCTGGGCCCGGGCGACGAAGTGACCCTGCTCGGACAGGAAGGCGAGGCGCGGCTGGACGCGCAGCAGATCGCGCGCGTCGCCGGCACCATCTCCTATAACATTCTGTGCAGCATCAGCGCGCGCGTGCGCAGGGTTTACGTGTGAGGGGCGAGGCCGCTTGCGTTCTTGTCGCTGCTGAGGGAAGCGCCGGAGCAAGAAAAGAAGAGTCGAGATGACTCTCGACTCAGCAGGCTCGACAGCCCGCGCCACGGTTGGCGGGCGAGAGAGATGCGCCGGGTCATGGCTTTTTTGGCGCGGGCTTGGCGGGGTCCGGTTTGGCGAGCTCTTGGCGCAGGCCGTGCAGCATCGCCTCGATCTCTTTGTGGAGATCGTCGTAGACGGGGTCGGGCGGTTCGACGGTTCTTAGAGCGCGGTCGAGCAGGGTTTTGGTGGGAGCGGCCTTGCCCTGTTCCCATTGCCAGTTGGCCTCGACTTCAAGACCAGTTGCCAGCGAGCGGGCGCGGATGGCGTTGGCGCGGTCCACCGCTTCCTTGGCCTGATCGTATTTCTTTTGCTCGTTGTAGAAGATCGCGACCTTATCGAGGGCGATGGCGACCATCGGGTGGTTATCGCCCACCGAGAAGACCCACAGATCGATGAGGCGGCGGTAGAGCGGCTCGGCCTCGTCGTACTTCTGCTGGCCGAAACAGGCGTAGGCAAGGCCGTCGACGGTGGCGATCAGGTCGGCGTTCACTTTGCCATAAACGCTTTCGCGAATTACCAGCGCGCGGCGGAAAATGTATTCGGCGTTGTCGTACTGCCGCAGGCTGACGTAGGCTTCCGCCAGGCGGTCGAAATCCGGAACCAGGGTGGGGTCCATGGGGCCGGCCAGCTTGATGCGGATGCTGAGCGCCAGGTTGAGCGGACCGACGGCGGAATCCGCCATCTTCCGATCCATGTGGAGCTGCGCCATGCGGCTGTAGTCGTCGGCCACCGGTTTGCTGTCCGGGCCGGCTGCGGCGATATCGAGCGCCAGCACGCGCCGCAGCAGTAACATGGCGCGATCGAAATCTTTCAGGTTGCGGCAGATGGCGAAATCTTCGAGCAGGTCGGCAGGCAGCTTGGGGTCATCCGGGCCGAACGTGTTCTCGCGCCACCGGATGGCCTCCTGCATATACCGGTCGGCCAGGGCCAGATGGCCGGAGGCGGCCGAAACGCGCGCGAGCCGCTTGAGAACGTCGTAGCGGACAGGGTCGGTGGTGGTGGCATGATCGGCAATTACCTTCGCCGCTTCGAACGATTCGCGCGCGGCGTCATAGTCGCCGTGCATATAGCTGGCATCGCCAGAGTCAAGCAGGGACTGGATGCCGGCTTCAGGCTCCTGCGCGGAGGCGCCGGCCAGCGCCAGGCAGGCGAGCACAATCGTCCATCGGGCAGACATGCTAAATCAATAGTACTAATGGATTAGCAAAGTCAAGCCGGGCAAGCTCAAGCATGCCCTACCAATGGCGGGCCGAGCTATGCTGGACACTGATGCGCATCGTGGTGCTGGTGGGTTTGCCCGGTTCCGGCAAGTCGACTTATCTCGAGCGGATGGGCGTGGCTGGCTTATCCTCCGATTGGATCCGCCAATGGCTGGCCGACGACGAAAGCGATCAGACCATTCACGACCGCGTGTTCGAAACGCTGCGGTATCTGCTGCGGCAGCGCCTCGCCCTGGCGCGGCCGGTGACGTACATCGACGCCACGAATCTGACACCCCAGGAACGGCGCCCCTACATCGCCATCGGGGCAGCTTACGGCTGCGAGGTGGAGGCGCTGTTCTTCGATGCGCCGCTCGAGGTGTGCCGCGACCGCAATGCCCGCCGCGCGCGCGTGGTCCCGGCCGAAGCCCTTGCCAAAATGCAGGAGCGGCTCATTGCGCCTACGACCGCTGAGGGATTCACGCGAGTCGCCTGCGTCCCGGAAGTGGAGCCGCCGGCCTGGCCAGCTAAAAGCATGCCCTACGGCAAATGACTTTCCGCCCAAGCCAGCATGTCGCGCTGCGCGGCGGCATCGCCGGGGCGGGTATCGATGTTGAGGAAGCGGACGTTGCGGGCGGCGGCGCGGCGCTCGAGCGATCCATCGTCGCGCGCGATGATGTTGCGTGAGAGAACCACGTTATACGGCGATGCGGCCAATGCCTGGTAATCCGCCGGGTCGGTGCACAGGTAAAACGCTTGCGGCGTGTCCGGCTGCGGCAGCGAATGCCGCTCGGCCGTGGCGGCTACATCCGTCGCCGAAGGCGTGCCGCCCGAGCCCAGCGCGATCAACAGGCCGCGATCCGGCGGGATCAGCGCGTCGAGGAGCTTTTCGCGCTGCCGGTCGAGCAGGTCGAGCGCCGCGGTGACCTGCCCCTGGTTCCAGCCGGGGTTCAGGCTTCGCAGGCTGGCTTCGGCGCCGGCGCGCGAGAACATCCGATGGGGATCCAGCTTGCCGCCGGCGATTTCGACCTCCCTGGCCGCGCCCTCGATCAGGTATGCGGTGCCGCGCTGCGATTCCATGTGATGCGTGAGCACCTGGCGCGCGGCATCCCGATCTCCATCGAGCAGCACGTAGCGCCGGCTGGAGCGCCGGTTGCGGAGGATGCGGAAACGCGCGTCGCCCACCACGAGTTCCTTGGGCCGGAACCAGGGCGTCCACCCCACCAGGGGCCCTACCACCGAGAGGGCCACGAAATCGCGCCGCGAATACGGGTTCGCCATTTTCATTCCATTTCCTCGTTCTCGAGTTTCTTGTGCTTGACCTTGGCGCGCGACGTCTTGGGCGGAATCACCGCGGTCGGCGGCACGCGGCCCACGCGTTCCCGGGCGATGGCCCGGACCTCCTTGGGGAGATCAAACTTGGTTTTCTTTTTGCGGGCCAAGCATCCTCCGCAACGCCGCGATCAGCATGTCGGGACTGAAAGGCTTGTGCAGAAACTCGACTCGTTCCGGCGCGGCCTGCTGCAAAACGCTCATGTCCACAGGATACCCGCTGTTGACCACCACTCGCAGGCTGGGCCGGAAGGCAAGCAGTTCGAGAGCCAGGTTGTCGAGGCCGGCATCCGCCATGCCCGCGTCGAACACCACCACGGCGAACCGTTCCGGTTGCCGTTTCAGGTGCTCCCAGGCCTTCGCCACGGTGTTCGCGGCGGTCACGGCGTAACCCAGCCTGCGCAGGTACGCGCTCATCAGCTTGAGAAGCGCGACCTCGTCATCGACGATTAAGATCTCCCCCCCGAGGTGGCCCATGTATCTTAATTGATAGGATCGTCCTATGAAATATTACACGGAATATGTAACTTTTAAGACTACCAAACACCGGGAGTATGTAAACATTACGCCGCAGGTCGCGGCGGCGCTGACGAAGAGCGGCATCCAGGAAGGCATGATCCTGGTGTCGGCCATGCATATCACGGCGGGCGTATGGGTCAACGACGCCGAAGACGGGCTGATCGCCGACATCGACGAGTGGCTGGAACGGCTGGCGCCGTACGCCGAGAACTACCGGCATCACCGCACCGGCGAGACCAACGGCGATTCGCATTTGAAGAGCCTGCTGGTGCATCACCAGGTGATCGTGCCGGTGACCAAGGGCAAACTGGACTTCGGACCGTGGCAGCAGGTGTATTATGCCGAATTCGACGGCCGGCGCGCCAAGCGGGTGATTCTCAAGGTGATGGGGGACTAAAAAAGAATCGCCCCGGGGGCAGTATTTCGGGTCTCAAAATACTGGAACCAGGCGGTTTCGCCGGAGTCTAAAACCAATGATGATGCGCGACCGCTCCCTGACGGTCGCGGCTCCGAAAGGAAGTCGCGCTCGGAAGGAAGTCGCGGCTCGGAAAGGTAATGATGATACGCACACTGTTCGGCCTGATGGTGGGCGCGGCGCTGGCCGTGCCCGCGGAATTACCGGTCACCCAGGTGGTGCTCTACAAACACGGGCTGGGATTTTTCGAGCGCGCGGGCACGCTGGGGCCCGGCGAATCGGCGCGCCTAGATTTCGACGCGGCGGAGATGAACGACGTTTTGAAATCGCTGACCATCGAAGAGCGCGGCGGCGGGAAGATTTCCGGACTGCGCTACGATTCGCTGGACCCGCTCAGCCACACGCTGGCGCAATTCCCATTTCAAATTGGCGGCGCGCAGCCGTTGAGCGGCATGCTGGACCAATTGAAGGGCGCGCGGATCGAGCTGCGGTTCGTCCACACTGATATGGCGCCCCCATCGGTAAAGCCTGTCGAGACCGTCGAAACCGTGAGCGGCGTGATCGTCAACGCGCGCGAAATCGCGGCTACCGATAATCAGCCGGCGCGCGAACAGTTGACGCTGCTGCTCGATTCTGGCGAACTGCGCAACCTGGACCTGGGCGCGGCGGCCGGCCTTCGCTTCGCCGATTCGCAACTGCAACAGCAGTTCCGCGATTACCTGGCCGCGCTGGCGGCGGCGCGGTCGAAGGAGCGGCGCAGCGTGTATATCGATTCCAACGACGCCAAAGAGCGGCAGGTGACTGCCAGCTACATGATTCCGGCGCCGGTGTGGAAATCGAGCTACCGGCTGATCCTCCCGGACAATGGAAAGCCGGTGCTGGAAGGCTGGGCCATCGTGGATAACACCACCACCGAGGATTGGACCAAGGTGCGGCTATCGCTGGTTTCGGGGCGGCCGATCTCGTTTATCAGCCAGCTCTATGCACCGCGCTATGTCAGCCGGCAAACCGCGGAATTGCCGGAGGACGCCGCGGTGCAGCCGGTGCTGCACGCGGGGGGATACGCGGAAGGAGCGCCGGGCGGCGCGGCCGGCGGTTCTGTCGGCGGAGTGATCGGAGGAGTTGTGGGACAGGTGCCAGCAGCGGCGCCACCACCACCCCCAATGGCCAAGGCAATGCGAGCTAATAACCGCGCCTTCATGTCGTCTACGGCGGAGCGGGTATCCGTCGATGAAGAAGTTGAGGAAGTAGCCGAGACGCCGCGGGCCTTCGCCACTCCCAGCTCCATCGTCGCCGGCGCTTCGGCCGACGCCATCGGCGAGCTGTTCGAATACCGCATTGCGCAGCCGGTGACCATTCGCAAGAACGAATCGGCCATGCTGCCGTTCCTGCAGGAGGCGATCGATACGCGCAAGCTGCTGATCTGGTCCGACCGTTCCTCCGAGCATCCCACCAACGCCGCCGAGCTGACCAATTCGACCGGCAAGACTCTGGACGGCGGCCCTGTCACCGTGTACGATGGCGGCGTGTACGGAGGCGAAGCGCTGATGGAGACGCTGAAGGCGGGGGACAAGCGGCTCATCAGTTACGCGGTGGACCTGGGGACTCGCATTACGACGGCGTTCGACAGCAAGAAGGCCGTGGTGCGCGAGATCCACTTGAACCGCGGCGTCCTCACCACCAAGTCCGCCTCGGAAGAGACCGCGACTTACACTGTGCGCAATGTGGATCAGAAGTCGAAGACGCTGATTATCGAACATCCGCTGCGCACCGGTTATACGCTACTCAATCAGAAGCCGATGGAGAAGACCGCGGACAACTACCGCTTTGAAGTGCCGCTGGCGGCAGGGGCGACCAAGACGTTCGCGGTCTCCGAAGAACACATCTTCGACACCACTTACGCGATCGCCAACGTGACGCCCGATTTCCTGCTGAACTACGTGCAGAACCGCGACCTGAAGGAAGACGGGCGCAAGCAACTCGGGCGGATCGCCAATCAGAAGCAGCAGATCGCCGAGAACAACGCCGCCATCGATGACGCCGAGCGCCAGATGAAGGACCTGAGCACGAATGAGGACCGGCTGCGCCGGAACATCTCCAGCCTCAACAGCGTCAGCGGCCAGTATCAGCAGGTGCAGGACTACGCGAAGCAGCTTGGCGCGTTGGAGCAAAGCTTGACCGGCGTGGGCGACCGCCAGGCGGAACTACAAAAGAAGAAAACCGCGTTGCAGCACGAGCTAGACGAGATGATCGCGTCGCTTTCGTTCTGAGCGGCAGATAGAGGTGGCGCGCGCACTCGTGCGTGTCGCGCCGGCGGCCGGCCCGGAGCCCAGACGCGTCGAGATAAGTCTCGACGCGGCACGCAAGATTGCGTGCGCCACGGTTCTGGGCGCAGTGCGGCCAAAAGGAATGGGTGGAAAAGCTTAAGAGTGCGTTGCGGGTGGCCGGGCTATCGGACTTATCGCCGTGCGTATCGGCCACCCGATGATTTGAGTAGAAACTTCGATGATTTAGGCCCGCTGGATGGCGGACACATCCTTGCCGATTCGTTCCTTACTCTCTGTTATCCGGCGGGCGGCGATAATGGCTATCCGTATTCCGCCGGCGGTTATGAATTCCAGAATCCAAAGTCTTCCGTCGAGAGTCCAGCCCGAGGGGGACCCCGCATGCCGTTAACGGGCGCCGGAAGTTCAGTACCAACTGAGTGCAACGGTCTCTGGCCAAAGAGAAGGACTAGCAGCGGAGCCTGGCGCCACAGTCCCAATTCCAGTATGCAGGGCATGTCAAGGGTTTCCAGAGCTAAGTGATTGAGTTAGTGGGGAAGATGGGTGGTGACTGGAGCTTGAGGCGAGCCGGGCCGGGCATGCCCGGCCCCTACGAGGTGCGTGTCTTGTGACATTGCGGGAGGCGGCGTTACTGGTAGACAGAAATATAGAGACAAAGAAAGAGAACCGGCGGCAAAGACCGCCGCCGGTACGAAGAGCAGGCCGGGCTTCGCCCTGCTGCGCCGAGACCGCCGTGTCCCCGCTCACCGACACCGAGTTGCCGAAGTAGTCCCCCGTGGCGCCATCGGAAGCGGCCAGCTCCTGCTGCTCGGTCCAGACGCCGTTGCTGCGCACAAACACGTAGGCGGCTCCCTGACCGTTGTTTCTGCTGCCAGCCCCAATCACAGCCGTATCTCCGCTCACCGAGACGGAGACGCCGAAAGACTCGGCCGCCATGCCATCGGACGGGGTCAACTCCTGTTGCTCGGTCCAGGCAGTGCCGGCAGCGGCCGCCAGAGCGGCGAGTGGAAACACGAGGGCCAGGATGCAGACAAGTCTGCGGGCTCCGCCGGGAACGGAAACTGGCCTCGATGTTCTCACCGGCATACCAGCCTAGTGTAAGCTGACATCTCTGATCAGATTGAAGACGTGTTTCTCTCTTTCTCCGTTTCGGGCCACACCGCTTCCCCGGCGCCGGGGACCAGCCCTGCTGCTTGCAGCATGTTACGCCAGGTACTGACCCGCCCTCCGACGCCCGCAAAGGGGGGTAGCGGATTATCGGACCCCCTCCTCCGCGAGCGGGCCGTTCATGATAGCCTTACAATTCATGGAGATTTCGGACCTGTATCGCGGGTTGGGTGAGGAGGGTTTCGCTCAACTGCTGCGCGGCATCTCAATCGGCAAGCTGAGGACCTACCAGATTTACGAAGGCTTCAAAGTACGGGCGCGCCTGCACAAGCTGAACACGGAGACGCTGCGCAAAGCGGCGCCGCGGCTATGGGCGCGGATCATGGAAGGCGATACGGCGTTTGGCACGGACCTGGCGCAGGCGGTGCTGGTTTCGCACCTGGACCTGATCATCGCCGTGCTGGATTTCCTGGGCGTGCCGCACGAGAACGGATTTTTTGCGAAAGACATGGACCCGAAACCACACTTCACTGAAGGGTGGGAACGGCGCGTATACGAGAAGTTTCGGAGTACGGCGCCTGAAACGGCGCTGGTTTTTTACATTAATCATTTGCGTTGGGAGCTGCTGAAGGCGGAAGAGTTGTACCGTCCGGAAGCTGTGCCGGCGGCGTGAACTGGCCGGTGGCGTGCAGTCAATATGACATTCATGACAGGCGTGGGTTGTTGGCAGCCGGCGAGGGTGGTCCCAGACAAGCGGGCTCGCCGTTTCAAGTACCTGCTACTCAACACATTGCACACACTCTCCCAATTCACGGCAGGAGTTTGCGCTTGATGACAGGTGTGGGCTTTTCCCCCAGTTCGAAGCCTGTTAGCGCAGTATCACCCAGTTACGGGAAAATGCGATCGGACACCTTGTTGGCATGCGTTGCGGCGCCACCCTCCCGGGCCGTAACACTTGCGACGAGCGTGTCTGCCGCCCAGTTCCCTTCTTCACTCAAGATTGCGAGGTTCCGGTAATGAATCATTGCGATTTCCATTATTCACATCTGCTGCCCAAGAAACCGGGCATTCTCCCGCTCGAGGAGACCATGAAGAAGCAGTGCCGCCGCTGCGGCGCGGAATTCGTGACGCGGTCGCGCATACGGAAACGCTGTGACGCATGCCAGACGGTGGTTTCGGCGGAGAAGCAGAAGAAGGCCAATGAGCGCCTGAAGGCCCGCCGCGCCGCCCGCCGGATGTGCCTGCTGGCCAGCTAGGCCCGGCAGCGAATCGGCAAAGCTCACTCGCCGGCAACAACCGCTCCCTCAGGGTCGCGGCTCGGAACGCGCATTCGGAGTTGTGAGTGTGGTGTCGGTGCGGTAACGCCGGCGGTCTCGCCGCCGGTGATTTGCTTCTTATCGCGACTAAAAAGAGAACCGGCGGCAAAGACCGCCGGCGTTACGAAGAGTGCGGCGGAGTGCCGCGCATCAGCAAAGAAATGTCGAGACGAATCTCGACACAGCAGGCTGGACAGCCCGCCTGTCAGGCTGCTGAGCCGAGAGTCGTCTCGGCTTTTCTTTGCTGGTAACGCAACCACCCGTTGCGCGCCGCCGCATCGTCGCGCTCAAATGAGGACATCATAATGAGGACGCATGAGTAAAGCGTTGGCAATCGCCGGTTCCGCGCTCTTCCTGGTCATCGCCCCCGGATTCGTAGCCGGTTTGGTGCCCTGGTGGATCTCGCATTGGCGAATCGAAGCTCCCTTCTTCGGGACGCCGCTGTTCCGTTTCATCGGAGGCCTGCTGGTCGTGCCCGGAATCATCGGTCTGCTGGACTCTTTCGCCCGATTCGCGCTGCGCGGCTTGGGAACCCCGGCGCCTGTCTTTCCGACTAAGCACCTGGTCGTCAGCGGACTGTATCGCCATGTCCGGAATCCCATGTACGTCGCGGTGGTGATGACGATCCTCGGACAAGGTTTGATTTTCGGCAGCGTCGCGCTGCTGGAATATGGCGCTGTTGTCTGGTTGCTGTTTCACCTGTTCGTGCTGACTTACGAGGAACCGAAGCTCCGGCGAAGCTTCCCATCCGATTACCAATCTTTCTGCGCCGAAGTCCCCAGGTGGATTCCACGCCTCACCCCATGGAGAGATCGTCCCGAGGTGTGAAGGGTCCCGTGAGAAGCCGAAGAACGTCGTTTCCGCCCCGCAACTCAATTAAACTCTTAATTAGACCTCCCATAAAACTCCTGTCGCGGCAAAATGATAATGTCCTATTTGGGCAAAGTAGAAATGTCCTATTGACAGGGTCCAGTCTGGAGGGTGGACAAAGGACAACTACTGATGACCCAGGCCGAGCGAGACCGGCTGGTGGCCC
>Ga0208820_1000543_pt1 | contig 27058 bp, 21 predicted proteins | sample June2015DPH_16_5_FD_184713 | JGI IMG/M metagenome (GOLD analysis project Ga0208820, IMG submission 184713) | Peatland microbial communities from SPRUCE experiment site at the Marcell Experimental Forest, Minnesota, USA - June2015DPH_16_40... | ecosystem: Environmental > Terrestrial > Soil >...
TTACCGCAAGTCGGCAATACTTACCAATTTTCTGACAATTTCACCAAGGTCGCCGGGAACCACACGATGAAGTTCGGCGTGGATTTCCGAATTCAGCGCTTTTTGCAGACGTTGTACTTCGCCCCGCAAGGGGATTACACATATTCTGGCGGTGGGCCGAACGACACTGGTGACCTGTTCGCCAACTACCTCTTGGGGCTCCCCGATTCGGACCTGATCGGTTCCACAAACTCAGAGGATGTCCGCGGGAACGCTCTCTATCTCTTCGCGCAGGATAGCTGGAAACTCAAGCCGAATATAACTCTCAACTACGGCCTGCGCTGGGAATTCAACGCACCCTTCTACGACGCCGGCGGGCGCTATCAGACCTTTCGCCCTGGCCAGACCAGCACCGTCTATCCCTGCCCCAATGTCAATACGCCGTCGCAGGCGGACTGCCCAGTGGGCCTTGTGTTCCCGGGAGATCCCGGAGTTCCCAGGGGTTTGACTAAGTCGTACTACAACGCCTTTGCCCCGCGCATTGGTATCGCCTGGGACCCGGCGAAGAACGGAAAGATGACCATTCGTGGTGGATTTGGAGTTTTCTACAACCCGATCGAACAGTTGGTGCTGGAACAGTTCCAGGCGGAACCGCCGTTTGGTGGCAGTACGACAATCTCGGAAGGATTCTTTAGCACGCCGTTCGTTCTGCAGAGCTGCGGTGTCCCTTGCGGGACCGTGGCAACAGGCGGAATGGGCGTGGGTATCATTCCGAATCCCTTCGGCAGCATCCTTGATCCTCCCCATGGCACGCCGGTTCCCTGGGCGAATTTCCGCCCCATCACGCTCTTCGGAGAGTTGCAGCCGCAACTCCGGGCTCAGTACACCGAGCAGTACAACCTTGGCATTGAGCGCGAAGTATTCAAGAACACGGTCCTTACTATCGGCTACGTGGGCTCGCAGGGACATCGCTTGCTGGCCACTCATGATCTGAGCCCGGGGAACGCGCAGACCTGTCTGGATCTCCAGGCGCTAGCAAATGCGTATCCTGGCGATGGCACGACCGCTCACCCTGGCATCGGTACGAGTTGTGGCCCTTTCTTCGCCGATTCTTCATTCTCCATTCCAATCCAAGCATACAATTCGAGCGGGACGCTGGTGAACGTGGTTACTCCGGCGGGCGGCTTGCACCTTCCCTACGGGGTCAAGGGTCCGTCCGTAATTCCGGGTGGGACCCTTGTAAGCGGCGTAGCGCCGAGCGGAATCACTCTGGTGGGGCTCCGCCCCTACTCATCTCCGACGTGTGATCCATTGACGGGCACCGGTTGTCCCGTGGATGGGACACCGGTTTTCAGCAGCATCTACGCCCAGGATACGATTGCGAATTCCGCCTACAATTCTTTGCAAGCCTCGCTCGAGCATCGGTTCTCGAATGGATTGCAGTTTGAGATCGCCTATACTTTCAGCAAGTCAATTGACGGTGCCTCCAGTTTTGAGAACTCACTGAAGCCGATTTGCAACGGGGTGTTGAACAACTTCAGTTGCAACCGGTCGTTGTCGTTGTTCGATGCTCGGCAGCGATTGGTGATCAGTTATTTGTGGGAGCTTCCCGTCCCAAAGTACAACGGTGCAAAGGGGCGACTCCTGGACGGGTGGGCGGTTTCGGGTATCACCAGCTTCCAGTCAGGTTTCCCGATTCGCATGCAGACCCTGGACGATCAGGAACTCGAAAATGACGTGAGCGGCTTCGAGGCGCCGGGACGGCCGATCGAAACGGGTCCTGTCGCTTTCCTGAATCCCAGAAGCAACAGTAACTATTACTTTTGCAGCGGGGGCGCTGGTGCCGCGGGGTGCAACATCCAGGACGCGCCCCTGGGATCGTTGGGTGGGCCGCGGACCATTTGCTGCGGACCGGGCATCAACAACTTTGATATGTCCCTGCAGAAGGGTATCCCGATTGGGGAGACTGTACACGCCGAGTTCCGGGCTGAATTTTTCAACATTTTCAACCACACGCAATTCCTGAACCCGGATGGCAATTTCAGCGACGGGCCGGATTTCGGCCGCGTGACGCATACGCGGGACCCCCGCCAAATTCAGTTTGCCCTGAAGGTCGCGTTTTAGAATATCTATATCCACGGGCGGCTCAACCCGCCCGGGTCTAATCTAATGGCCTACCCGGCCTGAGTCTATTGGAGATCACGATGTACCCCGCATTGCAAAAAGAGCTCGAGACCTTCGAGCGCCGCACTCCGAAGTCCGCCGAAGCGCATAAGAAGAACCTGAAGCGTCTGCCCTTGGGCGTGGCCAGTAATTATCGCGCGTACGAACCGTATCCGATTTTCGTGTTGGACGCGTCGGGCAGCAAGTTTCGCGATCTCGACGGCAACGAATATATCGACCACAATCTATGTTTCGGCGCGCTCATGGCGGGCCATTCGCATCCGGCGGTGATCAAGGCGGTCGAAGGCCGTCTGCATAAAGGCACCCTTTACGGCATGCCGCACAACATGGAGTGGGAACTGGCGGAGGAAATCTGCACGCGATTTCCGGTGGAGATGTGCCGCTTCGGCAATAGCGGCACAGAAGTGACCATGCATACGATTCGTCTGGCGCGTGCCGCTACGGGACGCGACAAGATCATCAAGTTCGAAGGCGGTTACCACGGCTTGCATGATGCGGCGCTGGTCAGCGTGAAGCCGCATCCGCCCGGCGACGATCTCGGCGATATCAAGAATCCGAAACCTGTTTCGGCTGGGGCAGGCGTGCCGAAGGCGAGTATTGCGAACGTGCTGATTGCTACGTTCAATGATTTGGAAACGGTGGAGCGCCGGTTCAAGGAGAATCCGAATGAGGTTGCGGCCATCATCCTGGAGCCGATCATGATGAACGTCGGCATCTGCATGCCGCAGAAAGGATTTCTGGAAGGTCTGCGGACGCTCTGCGACAAGCATGGCGCGCTGTTGATCTTCGACGAAGTCAAGACGGGCGCCAAGCTGTGCTGGGGAGGAGCTACGGAATACTTCGGCGTGAGGCCCGATATGATCTGCCTGGCGAAGTCGATTGGCGGTGGATTCCCGCTGGCGGCTTTCGGCACGCACAAACGGGTTATGAGTTTGATTTCGGACCACAAAGTTTTCCACGGCGGCACTTACAACACGAATCCGATTTCGATGGCGGCAGGCCTGGCGATGTTTCGCGAAGTGCTTACCCGGGCGAACTACGCGCATATCGAGAAGCTTAGTAATAAGCTGGTCGAAGGATATAAGAAGGCCATCGCGAAAGTTGGCTTGCAGGGCTACATCGTGAGCGCCGGGGCCAACGGCGTGCTGATGTTGTATCCGAAGGAGGTCCGCAACTACCGCGACTGGCTGGCGATTGACGTCGACCTGTGGCGGCATTACTGGTTCGGCATGGTGAATCGCGGCGTGATGACCCAGCCTTACTGGTGGGACGAGCAGTGGACGATTTCCGTGCAGCACACTGAGGCCGACATCGACAAACACCTGGCGGCATTTGCGGACGTGGCCCCGTCTCTCGCTGCCGCGCAGCATGAGCGGTTGGGAGCGGTGGTGGCACACTAATTGGATCGGGTCATCTGCCATCGGATCATCGGGTGATTGAAAATCCGAGATCCGGACGGGGTAGGTGGCCCGATCACCCGATCATCCGATGACTTCTGACGATGACTTCTGATCCCAACCAGCCGCACCTGAAGCGCGTCCTCGGACGCTTTGACTTGGTGTTGCTGTTTGTCGTCGCCGTTTTCAATCTCAACGTCGTCCCGAGCATCGCTGCCAACGGAGGCGTGACCGTCTGGCTGTGGATCATCTCGCTGCTTCTGTTCTTCTGGCCGCAAGGGATCGCGGTGATCGAACTTGCGCATCGCTACCCCGGCGAAGGCGGAGTGTACTTGTGGGCGAAAGAAGTGTTCGGTGACTTCCACGGCTTTCTTTCCGGCTGGTGTTACTGGACGAATAACATGCTGTATGTGCCGACGGTGATGCTCTACTTCGTCGGCGTAACTGTGTTTGCGATGGGCCCGGGCCATGCGGCGCTCGCCGACAACAAGAATTTTGCGATGACCGCTTCTCTGGCGCTGCTGGCGCTGCTTACGGTCGTCAACATTGTTGGACTGGGAGTTGGGAAGTGGCTGAATAATTTGGGCGCTATCGGAACGTTTGTTGCGGCGGCGGTTTTGATTGGTCTGGGAATTACAGTCTGCTCGCGTTTTGGCACGACCGTAACTGCCGCCGATTTTCGGATTCCGACGGACCCCAGGTTCGTTCTGAATTCTTTCGGCGTGATTTGCTTCGGCTTGGTCGGACTTGAACTTGCTTCGGTTATGGGCGATGAAATCCGGGATCCGCAGAAAACATTGCCGGGCGCGGTGGCATGGGGTGGCATGATTTCCGGGCTTCTGTACATCGGAGCGACGCTGACGCTGCTGGTTGCGGTGGGCAAGAACGACATCAGCGTGCTGCAGGGCATTGTGCAGGCGGTCAGCCACATGGCCGGCAAAGTTGGCGTGGCGTGGCTTATCACTCCGTTTGCAGTGATGCTGAGTCTTTCGATTGCAGGGATTGGCTCGGCATGGATGGGTGGTTCGGCGCGCATTCCGTTCGTCGCCGGGCTGGATTCCTACATGCCTGCGTGGCTCGGCAAAGTCCACCCCAAATATAGGACGCCCTCGGCGGCGCTGATTGTGCAGGCGGTCGTATCGCTGGTATTGATCGTCATCAATTTCTATGCCTCAGGCGGCGTGCAGGAAGCTTTCCAGACCATGCTTTCGCTGGCGGTGGTTCTGCAACTGGTGCCGTTTCTGTATGTGTTTGCGGCGCTGCTGAAGTTTGCTTTCGGTGGCGACCTGGCGGGCGCGCGCTACGGCCGCGGCACGCTGATTGTTTCCGGATTCTGCGGCTTCGTGACGACGGCGCTTGGAATCGCGTTAGCGTTCTTTCCCGCCAAGCAGATTACTTCGGTCTGGCGGTATGAAGCGAAGATGTTCGGCTTTACGCTGTTTTTTCTGGCGCTGGCCGCGTTCTTCTTTTTTGTGTACGGACGGCTGAAAGTTCCGCAGGCCGCCGAGGTTGAATAGAAGAGTGGTTCACGTGGGGACGGCCGCCCTCGTCCGTCCAGTCGAGCACAGCTCGACTAGGTTACGAGAGGAAAGCTGCCGAGCTTCGCTCGGCTTGGACGGGCGAGGGCGCCCGTCCTCACAAAAGCCATTTTCTTGGAGGACTTATGCCTGGTGGAGTTACAACTGACATCAAGAGTTATTCGATGCTGATTAATGGCGAGTGGGTGGCGAGTAAGTCGGCTAAGACGTTCCCCGTGTACGATCCCTCAACCGAAGAGATCATTGCACAGGTCCCCGACGCGAACGCGGACGACGTTAACCGCGCGGTCGCGGCTGCCAAGGGCGCGTTTGAGGAAGGTCCGTGGGCGACCACCACGGCACAGGAGCGTGGACGCGTCCTCTTCCGCCTGGCTGAGAAGGTTCGCCAGAACCTGCCCGCGCTCGCCGAACTCGAATGCCGTAACTCGGGCAAGCCGATTGTTGAAGCGGAGTTCGACATCACCGACGTAGCTACGTGCTTCGAATACTATGGCGGCCTGGCCACGAAGGTCGTCGGGTATGTAAATCCCGTTCCCGACAACGCGATGAGCCTTTCGCTGAAAGAAGCGATGGGCGTCGCCGGCCAGATCATCCCCTGGAACTATCCGTTGCTGATGGCTGCGTGGAAACTGGCTCCGGCACTGGCTGCCGGTTGCACATGCGTGCTCAAGCCAGCCGAGCAAACACCGCTCACCGCGCTCGAACTGGCGAAGTGGTTCGAGGAGGTTGGTCTGCCGAAGGGCGTGGTGAATGTGATTACCGGTTTTGGTGAAACTTGCGGATCACCGCTGGTCAAGCATCCGGACGTGAACAAAATCGCGTTTACCGGCTCGGCTGCTGTCGGCAAGATCATTGTTAAGGAAGCCGCCGATACCGTGAAGCGCGTGACGCTTGAACTGGGCGGCAAGTCGCCTAACATCTTTTTTGCCGATGCCGACTTCGAAGCCGCCATCGATGGCGCGCTGTTCGGCGTCTTCATCAATCAGGGAGAAGTCTGCTCGGCCGGCAGCCGCATCCTGGTGCAGAAATCGATTTACAACAAGTTTGTTGAAGCTATGGCCGAGAAGGCGAAGAAGATCAGGATTGGTCCACCACTGGAGCGCGAAACGAAAATGGGGGCCTTGGTGTCTAAGGAGCAATACGACCGCGTTTGCTCGTATCTCGAGATCGGGAAGAAAGAAGCCAAAATAGCCTCTGGCGGCGGCCGCGCCGACAAGTTTGCCAAGGGTTACTATGTGCAGCCTACTATCTTCTATAACGTCGATAACAACGCCCGCATCGCGCGCGAAGAGATCTTCGGCCCGGTCGCGGTGGTAATTCCGTTCGACGATGAAAAAGACGCGCTGAAGATCGCGAACGACACGCCCTACGGGCTGGCCGCTGCCGTCTGGACGCGTGATATTTTCAAAGCCATGCGCGCGGTAAAATCGCTGCGCGCGGGCATCGTGTGGGTGAACCACATGCAGCCGACTTATGTAGAAGCGCCCTGGGGAGGTTACAAGCAGTCGGGCTTTGGCCGTGAGCTGGGGCCGTGGGGCATCGAAGAATATCTGGAAACTAAGCAGGTGTACATCAACCTGAATGAAGCTCCGATCGGCTGGTACTGAGAAGCAGTGGCCAGTGGTCAGTTGCCAGTAGAACCTGACCTTGGCTCGGGCGGATACTAACTGAGACCTGACAGCTGAGAACTGACTTATGTCTACCATTCAACTACGCACACCTATTCCCGGACCCCGGTCGCAAGCGCTGATGAAACGACGCAATGCTGCTGTTGTGCAGGCGGCTTTTCACGCCACGCCGGTCTTCGTGGCCAAGGCGGAAGGCGCGGTCGTTGAAGATGTTGATGGCAACTGGCTGATTGATTTTGCCGGCGGCATCGGCTGCCTCAACACCGGACATCGCGCGCCGGCTGTGGTCGAGGCCGTGCGCCGCCAACTTGATCGCTTCCTGCACACCAGCTTCAACGTCCTGCCTTACGAAAGCTACATCGCCGTTTGCGAGAAGCTGAACGCGCTGGTGCCGGGCAAGGGACCGAAGAAAACCATACTCGTGAACACGGGTGCGGAAGCCGTAGAGAATGCCATCAAGATTGCGCGCTGTTACACGAAGCGACCCGCGATCATTAGCTTTGAAGACGCGTTCCACGGCCGCACTTATATGGCGATGGCCGCGACCAGTAAGACGCATCCTTACAAAGCGGGATTCGAGCCGTTTCCGAGCGAGGTTTATCGTATTCCGTATGCTTATTGCTTCCGCTGCTCGTACTCGATGAAGTATCCGTCGTGCGACGTGCACTGCGCGCGGCACATCGAAGACACGTTCAAGCGGATAGTGGCGGCCGAATCGGTGGCGGCGGTGATCGTCGAGCCGATTCTGGGGGAAGGCGGATTTGTTACGCCGCCGGCGGAGTTCTATCCAACGCTTGGCGCGATCTGTCGCCAACACGGCATTCTGTTGATCGCCGATGAAGTGCAGACCGGATTCGCGCGCACCGGCGCGATGTTTGCCTGCGAGCGGCTGGGATTGGAGCCGGATCTGGTCACGATGGCCAAATCACTGACGGGTGGCTTGCCCATGGCCGCGGTCACCGGACGCGACGAAATCATGGATGCGCCCGGCGCCGGCCAACTGGGCGGGACGTTCGCAGGCAATCCGGCGGCCTGCGAGGCGGCGCTGGCGGTGCTTGACATCATCGAAAAAGAAAATCTCTGCGCGCGCGCCAACGTGCTGGGCGAACGTTTTCGCAAGCGCGCGGCGAAGTGGCAGGAGCAGTGGGAACTGGTCGGCGATGTCCGCGGACTTGGCGCTATGCAGGCGATTGAACTGGTTCGCTCAAAGACAACCCGCCAGCCCGCGGAGGAAGAGACCAAACAAGTGTCGCAATACTGCTACGAGCATGGACTGGTGACGATCACCGCCGGTTCTTACAGCAACGTGATTCGCCTGCTCGTGCCGCTGGTCATCACCGACGCGCAAATGGATGAAGGACTGGATGTGCTCGAAGCTGCGCTGGCCCGCGTTGCCGAGGGTTGTGCGAGGGCGGACGCTCTGGCGCGCCCAAGCCGAGCGTAGGTTAGCGGATAGTCTCCGCCTAAGTCCGGAACATCTTATGACTACTGTAAGTACGGTTCCTACTATGACCGGCGAAGAGATGGTCGATCTCACCAAGAGACACACGCTGTTTGAGTGGTCGGCACAATCGAAGGTCGATCCCATCCCGGTGGCGCGGGCCAAGGGCATTTATTTCTGGACGCCCGAAGGAAAGCGCTTCATTGACTTCAACAGCCAGTTGATGTCGGTGAACATCGGACACGGCGATGAGCGCGTTATCCGGGCCATAACCGAGCAGGCATCGGCGCTGGCTTACGCCAATCCGTTCATGGCGACCGAACCGCGGGCGCGGCTGGGGGCTAAGCTGGCGGAGATCACTCCGGGCGACATTGACACGTTCTTCTTTACGAACGGCGGCGCGGACGCCAATGAGAACGCCATCAAGATCGCGCGCTTCTTTACCGGACGCCACAAGATCATCGCGCGTTATCGTTCGTATCACGGCGCGACGGCCGGGGCCATCAGCCTTACGGGGGATCCTCGCCGATGGGCGGTTGAGCCAGGACTTCCGGGCGTGGTGCACGTGCTCGATCCTTATCACGGGATCGAGCGTGGATGGGAGTCGGCTGAAGCTTCGCTGGCCATGATCGAGGAAACCATTCAACTCGAAGGCCCGCACACGATTGCCGCGTTCATCCTGGAGCCGGTCACCGGGACGAACGGCGTTCTTGTGCCGCCGGATGGATATCTGGAAGGCTTGCGGAAATTGTGCGACAAGTATGGGATTCTGATGATCGCCGACGAAGTGATGTCGGGCTTTGGCCGCACGGGTGAGTGGTTCGCGGTCGATCATTGGAAGGTTGTCCCTGACTTACTTTGCATGGCGAAAGGACTCACTTCTAGTTATATTCCTCTGGGCGCAGTCGGTATGCGGCAACATATCGCTAGGCACTTCGACGACAAGGTATTCTATGGCGGACTTACTTACAATAGTCACCCGATGGGATGCGCGACCGCGCTGGCGACTATTCGCGTTTATGAGGAAGATCATCTGATCGAGAATTCGCGCAAGATGGGCGCGATCATGAAGACGCTGGGCTCGGAATTGCAGGCGAAACACCGGTCAGTGGGCGCGGTGCGCTCGATTGGGCTATTCGGCATTGTCGAACTGATTCGGGACCACACGACGCGGCAACCAATGGCTCCTTTCAACGGCACTTCCGATGAGATGGTTGCGCTTGGCAAGTTCTTCAGGGAGAACGGGCTCTATACCTTCGTCCGGTGGAACACCTTCTTCACCAATCCTCCGCTTTGCATCAACGAGCAGCAACTGCGGGAGGCGTTTGCGATCGTCGATCAAGGGCTGGAGATCACGGATCGGGCGGTGACGGGGTAGTTGTCAGTTGTTAGTTCCCGGTTCGCAGTTGGAGCGCGGCTGAACAGGCGGCGGAAAAGGTCTAGCGCGTCGGCGGCTAAAGCCGTCATTGATTTTGCAACAGTTACGGCGCGGCTGAAGCCGCGCCCCTTCAAAGCAAAGTCAGAACCAGAGTTTTTCCGCAAGCCGTGCTTTTTCCGAGAACTTACCGGACCAGCTACGAGACTGGCTCTAGCGCCAACTGCGCTGCTGGCCGTCGGAGGGGGAAACGATCAGGGGTTCGTGGTGCGCTTGGGCGGCGTGATGGTTGATTGCGGTTGCAGCTTGGGTGCGGAGGTTGCCGGCCTTCGCTTCGAAATCGAGCGTGCTTACGCTGTGCGCACACTGGGTGCAGGTGAACTTCATGCCGTTCTTGATGCGCTCGATGCGGTAGGCTTTCACTGAATGAATTGTAGTCCATCGGAGAGCAGAGCGAAAACGCCGATGGTGAGGCAGCGAAGGTAACACTATAGCGAATCAAGAATTACAGGCAACTGCCGAACTGCGCTCGGCATTAGACCCTTCGGCTTCGCTCAGGGCAGGCTCGCGAGGGCGGGCCGTCCCTACGCAACCCTGGACGGGCGAGGCGCCCGTCCCTCCACCGGCGTTACTTTTCCGAAGGTCAGGACGGGAGAGCTAGAAAGCGCATCATAGGTGTCGGTCGATTGAACGTCGGCGGCGGTATAAAGCATAGAAGCGTTGATTTAGAATCCTGCTAGGAAGAGCAGTTTCGGTCAGGAGATGAGATGGAGAACTGGAAACGGGCGGTGATTGCGGGATCGGTGGGAGCGGCGACCCTGTTGCTGCTGAAGGGGAAACGTCCGGCGGCGGTGCTGGTGGGAGGGGTGGGACTGGCGGTGCTGGCGTCGGAGTATCCGAATCAGTTTGCCAAGATTCGCGAAGAGTTGCCTTCGTATGTGCGGCAGGGAACGAAGTTTCTGGATCTGGCGATGAAGATCGGCAGCAGGCTCGAAGAGTTGGCGGAAAAGCGCGCAGCGCTGGCGTTTGAGGAGTTGGGGGAGTACTAGCTGTTCGCTAGAGACGGGGCAAAGCCCCGTCACCACACGAGCGCTTCGCCTACTCGATTCCCAGTTGTTTGCAGGCTTCGGGGCTTAGGCGTTCGGGAGTCCAAGGCGGATTCCAGACTACATTGACGCTGGCGTTGCGGACGCCGGGGAGTTGCTCGACGCGGGACTTGACCTGCGCACTGATGTTGACGTGCTCGGGGCAGCCTTGAGCGGTGAGGGTCATATCGATGGTGACGTCCTGTTGACCTTCGGGTACGTTGTCGAAGCGGATTTCATAGATCAGGCCGAGATCGACGATGTTGACCGGGATTTCGGGATCGTAGCACTGCTTGAGTGCGTTCAGAACGTCATCCTGGGCGATGGGCATGGATTTCCTTTTCGGTTCGTTCGATTACGGGTTTTTGATAGCGAGTACGCTTGTCCATATTCTATAGCGAATCTTGAGGTTGCCGTGAGCGCAGGCAACTGCCGAGCTGCGCTCGGCTTGGACGGGCCAGAGGCCCGTCACCACACGAACCTAGGCCGTTCTTAGATCATGGCTGTTGATTCGGGGTTTCTGAAAAAACTGCAGATCTTTCTGGTGGCCGCCCTTGTCATTGCGGGCGGGCGGGCGGCTTACATCGTGTACGAGCGACGCGCGGCGATGAAGCAAGATGCGAAGCCCAAACCGGAAACGGCGCTGAAGGCGGACTACTACGTTACGCCGAAGAAGCTGCATGCTTACGATCTGAAGTCGGCGCGGCAGTTAACCGAGCAGGCAGTATGGGTGAAGATCGGTTATCAACTCACGTACTATCCCTATGATCGCGAGCGGCACAGGACGGATTTCCGGCACGAAGCGGGATTGCTGCCGCCTTTGCAGAAGCTCGCGATTCAGGATGTGGTGACCGATGTTTCTCCGCTGGCTCCGGGGATCAAGCAGGTGATGGCTTGCTTTGAGCTGGGCGGCAAGAGCTATGCGGCTCCGATTGGATCGGTTAAGGGCGGCGATTTTAAGATTTACTCCGATGACATTTTCTTTGTCGAAGATCCACACGATCTTTACAAGCACTGGCCGGCGGATGTGTGGAAGGGGATTGACGCTCATGAAGTGACCGCGGGGATGAGCGAGTTACAGGCCAGCTTTGCGATTGGGATGGGCGTGTCCGACGGTTCGGGCGATTACGGTTCGCGAACTCTGCACTACCCGAATGGCGGAAAACCGCTGGCGATCACGTTTGAAAGCGACAAGGCGGTTGCGATCAAAGCGGGCTCGTAAGCGTACAATTCCGGGCATGAAACGAACGCTTGGCGTGGTTGTTGCCTCTCTTCTTTTTTGCGTCTTCAGTTTTTCCACACAGAGTTTTGCCCCAAGTCTCTCCGCAAGTCTTCCTGCGCCACGTACTATGCGGGTGGATTATTACCACACCGGAAATTCGCACGAGGAATGGTTCAGCCTGGATCGGGTCGTGCTGGAACCTCTGGAGTGGCCGGGGAATCTGAACAAGGCCATCGATGAAAGTCAACTGGGAGAGTACCGGTTCGAGGTGCGCGAGCGCGACAGCGGGGAACTGGTGTACTCGCGCGGATTCAATTCGGTGTTTGGGGAGTGGAAGACGACGGAAGAGGCGCTGCACGGGAATCGGACGTTTTCGGAGTCGCTACGCTTTCCGGCGCCTGACGGGCCGGTGGAGGTGTCGCTGAAAGAGCGTGCTGGGAGCGGCTTTCAAGAAGTCTCGTCCAAAGACATGGCTGGAGGAGCGACGGGCGTCTCCGCCGGTCCAGAGGGCGCAGCGGGACGGGCGAGGACGCCCGTCGCTCCACCAGCTTGGAAGGGAGTGTGGAAGACGGTGGTGGATCCGAAGGACAAGTTCATCGACCGGTCGCGTCCCCCTTCGCCGGGTGCGTTGCTGGAATTGCAGAAGATGGGCGATCCGGCGACCAAGGTGGACTTGCTGGTACTGGGCGACGGTTACACGGCGGCGGAGCGCGGGAAGTTTGAGAAAGACGCGCGGCGATTCATGGAGGCGCTGTTTTCGACATCGCCGTTTCGCGAGCACCAGAAAGATTTTAACGTGTGGGGGCTGTGTCCGGCGGCGGAGGAGTCGGGCGTGTCGCGGCCTTCGGGCGGAATTTATCGGCGGTCTCCGGTGGGCGCCGCGTATGACACATTCCGCACGGAGCGCTATGTGCTGACCACGGAGAACCGGGCGTTGCGGGATGTGGCGTCGTTCGCGCCGTATGAGTTCATCGAAATTCTGGTGAACGGACAGACTTACGGCGGCGGCGGAATTTTCAATCAGTATGCGACGGTGGCGATCGACAATCTGTGGGCGGGGTATGTGGGTGTGCACGAGTTTGGACACCAATTCGGCGCGCTGGCGGATGAGTACTACACATCGGATGTGGCGTATCTGCCGGCGGAAAAGAGGACGGAACCGTGGGAGCCGAATGTGACCGCGTTGCTCGATCCGGCAAATTTGAAGTGGAAGGATCTGGTCGCGCCGGGGACGCCGATTCCGACGCCCTGGGATAAAGAAGAGTTTGATCGCTTTGAGCGGGACATCCAGCGGCAGCGGAAAGAGCTGCGAGCGGCGGGGAAGGCTGAGGCGGAGATTGACGAACTTTTCCGCAAAGAGCGCGCGAAGGAAGATGCGATGCTCGGTTCCGAGAAGTTTGCCGGGAAAGTGGGAGCGTTCGAGGGCGCTAATTACGAGGCGAAAGGATACTACCGTCCGGAGGTGGACTGCATCATGTTCACGCGGCATAAGGCGTTTTGCGCGGTCTGCCGGCGGGCGATTGAGCGGGTGATTGGGATGTATACGGGGTGAAGGTCGGGTCACCGCCGAGACGCCGAGGGCGCCGAGAAAGGCTTTAGGAAGGGCTTAAGCGCGCGCGAACGAACTCTATGACTTCTGGCGTCACGTAGTTTGGCGGGTGGATCTCAAACATGGGGCGACCGATGACGGGTTTCAGCGAGACTCGTTCCCAGGCTGGGCCTGCGGCATCTTGGACGGAATGCAATAGGACGGCGTCGGCGCGGTCGAGGTAGGTTTGCGCGGAAGCTTTGAAGTCGGCGGTCGCTGGATCGAGTACGGTCAGATAGAGATCCGGTTTCACGAAGCGCAGGATGCTGTTCGATTCGATGATGGCGTTTTGTGTTGCGGCTAGTATCTTGCGGATGCGAGGCATGGCTTCGGCTAAGTGCCCTTGCTGGGTGCGGACCCACCAGGAGTGATCGGCTCCGGCGACCAGGAAGCGCGAAGTATCGGATTCGCCGGAGCGGTCGTTTTCTTCTGATACAGCCCAGGAATGATCGGCGGTGGCGCAGTCGCAGGCTTCGCCGTTAGCGGAGCAGACGTTGTGTCCGTATTGCGTGATTTTTAGGACGGTCCAGTGGAAGGCGGGCAGGGCGGCGATTAGGCCGGCCACGACGCTGGTCTTGCCGACGCTGCGGGTGTGTCCGCCGATGACGAGGATGGGCATGAGAAGGCAGCTCTTCGCTGTTGGCTCTTCGCTGTTGGCTCTTCGCTCTTCGCCTTTCTCGGCTAGACAGATTGCCCCTTTAGAGACGCGGCTTGCCGCTTCTCCGCTCACGAGCTAAGAGCCAAAAGCTAACAGCCAAAAACCTTCTTGAATTCAGCGTTGCTTCTTGGCCGAGCGCGAAACAAACGCCAGCTCTTTAAGATACTCCCGAATGGGGCGCGCTGGGGTGCCCCAGAACACGACTCCTTTGCCGCGAATCACTTTCTTTGTGGGGATGCCGCTTTGCGCTCCGAGGATGGCGCCTGCTTCGATGCGCACGTGGTCCGCGATGCCTACCTGTCCGCCGATTATGACGTTGTCCTCGACGACCGCACTTCCGGAAAGGCCGGTTTGAGCGGCGATGACCACGTCCTGGCCGATGTGCACGTTGTGGCCGACGTGGACGAGGTTGTCGATCTTGGTGCCGCGGCCGATGCGGGTTTCGTCTAGAGCGCCACGGTCGATGGTGGAGTTGGCTCCGATCTCTACGTCGTCTTCGATCACGAGCCGTCCAACTTGCGGGAATTGCTCGTAGCGTCCGGTTTGGGAATCGCGGACGTAGCCGAAACCCGCACTGCCGAGAACAGCTCCCGCCTGCACGATGACGCGGTCGCCGAGGGTTGTGCCGGGGTAGATGGTGACGTTCGGGTCGAGGCGGCAATGGCTTCCGATCTTTACCGCGTTACCCCCGACCGCGTCACCGCCATTGTCTCCGATGACCGAACCGGAGCCGATGGTAGTTTCATCGCCGATCTTGACGTGCTCTCCTAGAATCGCATGCGGGCCGATGGCTACGTTCTTGCCGATATCGGCGGAAGCGGGAACGATGGCGGAGGGATGAATGGCGCGATTGCGGCGGGGATCGCTGAGCAGCCGCGCGGCTCGGGCAAAGGTGAGGCGGGGCTGGGCCGAAATGAGGATAGGCTTGGTCGTGCTGGCGGCGAAGGCCCCGGCCGCGGAGTCTCCGGCGATCACGGCGGCGGCGGATGAGCGGAGCGCGGCGTCCAGGTGCTGGGCGTCATCCACGAAGACCAGGCTTTCGCTCTTGGCGGATTGCAGGCTGGAGACTGTGGCCACGGTGACGGAACTGTCTCCGAGGAGAGGGCAGCCGAGCTTCTCGGCTAGATCGCGCAGGGTATGCTTCATGGTTGTCTATTGTCGCTTTTCCGGGCGGGTGTGCACAACGCCGACTTCGTTGCCACTCGCGGCAGCTGCCGAGCTTTGCTCGGCTTGGACAGCCGAGGGCGGCTGTCCCTACGCGAGCTTGGACGGGCGAGGCGCCCGTCCCCACACAACCACACCCAAACTAGCTCAGTACAGTGGCGGTTGGCCTGGCGGGCGCGTTTTCCAGCGGCGGTGCACCCAGAGCCACTGGTCGGGATAGCGGCGGATGAAGTCCTCTATTACTTTCGTGAATTTTGCGGTGTTGGCTACTATGTCGGCCTCGTTATCGTTGGTGCGAATTAGCTCGACGGCGGGATCGAAGCGCAGGATGTATTTGCGCAGTTTCGCATCCCACACGGTGAAGCCGGGGACTACGGCGGCGTCGGTGCGCAGGGCGATGCGGGCGAGGCCGCTGGCGGTGCAGGCAGGGATTCCGAAGAAATCGACGAACACACCCTGCGGCGGGGTCATGTTGGTGTCCATGAGAATGCCCACGGTTTCGCCGGCGCGCATGGCGGAGAGCAGGCCGCGTACGAAATCATCTTTGTCGACGGTGCGGTTGCCGTGCATGGTGCGGTAGCGCTGGATGAGGGCGTCGATGTAGGGATTATCGAGGGAGCGCATGACGATCGACAGCGGATGTCCCTGCAGCGAGTGCGCGAAGGCGGAGAGTTCCCAGGCTCCGAGGTGGGCGGTGAGAAAGAGGACACCTTTGCCGCGAGCGTAGGCGCGCTCGAAGTTTTCAAAGCCATCATAGATAACGACGCGCGCGACATTTTCACGGGTGTAGCGGGGGAAGAGGCAGACTTCGGCGAGCTGGCGCCCGAGAGAAATGAATTCACCGCGAACCAAGCGGCGGCGCTCGCGCGGCGACATTTCGGGGAAGGCGAGAGCCAGGTTGCGCAGGCCGACGCGACGCAGGCGTCCGTAAAAAACGTAGACGGTTAAGCCGATCGCGATGCCGATGGCGCGCGCCATGGGACGGGGGAGCAAGCCCAGAATCTTGATCCAGGGCCAGACTACAGCGTACTCAAGGCGTTCTCGCACTGTGAGTCAGTACCCAGTACCCAGTACCTGGTACCCAGTTCTAGGCGCTGAATTGCAGAAAAGAAAAAGCACTGGGTACTGGTTACTGAGTACTGGGTACTTCATTTTGCGGCCTGCAGTGCCCACTTGGCGAGCGTGCTCAAGAAGGGGTAAGCGTCTTTGGGGGCATCGATTTCTCCCTTGAGCGAGGTTTTGAAGGGCACCATGCGGCCGTAGAATTCGCGGGTGCTGCCTTTGTCCTGCTTGATGACGGCGCCGGTGAGTTCGAGCCCGGCGAAGAGGCCGCGGGAGCGCGAGTAGGTCAGAACCTCCGCCCTCATTTTCCAATCGGTATCGGCGGAGGCGTGGCGTCCGACGGGGCCGGCGGCGGCGCTGGCATCGGCGCCGAGTTTGAACTGGCTGGAGAGCAGGTGATCCATGCCGTTCTTGTTCATGATCAGCATGATGAGATCGGTTGCCTGGCCGCCGATCTGCAAGCCGAAACTGCCGCCGCCAATGACGAAGAAAGCGGGCGCGCTCCAGCCTTTTTCAGTGCGGCAACTGGCGACGCCTTTGCCATAGCGGCCGCCGACGACGAAGCCGCCATTGAGCAGCGACGGAACCACGGCCACACATTCGGCGGAAGCGAGTACTTCTTCGGGGATGCGCTGGTCCGGGGCGCCCTGGATTTCTTCGAGCACCGTGGCCGCGGCTTCGACACGCCCGGAGGCTTTGGTGTGGACTTCCGCGGCCTTGGTGTCGTCATCAGTATTGGCGGAAAGAATCGTTGTTTGGAAACATGTCAGAAAACAAACGAGCAATAGCAGAACGAGGAGATTTCGCATCATGCCTCTCTTGGGAGATGGGAGTATGGATTCCGTTGTCGTATTTACTACTTATGATTCTATTCGATGCAGGATGCAGAACGGGGGATACCAGGGTGATCAGGGTGAGTCAGGCGGTAAGGCAAAAAAATGCGGGGTTGAAAGCGGCGACCCTAATCTCCGTTTCCAACCCCGTCTCCCAGGTTCTGTGGTAGGTGAAGCGAGTATGCGGCAGGTGGGGGAAGCGGACAAGATTACTGGGGTCACTGTACTTTGGTAACCGCGGTCAGCTTTCAGCCATCAGCCCTCAGTAAAATCTCCCGTTTTTGATGACAGAAAGCTGAGAGTTCCAGGTATTAGAGAAACCAGAAAATGGATGCAAGCCGGGAACGCGGCCGACGGGGCGTCGGCCAGAGAGCCGGCCGGGAGGCCGGCGCTACCTCGCTAACAACTACCTCGCGGTCACCAGCGAATGGGTGATGGCGTGGACGGAGAGGGCGATGCGGTTCTGTACGCCGACTTTGCGCATCAGTTTCGCGACGTGAGCCTTCACGGTGCGTTCTTCTATGCCGAGGGCTGAGCCGATCTCTTTGTTGGAGCGGCCGGCAACCAGCATCTCGAGAACTTCCTTCTCGCGATCGGTAAAGTTAATCCGCCCGGCGGGGAAGATGCGACCCGGGGATGCGCTCACGCGTTCGATGAAGGTCGAGAGAACATGGCGCGGAGCCCACACCGAACCCTGATTGACAACGCGGAGAGCTTGGATGAACTCGGCCGCTGAGGCAGCCTCGTCCACGTAGCCCTTGGCACCGGCCGCGATGGCTTTGAGGACGCTTTCATCGTCCATGCCGGAGCCGGTGACGATGATGCGCAGGTCGGGACGGACGGCTTTCATGCTGGCCATGATGTCGTACAGGTTCTGGCCACCGCGATTGCCGAGCAGAACGAGATCGATGTTGGGCAACTGGCCAAGATCGGCCAGCGAGGCGGAGACCAGTTCCAAATCAGGTTCGGTATCAAAGAGGGCCCGGAATCCCACAAACCGCAGAGGATCGCTTTCTACTACGGCGACGCGTATCAATGGCTTTCTAGCGACGGCAGCTTTCATTTAGGTTCCCTGTTAGGATTGCATCCTGTTCAAGATTGCCTGAATCGGGCAATAATTGGAACGATTGACGAGCGAGACAAATTACGGGGGTAACCCCCAAGATCAGGCATCAGAGGAGGGTTTTGCGGTGAAGCGAAGGCGGATGCGGCGGTATTTTACAGCGATTCTGGGGGTGGGCTTGGTAGTTGCGGGGCTGGGGTTGGCGCAAGCGTCGGCGCAGGCGTCAGCTCAAACGCCGGCGCAACCTTCAACAACGTATCAGCCGAAGTTTTCGGGCGATCCGGCGCGCTCGGATTCGGAAGCGCAGGCGCTCGGCTACATGCGGGTGGTGCTCCGGGCGGAGCACGCTTACAAGAAACGGCATGACAAGTATACGGGGTCGCTGGAGGCGCTGGCGGGCACAGGGTCGTTCACCAAGCGGATGGCGCACACCACCATTCGGGGGGATTATACGGTCAGCTTCCGTCCCCACCACGACGGTTTCGTGCTGACCATGACGCCCAAGCAGATGGACAGCGAACACCGCTCGTTCTATGCGGAAGAAGATGGCGTAATTCATGCGGACGATCAAAAGCCCGCGGACGTGGATTCTCCGAAAGTGCAGTGAAAAGTGCAGTGATCGGGCGGCGATAGGCTTGCGCTAGGACAGCCGCCTCCCGGTTGTCCGGAGAGCGGCTGTCCGGGCAACTACTCGGTCCGCTTGATTGGGATGTCCTTCCCATCGGTGTGCAGAATCATCGCAGTGACGTGGCCGTGGCTGTCGGACGCGGCTCGGTTCCGCAGCCGTTCGCGGACGCGCTTGCGACGGATCGAACTCCGTTTGCTATTCTGATGCGTGCTCAAAATCCACCGAAGGGCTTGGGGGCTGGCGCTAGGGTCGGCAGTCCTGCAGGTTGTGATCTTTCCGCTGCCGGGGATGTATGGGCTGTCTTGGATTGCGGTCGCGCCGCTGCTGGTCGCGATCTTGCGGGCGCGCGTTCCGGAGACTCTGCAATTTGATGGGAAGGCGCGCTTGCTGCCCGCCACGCCGTGGCAAGGGTTCGTACTGGGCTACGGGTGCGGGATTCTGTGGTTTGCCGGGACGTGCTACTGGATCTTCGACACCATGCATCGCTATGGCGGGCTGCCGATTCCGGCCGCCGTGCTGGCGCTGATCCTGTTTTGCCTGTATGTCGGGCTTTATCACGGAATGTTCGGGCTGCTCCTGGCCTTAGTTGCGGGATCAAACAGCTTTAGATTGGGCGAGTCTCGATCAGACAAGTCTGGATTAAAAGTCGCCGCGTCGGGAGCGTCGCTGCGGCGGGCGCTGGTGGCGGCTCCGTTTCTTTGGGTTGCGGTGGAACTGGCCCGGACGCGGATTACCGCCTTCCCCTGGGAGCTTCTGGGATACTCGCAGACCGCGAATTTTGCGCTCACACGGATTGCCACACTCACCGGCGTTTATGGGCTCTCGTTTGAAATCCTGCTCGTGAACAGCGTGTTCGCGGCCGCGTTTCTGGTTGCGAAGGAGCAGCGGAAACGGCTCCTGGTGGCGGCGTGCGTGGCGACGGCGATCCTGCAGGCGGGGCAATTGGTGGCGCCTCCTCCGGTTGCGGCCGACCACACTGCGCTCTTGGTGCAGCCGAATATTCCGATCCTGGAAGGCGCGGTGTGGACGAAGGAATTTTTTCAGGACACGCTGCGGGACTTGACCGCCGTGAGTTTGCATCCCCCAGGAGGAAGACCCGCTAAACAACAGGCAGGCGGGTCCCCTGACATGTTTGTCGCGTCCTATAACTTGATTGTGTGGCCCGAGTCGCCTTCGCCGTTTTACACGAACGATCCTTTATTCCGAGATGCCGTGAGCGCGCTGGCGCGGCAGTCGGGCACCTGGGTGGTGGCGGGCTCGATTGGAATTACACCGGCCATGCACAGTGGCGGAGAAAGCTCGGAGATTTTCAACTCCGCCGCCCTGGTCAGTCCGCAGGGTGAGTGGCTTGGACGTTACGACAAAGTGCATCTCGTGCCCTTCGGTGAATATTTGCCGTTTCCGCGGCTGTTTGCCTTTGCCGGAGGCCTGACCAAAGAAGTGGGAGAATTTCAGCGCGGCGCGTCGCGCACGCCACTGCAGGCCGGAGACGAGCGGTTCGGAACGTTTATCTGCTATGAATCGATCTTTCCCGACGAAGTGCGCCAGGGACCGCTCGAGGGCGCGCAGGTTTTGTTGAACATTTCGAATGACGGCTGGTACGGCGATAGCGGCGCCTGGAAGCAGCACCTGCAGCAGACCGAAATGCGGGCCATCGAAAATGACCGGTGGCTGCTGGCGGCGACGAATACGGGGATGACGGCATCGATCGATCCTTACGGACGGATCGTGGCGGCAACTCCGCGGAAAGTTCGCACCGCGCTGGCGGCGCCTTATGCGCTGATTTCGAGTACCACCTTTTACACCCGGCACGGCGATTGGTTCGCATATCTGTGTGCGATAATTTCAGGAGGCGCGCTGCTGGCGCGTTTTGTGTCTGGTCGTTAGTCGATGGTCGTTTGTCGTTAGCAAGAGCTCGCGAACGACTAACGACGAGCGACTAACGACTAGCTGAATAAGACATGCCCGGTGATACGCAATGCTAGATGAACTGGAACAGCAATACACTTCTCTCAAGACCAAGGTTCACGACCTGCGGGAGTATCTTTGACGCCGGCAAGCTGCGCCAGCAATTCGCGGAAATCGAAAAGCAGGCGTCGGATCCCAATCTGTGGTCGAATCCTGAAATATCTCAGCGCGTGATGCGGGAACGGAAGCGCCTGGAGAGCCTGTTGTCGCTGGAAGGCGACCTGGCGCGCCGGACCGACGACATCGCCACCTATTTCGATCTGGCCGGCGAAGGTGAGAACGTTGCCGCCGACTTGCAACGCGACTTGGACTCTCTGCGCGAATTGGTGGATCGCGTCGAAACCGAGACGCTGCTTTCGGGCGAGAACGACGGGCTGAATGCGATCATGACCATTCATCCCGGAGCGGGCGGCACCGAGTCGCAGGACTGGGCGGAGATGCTGCTGCGCATGTATCTGCGCTGGGCCGAGCGGCAGGGATTCAAAACGGAGATGTACGACTACCAGCCCGGAGAAGAAGCCGGAATCAAGTCCGCGACATTTTCGGTGATCGGCCAGTATGCGTTCGGTTATTTGACCAGCGAGATTGGGGTGCACCGACTGGTGCGGATTTCGCCCTTCGATCAGGCGAAGCGGCGGCATACGTCGTTTGCCAGCGTCTACGTTTCGCCCGAGATTGACGACAGCATAGAGGTCGTCATTAAACCCGAGGACATTCGGATAGACACTTACCGTTCGAGCGGCAAGGGTGGACAGCACGTCAATACAACCGATTCGGCGGTGCGGATCACGCACATCCCGACGGGCCTGGTAGCCAATTGCCAGAATGAACGCTCGCAGCATAAGAACAAGGAGAAGGCGATGAGCATGCTGCGCTCCAAACTCTACGAATTCGAGCTGGAGAAAAAGCGCGAGGTCACGAAAAAGATCGAGGATTCGAAACTGGACATTGACTTCGGGTCTCAGATTCGTTCCTATGTGCTGCAACCTTACCGGATGATCAAGGATCACCGCACGAAACTGGAGATCGGCGACGTGGATCGTGTGCTGGATGGCGATCTGCGGCCGTTGATGCAGGCTTATCTGCGCATGCGGCGGGGCGAAAAAAAAGCTTAGGGACATCCCAGTTTGTGATATTGGACACGATGTGTCTGGACCACAGGACACAAGGTAAACAGTGAGAAGCGCTGATTTCACGGTTTGTCGTCGTGTGGAGACGGGGCTCTGCCCCGTCTAAGCGGGGCAAAGCCCCGCTTCCACACTTTTTATGAAAGCTAGAAAAAAGATTTCGCTAAAACCGCCGCATCTTGGACCCCGCTTGCAGCGTGCCTTCCGCTATGCCGCGGAGAAGCACGACGGACAGACGCGGAAGCAAACGGCGGTGCCTTATCTTTCTCACCTGATGGCGGTGGCTTCGCTGGTGCTGGAAGCCGGCGGTGACGAAGACATGACGATCGCGGCGTTTCTGCATGATGTGGTTGAAGATTGCGGCGGCATGCCGAGGCTGCGGGAAGTCCGCAAGCAGTTTGGTGCGCGGGTGGCGAAGATGGTGGAGGGCTGTACGGATTCGTTCGGCGAGCCGAAGCCGGAGTGGGTGGAACGGAAGAAAAGCTATCTGCGCGAAGTGAAGCATGCCGACGTCAATACGCGGCTGGTTTCGGCGTCCGACAAGCTGCACAACGTGCGCACGATTCTGGCGGATTACCGGCAACACGGGGAAGCCATCTGGACGCGGTTCACGGGAAAAAAGGAAGGCACGCTCTGGTACTATCGCGCCTTGAGCGACGAATACCAGCGGCGAAGTCCGAACCGCATCACGCGCGAACTGGAGATTGCAGTCGCCGAATTGGAGCGGGCGGTGGGGAAGAAAGCGCGGGCCAGAGATGGAAGACCGGCGAAGAAGAAATCTGCAGCCAATTCCGGGAGATGAACGATGCCGCGAATGCTTGATCTGATCCGCAATTCGCAGCTGCCGTCGAACCTGATGCAATCGGCGGCGCGCGGCGCCCTCGGGGTGCCACCTGGGGAGACGATTGAGATCCTGGTTTATCTGGCGGTCCATCACAAATTATTTGGTGAGCAGGCGCGTCTAACGCTGGCCGGTTGGGACGAAAAAGCCAGCCTGGCCGCGGCTGCCGATCCCCAGACCAGCCCTGAGGTGCTGGAATATTTTCTTTCTCTGGAGAATCTGAGGGCTTCTCTGCTGCCGGCACTGGCGGAGAATCCGACGGTCGGCGAAGAATCTCTGGCGGGGATGGCAGTGGCAGGGGCGCGCTCGGCCGTAGACGCTTTGTTGACGAGCCCGCGAGTAATGAACTCTCTGCGCCTGTTGCAGGCGTTGCAGACGAATGCCCACCTGCGTGCAAATGAACTCGGCGAGATTGCCAAAAAGCTGGCTGTTTTGGAGACCAGACGGGCAGAAGATCGGGACGCAACCGAAATGAGCGTTCCGGACGACGTTATCGAGAGTACGGTCACAAAGTATCTGGAAGCGAACGCGGCGGAACTGGCGGCCGAAAAGGACAAACCGTTCCAGCCCATGCCTTTCCGGCCCTTAGGAATGGCGCACGGAAACGCGGGCGGCGAGGCGGCGGGTGAGGTTGCGCCGCAGGCCGCTCCTGCCACGGGCAGTGCCAGTGCTGACGCGGCAGTTGGGAGATCGGCGACGGCGGCAACGGGAAAGTCCCCCGGACCCGCAATCGCTGCCCAGGGCAAGAGGCAACCAATCCCCGTTCATGAGGAAAGGCGCGACAGCGCGCTGCAGAAGATTTCCAAGCTCGACATCAAGAGCCGGATCGCGCTGGCGATGCGCGGCAGCAAGGAGGACCGGGCGATCCTGATTCGCGATTCTACGAAGCTGGTAGCGGTGGCGGTGCTGGAGTCGCCCAAAGTTTCGGAGGGCGAGGTGGAAGCTTTTGCCACGCAGAAAAATGTGCTGGAGGCGGTGCTGCGCACGATTCCGATGAAGCGGAAGTTTGTGAAGAATTACGGCATCATGCGGAATCTGGTCTTCAATCCGCGCACGCCGCTCGATGTCTCGCTGACATTGATGAAAAACCTGCTGGTTCATGACCTGAAGAATCTAGCGGGGAATAAAGAGGTCGCGGACACGATTCGCAAGCTGGCGATGCGCTTGTATGCTCAGAAGATGGAAAAAAGAAGGAGTTAGCAGCGGTTGAAGCAATCCGATCCTATTTACGAACTGTTATCACGGGCGAAGACGATCGCCGTGGTGGGATTGTCGGACAGTCCGCTGCGGCCGAGTCACGGCGTTGCTCGGTACATGCAGGCGGCTGGATACAAGATTATCCCGGTGAATCCGCGGATTGCGGAGGCGCTCGGAGAAAAGTCGTATGCGTCATTGCTCGAAATGCCGCTCGAAGTGGCGAAAAAAATCGATCTGGTGGATGTGTTCCGGCGGCCAGAGTTCGCGGATGAGATCGTGGAGCAGGCGATCCAGTTGAAGATTGCGGCGATCTGGCTGCAGGAAGGCGTGATCGACGAACGCGCGGCGGAGAAGGCGCGAAAGGCCGGAATGTTTGTGGTGATGGATCGGTGCGTTTTGAAAGAGCACCGGGCGAGATTTGGGTAGTTGCCGGTGGTGAAAGTGAGATTCCCGCTCTGCAACTCTCCATTCAACTCTCTATTCGCCAGACTTTGTCATTCCAACCCCATTCCCCTTTCTTCATCCTTAAATTTATCCAGATCCTTAAATTTATCCGGGACACTTTCATGAAGACATTGCGGCTCTTGATCCCGTTCTTTGCGGTTGCGCTTGCAATCGCAGCCGCCCAGCCCAGGTTCGAGCGGGCTCCTGCTCTGACGCTGCCTTTGCGCGAAGGGTGGGCGCTGCAGTCTTCCGCGAAGGTAAGGGCAACGGGTGAAGCGATCTCCAGCGCGTCGTTCCAAACCGGGGACTGGATCCAGGCCGAGGTTCCGACGACGGTGGTGGCAGTGCAAGTAAAGAACGGGCTGCTGCCGGATCCTTTCTACGCCATGAATCTGCGGCAATACCCGGGCGTCAGCTATCCCATCGGCTTCAACTTTTCCAATATTCCGATGCCGCCCGGCAGTCCCTATGCGGCTTCGTGGTGGTATCGAAAGGAGTTCACGCTGCCCTCTGTGTACGCTGGGAAAACGGTGTGGCTGAACTTCCGGGGCATCAACTACCGCGCCAACATTTTTCTCAACGGAAAGCAGCTCGCCAATGCGAAGGAAATCGCCGGCGCATGGCGGACCTACGAGTTCAACGTTACGGCCGCCGTCAAGCCCGGAACGAATGTGCTCGCGGTGCAGGTGTGGGCGCCGACGGAGAACAGCCTGGCGATCACTTTCGTGGACTGGAATCCCTCGCCGCCGGACAAGAACATGGGGCTGTGGCGCGAGGTGTATTTGACGACGAGTGGACCGGTCGCGCTGCGGCACGCGGCGGTGCTCTCGCGAGTGGATTCGCTCGCCGGCGATGCAAATACCAGTGCCGCCCACTTGACGGTGACGGCGCTGGTGAAAAATGCCAGCGATCAGCCGGTCAAAGGGACGCTCCAAGGCAGAATCGAAAACACCGAATTCGCGCAAGCGGTGGAACTCGGGGCGGGAGAGTCGAAAGACGTGGTCTTCTCGCCGGCTCAATATCCGCAGCTCAACCTGAGCAATCCGCGGCTATGGTGGCCGGCGCAGATGGGGACGCCGAACCTGTACGAACTGAATCTTGAGTTTGTCGTAAATCGCGTGGTAAATAGCGTGGCAAATAGCGAGGCGAGCGGCGGGGACAGCGGCGAGATTTCTGACGTGTCCCATACGAAGTTCGGCATTCGCGAGATTACATCCGAAGTCGCCGAGCAGGCGCCGGGTCGCTTCAAACGCCTGTTCAAGGTCAATGGCAAGAACATCCTGATTCGCGGCGGCGGCTGGACGCCCGACATGATGCTGCGCCAGACCCCGGAGCGGCTTGCCGACGAGTTCCGCTACGTGCGCGACCTGGGACTGAATACGATCCGGCTGGAGGGCAAACTCGAGACCGAAGAATTTTTTGAAATGGCCGACCAGCAGGGCATCCTGGTGATGGCCGGATGGTGCTGCTGCGATTTCTGGGAGCGCTGGGGGAGCTGGAAAGATGAAGACTACGACATTGCGAAGTCTTCTTTGCGCGACCAGATCTACCGGCTGAGAGGCCATCCCAGCCTGATGGCGTGGCTGAATGGCAGCGACAGTCCTCCTCCACCGGCCGTGGAAGAAATGTATCTGAAGATTGAAACGGAGCTGCGGTGGCCGAATCCGGTGGTGTCTTCGGCGACGGCGAAGACGAGCACGGTGACCGGCGCAACCGGCGTGAAGATGAGCGGGCCTTATGAATATGTGGCGCCTTCTTACTGGGAAGCGGATCCACATCGTCAAGTGGAAGCGCAAACCTGCAACGCTGGCGGATGTGGCGGGGCTTACGGTTTCAACACCGAAACCAGCATGGGAACGGCGGTTCCGCCGATGGAGAGCGTCGAGCGCATGGTTCCCAAAGATCATCTTTGGCCTTTGCGTGGGGCTTTGGATGGTCCGGCGGACGGGCCGGTCGATGAATACTGGAATTTCCACGCGGGCGGCGGAGCCTTCACGACGATGCGGGTTTTTATCGACGCGCTGAATGCGCGCTACGGAAAGGCCGGCAGCGCGGACGACTTCACCTACAAATCGCAACTCATGGCTTACGAAGGCGTGCGTGCCATGTTCGAGGCCTACAGTCGCAACAAATACACTTCGACGGGTGTAATCCAGTGGATGCTGAATAACGCGTGGCCTTCGATGATCTGGCATCTGTACGACTACTATTTGCGGCCGGGCGGCGGATATTTCGGCGCGAAGAAAGCGCTGCAGGCGCTCGACCCGGTCTATGGATATGACGATCAGTCCGTGTGGCTGGTAAGCAGCCAATATGTGGATGCCAAAGGCCTGAAGCTCGGAGCGCGGGTGTTTAATCTGGATGGAACGCAGAAATTTTCCAAAACCACGACGCTCGATGCACCCGCCGATAGCACTGCGAAAGTGTTTGAACTGCCGCCGATTGAAGGGCTGTCGCCGGCATACTTTCTGGATCTTCGTATCACCGATGGCAGCGGCCAATTGGTCGGGTCGAACTTCTATTGGCTCTCGACGAAACCGGAAAGGATGGAGTGGGCGAAGTCGAACTGGTACGCGACTCCAACCGCGTCGCATGCGGACTATACCGCACTCGCGCAGTTGCCCAAGGTAAGGCTG
>Ga0208820_1000549_pt1 | contig 26587 bp, 22 predicted proteins | sample June2015DPH_16_5_FD_184713 | JGI IMG/M metagenome (GOLD analysis project Ga0208820, IMG submission 184713) | Peatland microbial communities from SPRUCE experiment site at the Marcell Experimental Forest, Minnesota, USA - June2015DPH_16_40... | ecosystem: Environmental > Terrestrial > Soil >...
GCCGGCATGTGGTTCCAGGATCTCTTCAATTACGATTTCCGCCGCACCGAGCAGTGCATCATCCCCTACGCCACGCAGGAGGGCGAGATTTCTTTCTGCGCCTACAACACCGGCGTCGGCTGGCGCAACATCATCGAGAAGATGCACATGACGGCGACGCTCACCAAGTGGTACGAAGAGCACGGCAAGCACGAGATCTTCGCCGGCGGCAAGCGGGTGCCGTTGAAGAACGTGGATCATTCGCTGGTGCTGCGCGAAGACATCATCACCAATGAAATCCAGCACGACCTGGACCGCCTGGGCATCGCCAAAACCGCCGGCGAAGAGAAGATTCGCGCCCGCGACGCCAAGCTCCGCGAGCAGCAGGAAAACGCCCGCATGGCGAAGCTGTACCGTGAGCACGTGCTGAAAGAAGCCCCCGCCCCGGCCAACCTGGTGCGCCTCGACGATATCCAGGCCGCCCCGCAGCCCGTCGAAGAACGCGAGGAAGTCGGCAGCTTCGGCGATTAGGCAACTTCGCTAAGCCAGTTTCGAAAGCTCGCCCGATTACTTCCGGGATTTCATGAGCCGTCGTGGCGCGGGCCGTCCGGCCTGCTGAGCCGAGATTCGTCTCGGCTTTTCTTGGCCACTGCTCTTTTCCTCGCTACTATTCCATCGCACCGATTGCTGCTAACATCGTTTTCGCAGCCAAAGGAGCAACCATGCGCTGGTATCACTATGTGGCGTACTTTTTCGGGGGCGCGTTCCTCGCCAATGCCCTGCCCCATCTCGGCAATGGAATCTCGGGCCATGCCTTTCAGAGCCCCTTCGCGTCGCCACCCGGAGAAGGCTTGTCCTCCTCGACAGTCAATGTCCTATGGGGCCTCTTCAACCTGGCCGTCGGCTACCTGCTCGTCTGCCGTGTCGGCAGCTTCAATCTGCGCAATACCCGGCACGTGCTCGTCCTAGGGGTAGGCATCGTAGCTATGTCGCTCATGCTCGCCCGCGCCTTCGGCCGCTTTCACGGAGGGCTGTGACGCCTGGGCCCGTGAGGGCTAAAATGAGGGTTGGATGAGCAGAATGCTCCGCCCCATCCTTGCCCTGATGATCGCCGCGCTCACCGGCGCCGCGTTCGGCCAAACGAGCAGCGCCGTGAAGCGGCGCAATGTCACTCTTGAAGAAGCGAGCGACCTGGTGTACGCCTATCTGAAGTCAGGCGGGTGCACCAAGGACACCTGCTCGATTGATCAAATTCACGACCCCTATTTCCCCGGATTCTATTCGTTTCAAGCGATGTGGCGCAACCAATACGGCAGTGTTTACTTCAAGGTCGACCCACGGACAGGCGATCTTTGGGATGGCGCGGCATGCGGCGGCTTTACGTCACCGTCGCTCGTCGCACTTCAACAGGCGATTCGCAAGCGCATTGGCCTGAGCGATGAGGAGTACAAGAAGACTCCAAGGGACGCACCAATGTGCGAAGCTGGTCAGAAGCCTCATGTTACCCACGGGAAATAGCGCACCATGCCTCGAATAACAATCTATCTCCCCAACGATATCGAGAAACTGGCGAGGAAGACAGCCAAGTCGAAGCGAATGTCAGTCAGCCGCTGGACCGCCGAGTATGTGGTCTGCCATGCCGCAGGTGCCTGGCCCAAGAGTGTGCTGAACGCGGCAGGCGCAATCCCGGATTTCCCCAGCCTGAAAGAAATCCGCAAAGGCTACGGTCGGGACGCGCGCCGTGTACCGACCTGGTAGCCAGCCGTCGCACAGCCCGGCCAAGGAAATGTCGAGACGACTCTCGACACAGCAGGCTTGACAGCCCGCGCCACAACCCGCTCGCCCTTTACAGCACCGGCGAATCGTCACCCAGCATCGCCCGCCGCACGATCTTGATCGGCGGCGTGCCTTGCTTGATGAACGAATCGTGGAATTCCTGTAGCGAGAATTGCGCGCCTTTCTTCTTTTTGTAATCCTCGCGCAGTTTCAGAATCTGCAATTTTCCCAGTGTGTAGACCAGGTAAGTCGGGTCGGAGGTGCCGCGCTTAGCTTCCTTCTCGGCCACCGGCCGCACCTGGTAGCCTTCCTTCACGAAGAACTCCACCGCTTCGTCGAAGGTCATCTGGCCGGTGTGCATCTCGATCCCCACGATGAAACGGGCATTGCGCAGCAGCGCGTCCTGTAACTGGCCCAGGCGAAGCTTGCGGTCGCCGTTGCCGTAGCCTTCGTCGAGCATCATCTGCTCGGTGTAATGCGCCCAGCCCTCGGCGTTGGAACTGCAGCCGGACAGTTTGCGGACCTTGGTCGGCACCTGCTTCAGCCAGAGGAATTGCATGTAGTGGCCGGGGAAAACTTCGTGCACCGCCGTGCTGATAATCGTACCCCGGTTGAAGCCTTGCATGTATTCCTCGACGTCCTTGGCGGGCCAGCCGGCGTCCGGCAGCGTGACGTTGAAAAAGGCTTCCTTGGCCACGTTTTCGTAAGGTCCGGGCGTGTCCATCGATGCCGAGGTCAGCGCGCGCATGAACGCTGGCGTCTCTTCGACGATCGGCGGCACCGGCGACGGGATGGTGATGATGTGGTGCTGCTCGATGAACTCGCGCAGGCCGCCCAGCACGCCGCGGAAAGTATCCAGCAGCTTGCCGGGCTCGGGGTGGTCGCTCTCGAGTTCTTCGAGTATCTGCTGCGGCGTCCGTTTCGGATCGATCTCGGCCGCTACCCGGCGAAACCACTCCTGGTTGTGGCGCAGGTTCTCATAGCCGACCGCCAGCAGCCGGTCGAGCGGCGTATCCACCATCTCGTCATACAGCAGCTTCTTGCGATAGTTCTCGGCGCCGATTCGGAAATCGCCCGTGGACTTTGGCAGCAGGTCGTTCTTCAACCAGGTCTGATACGCCTGGAGCGCGTCGATCACCGCCTGGTTGGTCTGATGAAACTCGGCCGCGAGCGCTTGGTCGGTGACCTGTTTGAACGCCGCCGGCACGTCGTTTTGGAAGAAGCTGACGATACCCGGCACCTGCTCCAGAGCAACTTCGGTGTAGACGCGTGGTGGGTTGACGAGGTTCTCGCGCGCCGATTGGAACAGCCGCGGAATCAGCCGCTCGCGCGCGATCACGGACTTCAGCCGCTCGGCCGCCGGAGCGTAGTTGCGGCTCATGATGACGAAGATCACGCCTGCCGCGCCGGAAGAATAAAGGTCCGGATTCTTCTCCCAACCGCGAATCGTTTCGATCTCCAGAAGCTGGCCGCGGATCTGGTTGAGCAGCAATTCGCGGTCGGCCGCCGCGAAGGCGGACATGCCGTGCGCGTCGAACGCCGCAACTTCGGTTTCGAATCCGCGCAGCGCGGCCGTCTCAGCCTGGATTTCGCTCCGCGTTCCGGAACCGAGCAGCGCATCGTACTGATGGAAGCCCGCCTGCGTGCCCGCTTCCGGGCTGTAGCGGAAAACCACCTCGCTGAAATAGCGGTCGGCCAACTTGTCAAACATCGCATCGCGGCTTTGCGCCAGGCAGGCCGCCGCCGACCCCAGAAGAAGAGCAACGCACGAGATTCTCATGATGAAAGGTTACCATTGCGGACGGTTTTCCCCCATTGTGTCACAGCCCGGCAAAGCGTCGCTTGCGCAGTGCGGGTCAGCTCGGCGGCTTGGTCGCGGCGGCGCCGATGTACGGCTTATAGCCGCCGCGGCGCATGACTTCGAGCGCGGCGGGCTCCGACTCCGGCAGCACGTAGAAGAACGCTCCTGTGCGCGTAGTGGCGAAGATGATGCCGCCGCGGTATTCGTCGGCTTCCACGCCGTAGTCCAGGCCGGCTTCGGTGAGCAGCCCTTCCAGCTTCAGCGCGTCTTTGAGCCGCTTGGCGATGTAGATCAGCACCGGCTCTTTGCCGTCGAAAAATGCAGCTTCCTGTTTCATGGGGCTCGCTATTAGTGTAGACGGGATGCGCCCCACGAGGGCACTTGCGCGGCTCTCTGCACGGCTGTTATCGTCGTGATCGGAAACTCGGCCCCCCACATGCCACCTCCCGTAATCAGCCGCGATGAAGAACTCTACTGGCTGGCATTGCAACTGGTACCCGGTCTGGGCGCCAGGGGCGCCGGCAAGCTGCTCGACCGGTTCCGCGCGCCCGCGGCCATTTTCCGCGCCTCGCGCACCGAGCTCGAAGCCGCCGGCGTGAGCGGCGCGGTGGCGCAGTCCATTTCGAGCGGCTGCACATTTGAAGACGGCGTGGCACAGCAGGAGAAGATGGCGGCGGCCGGCGCCGTGGCCGTCACCCTCGGAGACCCGCGCTATCCGCAGGCTCTGCGCGAGATCTTCGATCCTCCCATCGTGCTCTTCGCGCGCGGGAGGGTGGAATTGCTGAGCGCGCTTTCGCTCGCCGTGGTGGGAACCCGCCGTGCCACGCCGTACGGTCTCGCGGTGGCCGAGCGGATCTCCTCGGACCTGGCGCACGCCGGCCTCGCCATCACCAGTGGCGCGGCGCGCGGCATCGATACGGCGGCTCACAAGGGCGCGTTGCAGGCGGGCGGCGACACCATCGCGGTGCTCGGCTGCGGCGTGGACGTGGTCTACCCTTCGGAGAATCGCGGGCTGATGGCGGACCTGGCGGGCAAGGGATTGATCGTCTCCGAATTTCCCATGGGAACCACGGCGTTCCCGCAGAACTTCCCCATCCGCAATCGCGTCATCAGCGGCATCAGCCTGGGAGTGCTGGTGGTCGAAGGGGCGCAGTACAGCGGCTCGGCCATCACGGCGCGCCTCGCGATGGATCAGGGCCGCGAGGTTTTCGCGGTTCCCGGCAACATCACTTCGAAGTTGAGCTGGTGCCCCAACCTGTTGATTAAGCAGGGCGCGCGCCTGGTGCAGGATTGGAACGACGTGGTCTCCCAACTGCCCGCTGAATCCCGCCGGCATCTAATTGACAGAGGGCGCAAACGCATTCTGGTGGAGGGCGGCGAAACCGCCGCGGCGCCCGAAGCATCTAATCCGAATGAACCCGGTCCCGACCTGGGGCCGGTTGCCCGCCGCACGCTCGAAGCCCTCAAGGTGGATGCCGCCACGCACCTGGACGATCTGTTGACAAAGGTAGAGGACACTTCGACCTCCGAACTCCTGGCAGCGCTGTTCGAACTGGAGATGATGGGGCTGGTCAGGCAACTTCCCGGCAAAAACTTTGTTAAAGTGTGGTAGCACAGTCTGGGTTTCCGGCAAATCCATTTTTCGAACGCGGGAATAGACTGTTTTTTTTGAAGAACGGCATCTATGGCAAGAGCTCTGGTAATCGTGGAATCGCCCGCCAAGGCGAAGACTATCAACAAATACCTCGGCAAGGACTTTATCGTCAAGGCTTCGCTCGGTCATATTAAGGACCTACCCAAGCGGGATCTGGCAGTGGACGTGGAGCACGGTTTCGAGCCGCGCTACGAAGTCATCGAAGGCAAGAAAAAGCTCGTCGCCGAACTGAAACAAGCCGCCAGGAAAGTGAAGGATGTGTATCTGGCGGCCGACCCGGACCGCGAAGGCGAAGCCATCTGCTCCCACCTCCAGGAAGAGCTCTCCGAGAAAAAGAACGGGCCGCGCATCTACCGCGTGATGTTCAACGAGATCACCAAGAAGGCGGTCGCCAAGGCGTTCGAAAAGCCGGGCCAGGTGGATGTGAACCTGGTGGACGCGCAGCAGGCGCGCCGCGTGCTCGACCGCTTGGTGGGCTACAAGATTTCGCCGCTGTTGTGGGACAAGGTGCGGCGCGGTCTCTCCGCCGGCCGCGTGCAGACGGTGGCGTTGCGGGTGATCGTGGAGCGCGAGCGCGAGATCCGCGCTTTCAAGGCCAAGGAATATTGGACCATCGATGCCGATCTGGCTGCCAAGAAGCCGCCGGCGCTGACCGCCCGTCTGGCGCGCATCAACGGCCAGATCGCCGAGATCGGTTCGACCGAAGCCGCCAACGGCGTGGTGTCGGCGCTCGACGGCGCCGCGTACACGGTGCAATCGGTTGCGACGCGCGAGAAGCGGCGCTTCCCGGTGGCGCCGTTCATCACTTCCACCTTGCAGCAGGAATCGTCGCGCAAGCTGCGCTTCAGCGTGAAGCGCACCATGATGCTGGCGCAGCGGTTGTACGAAGGCGTGGAAGTCGGCAAAGATACGGTCGGCCTCATCACTTACATGCGCACGGATTCCACGCGCGTTTCCGACGATGCCGTCAAAGACGTGCGCGATTTCATCGGCGAGCGCTACGGCCGCGAGTTCCTGCCGGATTCGGCGAACTTCTACAAGTCCAAGAAGGGCGCGCAGGACGCCCACGAGGCGGTTCGTCCCACTTCCATGGCCTACGCGCCGGAGGTGGTGGACAAGTATTTGCAGGAAGACGAACGAAAAGTGTACCGGCTGATCTGGAACCGCTTCGTAGCCAGCCAGATGATGCCGGCGCTCTACGACCAGACCACCATCGACGTCAGCGCCAAGGGCAAGAACGGCGACGATTATCTCTTCCGCGCCACCGGATCGGTGTTGAAGTTCGAGGGCTTCCTCAAGGTCTACCAGGAAGGCAAGGACCAGATCGACGAGGAAGACGAGGAGATGAAGCACCGCCTCCCGCTGGTGACCGAAGGCGAACGCTTGCGCTTCAAGGCTATCCGGCCCGAGCAGCACTTCACCGAGCCGCCGCCGCGCTACAACGAAGCGACGCTGGTGAAGCGCCTGGAATCCGACGGCGTGGGACGGCCTTCCACCTACGCTTCGATCATCTCCACCATCCAGGAGCGCGAGTACGTGAAGAAGGACGGCGGGCGCTTCACTCCCACCGAACTCGGTATGGTGGTGACCGATCTGCTGCTGGAAAGCTTCGACGACATCTTCGATGTGACTTACACGGCGCGCATGGAAGAGGAGCTCGACGAGATCGAGGAAGGTAAGATCGACTGGCGCGTTGCCATGCAGGAGTTTTATGAGCGCTTCGACAAGGACCTGAAGCACGCCGAAGAGCACATGACCAACATCAAGCGGATGGAAAAGCCCACCGACGAGATCTGCCCGAAGTGCGGCAAACCGCTGGTGATCAAGTGGGGCAAGCACGGCAGCTTCATCGCCTGCACCGGCTACCCGGATTGCACTTACACGCGCGAGCTGACGGTGGACCTGCCGGACGTCGACAAGGCCGATCTTTCCGAGCAGGGCGACGAAGAGTATTGCGAGAATTGCGGCCGGCCCATGGTGTTGAAGAAGGGCCGCTTCGGCACCTTCCTGGCCTGCACCGGATACCCGGATTGCAAGACTACCAAGCAGATTGGCGGCCAGCAAAAGAAGCCCGACCAGAAGCTGGACGAGATCTGCCCGCAGTGCGGCAATCACCTGGTGCTCAAGACCGGCCGCTTCGGCGAGTTCACCGCCTGCAGCAATTACCCCACCTGCAAGTACGTCAAGCAGAAGACCATCGGCGTGAAGTGTCCGGAGTGCAACGAGGGCGAAGTGGTCGAGCGGCGCTCCAAGCGCGGCAAGACGTTTTATGGTTGCAACCGCTGGCCCGAGTGCAACTTCGTCGCCTGGGGCAAGCCCGTGCCCGAGAAATGCACCGAGTGCGGCAGCCCCTACATGATCGAAAAATGGCTGAAAGCCGGCACGGTCTGGCAATGCCCCAACGCCGGGTGCAAACATAAGGTGCCCGCCCCCCAACCGGTCGAAACCGGCGTGCGGTAGTGGCGCGGGCCCCCGGCCTGCGAGCGGCGGGCATGCCCCCCGCTCGGCCGCTCGCAACCCCATTGCATCTCCGGCGGCGTATCTGCGAAACTTGTCACTACATGCTTGCGCGGCTCTGGCTGCCTGTGCTGGGTATGGCTCCGTTTGCCTTGGCGCAAAACGCGGCTCTGCCCGCGCACGAGGTGCTCAACTACAGCATCGAATGGCGTCTCATCACCGCCGGCAAGGTGCGGCTCGAGTGGCAGCAGGCGCGCGCCTCCTCGCAAGTCAACCTCAAGGTGGAATCGATTGGCCTGGTCTCCAAATTGTTCCGCGTGGAAGACGCTTACCAGGCGAATCTCAACCAGGATGGCTGCGCCGAATCCACCCTGCTGACTTCGCAGGAAGGCAGCCGGCAGCGCGAGACGCGCGTCACCTACGATGGCCGCAAAGCCAGCTACCTGGAGCGCGACCGCGCCAAGAACGCCGTGCTGGTGGCCCAGGACATCGAAATCCCTCCCTGCGTGCACGATGTGGCCGGCGGCTTGTACTTTCTGCGCACCTTGAACCTGGAACCGGGCCACAGCGCGAACGTGGCCGTGAGCGATGGCAAGAAAAGCGTGATGGCGAAAGTGGAGGCGCAGCAGCGCGAGGACGTGAAGACTCCCGAGGGCGTGTTCCACACCATTCGCTATGAGGCCTACCTGTTCAACAACGTCCTCTACCGGCGTCCCGCTCACCTCTACATCTGGCTGACCGACGATCGGCGCAAGCTGCCGGTCGAGATCCGCGTGCGCATGCAGTTGGCCATTGGCACCATGAATCTGCTGCTCGAAAAGCACGAATAGAAACACGTCCGATCCCACAAGCGGACAGTCGGCCGCCTCCTCTCCCTTTATTTTCCATCGACTTACGAGTGGAAAGACAGTTGCATTCGATAAACACCTATGCAGCTCTGGCAGGACATCCGCTACGGCGTGCGCACGCTGCGCAAATCGCCCGGTTTCACGCTCACCGCCATCGCCACCCTGGCGCTGGGGATCGGCGCCACCACGGCCAATTTCAGCGTCTGCGATGCCATGCTCTGGAAACCCCTGCCGGTGCCGAACCTCAGCCGGCTGGCGATGGTATTGGAGCGGATTCCCGGCAATCCGAACGAATGGGAGTGGATGAGTCCGGCCGACCTGGGGGACATCCGGCGGCAGCAGTCCGTCTTCGAGAGCGTCGCCGCCTGGGATGACGCTCTGAGCAACCTGGCCGGCAACGGCGCCGCGCCGGAGCGCGCCACACGCTATCTGGTGACACCCAATTTCTTCGCGCTGCTGGGCGCCCAGCCGGCGCTGGGCCGCACGTTCGCACCCGAGGAGGACCAATCCGGGCACGAGCACGTGGCGGTTTTGAGCGATGCGCTGTGGCGCCGCCGCTTCGCCGCCGATCCCTCCATTGTCGGCCGCGATATCCGCATCGACGACGAAGACTATCGCGTAATCGGCGTGATGCCGAAGAAGTTCGTATTCCCCATGGCCTCCGAGTTGTGGACGCCACTCAAGCTAACGGCCGCCGATCGCGTCGCGCGCGCCGACCATTTCCTCGCCGTGATGGGCTTGCTAAAACCGGGCCGCACCGTGGGCCAGGCCGAAGCGGAAATGGAGACCATCGCGGGGCGGCTCGCGCTCGAATATCCCGAGACGAATCACGGCCGCCGCTTCTTTTCGATGGGCGCCCACGATTACCTGATCGGCACTTACACCCATCAATACTCGCTGATGATGTTCATCTCCGTGCTGTTCGTGCTGCTGATCGCCTGCTCGAATGTCGCCAACCTGCAATTTGCGCGCGCGCTCGGCCGTTCGCGCGAGGTTGCCGTGCGCGCCGCGCTGGGGGCCGGGCGCTGGCGACTGATGGCTCAGTACCTTACCGAAAGCCTCACGCTTTCGCTGGTGGGCGCGGCCCTCGGTTTGCTGATCGCCAGTTGGGACATTCAGGCCATCCTTGCCGGAATGCCGGCCCACATCGCGCAATACATCCCCGGCTGGTACGACATCAAAATGGACCAGCGCACCCTTCTGTTCACCCTGCTCGCCGCCGTGGCTAGCGGCCTTCTCGCCGGCCTGGTGCCCGCCTGGCAGGGCACCCGGTCCAATCTTCACGAAGCTTTGAAGGAAGGCGGCCGCAGCGCGTCGTCCGGCCGCGGACGCGCCCGCTTGCGCGGCTTCCTGGTGGCGGCCGAAATCGCGCTCTCCGTGGTCCTGCTGGTCGGCGCCAGCCTGATGATCCGCGGCACCGGCGCCCTCATCAACCGCAGCCAGTGCTACGAGCCGGAAACCCTGCTCACCATGCGGTTGTCGATCACCGAAAACCGCTATCCGAAGGACAGCCAGCGGCTCGCATTTTACCGGCAGGTGATCGAGCGCGCCAGCGCCGTCCCCGGCGTCCGCGCCGCTTTCGCGGTGAAATCCATGCCGTATAGCGGCCACGCCACCGGTCGTGGGTTCAGCATCGAGAATCGCGTCCCCGAGCCCGGCAACCGGCCCGGAGCCCTGTTCCAGGCCGTGACGCCCAACTATTTCTCCGCCATGCACGTTCCGCTTCGCCAGGGCCGGTTTCTCAGTCCTTCCGACGGTCCCGACAGCCCCCTCGTCGGGGTGATCAGCGAACACACCGTCCGGCGCTGGTGGCCGGGCGAGCCCGCGCCCCTCGGCAAGCGCTTCCGGTTCGATTCGGCGACCGGCGGCGGCCCGTGGATCACCATCGTCGGCATTGCCGCGGACGTGCCGCACAACCCATTCGAACGCAGCCCAGGTGAAGTGATCTATGTTCCGCTCGAACAATTCCCGCAGGTGCACACGGATTTCGGCGTGCGCACCGCCGGCGATCCCAATCTTTTCGCGTCCGCGGTGGTCAAAGCCATCCATTCGGTGGATCCCGAGGAGCCCATCGCCGAAGTGCTTCCCTTCGATGACCTGGCCAAGCACCAGACCCTCGGGTTGATTTACGTGGCCGTCATCATGGGATTCTACGGCCTGGTCGCGCTGATTCTCTCGTCCGTCGGCGTCTATGGCGTGATGAGCTACCTGGTGTCGCAGCAGACTCACGATATCGGCGTGCGCGTGGCTCTGGGCGCGTCGCGGCCCAACGTTCTCGGCATGGTCTTCCGCCGCGGCATGATCACCGTGGTGGGCGGCATGGCCGTGGGATTGATCGCGGCTTACTTCATGGCGCGCCTGCTGGCGCTGCTGATTTTCGGCGTGCCCGCCAGCGACGCGATCACCTTCCTGGGCATCCCGCTGGTCCTGCTCTTGGCCGCCGCGCTGGCCATCTACATCCCCGCCCGCCGCGCCATTAGCATCGACCCGATGGTGGCTTTGCGCTACGAATAGCTCGTGGCGCACGCACTCGTGCGTGCCGCGCCGGCACTCCTGCCGGCGCCCGGCGCACAGAATCGCACCCGCGGTCCCAAGGTAAAATACATTTGATGAGCGAAGCCGAAAACAACGCGCCGCCGCAGGAGGATGTTCGTATCCCGCTGCCGCCCGCCTCTTTTTCCTTTCTCGTGTTTTCCCTGCGCGCGCAGGCGGAAATGCAGCTCGGGCTGATGCCTTATGGTGAGGAGGAGCATCCCAAGCCGGAGCTCGAACTGGCCCGCCACACCATCGATATGCTGGGCGTCCTGTCCGAAAAGACCAAGGGCAACCTGAGCCTGGAGGAGCAACGGCTGCTCGAAAACTCCCTCACCGAGCTGCGCTTCCGTTTCGTGCAGGTATCCGAGGAGGTAGCCAAAACGGCCGCCCAGGCGAAAGCTTGAATGGCGGAGCCGCTGAAAATCACGGTGCTGGGCTCGGGCACCAGCGTGGGCGTTCCCACGCTCGGCTGCCACTGCGCGGTCTGCACCTCCACCGACCCGCGCGACAACCGGCTGCGCCCTTCCGTGCTGGTGAGCTACCAGGACCGCCGCGTGGTGGTCGACACCAGTCCCGATTTTCGCGCCCAGGCCCTCCGCGCGCGCCTCGAGCGCGTGGACGCGGTCCTGTACACGCACGCCCACTTCGATCACATCATGGGCCTGGACGACGTGCGGCCCTTCAATCTCCGGCAGAAGGGCCGGCTCCCGATTTACGCCGCGCCGGACACCATGGCGTCCATTCAGCGCGTGTTCGAGTACATGTTCGGCGATGAGGCACAGGAATCGTGGGTGGCCAAGGTCGATCCGCGGCTGATCGACGGCAGCCCTCTCGATTTGTTTGGCTTGCCGTTTCTGCCGGTGCCGATCCTGCACGGCAGCCGGACGATTCATGGTTTCCGCTTCGGCGCCGCGGCCTATCTTACCGATCACAGCGACATTCCCGAATCGTCCTTCGATCTGCTGCGCGGCCTGGACGTGCTGTTTCTGGATGCGCTCCGATACAAGCCGCATCCCACCCACTCGACTGTGGCGCAGTCGCTCGAGACCGTGGCGAGGCTCGCGCCGCGCCGCGCTTTCTTCACCCATATCTGCCATGACCTGGCGCATGAGCGCGCCGAAAGCATGCTGCCGCCGCACATCCGGCTGGCCTATGACGGCCTGGAAATCCTCGTCGAGGGCGGCGCGCCATGAAGATTTATCGCAGCCTCGAGGAAGTGCCCGCCGATTTCGGCCCCAGCGCGCTGACCATCGGCAACTTCGATGGCGTCCACACCGGCCACCGGAGCATTCTGCGGCGCGTGACACAGGTCGCGGCCGCGCGCGGCTGGAAGCCTTCCGCGCTGATGTTCGATCCTCATCCGGCGCGCGTGGTGGCGCCGCAGCGCGCGCCGCGGCTGATGACTTCACCCGCGCGCCGCGCCGCGCTGATGGCGGCCGAAGGCATCGAACAAGTGTTGATTCTGCCCTTCACCACGGAAGTCGCCCGTCTGACGCCGGAGCAATTCGCGCGCCAGATCGTGGCCGGCCGCCTGGGCGCGCGCGCCGTTCTGGTGGGCGATAATTTCCGCTTCGGTCATGACCACGCCGGCAACGTCGAGACGCTGCGCGCGCTGGGCAGCGAATTCGGATTTGAAACCGAAATCGTGCCCGCCGTCGCCCGCCGCGGCCGCGCGGTGAGCAGCAGCGCGATTCGCGGTCTGATCGAATCGGGCAGGGTTGCGCTGGCCGCGCGCTGGCTCGAGCGGCCCTATTCACTCGAAGGCGACGTCGTCGCCGGCCGCGGCATCGGCTCCCGCCAGACCGTGCCCACCTTGAATCTCTCCACCGCCGCTGAACTGATTCCCAAGACCGGCGTCTACGTCACGCGCACCCGCGATCTCGATACCGCGCGCGCGTGGAATTCCATCACCAACGTCGGCTACCGGCCCACCTTTGGCGACAGCACGCAATTGACGATCGAGACTTTCCTGCTCGATCCGCCGGCGGGCGAAACTCCGCGCCGCATTTCCGTCGAGTTCCTCTGGCGCGTGCGCGAGGAGCGCAAGTTCTCCAACCCGGAGGCGCTCAAAGCCCGCATCCTCCGCGACGCCGCCGCGGCCCGGCGCTATTTTGCACGCACGCGGCGCTTGCGCCCGCTCGCGCCGGCCCAAGAGTAAGATGCTTCCCGTCCACTTTCTGCTCGGCGGCCTGTCCATCGTCGTAATCAACCTGCTGCTGGCCGGCGACAATGCGCTGGTCATCGCCCTGGCCGTGCGTTCGCTGGCGCCGCGTGACCGCCGCTGGGGCGTCGCTCTCGGCGTGGCCTTGGCGGTGGTGCTGCGCATTGCGCTCACCGTGCTGGCGGCGCGCCTGCTGCGCTTCGAATACCTGCAACTGGCCGGCGGCCTGTTCGTGCTATGGATCGCGTGGAGGGTGCTCGGCCACGCGAGCGACCCGCCCGATCGCGTTCCCGCCGCCCGCCGCTTATGGCAGGCCGTCTGGTACGTGACGCTGGCCGATCTCAGCATGTCGGTCGATAACATCCTGGCCATCGCCGGCGCCTCCCGGGGCAACCTGGCGCTGCTCGTCTTCGGACTCTGCCTCAGCATTCCCTTCGTCGTGTTCGCCAGCAACCTCCTGATGAAGTTGATCGACCGCTTTCCGCTGCTGGTCTACCTGGGCGCCGCCATTCTGGCGATTGTGGCGGGCGAAATGGCGCTGGCCGATCCGGCGATGGTGCGCTGGCTTCATCCCACCGCCGCGCTGCGCTACGCGGTGGACGCGGTGCTAGCGCTCGCGCTGGTGGGCGCCGGCCAGCTTCGCCTGCGTCTTTTTCGGTAGCGTGGCGAAGATGATGGCATAAGATCTGCCAATCAGACGCTTCACCTCCCGCGCCGGCAGCGCATCTTCCGTCTCGATGGCCGCCCAATGGTTGCGCGCCGCGTACGGCGCCGGCACCACGCCCGGCAGCTCGATCAGTTCCGCGTACTCCTCCGGAGTGGCCTTGACCGTGAGGAAGTTGCCCATCCCCGGTTCCAGGTGAACCACCGCGAATGTTTTGCCCGCCACCTGGAATGCCAGGTGCTCCTCGAACTGCACCACCTCGGTCACCCCGCCCAGTGACAGGCAATAGCGCCGCACCCACTCGATGCTCATAGCGGACGATTGTATCAGCCGCGGACTCGCGGAGCGTGCCCCCCATCGCCCCATCGCCGCAAGGCGCGGTTCCCAAAAACGGACACTCACGCCGCACGGCGATCCCTCGGGCAGTCAATAGTTTCACGCACTTACCTGGTCCCTGGAACGGTCCCTGGCTTGCACCGTCACCAGCGATGCTCACTCTCCTGAGGGATCTGCGCTTCTCCTCGCGTACCCTGCGCAAGGCGCCCGGCTTCGCCATCGTGGCCGTGCTGGTCCTCGCGCTCGGCATCGGAGCCAACACCGCTATCTTTAGCGTCGTCAATTCGGTGCTGCTGCGCCCGTTGCCGTATCCCGGCGCCGATCGCCTCGCGTTCCTCTGGGAGACGGATTTGAAGGATGGTATCCAGCGCGAAGGACCGTCCGCGCCGAATTTCCTCGACTGGAAGGAACAGAGCCAATCCTTCGAGGACATGACGCTGTTCGAAGTCGGTACGGGCACTCTGACCGGTGAGGGCGAGCCCGAGCAGGTGGTGGGGCTGCGCGTGACTACGAATTTCCTGTCGATGCTCGGCGCTCGAACCGTGCTCGGGCGCGGCTTTACGGCGGAGGAGGGCGCGGGTCAAGCGCGGTACCCGGTCGCGGTGCTCACGAACGGGTTTTGGAAAAGCCGCTTCGGAGCGGACCCGCACGTCATCGGAAGAAAGTTTTCCTTGAATAGCGAGCCGTACACCGTGATCGGCGTGCTGGCTCCGAACTTCTGGCAGCCGCTGCCGAGCGATCTCTACGTGCCATGGCCGGTCGCGCAACTGCGCGCCAAGCCGCGCGTGGATCATGACTTCGGCGTCATCGCCCGCCTGAAGCCGAACCTCTCTTTCGCTCAGGCGCAGGCCGAATTGAGCGCCATCGCGCGCCGCATCGATGCGCAAACGCCCCGGCTGGCCGGCTGGGATGTGTCCGTGGTTGGGATGAAACAGGCGCTCTTCGAATACATCCGGCCCGCGTTCCTGTTGCTCCTGGGAGCCGTCGGGCTTCTTCTGCTGCTGGCGTGCGTGAACGTGGCGAGTCTCTTGCTCGCGCGAGTCACCGGCCGCCGCAAGGAGATGGCGATCCGCGCGGCATTGGGCGCGCGCCGCGGCCGTCTGATCGCCCAGGTTCTGAGCGAAAGCCTGCTGCTGAGTCTGCTGGGAGGCGCGCTCGGAGTCTTCCTGGCTGTCTGGGGTGTCGACCTCCTGAGCGCGGTCCTGCCCGGCACGCTGCCGATGGCGGAGGCCGGAGCCGAGATCGTGCGGCCGGCGATTGGTGTGGATGGCCGCGCGCTCGCCTTCGCGATGCTGATCTCAACCGGGGCGGCGCTGATTTTCGGACTGATTCCCGCACTGTATGTCGCCCATGCCGGCGTGAACGACGCGTTGAAGGCAGGCGGCCGAACCTCTTCCCCGTCGCCCGGCCGGACGGGAGTGTGGGGCTTTCTGGTGGCCGGGGAGGTCGCGCTCGCCACCATGCTGCTGATCGGCGCCGGGCTCGCCATGAAAAGCTTCGTGAATCTGCAACACGTGAATCCGGGCATACGGCCCGATCATGTCTTGACGTTTCGCATGCGCCTGCCCACCGACAATCTTTACAAGAGCGGTCGCGAACAGGCCGACTTTTACCGGCGCGTAATCGACCGGGTGGACCAGATCCCCGGCATTCAAGCCGCCGGCCTTGCCAATGTGCTGCCGCTCGGTCAGCAGAACGACCGGGAGTATTTCACGATCGAGAAGCGCCCGCTGCCGCCCGGGCAGACGCTGGTGGCGGATTTTCGGCGGATCAGCCCTGGGTACCTGGCCGCCATGGGAATCCCCTTGCTCCAGGGGCGGCTATTCTCCGATCGCGATGGCCGCCAGGCTCCGCCGGTGATTCTGATCGACGAAACGCTGGCGCGCCAGTATTGGCCCAACCAGAATCCGATCGGCCAGCGCCTGGGCGGGTTGTGGGGTGAATTCCGGGAAGTGGTCGGCATCGTGGGCCAGGTGCATCATTATGGCTTGGAAAAGCAGCCCGAGCCCACCATTTACGCGCCCTACGAGCAGATGCCGGACCAGGCGATGGCGCTGGCGGTGCGCACCACGGTCGAGACGCCAACCATGGTGAAAGCCGTGAAACAGGCCGTCTGGTCGGTCGATCGCGGCCAGCCGGTTTTTCAGATCCGCAGCATGGACGACTATATATCGCTGGCCGATACCGCGCCTCGCATCTCGACCATACTGCTGGCGGTTTTCGCCGGCATTTCCATGCTGTTGGCCGCGCTCGGGATTCACGGCGTGGTTTCCTATGGCGTCGCCCAACGGACCCGCGAGTTCGGACTTCGCATGGCGCTTGGCTCCACGCCTGGCCAACTCAAGGCGCTGGTAATCCGGCGCGGCATCAAGACCGCGCTGATTGGTCTGGTGGCTGGAATGGCCGGCGCCGCCGCGCTGGCGTCCGGTCTGCGCGCGCTGCTCTACGGCGTAGCGCCGCTGGACCCTCTCGTGATGGGTGGAGTAGCCGCGTTGCTCCTCACCGTGGCGCTCATCGCGAATTACCTTCCGGCCCGTCGCGCCACGCGCATCGACCCGATGGAAGCGCTGCACTTCGAGTAGCCGAGGCAGTCCTGCGCTGCGCTTGCGCTGCGCGCGGGCGAAGCGTCAGAATGAGGTTTGCCTGTCGCCGCCTCAGTAATCCGGACGCGTTCTGTCGCGGCCGGCAAATTCCATTCGGGAGAGCCACTCAAGGAACAATAAGTATGCCGATCCCTTTTGCGACCGACTCGCGCATCGTGATGACGCTCGATGCGGGCGGCACCAGTCTGAAGTTCTCCGCCGTGCGCGGCAACCGGCCGCTCATCGACCCTTTCCATCTGCCCACCGAAGCGGACCACCTGGACCGTTGTCTGGGAAACATTGTGCGCGGCTTCGAACAGGTTGCTCAGTCCGTGCCGGAGCCTCCGGTGGCCATCAGTTTTGCCTTTCCCGGTCCCGCCGATTACCCTCGCGGCATCATCGGCGACCTCGGCAACCTGCCGGCCTTCCGCGGCGGCGTGGCGCTCGGGCCCATGCTGGAAGCCAAGTTCGGCATCCCCGCGTATATCAACAACGACGGCGATCTGTTCGTTTACGGGGAAGCCATCGCCGGCTATCTGCCCTATGTCAATGGCCTGCTCGAGCAGGCCGGCAGTCCCAAGCGCTACCGCAATCTCTTCGGCGTCACGCTAGGCACCGGCCTTGGCGGCGGCATCGCCCGCGACGGAGAGTTGTTCATCGGCGACAACTCCATCGCCGGCGAGGCCTGGCTGCTGCGCAACAAGCTCACTCCCGGCATCAACGCCGAAGAAGGCGCCTGCATCCGCGCGGTGCGCGGCGTGTACGCTCAGTGCGCGGGAATCCCGTTCGATCAGGCGCCCGAGCCGAAGACCATCTTCGATATTGGAATGGGCCTCGCGCCAGGGAATCGTGCGGCAGCCATCGAAGCTTTTCGGCGGCTCGGGGAAGTCGCCGGCGATGCCATGGCGCAGGCGCTGACGCTGATCGACGGCCTGGGCGTGGTCGGCGGCGGCATTTCCGGCGCTCATCCGTTGTTCCTGCCGGCGCTGGTAGACGCGGTCAACGGCGTTTACGATTCCGGGCAACGCCGCCTGGTTGCTCGCGCATTCAATATCGAGGATCCGTCGCAGCGCGAGCGGTTTCTGAGTGGCGAGACGCGCCAGATCCGCGTCCCCGGATCGGCGCGCACGGTAGTTTACGATTCCCTGGCGCGCACCGCCATCGGCATCTCCCGCCTGGGTACCAGCGAAGCGGTGGCGATCGGCGCGTACGCATTCGCCCTGCGGCGTCTTTAGGCGGGTGGCAAGCTTACGCAGCCGCTGTGCTGGTTCGCGCCGTAGCTGCGTTGTGAGTCTTGTTCTTACTGCCCGGCGGGCGCCCTCGCCGCTTGGCCTCGGCCATCCAGTTTGGAGGTCTTCCCCGGCCTCGCACTCTGCCGAGCGCGAGCCTTTCCAGACTTTCGATGGCTGCTTGGAGCCGCAGGCGCTCCCCTTTCAGTTCTTCAAGGATCTTGGCAACGTCCATTTCCTGCTCCCCCTCCGAGAGCGGGATCTTATCCCGCACTGGTGAACCATGGAAACTACTTCCATTGTGCTTAGTATACACCCCGATTTTCACTGGAGTACCCATGAATATCGAGATTAATGCAGCACTGATGTTAGTGATTTACATCGGCGGCTGCATATCATCGGAGGCAGTACCTTCGAGTGCGCCTACTTTCCGCCGATGGCTCCAGTAAGCATAGAACGGTAGTCCCAGCAGGATCAGGGCAATTCCCATAATCGACTCCCGAGGCGAATCCCACAGCGTCGAAATAATGAATACGCCAGCCACCAAAACAAATAAAATCGGCACCACCGGATAGCCAAGCGTGCGATAAGGGCGATTTAAATCGGGCCTTTTTATTCGTAAAACAATCACTGCGGCGGCCGCCATGCCATAAAGAATCCAGCTTGCGAAAATTACGTAGGTAAACAACTGGCGGTAGCTGCCGGAAAGCACCAGCAAGGCCGACCACGTGCAGAGCGCCAGAATGGAGACGCCCGGCGTGCGGTGCTTTTCATCCACGCGTGCGATGGCGCGGAAGAAGTAGCCTTGTCGCGCGGCGGCGTAAGGGACGCGGGCGCCGGTCAGGATGGAGCCGTTGAGGGCGGCGAAGATGCTGATCATGGCGGCAATCGAAACTCCGCCGGCGCCGGCGGCGCCCAGGATGTGGCGCATCATTTCTCCCGCCACGCGCGGGCTCGCCCCCACTTGCTCGGGAGAGAGCACGCGAAAATAAGCGGCGTTGGCAAGCAGGTAAATAGCGATCACGGCCAGCGTGCCGCCGATCAGAGCGCGCGGCAGATTGCGCTGCGGGTCGCGCACCTCGGAGGCCACCATCGCCACGTTGTTCCACCCGTCATAAGCCCAAAGCGCCGCCACCAGCGCCGCGAAGAAACCCGCCGCGGTCAGCGGCACGGCCGAAGCGGGCGCCGGCGCGTGCGGGCTGCCGAAGCCCAGCCCGGCCACGATGATGCCCGCGATCAACGCCACTTTGACCGCGGTCACCGCGACCTGCACGTCGCCGCCCAGCTTGACTCCGAAATAGTTCAGCCACGCCAGCGCCGCAATCAACCCGATCGCCAGCAACTGGCCCCAGTGTAGATCGAGCGGCGCTCCGTGCGGGCCCAGCGGCAGCGGCAGCCGGTAAAACACGCCGTCCAGCGACGGAAAGAAATTGGCGAGGTAATAGAAAAAGCCGGTGGCCAGGGTAGCGATGGAGCCGCTCTTGGCCACCCACATCTGCGTCCAGCTATACAGAAAACCCCACAGCGGACCGTAGGCTTCCCGCAGATACGCATATTCGCCGCCGGCCTCCGGAATGGCCGCCGCCAGCTCCGCGTAGCTCAGCGCGCCCGCCAGCGTCAGCAGCCCGCCGAAGACCCACACCACGAACACCCAGCCGGGCTTGCCCACGCGCAGGATCATGTCGTGGGGAACCAGAAAAATACCGCTGCCGATCACCGTGCCAATCACGATGGATGCCGCGGCCCATGGGCCCAAGTCGCGTTTTAGTTCGATCCGAACGGCGGATTTCATCGCGTCATCGCATCCTCGCCAGCGCGCGTCCCAGCCAGGACGCCGCCAGGCCGCAACCGAAAGTAACCGTGGCTCCAATCATGACATACCAGGTATACGCAACCGGGGTTTCGAAGTACACCGCCAGCGCCACCGTGAGGCCGGCCACCACCCCGGCCATGGCGGCCCATTCGCCCGGCCGCCGCGTGAGCACGCCCAACAGGAAGACGCCCAGCAAAGCGCCCGAAGGAATCGAGGCGATGGTCAGCCCGGCCTCGAGCACCGAGTGCGAATGCCGCGCCGCGTACGCGATCCCGACCAGCACCGCCGCCCATAGAACGGTGGCCAGGCGAGCCCGGCGCACCGCCCCGCGTTCCCCGGCCGAGCTTTCACCGCCCAGAAAATCCACCACCACGGTGGATGAGAGCGCATTCAACGCCGCGCTCAGGTTGGCCATCGCCGCCGCCAGGATGGCCGCGATCGCGAGACCAGCCAACCCGGGCGGCAAACTGCTCCAGATGAACTGGGGATAGATGCGATCGGCCGCCGGCGCCGTCCGGCCCAGGCCGCCGTAATAGACCCAAAGCAGGATGCCGATCAGCAGAAACAGCGTGAACTGAAAAGCCACCAGCACCCAACTCGCCAGCAGCGCTTTGCGGCTGTCCCGCTCGTCGCGCGCGCTGAGCAGCCGTTGCACCATGAGCTGATCGGTGCCGTGGCTGGCGGTGGTCAGGAAGCAGCCGCCCGCGATGCCGGCCCAGAACGTGTATTTGCGCGCCAAGAATTCCATCGTGGGAGCGAAGTGGAAATCGAAGATGGCGAACTTGTGGGCCGCTCCCGCCACGGCCACCGCGTGCGGCCAGCCGCCCGGGATCTTTCCCACGATCATCACCAGACTGAGGACGGCGCCGAACACGTAAAGGCACATCTGCACTACGTCGGTCCAGATCACCGCCGTCATGCCGCCCTGGATGGTGTAGAACAGCGTCAGCCCGGCGATGAGAACGATGGAAGCCATTTCACCGGTGCCGAGCACGATGGAAATCACCAGCGAGACGGCGAACACGCGCACACCCTCAGCCAGCGCGCGCGTCACCAGGAAGATGGCCGCCGTCAGCTTGCGGACGCGCTCGCCGAACCGCCGGCGCATCAGTTCATACGCGGTGAACATCTCGCCGCGGAAATAGTGGGGCAGAAAAAGCGCGCAGATCAGGATCCGCGCCAGCAGGTAGCCGAGCACCAGTTGCAGGAATGCCATGTTGCCGGAAAACGCCAGGGCCGGCGTTCCGACAATCGTCAGCGTGCTGGTCTCGGCGGAGACGATGGAAAGCGCGATGGCCCACCACGGGGCCTCGCGGCCGCCCAGAAAATACTGGCGCAGGCCCTTCTCGCCGCTGCGGAAGTGCGCGCCAAACCAGGTAATCCCGGCCAGATAAGCGAGGATGACGGCCAGATCGAGAAGACGCATGCGCGGGCGAACTCCAGGATAGCGTTGATTTGCTATGATTTGTGTTCGGAACCTGGCGGTCCGAAACGGAGTCGAATGTCTTGTGGCGTTCGGTCGGGGCAAGGCTCCGGTGTGGCTTAGGCTCCGTCGCCGGGCCGCGGATCGGGTAGCAAGGTTGCGAGCAGCGTTCGGCGGTTCATTATTCAAGACCCAATGGGAAACCATTCAGGAGGCACACGTGCATCATCTCTCATCTAAGATTCGCGGCGGTCTGGCGGCAGCAGCGCTGGTGGCCGCTCTGGCAGGCGGTTTCGCCAGGCCTGCCCGCGCCCAGGCGGCCGCGCCGGCGCCCAATGCCCCCGCCCAAAAGACCGTCAAGGATCAGGGCGAGTTCGACATCTACAACGAGGTCATCAAGGACATCCAGACCAGGAACTTCGCCAAGACGATTGCCGATCTGGACACCTGGAAGCAGAAATACCCGGCTTCGGATTACAAGGATGACCGCTCCGTCTTCTACATCCAGGCCTATGCGGGCGGCGGGCAGCCCGGCAAAGCTTTGGACGAAGCCGGCCTGCTGATGGCGAAGGACCTGGCAAAGGTGCTGAACGATCCCAAGACCGGGCCCGCGGACCAGGTGAAGGTTCTGTACACCGCAGCCGCGGCAATCCTCCAGATGCCCAATCCGACCGCCGATCAGTTGGCCATCGCGACCAAAGCGGCACAGCAGTTGATGGATTACAACAACAAACCGGCGGGCGCCAGTGACGCCGACTGGGCAACCGCGCGAGCACAATTGCAAGCCGCCGCCAAGGCTGCATTGTTTTATATGGCGATGAAGCCCGGCGCGGATGCCAAGCAGACGGCCCTCAACGATGCCAAGAGCGGCAATTCCGGGCAGGCCGTCAAGGACTGGGCCGCGGCGGAGGCGGCGTTCAAGACCGCCCAGACGCAGTATCCCGATAGCTCCCAGGTGGCCTATGAGTTGGGCGGTAGCGAGCTTGCCCAGCAGGCCTCCGACCCGGCCAAGATTTCGCAGGGCCTCTATGAGATTGCGCGCGCCGTCGCCATCGATCCGGCCAAGAGCGATTTCGCCAGCGCCGATACCCGCGCCAAAGTGGAAGCCTATCTCAAAAACGTCTACGTGAAATACCATGGCGCCGACGACGGTTTGGATCAGCTCAAACAGCAGGCGCTTGCCGCGCCTGCCCCGCCGGCGGATTTCCATATTCTCAGCGCCACCGAGGTCCTGAACGCCAAGCAGAAGGAATTTGCCGACAAATATCCGGAGCTGTCCCTGTGGATGAGCATCAAAGCCCAACTCGCCGATACCAATGGCCAGCAGTATTTCGCGGATCAGGCCAAAGACCGCCAACTGCCGAAACTGAAAGGCACGCTGGTGGAAGCCAAGCCGGCTTGCCGCTCCAGGGAATTGCTGGTGGCCTTGCCGCTGCCGGACGCTAAGCCGCCCTTCCCCGTCGAAATTGCCCTGAAACTGGATGCACCGCTTACCGGCAAGCCGGAAGCCGACGTGGAGCTGACCTGGACCGACGGCGTGCCGTCCGCGTTCACCAAAGACCCGTTCCTGCTGACGATGGATGTCGAAAAAGCCAAGATCGAAGGCTTGAAGACGACCCCTTGCACCCCGCCCCCGGTGCATCATCCGGCGGCCAAGAAGAAAACCTCGTAAGTGCAGTGACGTATTTAAGGCGGCCGGGCCGGGCATGCCCCGGCCCCTACGGCCGGTTGGGCACTGTAGGGGCGAGGCATGCCTCGCCCGCGCTCGGCCACCCCTTGAACCCTCGCATCGCAAATCCGCAACGAACGCTCGCCCGGCGGCGCTCCACGGGCCGCCATGTGATAGACTCTAGATTCTCAAAATCTGACTTTCGGAGAAAAAAGCCTTGAAGCTCGCTCCGGTTGATTACGTCATTCTGGCCACGTACTTTGCCATGGTGCTGGGCATCGGATGGATGCTCCGCAAGAAGGTTTCGACCAGCGGCGATTTTCTTCTTTCCGGCCGCGCCGTCCCGGTCTGGATCACCAGCCTGGCTTTCATTGCCGCCAACCTGGGCGCCCAGGAGTTGATCGGCATGGCGGCCTCGGGCGCCAAATATGGCATCATGACCGCGCATTTTTATTGGGTCGGCGCGATTCCGGCCATGGTCTTCATGGGCCTTTTCATGATGCCGTTTTACTACGGCAGCAAGGCGCGGTCGGTGCCGGAATACCTGAAGATGCGCTTCGACGAGAAAACGCGCGGCTTCAACGCCTTCACGTTCGCCGTGATGACCATCTTCTCCTCGGGCATTTCCATGTATGCCCTGGGGCTGCTGCTGCACCTGGTGCTGGGCTGGAACTTTAGCACCTCGGTGCTGGCCACGGCCGCGATTGTGCTGGCATACACCTATCTGGGAGGCCTCACCAGCGCCATCTACAATGAGGTGCTGCAGTTCTTCCTGATCGTGGCCGGCTTCGCGCCGCTGGCCATCCTCGCCTGCGTCAAGGCCGGCGGATGGCATGGCATCGTGTCACGTCTGCCGTCGAACATGACGCACTCCTGGACCCACATGGGCAGCGCCGCCGATAACCCCATGGGCGTAGAAATCTTCGGAATGGTGGCGGGGCTCGGTTTCGTTCTGTCGTTCGGTTACTGGTGCACGAACTTCCTGGTCGTGCAGCGCGCCATGGCGGCCGATTCCATGTCGGCGGCCAGGCGAACGCCGCTCGTCGGCGCCATTCCGAAAATGTTCCTGCCGTTCATAGTCATCCTGCCCGGCATCGCCGCCGTGGCGCTGGCGCAGATGAGCGCAGCCGGTGGCGCGCACCTCTACGACCTGCCGCTGAAACTCTCGGGCGGGGTCTGGGTGAAGGATTACGACCAGGTGCTCACCACGCTGATGGCCAAGTTCTACCCAGCCGGCATACTGGGCGTCGGCCTCACCGGCCTGATGGCATCCTTCATGTCCGGCATGGCGGGCAATGTCACCGCCTTCAACACGGTTTTTACTTACGATATTTACCAGAGCTACATCCGCAAGGGCGCACCCGATCGTCATTACCTTACGGTGGGCCGCATGACCACCATCGTGGGCGTGGCTCTCTCCATCGGCGCCGCCTACCTGGCACAGTATTACAACAACATCATGGACCTGCTGCAGTTCGTCTTCGGCTTCGTCAACGCCCCGCTGTTCGCCACGTTCCTGCTCGGCATGTTCTGGAAGCGCGCCACCGCCAACGGCGCATTCTACGGATTGGTCACCGGGACCGTCGCCGCCGCGCTCACCTGGGGCCTTACCGTGGCCGAGGGCAAGGGCGGCGTGTTCGGCCATGTGCACACGTTCCCATCGGTGATGGCGCAGAATTTCTGGATCGCCATCGTCGCCTTCACCAGTTGCTTCCTCATCACCGTCCTGGTGAGCACGGTTACCCGAGTGCGCAAGGAAAGTGAGTTGGAGGGGCTGGTGTACGGGTTGACGAAGATTCGCCGCGACGAGAACGCCAGGTGGTTCGAGCGTCCCGTCGTGCTGGCGGTTTTCGTTTTGGTTTTGGCCGTGATTCTGAACATTTGGTTTGCCTAATATGCTGGACTTACGAGTGCCTTCGGGCTGGTTCTTCACGCTGCTGGGCGTCATTCTGGTGGGGATGGGCCTGATTACGCCGGATGCGCGCGCCGCGCTTACCGACTTCAACGTCAATTTATACAGCGGCATCGCCATGTTGATCTTCGGCTTGTTTCTGCTGCTGATGGCCCGCCTGGCCGCGGGCAAGAGCCGATGATCGAGGCTTTCCGCCGCATATATGGCTCGGCCGACGGGGTGCGCGTGTTTCGCGCGCCGGGGCGCGTCAACCTGATCGGCGAGCACACCGATTACAATCTCGGATTCGTGCTGCCGGTGGCGCTCGACCTGGCCACCTTCGTCGCCACTGCGCCGGCCGCCGATGGCAAGCTGCGCCTGCACTCCATCGAGCGCCAGGAAACCCGCGAATTCGACGCAGCGCGCCTGGCCGAGCTTTCGCCCAGCCATCATTGGACCGACTACCCCGTTGGCGTCGCGCGCCAGGTGGCGCAGTTGGGCTTCGCCATCCGACCCGCCAACATTCTGATCCATAGCACGGTGCCGGAAGGTTCCGGGCTCAGCTCCTCGGCGGCGCTCGAAGTTTCCTCGGCGCTGGCTTTCCTGAATGGCCGCGAGGTGGCGCCAATCGAGCTGGCCAAGCTCTGCCAGCGGTCCGAGCACGAATTCGTGGGCATACCCTGCGGCATCATGGATCAGTACATATCGGTTTTCGGGCGCGAACACTCGGCCGTCAAAATCGATTGCCGCAGCCTGGATCACCAACTGGTCGCGCTGCCGGACGGCGTCACGTTCGTGGCCGTCAACACCATGGTCAAGCACGCACTGGCGGGCTCGGCTTATAAAGACCGCGTGGCCGAGTGCGCCGCCGCGGTCACCGCCATCCAGCAGAAGTTCCCCAACGTCACCAGCCTGCGCGACGTGGCTTCCGAGGATCAATTCGAATCGGTGGCCGGCTTGCTGCCGCCCGTGGTGGCGCGGCGCGCGCGTCACGTGGTGACCGAGGACGAGCGGGTGGAGCAGTTCGTCGCCTCGAGCGCCCGTGGCGAGCTGGAGACAATGGGAAAACTGCTGGTGGCCTCGCACCGCAGCTTGCAATACGATTACGAGGTAAGCTGCGCCGAGCTCGACTTCCTGGTGGACCACGCGCTCGCGATCGATGGCGTTTACGGCTCGCGCATGACCGGCGGCGGCTTCGGCGGCTGCACCGTCACCATGCTGCGACCTGCCGCGGTGGAGGCTTTCTCGGCCAGTCTGACACGCTCCTACCAGCGGCGATTCCAGATGACGCCCGGGATCTACCTCTGCAATCCCTCCGCCGGCGCTCGGGAAGTCACAAGTTTTGAGACGATTCCCCCGGTCGGGTGACTACAGAGTTAAGTCATACAGCGAATGTCCTCCGGGTGGGCAGATCCGGTGCCGCACTGGTCTGCCCGGCCGGGCCCCATTGCCGCCGTTACTGGCCAGTTGCTTCGACGATGTTGTCGATCACGATAGCGGTTGAGCCGCCGCGCACGTAAGTCTTGCCCGTCGCCCTGACGCGTTTGCCGGCAAACGGCATGAGCCGTTTGTTCTGACCTTCGGCCGGCATCGTTTCCGCGATCGGCCAGTAAATGGAGCCGTCGTCTTGCAAAATGACGAGCGGCGATCCGTTCTTGGCGCAAGCTATTGCGCACTCGGCGCTGATCGGCTTCTTCAGCCCTTTAGTGAAAGCGCACGCGGAGTCCAGCACCCACCCGGTAATCGTCTTCTGCTCGGCCGCAAGGCCG